>Ga0064014_10058_pt1 | contig 56289 bp, 52 predicted proteins | sample CrowatWCoCulture_2_FD_61584 | JGI IMG/M metagenome (GOLD analysis project Ga0064014, IMG submission 61584) | Marine cyanobacteria communities from the University of California, Santa Cruz, USA, analyzing cyanobacterial DNA methylation -... | ecosystem: Host-associated > Microbial > Bacteria >...
GTGTGTTATGAAATCCGTGGCGTAGTTCTGCGGGAAGCGCGTCGACTCGAAGAAGAGGGCATCGGGTACTCAAGCTCAACATCGGCAACCCTGCCGCCTTCGAACTGGATGTCCCTGAGGAAATCCAGCAGGACGTCATCTACAACATGCACCTTGCCCAGGGCTACGTGGAATCGAAGGGGCTGTTTTCTGCCCGTAAGGCGGTCATGCACTACTGCCAGCAACGGGGCATCGACAAAGTCGATATCGACGATATTTTCCTGGGTAATGGCGTCAGCGAGCTGATCGTCATGACCATGCAGGCCATGTTGAACACCGGTGACGAAGTGCTGATCCCGGCACCGGACTACCCCCTGTGGACCGCTGCCGTTACGCTTTCCAGCGGCAAGCCCGTACACTATCGCTGCGACGAACAGCAGGACTGGTTTCCGGATATTGACGATATCCGCAAGAAAATCACCCGGCGAACAAGGGCCATTGTTCTGATCAACCCGAACAACCCGACCGGCGCTGTGTACTCGAAAGAGCTTCTCGAACAGGTTATCGAACTGGCCCGGAAGCACAACCTGATCATCCTGTCCGATGAGATCTACGACAAGATTCTCTATGACGGTACCCAGCATATTTCCACCGCCTCACTGGCCGACGATGTGCTTTTCTTCACCTATAACGGCCTGTCCAAGAACTACCGGGCAGCGGGTTACCGTTCGGGCTGGATGATTGTCAGTGGTGCCAAGCACCGTGCGAAGGATCTGATTGAGGGCATCGACATGCTCTCCAACATGCGGCTCTGTGCCAATGTTCCGGCCCAGCTGGCGATTCAGACAGCCCTGGGGGGCTACCAGTCCATTAACGATCTGGTGGCGCCAGACGGTCGGCTGTATGAGCAGCGGGAAACCGCCTGGCGGATGCTCAACGACATTCCGGGGGTAAGCTGTGTCAAGCCTCAGGGCGCGTTGTACCTGTTCCCGAAACTGGACCCGAAGCACTTCCCCATCGTCAATGATGAGAAGCTGGTTCTGGACCTGCTTATTCAGGAAAAAATTCTGCTGGTACAGGGGTCTGCGTTCAATATTGATGACAAACAACACCTGAGAGTGGTGTTCCTGCCACGGGAAGACACCCTGGAGGATGCCATGGGCCGACTCGGAAATTTCCTTGGCCAATACCAGCAATAACGGGGAAAACCATGGCGGATATTCACGTCGAGGAATTCTACAAGGATGCGGCCATTGCCCTGGTGCAGTTGTATGGCGCCTTCCCGCGTCGTATAAACCTGTTTGTCGAGGACATCGCTGGCCCGGATGAGCCGGACGAGTTTGGTCTCCACAGCAAACGGCACATGGCCTGTTTTGGCGCCCTCCTCTGGCTTTCGGAGGAAGGCCTGCTCAGGTACATAGACACCATTCGCCAGGAGGCACTGGATCAGGCTGTACTGACCCGAGACGCCTTTATTCGCCTGAGTGCCCCGGCGCCGCAGGCTCTGGCCAGGGAGTTCGGAGCCCCCGAGGAAGGCCCGGCCAGCGCCCTGCCTCCTTCAGTCAAAGAAGATCTCTCCACTCACATTCATCTGATCAGAACGGCGCTGCGCAGCGGCAATTCCGCCCGAATCAGCCAGATCATGCAGACAACCTTCTTCGCGGACCGCGGCATTTATTAAATCACCGTAAGCTCGTTGATTGATTGAACCGCGACCGCATATAACGGTCTGAATGACGGCTTTATTTTCTGTGACGAACTGATCAGGGAACCAACATGCGTATTCTGCTGTTTCTGGCAACCAACCTTGCTGTAATCCTTGTCGCCAGTTTCACACTGCGACTGCTGGGCGTGGACAGCTACCTCGCCCAGAACGGTATTCAGTATGGCTCTTTGCTGGCTTTCGCTGCGGTCTTCGGATTCGCCGGCGCCATCGTGTCACTGCTGATATCCAAGCGAATGGCCAAGTGGAGCACCAAGGCCCGGGTCATTGATTCCCCGCGCACTCCTGCCGAACGCTGGCTCGTGGATACTGTGGCGCAGCTGGCCAAAAACGCGGGTATCGGCATGCCGGAAGTCGCGATTTTTCCTGCGTCCCAGTCCAATGCCTTTGCAACGGGCTGGAACAAGAACGACGCACTAGTCGCGGTCAGTGAAGGGCTTTTGCACCGTTTTAACAAGGATGAGATTCGGGCGGTCCTGGGCCACGAAATCGGCCATGTTGCCAATGGTGACATGGTGACACTGGCATTGATTCAGGGTGTCGTGAATACCTTCGTCATCTTCGCGTCCCGGGTGATCGGCTCCTTTGTCGACCGGGTGATTTTCAAGAATGAAAGCGGACATGGCCTCGGCTTTTTCGCGGTCAGCATCGTTGCCGAGATCGTCCTGGGTATACTTGCCAGTACGATCGTGTTCTGGTTCTCCCGTCGCCGGGAATTCCGGGCGGATATCGCCGGTGCCCAGCTGGCAGGCCGTTCAGCCATGATCAGCGCGCTGGCGAGGCTGAAGCAGGAAAGCGAGGTGCCGGACCAGATGCCCGACAGCCTCCAGGCATTTGGCATTAACCGCGGGGCCCGGGGCGGCCTGAGTGCCCTGTTCATGACCCATCCGCCACTGGAAGACCGCATACAGGCGTTGCAGAGCGCCAGGCTGTAATCGAGTAGGAGGGGGAGTTACCTCCCCCGTCCTCTCACACCACCGGGCATACGGTTCCGTACCACGGCGGTTCATGGTTGGCCCGGAAGTCTCGTCATCGTATCCAGCAAGCTTACCAGAGACAGACCGTTGAACACCCTCTTGGGCAGCGCCGCATTCATGTGAGAGGCGCCACTGTTCCACCAAGGCCCACGACCATTCGTGGCACCCATCCAGGCCCTCGGTGCTGGCAAACCCAACCGCATTAGACAGCGCGCCCGCGTGCGGGGCCGTTTCCATTGCTGCCACAAGATCAAGCGGAGCCGTCGCCGTATCCAGCCATCCAGCGCTTGCACCGGGCGCTTCGAGGCCGTCAGGCGATAATAATTCGCCCAGCCCCGCAGCACCGGGTTCAAGTTTCGGATGGTCGTTGGGAGCGACTGCCCTCGGGATCGTTTCAGCAATGGTCGCAGCTTGGTCATAAAAGCCTTCAGGCTCTTCGGGGCAATCCTCAACCGGACCTGTTTGTGCCAGCTTACGCTGTACCCCAAGAAGCTCCGGCGCCAGGGGCGATCCACAGCACTCTTTGCTGTGTTCACGGTCAGGCGCAGGCGCGTTTCCAGGAAGTGGGTGATACTGACCATGACCCGTTCGCCGGCTCTTTTGCTGCTCACGTAGATGTTGCAATCATCCGCGTAACGGCAGAACCGGTGGCCCCGGCGCTCCAGCTCCCGATCCAGCTCGGTCAGGAGCACGTTGGAGAGCAAGGGCGATAAGGGGCCACCTTGCGGTGTCCCTTCTCGTCTCGGGCTGACCAGCCCACCTTCGAGCATGCCGGCTTGCAGGTAGCGTCGGATCAGGATGAGTATCCGTCGATCGGTGATGCGACGGGCCAGCAGGCCCATCAGCACATCGTGGTTGACCCGATCAAAGAACTGGGCCAGATCCAGATCGACCACCCATCGGTGGCCATCATTGATGTGTCGCTGCATCGCCTTGACCGCCTGATGGGCGCTTCGCCCGGGGCGGAACCCGTAGCTGTGATCCGAGAAGGTCGGTTCCAGCATCGGGCTTAGCACTTGGTGAAGCGCTTGCTGGATCAGGCGATCCTGCACCGTCGGAATACCCAGCACTCGTTCGCCGCCTTGTGGCTTAGGAATGCTGACCCGGCGTACCGGTTGAGGATGGTAGTCTCCGGCCAACAGCCGCTCTCGCAGCGTTGGCCAATGCTGTTGCAGGTGACCCTTCAGGGCAGTAACCGGCATCTGATCGATGCCAGCGGCACCCTTGTTGGACACCACCCGCTGATACGCACGCATCAGGTTCGGGCGCTCAAGCACCTGTTCCATCAGCGTATTCGGCTCCGCGTTCGTCCACGAGTGAGCCCCCGCGTCTGCCTCGACACGGACTTCAGTCTCTGCCGGATACTGTCCGGCGCCTCCCTGAATGCCCTGACCCATCCGAGTCGCTGCTGTCTTCATAAGCACATCACGAGAACTCACCGCCTACTAGCGGCCAACCATGTTCGGTCCTTCAGTACGCGGTAACGCACCTACTATGACCTCGGCTGAGTTCTGGCCCTCCATCCCCATCTCTCACGAGATGAGTAGCACCATGGCAGAGAGCCAGATTTCCCAGGGTAAGACGCGTGACCTTCACACTTATGCCCGCCGCATTTACGTCCACACCTTCCGTGCAAGTATCGGGCTTTGGCGATCGTTGCCGCCTTACCCGGTGTGACCGCCTCCTATGCGATTCCTGTTCGTCAGGCCAGTGCTTTGCCTGCGGCTTCCTTCAGATTCCACCTCGCGGTGGACACCCTTGCCGTCCAGCTAGTGGTTCCCCTTACCGGGCCCACAGGGGACTTGCACCCCCAAGTCGTCCGGCCAGCACCACCTGCACCGGAACAGCGCCCGTCAAGGCGCTACGCGCCATGCCTGGCGCACAACAAAAAAGCCGGGGTCCCATGGACCCCGGCTTTCTTTATCAGGAACTGGCTAAGATCAGATTTTCAGTTTGAATCCGATAGCCCGGAAACTGTCCTGCAGGGACTTGCTGGTGCCCTTGAGCTGAATCTTGAGGCTTGAGCACTCCCGACGAACCGGATAGTCCCGGCGCAGTCTGTCAAACGCCGCTCCCCGCTCTTCTGGAGACCCTGCCATGGTGTTACGAAGTTTCGCATCGTCCCGGCGAGGGTCGTAACAGGCCCTCAGTGCAATTCGAATTGCATCCTCCTCCTCGGCAGAGCTGGTAAAGGAAATCTTGCTGAGTGCTGGCTCCGGCAGAAACTGGCCCGCTTTTTTGCGAACCGGCAGGCCCAGGAACTGGCTCAGAGCCTGATAGATCATTTCCGTTCCCTGAACCTTGCCTTCCAGACTGTACCCGGCAATATGCGGTGTTGCCAGCCAGACCCGGTCAACCAGCTCAGGATGAATCCTCGGCTCCTGCTCCCAAACGTCCAGCACGACGACGGGCGCATTGCCCTGTTCAAGGCGGGCCAGCAACGCTGACGAGTCGATGACCTCGCCCCGACCAGCATTGATCAGGAGTTGGTTCGCACCCAGGGTCTCAAGTTCGGCGTTGCCGATCATATGCAAAGTGGGGTGATCTCCCTCGCGGGTCAGGGGTGTATGCAGGGACACCACATCACACTTCATGGCCTCTTCCAGCGCTACAAACTCCTCATTGTCCTCTTCCCGGTCCGCTCTTGGCGGATCGCAAAGACGCACATCGAATCCGAGGCGGTCAAGCTTGCGGGCCAGCTCACCGCCAACATTGCCGACACCCACGATGCCAACGCTGAGCTGGGACCAGTCTGAAAGCCCGCGCCTTTCAGCATGCAGTGACAGCACAGATAGCACGTATTCGGCCACACTGTTGGCGTTGCAGCCCGGCGCCGCAGAGAAGCGAATCCCCGCCTGTTCGAGCCAGTCGAGATCGACGTGATCGGTACCGATGGTAGTTGTTCCCACGAACCTGACCCGACTGCCCTCCAGAAGCTCACGGTTTACCCTGGTGACCGAACGAGCCAGCAGTATGTCGGCGTCCCGGACATCCTCGCCCGACATGGAACGGCCGGAAACCCTGCGAATCTCCCCCATGTCACCAAAAAAGGAGTCCAATAGGGGAATGTTTTCATCTGCTACGATCAACATAATGATGTCCGGCCCTGTCAGTTCCTGCGCTGGCGCTGATTACGTCCGCCCTGGCCACGGCCGCCGGAACCCTGTGGGCGTCGGCCGCGCTTGCGGGTAATCGGCGGGTTGTCCATTGCGGTCATGAGTGCCTCATCAGGCACCGCGGTTTTCAGTTTCTGGCTGATATAGGTCTCGATGGCCGGCAGCGCGAACGAATCGTCCTCACCGGCAAAACTGATGGAAACGCCATGCTTGCCAGCCCTGCCAGTACGCCCGATACGGTGCACATAATCTTCGGCATTATCCGGTAGATTGTAGTTGAACACATGGGTCACGCCGTTCACGTGAATGCCACGGCCGGCCACATCGGTGGCAACCAGCACCTGGATGCTGCCCTTTTTGAACTGGTCCAGGGTTTTAAGGCGTTTGTTCTGGGCGATCTCACCGGACATCAGGGCCACCTTGACTCCCTGGTTCCGCAGATCCTCTTCCAGGTCACGGCACTGATCCCGGCGGTTGGCAAACACCAGCGCCTTTTCCACTTCCGGACGCTTGAGAAAATTGACCAGCACCGGAAGTTTTTCATCGTCGCCCACCAGGTACACCGTCTGCTCAACCCGTTCCGCCGTTTTCTGTTCCGGTTCTATCTCCACGAACTCTGCATTACTCGTCCACATGGAGGCAAGATTCAGCACGTCCTGGTTGAAGGTGGCGCTGAACAGGAGTGTCTGGCGCTCATCCTTGGGTGTGCACTTGCGGATAATGCGCTTCACGTCCGGAATGAAGCCCATGTCCAGCATACGATCAGCTTCATCAAGAATCAGGATATCGAGCTGGTCCAGAAATACGTCCTGGGAGCCGAGAAAATCGATCAGGCGCCCCGGAGTCGCCACGAGAATATCGACGATCTCGTTCTGCAGCTGGTCCCGCTGCTTGTCATAGTTCATGCCGCCCACAACCGTCACCACATTATGGCCGGTGTGCTGGCACAACTGCTCTGCGTCCTTGGCGATCTGCATGGCCAACTCACGTGTCGGTGCCAGGGCCAGCACCCGCGGCTCTGACGCAAACCGGTCTGTTTCGGGAATCGGCGTCTCCAGAAGGCTTTGAATCGCCGTAATCAGAAACGCTGCGGTTTTTCCGGTGCCGGTCTGGGCCTGGCCAATCAGATCCTCACAGGCCAGCGTCCAGGGCAGTGTTTCCGCCTGGATGGGTGTGCAATATTCAAAACCGATAGCCGTGATGGCATCCAGCAAGCGCTTGTCGAGGTTCAGATCGCTGAATCTCAGGTCGCCGGTGTGTTTTGGGTCAGATGTCATAGAGTCTCAGTTTTCCTGGAATGTCCTGATTCAGAATATAACGGAGCGATGCGCCGGGCATCTTCTTGCCAGCGCTCTTCAAGGATTTCTCCGGTACCGTAAAATGTTGCCAGCGTATCGAAAAACGCCTGTGCCCGGGGCGGCAACCCCCGGTCCAGATACTCGCCCGCCTGGATCCGCACATTGTGACGGAACCGCTCTTCATTGGCGGCGCCAGCTCCCGAGAGGTTATCCACGCTGATGTGAAAACGGAAACCTGCAGCCACCGCAAACAACCATTCAATGGCCTGGGGCTTGACCTCAACCTGCTCGAAAGCCTGTTGCTGCTGCAGTGTACGGCCATCCGGACAGTACCAGTAAGCATAATCGTGAAGTGTGCGCCGGTACTCACCAGCAATACACCAGTGGCTTATTTCATGCAAAGCGCTGGCATAATAACCATGAGCAAAGACGACCTGTGCGAGACCTTCCGGCCCGCTCGCAGGCAAGTATTCAGGTTCATCGCTGCCTTTGACCAGAACTGTCCGGTATGCTTCCCGGAACTGGTCATTAAACAGCATGATAAGATCATTTGGACTGTGATTCATTGGGTGGCTATTGTGCGACTTTACCGCCCCCAATACCAGAGGGAACTTTGCCCATCCCCTCGTGTCCACTGCTGGCGTGAACCGGCGGCTGTAATGCTGTAACAATCCGACTTTTAGAGACTCTGATCAAACAGACACTAACCGGGAAATCTTACAATCAATGATGGCTTTCGCTGCAGTAAAGAAGATGAAATGCCAATGGGTGAATCCGTTGAACCTGTTCCTGGCACTCGCCCTGATGCTTTTGGCCTCCCCTTCTGCCTGGGCCCTCGGCGGCAACGGGAGTTCCCTGTTTGGCGGCCAGGGTAATGATTTCCTCCCGGTCGACGAAGCTCTGCCCTTCAGTTTCACCACCGACGCAGACACGGTGGTTCTCACCTGGGATATCACACCCGGACACTATCTTTATCGCGAACGTGTCAGCATTACCGCCACCAATCCCGATGTCGGACTTGGGGAACCCGCGTTTTCGGCGCCGGGAACGGTGACCGAAGACGAATTCTTCGGCAAGACCACGGTCTTTTTTGATCCGATTGAAGCCCGTGTTCCGATCTCGCTTCCAGCCGGCGTCCGGGAGGCAGAACTGCAGGTAACCTATCAGGGCTGCGCAAAGGCGGGGCTGTGCTACCCGCCCCAGACCCGGGATGTACTTTTCTATCAGGGTAGTGGTGGCTCCGGCTCGCCAACAGCTTCAGCAGCGGGTTTTTCGGGAGGCGGCAGCGCACCCGTGGACACTGAAACCGCCACCGGACTTGCAGGCTTTCTTGCACAGCAATCGACGCTCGTCATTGCAGGCGTGTTTCTGCTGCTGGGGCTGGGGTTAACCTTCACCCCCTGCGTACTGCCGATGGTGCCGATTATTTCATCGCTGGTTTCTGGCAGGAACACCCGGACAACCAGCCATGCCCTGCTCCTGTCGGGCAGCTATGTTCTGGGCATGGCACTGACCTATGCAGCGGCCGGCGTGCTGACGGGTCTGCTCGGAGCCAGCTTTAATCTGCAGGCACAACTGCAATCTCCCTGGGTTTTGAGCGTCTTTGCCCTGCTGTTCGTCGTCTTTGCCCTGTCCATGTTCGATCTCTTCGAGATCCAGCTGCCACGCTTCATTCGTGAGCCCCTCAATGATGCCAGTCACCGGCTCACCGGCAGCCGGGTATTCAGCATATTCGGCATCGGCGCCCTGTCGGCCCTGATCGTCTCGCCCTGTGTCTCGGCGCCTCTGGCCGGCAGCCTGCTGTATATCTCCACAACCCAGGACGCCGTGATCGGCGGGGTGGCGCTGTTTGCGCTCGGCCTTGGCATGGGCATTCCGCTGATTCTTGTGGCGGTCGGGGGGCGAAAATTGCTGCCGACTACCGGCCACTGGATGACCGCAGTGAAGCACTTCTATGGTGTGATGCTGCTGGCCGTGGCGATCTGGCTGGTGGAGCGACTGGTACCTGGCTGGCTGGCACTGACGCTCTGGGGCCTTCTTATCGCCATAACCGGCGTGCAGCTTGGCGCCTTTGATACTGCCAGGGCCGGCTGGGAACGGACCCGGAAGGGGCTGGGGCTGGTTCTTTTCGCCTATGGCCTGGCTCTGCTTGCCGGTGCTGTGGCCGGGGCCAATGACCCGCTGAAACCTCTAGCGCCCTTTACGGTCGCCTCCGCGTCATTCGGCGGGGCCGGCAATGCCGGTGTCCAGCACGCGGATTTTGTGCGCGTGAAACAGCCCGGTGAAATCGAGGCGATGCTCCAACAGGCCCGCGAACAGGGACGGCCCGTTCTGCTGGACTTCTACGCCGACTGGTGCATCTCCTGCAAGGTTATGGAACGCAATGTTTTCAGCAAGCCGGATGTAATCCAGGCGCTTAGCCCCTACACCCTGCTGCAGATCGATATGACCGACAACACCCCTGAACAGCAGGCAATGCTGGACGAACTCGGCCTCTTCGGCCCCCGGCTATTCTGTTCTATCGCGGTAACGGCCAGGAACTGCCCCAGCACAGGGTGCTCGGAGAAATGGATCGGGAGGAATTCCTCGGCCACCTCCAGAAACTGGACTCGGAGGTATAGCAGAGGGGCTACTCCCCCCTGCGTATCAGGTAGATGAACAGATCGTCGGATTCGGCCTGATGGACGAGTTCGTGGCCGAGAAACTGGCAGAAACGCGGGATATCCCGGGTGGTAGAGGGGTCGGTGGCCACAACCCGCAACACGCCACCGGGTTGAACATCGTTAATACGGTTATGCAGCATCATGACTGGTTCCGGGCAGAACAGGCCCCGGGCATCCAGCTCTGCATCGTATTCGATTGCACTCACACTACATCTCCTGTCATTGAACCTGATTTTTCGTAAAAACCTGCTAAATTATTGTTTATAACAGTTAAAACACTTGGAGGTTTGTCATGATCCGGGTTCTGATTGAACGTCATATTGCTGAAACCCTGGAAGCAGCTTACGAAGAACGTTCCCGTAAGGTTCTGCAGCAGGCTGTGAGTGCGCCCGGCTTTATTTCCGGAGAAACCCTGGCAGACAGCCATGACCCCAATCACCGGTTTACCCTGGCCAATTGGCGATCCGAAGCGGATTGGGACCGCTGGTTTCACTCCGATGAACGCCGCGAGCTCATGCTGGAGCTCATCCCCATGATGGACGAAGAAGAACACATCACCGTGCTCGAGCAAAGCGCCTTCTAGCCAGTCCGCTCAATGAAGCAGGTGATCTCCTCTCTGTCATGATACAAGTGGCGGGCCTTAAGACGAAAGCCGATGCCCGCCGCACTCAGGCCATTCACGAGTATATCCCGACAGATCAACCACTCATCGTACCGTTTCTTCATCGGCAACTTGAGATTGAAGACCGTGTAACGACAAAGCCCCTCACCGAGCCAGGTTACAGCCAGCTTCGCCGTTTTCCGGGGCTGATCCACAATATCGCAGACCATCCAGTCGATACCCCTTTTGGGGCGCCAGCCGTAGCCATCCGCTTCCACATGCTCCACCTGCCCCGACGCCATCAGCTCAGGGTTCATGGGGCCGTTGTCGACAGCGGTTACCATCATGCCCTGGTGCACCAGCTGCCAGGTCCAGCCTCCGGGGGCGGCTCCCAGATCAGCGGCTTTTTTGCCGCCACCAAGGTAGTCCAGTTCCTGATCAGGTGGCAGAAAGACCTTCCAGGCTTCCTCAAGTTTCAGGGCGGACCGGCTGGGCGCTGAAGCTGGCAACCGAAGTCGCGGTATACCACCGACATACCGGGCGCGGTTATCCGCCAGACTGAAACCGACAACCACCGAGGCGAAATCCGGCAGGAACACCTCGAGGCGGGCCGGGGCCGAAGCATTCTGGTCGGCCTTGAGCAGGCCAGCTCCTCGCAAGCCACGGGAGAGAGGCGATACCCACTTTCGGGCAAAGTTACCAAGATCACCATCCGCGTTATTTTCCGGCAACCGGACTTCCAGCCGCGCGCAACCGGGGTAACCGCGCCCGAGGCCCCTGAGCCCTTCTATTACGGCACCAACACGGTCCGCTTCCGGGAGACTGAATTCCCCCAGCACCACCATCCAGTCACGGACGAAAACCAGATCATCGAGGGCGACGCGCGCCATCAGATCATCCGGAGTTTCAGGCGCAGCCGGGTAGAAACGCACCAGCCCCTGATCTTTAACAGGCTCGAAATAGCCGAAGATACCCCGTTCCGCGGCGGAGTCGGTTATTTCACGGCCGGCTTCGGTTTCAAAGCCGGGCCGACAAAACACGAGAATCTGTTCCATGCACTATCCGAAATAAGGTCTGGAGACCAACCCGTAAAAGTTGAATCTGTTTAACAGCGTAGATTGTCTTCTCTGGCTACACTTCCCGCTCTGATAACCGCGGGAAGTCTTGAATGTCGTCCGTTTTGCGCTTGATTGCCATTATCAGCCTATCGCTGATCCCGGCCTTGGCACTGCCAGATACCGGATCCGTCCTGGCGGGATGCCCGACCCTGGAGGCAACCGATAGTGCAGCCCGCGCATCCCTTATGCAATACGTCTGTTATTACAGCGCCCCTCCCGGCGCACCCGGCCATGACGCAACGGCGCCGGACCAGCTACCCGTCGATATTGAATGGAAACCGGCACACGGGCGGGACCTGGTTTTCAGTCACACCAGCTCCGTGTACTGGGTCCATCTGGACGTCAGGAATTCCGGGACCGAGCGCGCTGTCTGGTATCTGAAGCTCAATTACCCCCTGCTTGACGAGGTCACTTTCTGGCAAACGGCGAATGATACTACAGAGACGATTGCTACCGGAGATCAACGACCTTTTGCATCACGGGCGGTGGATTACCGGTATTTCCTGCTTCCCGTCACGCTGGACGGCGGTGAGACCCGCTCTTTAACCCTCCGTGTTCACAGCAATGGCGCCCTGAACGTGCCACTCAGTTTCGAGACGGCTGCCGAAGTCATTTCAGGCAGCAATCACCTGACCCTTACCCACGGACTCTTCTACGGGGCGCTTCTGGTCTTTGCCGTCTTCAACCTGCTGCTCTTCTTCAGCTCCGGAACCGGCTATTACTTCTACAACGCCTTTTACCTGGCAGCGCTCGGGCTTTTCCTGTTCGCCATGGGCGGCTTCGCCAACCAGTATTTCTGGCCGGACAACGCCAGCTTTGCCAATACCTCCATCCCCCTGTCGTTGTCACTTTGCGCCCTGGCCATGATACTTTTTGGCCGCTCGTTCCTGGAAATTGATAAAGGAACAATCCCTGAGACCGTCCTCAAGGGTCAGGCCTGGTTTTGCATCGGATTTCTGGCCCTGGCCCTGATCCTGCCTTACAACAAGACGATTCTGCTTAACACCGTCCTGGCGCTGACTGTCATTTCAAGCCTGTTCATGATTGCAGCAATTCGATGGCAGCAAGGGTATCAGCCTGCCATGTGGTATTTGCTGGCCTGGTTGATCATGCTGGTTGGTGGCCTGATATACGCCCTGGCGGCCTTCGGCTATCTGACCGACTTCCTGGCGCGGGAAGCCCTGATGCAATCGGCGGTGGGTGGACAGGTCATTCTGCTGAACTATGCCATGGTGCAGCGGTGGCGCCTGCTCAGCCAGAAGCTGCTGGACGTGGAGCACAGTGCAAGGACGGAGCTGGAATTCAAGGTGCACGAGCGCACTGCCCAGTTGCGAAACACCATGCGAGAACTGGAGAAGGCAAATCGAAAACTGTCAACCATGAGCCTCAACGACGCACTCACCGGCTTGCATAACCGGAGGCATCTGGACAACATTTTCCCGGAGCTGTGCGCGGAAGCCCGCCGCACGGGACACCCACTGACACTGGCCCTGGTAGACGCTGACCATTTCAAGAACATCAACGATACCTGGGGCCACGGTTTTGGGGACACCTGCCTTCAATTTATTGCCGAAATACTGACCCGCCACGTAAAACGCCCCAGGGATGTCGCGATCCGGTTTGGCGGGGAGGAGTTCGCGCTTTTGCTACCAGGCACCAGCGCCACTGGAGCCCGAAAGGTCTGCTCGGCACTGCTTGCGGACATTGCGAACACGCCGGTACTGGCGCCGGACGGCACCGAGGTGAGAATGACCCTGAGCGCCGGGATCGCCTCTCTTGGCCCCGGCGAAGATCAGAGCCAGCTATTTGAGCGAGCGGATGAAGCCCTGTACCGGGCAAAGAGTGAGGGCCGCAACCGTGCCCTGCTCTCTGAGACCAGTGAAGCGGAGTAACCGTCAGGTCACCAGCTCCTGATTTATAAAGGCCCGGGTTTCTCGGGCAGCTTCGGCGACCAGTTCGCTTTGGGTATGAGGTTGGCTTTTCAGCGGCTGGAAATCATGATTGCCACCCTCCAGCCAGTGTAGCCGGATCGCTTCGAGCTCCTTTTCATGGCCGACCATTTCGGCGGGCTTGCCAAATGGATCCCTTGTTCCCTGCAGGACCAGCATGGGCGATTTCAATTCCTGAAAGTGGCCGGTGCGCCACCGGTCCAGCTTACCCGGTGGGTGGAAAGGGTAGCCAAAGCACGTAACGCCATCGATCCCATTGCGCTGGCTGGCCAGGATGCTTGCCATGCGCCCACCCATGGACTTGCCGCCCACCAGAACCTTGCACTCCGCCCCAAGCTCGGCGCGAACCGCATCAACCACACTGGAGAAATGCTCAAGCAATGCCGGCTCCCGATCCGGCGGGCGCTTTCGGCCGTCGGCTCGTCGCTTCTGCATGTAGGGGAATTCGAAACGGACGGTTACGATGCCTTCCCGGCTGAGGGCCAGAGAAAGCTCCTCCATAAAGGCAGAATCAGCCGGCGCCCCGGCGCCGTGAGCCAGAATCAGTACAACTTCCGGATTACTTTCATAGCCTTTGGTCTTAATCAACTTCACAGAATTCACCTCATCCAATTAAGCGACTATCATTGCACTCAGGCAACACACATTCCCTGCGCTGAAACAACTCCAAAAACGGCACTGAAAAGGAAGCCATGTTGCTGATTTCGGCGCATTTGACGGATGTCAGGAGTTGACCTGAGTCATTGCAAACAGCTAATCGTTTCTCCATACTTGCGCCCGCATATTTCCCCACTTTAAACCCATTGGTAAGGCTATGAGCACAGTAAATGCAAACCTGACATACAACTACAAGGTGGTGAGACAATTCGCCATCATGACAGTGGTATGGGGTATTGTAGGTATGGCGCTGGGTGTGCTGATCGCAGCACAGCTGGTCTGGCCGTCCCTCAACCTCGACCTGCCCTTTACCCACTTCGGCCGTCTCCGGCCGCTGCATACCAACGCCGTTATTTTCGGCTTTGGTGGAAGTGCCCTGTTTGCTACCTCCTATTATGTCGTTCAGCGCACGTGCCAGGCTCGACTGATTTCGGATAGCCTGGCCGCGTTCACTTTCTGGGGCTGGACGGCGATCATTGTCGCGGCAGCCATTACCCTGCCATTGGGCCTTACCTCTTCCAAGGAATACGCCGAACTGGAGTGGCCGATCGATATCGCCATTGCCGTCGTCTGGGTGACGTACGCTCTGGTGTTCTTCGGAACAATCATGAAACGGGCCACACCGCACATTTATGTCGCTAACTGGTTCTACGGCGCCTTTATCCTGACCGTTGCGGTGCTTCATATCGGCAATAACATGGCGCTGCCAGCCAGTGCGTTCAAGTCCTACTCGGCATATGCAGGCGTTACCGACGCCATGATGCAGTGGTGGTATGGACACAACGCGGTAGGCTTCTTCCTGACCGCAGGCTTCCTGGGCATGATGTACTACTTCGTTCCCAAGCAGGCCAATCGTCCGGTCTACTCCTATCGCCTGTCGATCGTTCACTTCTGGGCCCTGATCGCAACCTATGTATGGGCCGGCGGCCACCACCTGCACTACTCCGCCCTGCCGGACTGGGCACAGACAGCCGGCATGGTGATGTCCCTGATTCTGCTCGCACCTTCTTGGGGTGGCATGATCAACGGCATGATGACTCTGTCAGGCGCATGGCACAAACTGCGCACTGACCCGATTCTGCGCTTCCTGGTGGTTTCCCTGTCGTTCTACGGCATGTCCACCTTCGAAGGTCCGATGATGTCCATCAAGACCGTGAACGCACTCTCCCACAACACTGACTGGACCATCGGCCACGTTCACTCCGGTGCTCTGGGCTGGGTAGCCATGATCAGTATCGGCGCGGTTTATCACCTGGTACCGAAGCTTTGGGGACTCCAGGGCATGTACAGCACAGCGATGATCAACGTGCACTTCTGGCTCGCCACTGTTGGCACCGTACTGTACATCGTTGCAATGTGGGTTAACGGCATCATGCAGGGCCTGATGTGGCGTGCGGTTAACGAAGACGGCACGCTGACCTACAGCTTCGTTGAATCTCTTGAGGCATCCTACGCTGGCTACTTCGTCCGGTTCCTCGGCGGCGTCATCTTCCTGTCAGGCATGCTGATCATGGCTTACAACGTGTACATGACCGTGCGTCAGAAAGATGCGGTTGCGCAAGATAACGCGGCAACTCAGCCGGCGTAACGGGAGAGAGATCAGATGAAACACGAAATTGTCGAAAAAAATATTGGTCTGATGATCGTACTGATCATCCTGACCATCAGTGGCGGCTTTCTGGCCGAAGTAGTGCCTCTGTTTTTCCAGAAAGAAGTTAACGAGCCGGTAGAGGGGCTTGAGCCCCTGTCAGCGCTCGAACTGGAAGGCCGGGACATCTACATCCGCGAAGGCTGCCATGTGTGCCATACCCAACAGATCCGCCCGTTCCGGGCGGAAACCGAGCGGTATGGCCACTACTCCGTTGCGGGCGAGTTTGTTTATGACCGCCCGTTCCTGTGGGGCTCCAAGCGCACCGGTCCGGATCTGGCCCGTGTTGGCGGACGCTACTCCGATGCCTGGCAGCGCCAGCATCTGTACGACCCGCGCAGCGTAGTGCCTGAATCCAACATGCCGGCATTCCCCTGGCTGTTTGAAGACAAGGTCGACCACAGCAAGACCGCTGCCAAGCTGGAGACACTTCAGACTCTGGGCGTGCCCTACACCGACGAGCAGATTGCCGAAGCAGCCGCTCAGGTGGAAGGTAAATTCGAAATCGAAGCGCTGGTCGCGTACCTGCAACAGCTGGGTACTGTGATTTCAGACAGACGGTGAACCATGGATATTAATGAGTTACGCGGCATTCACACACTTCTGGTAATGGCGGTTTTCCTGGGAATCGTCTGGTGGGCCTACAGCGCCCACCGCAGGAAGGCCAACGACGAGGCAGCTCACCTGCCCTTCGACGATGACGACGTGGAAAAGCGTACGCTCGAACAGGAAAAAACGGAGAAAAAAGAATGAGTACCTTTTGGAGCATCTGGATCAGTGTGATCGTGCTCGGTACCGTGTTCGGCTGCTGGTGGCTGCTTTGGGCAACCCGCAAGAGCCAGACAACCGATACCGAAACCGACCGCACCATGGGCCATTCCTTTGATGGCATTGAGGAATACGATAACCCACTGCCAAAGTGGTGGTTTTACCTGTTCCTGGCCACTTGTGTTTTCGCCCTCGGTTACCTGGCCCTCTACCCGGGACTGGGCAACTATAAGGGTCTGCTTGGCTGGACTTCCACTAATCAGTGGGAAGCAGAGGTCGCCGAGGCCGAGGAAAAATACGGCCCGATATACGCCCAGTACGGTGAGACTCCGGTTCCCGAACTGGCCGAGAACAGCGATGCCATGAAAATAGGCCAGCGTCTGTTCGCCAACAACTGTGCGGTTTGCCACGGCTCTGCCGCTCGTGGCCAGGTTGGCTTCCCCAACCTGACCGACGACGATTGGCTGTGGGGCGGAACACCGGAAGCAATCCTGGAAACCTTGCACAATGGCCGTATGGGTAATATGCCGGCCAAGGGCACCATGCCCGGCATGACCAACGAGCAGGTGGATCAGGTTGTGAACTATGTTCTGAGCTTCAGCGGTCGGGAAAAAGACGCCGAAGCTGCCAAAGCAGGCGAACAAGTGTTCGCTCAGGCCTGTGTGGCCTGTCATGGCCCGAGGGCAAAGGCATGGAGGCCATGGGCGCCCCCAACCTGACGGACAACACCTGGCTCTATGGTTCAACCTACGAGTGGATCAGGGAGACCGTCGTGCACGGCCGCCAGAACCAGATGCCTGCACAGGATCGTCTGCTTTCAGACGATCAGATTCAGATTCTCGCGGCTTACGTCTACAGCCTCTCGAACTGAGTCAGCCGGCCGGGGTGAAGAGCCCCGGCCCGGTCTTTTCAACCCTGTGCCTGCGCCGCGGGCACAGGCTTGAAAAGATCAGCAGCCTAACGGCCTGTTGCCCCGCATTACCATTTCCCTGGAGGTAACGATGAGCAGTGAGATCCCGGTCAAACAGGTTGACCCGTCCTCTGACCCCTCCGACAACAACAATAAATCCGGAACCGTCGAGCTATACGCCAGCCGTAAGAAGATTTACGTCAAGGAAGTCAAAGGCTTCTTCCAACGCATCCGGAATGTCAGCCTGACGCTGCTGATGGGCATGTACTTTGCGTTTGTGTGGTTCACCCTGGACGGGCAACCACTCATTCATTTTGACCTTCCCGCCCGTGAGTTCCATTTATACGGGCCACCTTTTACCCGAAAGATTTCATCCTGCTCTCGGGGATGCTGATTATCTGTGCCTTTGGCCTGTTTTTCATTACCACGCTGTTTGGCAGGGTCTGGTGTGGCTACACCTGCCCCCAGACCGTCTGGACCTTCATCTTCATGTGGGTTGAGGAGCGCATTGAAGGCAGCCGCAACAAGCGCATGAAACTGGACAAGGCGCCCAGCTCGGCAAACAAAGTCGCGAAAAAATCCGCCAAGCATACGGTCTGGTTTCTGATCGCACTGGCTACCGGGCTGACATTTGTCGGCTATTTCTATCCGATTCGCGAGCTGATCGCGGATCTGTTCACCCTGCAGGCCAACGGCTGGGCCTATTTCTGGGTCGGCTTCTTCACCGTTGCCACCTACCTCAACGCCGGCTGGATGCGAGAGCAGGTGTGTCTTTACATGTGCCCCTATGCCCGCTTCCAGTCGGTGATGTTTGACCCCAACACTCGCGTGGTTTCCTACGATCCGAATCGTGGCGAGCCCAGGGGCGGCCGCAAAAAAGGCGTGGATCCGGCCGAGGCCGGTCTGGGCGACTGTATCGACTGCGGCCAGTGTGTTCAGGTATGCCCTACGGGCATTGATATCCGGGACGGCCTTCAGTACGAATGTATCGGCTGTGCGCTGTGCATTGATGCCTGTGACGAGATCATGGACAAGATGAATTACCCGAGGGGGCTGATCCGTTACACCACGGAGAATGAACTTGAAGGCAAGACCTCCAAACTCCTGCGACCAAGAACCTTCGGTTATGGCGCGGTGCTGTCACTGATGATTGCCGCGATTATCTTCACCATCGCCACCCGTGTGCCAGCCCAGATGGATGCTCTTCGGGATCGCGGTGCTCTTTACAGTTTCAATGGCGAGGGGCGGATTGAGAACTCCTACACCCTAAAAATCGCCAACATGACCGAAGTTCCCCAAACCTTCACTCTGTCAGTGACTGGCCTGGAGGGGATCCGGATCCTGACGGACACTTCGGTAACCGTTGAAAGTGGTGAAAACCGCTCACTGCCGACCGTAGTCGACGTGCCGCCGGAATCCATCACCGAATCCAATAACGATATCCTGTTCAGGGCACAATCCGAGACCGATTCTTCGCTGAGCCTTGAAACTGAAAGCCGATTTGTCGGTCCAACGCGCTGATCGTCGATCGTGCAGCACTGACCGTTTGAATGAGACATTGATTTATGACTACTGAAACACCCGTAGCACCCTGGTACCGCCAACCCTGGTTCTGGTTCCTGCTGATTTTTCCGGGGGCGTCCATCATTTACTGCGCCGTTGCCATCACTATCGCTGTCAGCACAGAAAATGCGATGGTCACCGACGACTGGTCCAAAGAAGGGCGCGGAATTAACATGTCCATAGCAAGAGACCAGAAGGCGGAAGATCTCGGTATGGAGGCCCAGATTGATTTCCAGAGCAAAAATATCACCGTCAACCTGAACACCGTTGAGGGTCCGGCGGATTTCCCGTATCTGATCCTGAACCTGTTCCATCCAACGCTTTCCGACAAGGATCGCACTGTTCAATTCCAGCAAATCGCTCCAGGGCGCTTTGCCGGTAAGCTCCTCAATGACATAGACGGCCGCTGGTACTACGATCTACGGGGTCCAGCTAACGAGTGGCGATTAAAAGGCGAAGCCTGGCTGCCAGCTGAAGACGGAATTACAGTCAAGGCCGGGGGGTCTGCCCAAGGTTGACCAGGCTGGATTGCTTTCACTGCGGTGAGCCAGCGGACGGTGAGCCGCCCATCACCCTCGAGCTCGAAGGTTCTACCCGTCACTTCTGCTGCCAGGGCTGCAAAGCGGTGTGCCAGACCATTCGCAGCGAGGGTCTCGCCGGGTTCTATGATTTCCGGACCAAACCGGCCGTTACCCCAAAGCAGCTGACCCCGGCGGAACTGAACCGAATCAGAGAGCTTGATCACCCTCTGGTTCAGGAGTCGTTTGTTGCACCGGTAAAAGGCGCACAGGAAGCGCAACTGCTGATTGGTGGCATCACCTGTGCCGCCTGTATCTGGCTGCTTGAAAACCATATGAAGCAGCAGCCCGGTGTTGACTCCTTCTCGGTAAACCATACCACTCAACGTGCGCGACTGGTCTGGTCCCCGGATCAGGCTCGGCTGAGTGACCTGCTGATCGCGATCCACGAGCTCGGCTACACCGCCCGCCCCTACCAGGCAGACGAGGCGGAACAGGCGCTCAAGGCCGAGCATCGGTCCATGCTCATCCGCCTCGCCATTGCCGGAATCGGTTCGTTCCAGAGCATGATGCTGGCGTTTCCCCTTTATTTCGAACTGGTCAGCGAGCTGTCGCCCGAGTTCGTCAGCTTCTTTCGCTGGTTCAGCCTTCTGGTCGCTACCCCCGTGGTGCTCTTCAGCGCTGCACCTTTTTTCCGCAATGCCCAACGGGATATCCGCAGCCGGCATCTGACCATGGATGTGCCGGTTGCCATTGCCATCGGACTCGCCTACCTCGCCAGCGCGTGGGTAACCGTCTTTGGCGGCGAGGAAGTGTACTTTGAGTCCGTTTGCATGTTCACCTTTTTCCTCCTGCTCGGGCGCTACATTGAAGTTCAGGCCCGCTACCGGGCAGGCCTGACAGGCAATGCGCTTGCAGGGTTTCAGCCGACCGTCGCCACACTGGTCCAGGGCGATACTACCGACATTATCCCTGCCCATAAGATCCGGCCAGGCGATATCGTTCGTGTGCGCCCCGGCGAAACCCTGCCCGTCGATGGCGAGATTGTGCGGGGAGAATCAACCCTGAACGAAGCAGCCTTAACCGGGGAATACCTCCCTGAAACCCGCCATCCCGGGGATACTGTCCACGCCGGGAGCGTAAACGGGGAAAATCCGCTCGATGTCAGGGTGGTCAAGGCCGGCACCCAGACACGGCTCTCAGGCATTCTGCGAGTGCTGGACCGCGTGCAGTCGGAAAAACCGCGCGTTGCAATGATGGCCGACAGGATGGCCGGAAAATTCGTCGGGCGGGTTCTGATTCTGGCACCAGTTGTCTGGATAGGCTGGTGGCTGGCCGGTGCCGACAACGCCTTCGACATCACACTTTCTGTTCTGGTGGTGACGTGTCCCTGCGCGCTCTCCTTGGCGACACCGACTGCCATTACCTCGGCAACAGTCAGGCTCCGGCGGCTTGGTTTTCTCCCGACTCGGGGGCATACCCTTGAATCAATGAACACGATTGACACCGTGGTCTTCGATAAAACCGGGACACTCACACGGGGCGAGCTCAGCCTGGCCGGCACCACAATCGTTGGCAGCATGGATGAGCAGACTTGCCTCAAGCTTGCCGCGGGCCTGGAGAAATACTCCGAGCACCCCATAGCCAAAGTATTTCACCGTCGAACCACTGCTGCGGTCGAACATGTGGAAAATCACATTGGCGGTGGGCTTTCAGGCCGGCTGGGAGACCTGCAGCTGTTCATCGGCCACAGGGGGTTTGTCGAACAACATACCACCGCGCCAGCGCCACAAAAGGATCCGCATCAGGGTATGGAAATCTGGCTGGCCTCTGACCACGAGTGGCTGGCCTGTTTCAGGCTCGACGACCAGCCCCGTGACGATGCCCGGGCAGCCATCAAAGCTCTTCAGGATTCCGGCATTCGCACCCTGCTCCTCAGTGGCGACCGTTCCGGGCATGTAAACCAGGTGGCAGACATACTGGGCATTGACGAGGCTATCGGACAAGCCTCCCCAGAAGATAAACTGGCTGTGCTGGAGAAGCTGCAAGCCGAGGGCCGGCAAATTATGATGGTAGGCGACGGTCTGAACGATCTGCCCTCTATGGCTGGCGCCGGAATTTCGGTGGCCATGGGCACGGCTGCCGACCTGACCCAACTGAAAGCTGATGCAGTACTGCTGAATGGTCAATTGCTGCAATTGGTCGAAGCCCTTAAAACCAGTCGCCAGACCCAGCGCATCATCCGCCAGAATCTATGGTGGGCTCTCATATACAATGTGCTGGCGCTTCCCCTGGCCGCGGCCGGAATGGTCCCACCCTGGCTGGCAGCAATTGGCATGTCTCTCAGCTCTCTGGTGGTCGTTCTGAATGCGCTGCGGCTTGGCAAGGCACCGAGTCGGAAGAGTCAGGACAATCTCGCGGTTGGCGCCCAGGCGTTGTCCTGATACCGTGAACTTCTAATCTTTTCTGCGAGGTTGCACCGTGCAAATCGTCATGTTTCTGGTCCCGGTGATGCTCATACTGGTGGCGGTAGGCGTCGCCCTCTTCACATGGTCGGTCAAGAACGGTCAGTACGATGATCTCGAAGGCCCGGCGCATCGGATACTTTACGATGACGACAAGGATATGATCCCGGACGACGCTCGCACCGACAAACCGGCTGCCGGGGAGCCAACCCCGGAGCAAAAAGCTGAAGTCAGCGATACCGCTGATACGGGTGAGGATAAGTCCCAAAAAGGATGAATCCGGAACTCTACCTCAGTTACCCGAGCGCCTTCCTGATCGGATTGCTAGGCAGCACGCACTGCCTCGGCATGTGCGGCGGCATCAGCGCTTCCCTCTCCATGGCCCTGCCTGTGGGCCGGGGGTTCCGGTTCCGGCAAACGGTAATGCTTCTGGCCTTCAACTTCGGGCGCATCGGCAGCTATGTCCTGATCGCAACACTGGTTGCGCTGGCCAGTACCTCGGCCGCCAGCCAGTGGGCCTCTGCCGGCCTGGTGCTTCGGACCCTGGCAGGGCTGCTGTTGATCTTCATGGGTTTGTCCATGGGCCAGTGGTGGCAGGGAATTCGCTACGTTGAGCGGGTGGGTGCTCCAATCTGGGCGCGCCTCTCCCCGCTGACCCGCCGCTTCCTGCCCGTGAATCACGGCGGACAGGCACTTGCTCTTGGAGCGCTCTGGGGCTGGCTGCCCTGCGGACTGGTATACAGCACGCTCGGTTGGGCAGCATTGCAACCGACAGTGGGCTCGGCCGCGCTGACCATGCTGTTTTTCGGGCTCGGCACGCTTCCCTCCATGTTGGCCACGGGTTTCGCGGCCAACTGGATCCGGGGTTTACAGAGCCATCAACTGTTCCGGAAGGTGACCGGCGGCCTGCTTATCCTGTTCGGACTCTGGACACTGCCTTTCCTGCATCTGGCCGGACACTAGCCGGCTAGATATTCAGGACATCCAGGCGACCGAAGTCAGTTGCGGTCTCGGGTTCAGCCGTCTGTACGGCCTGGCGCTTGCCACCGAGGCGCTTGCCTTCCTTGAAATCGTAGAGATTGGTATCCGCCAGGTGCGAGGGTTCCACATTGCACATGGCCCGGAACATGGTTTCCAACCGTCCGGGATGCTGCTTGTCCCAGCTCTGGAACATATCCTTGATCACCTGGCGCTGGAGATTCTCCTGGGAACCACACAGGTTGCAGGGGATGATGGGGAATTCGCGGAGACCCGCGTAGCGGGCGATGTCTTTTTCCCGGCTGTAGGCCAGCGGCCGGATAACCGTGTTGCGGCCATCGTCACTGTGCAGCACCGGAGGCATGGACTTCAGCTTGCCGCCGTAAAACATGTTCAGGAACAGGGTTTCCAACAGATCGTCCCGGTGGTGGCCCAGGGCAATCTTGGTAACCCCATGCTCTTCCGCGAAATTATAGAGAATTCCCCGGCGTAGACGGCTACACAGGCCGCAGGTCGTCTTCCCTTCCGGCACTTTTTCCTTAACAATGCTGTAGGTGTCCTTCTCGATGATGTGATACTCGATACCCATGGAGGACAGATATTCGGGCAACACCTCTTCCGGAAAGCCGGGCTGTTTCTGATCAAGGTTGACGGCAATCAGCTCAAACGAAACCGGGGCGCTCTTCTGCAGGTTGAGCAGAATATCGAGCAGTGCGTAAGAGTCTTTGCCGCCGCTGAGGCAGCACATGACTTTGTCGCCGGCTTCAATCATCGAGAAATCGGCAATCGCCTGCCCGACTTCGCGGCGCAGACGTTTCTGCAGCTTGTTCAATTCCAGTTTCTGGCGGCGCTCCCGCTCTGGGTTGATAGACTGTTCGGAACTGGCGATCATTGCTTCGGACATACCAACTACGTTCATAAGGCAAGTGGACGTGGGATTATACGCGTCACATGGATTCAGGGACAGGATACCGACATGGATATGTTGCAATCGGGTGAAGAGATCGCAGGCAAACGGGAACAGAACCGTATCCGGAACCGCAGGGCAATCCTGCATGCCGCCCGGGAGTGTTTTCGCGAGCGGGGGTACGAAAACTCAACCATCCGCGACATCGTTCGGCGAACGGGTCTTGCAGCCGGCACCTTCTACAATTATTTCTCAAGCAAGCAGGATATTTTCGCGGCTTTGCTTACCGACTTCCTGACCAATCTGAACAACAATCTCAGCCAACAGCGGCGGGCAGCCGACAATCCTGAGGATTTCATCCACTACGCCTACCTGGCCCTCTATACCGCGACCGCCCGGGATCCGCTGGTGTATGAACTCGCTCACCGCAATGACCGGGCACTTAGGGAACTGTTCGGTTCGGATATTCTCGGCCTGGCCATGTTATCTCTGGAAGAAGATGTTCGCGAGGCGATGGAACGCGGGCTTCTTCCCCGGATTGAGTACGAGTACCTGTGCGCCGCTTTTTTCGGCGTCGCCTACGAGACCAGCCTGACGCTGGCAAGGCGCGCCCACAGCAACCCGGAGTCGGCGGATGCGGAAGCGTTAACGGCGACCCGGTTCTCCACCGCCCTGTTCATGGGTGGACTTCCGCAGGTGGCCGCACTTCCCTGATGGGCCGCAGTGCCCTAACATGAGTCCTATGACAGACAGCCATTCTCCCATCAATGCTTCTCATCCCAGGACTGTGGATGATGATGACTGCCTGGAGCAGCAGATTCAGCACCTGCTGGTGGCCGTTGAGCACGAACTCAGATCGGCACCGGCGGGCTTGAATGAATTATCGCTGATCAAGGCGCTTCAGAGACCGCCCTGGGAACTGCTTGGACAGGTTGTTTTCAGCGAACCGGAAAAACTCTATCCGGTGCATTTTCTGTTGTTTCACGTGCTCTACCGTCTTCGTGACCAGTTATCCGAAACCGGCGAGAGCCTGAAAATTTCGCCCTTGAGCATCCGGATCGAGTCACAGTCGGTGGTCGGTGGCGAAGGGGTTCCGGACAGTGTCGACACACTTCGTCAATTCTATCTGGATCTTTCCCAGTACCGTCTGCCGGAGGAAGCCATTCAACAGATGATGAATGATTTCTGGGCAGGTGCTCCAGGCCAGGCACCGGCGCAATCCGAAGCCAGGGAAGCCGCCGAAGTACTGGGATTTCAGGCTGTCCCTACAGACTTTCCAACGGTCAAACAGCGATTCCGCCGGGCGGTCATGCACGCTCACCCGGACCGCGGCGGCAAGACCGAAACCATTCAGCATCTCAATCAGGCCTTTGCGGTACTGAAAGCCCACTTCCGTCACAGCATCTGACCGGCCTTTTCGATCTGGCCAGGGCCGATAAATACAGGAGACGATATGCCGCTCACAGCATTCCTGAAACTTTCCCTTCTCGTCGCGATTACGGCGACCGCCATCTCAGCCCGCGCTGACCTCGTTGTCCTGCAGTATCATCATGTCAGTGATTCAACGCCGCCCGCTACCAGCACGTCTGTGTCTCTTTTCGAGGGCCAACTGAACATGATCTTGGATCTGGAGCTGGACGTTGTGGATCTACAGCAAGGCACCGAAACAACGCTGGCCGGTACCGATGGGCAAGGTAATCACATCGCCATTACCTTCGATGACGCCTACGACTCCGTCTACCATACGGCGGCGCCGCTGCTGGCCGACAAGGCCTATCCCTACACGATTTTTGTAAATACAGAAGCCGTTGGCCGAAACGGCTACATGACCTGGGATCAGATTCGGGAGTTGGCCGAACGTTCGGGCGTAACGATTGCCAACCACAGCGCTGACCATGGGCATCTCGCCCGGAAACCGAACGAAAGTCAGAGTGACTGGCAAGCCAGGGTTACCAGCAGTCTCGACTCAGCCCAGGGGACCCTCTCCAGGGAATTGAAGGCGCCTGCACCCATGTTTGCGTACCCTTACGGCGAGTTTGACGAAGCACTGGAGCGCAAAGTGGCCGAGCGGGGCTGGTACGGTTTTGGCCAGCAATCCGGCGCCATCGGCCAACAAACCGAGAAAACCCGATTGCCGCGTTTTCCGATGGCAAACGCCTACGGACAGTTGGGGAGCCTTGAGAACAAACTTCGCAGCAAAGCCTTCCCTGTTGATACCGGCGAGCTGCCGGACGGGGTGATCTCGGAGAATCCGCCCACCCTGGTTTTCCCGCTGGTTGAACCCATTGATGCCAACCGGTTGACCTGCTTTGCCTCCGGTCAGGGACGTATCGACTTTGACGTGACTGATGGCAATGTGGAAGTAAAGGCCCCTGAGGCCTTCAATAGCCGGCGATTCCGCTACAACTGCACCCACCCTGCGGGCGATGGCAGTTACTACTGGCTATCCCAGCAGTGGCTGGACCTGAGCAAACCTGAAGACTGAACCCTCACTCCTCCACCTGCATCAGGCCAATTTCACCGTGCCTGATGTGGGAAATTTTCTCGGGGCCGGCACGGGTCTCTATAACGGTCTGGCCCTCCAGGTCCTGCTCTCGGGTAAACAGGACAAGCCAACGCTCTCCCTGGCCCGGAAAAGCAGGAACCCATGCTTCCAGATAGCCGCGCCGGTGCCAGTTCTCGGGGGTAAAATCCATAACCAGGTCTGTTACCAGTCTTAACGGCGCCATCTTCTCATCGAGAAACACCAGGGAGGGCACCACCACCCCGTCTTTGGCATAGGAGCGCAGGCGTATGACAAGACTGCCGTGCTTATCCGCGTCCGGAAGTGCAATCAGTTGATAGGGGCTGGTTCCGGTAAGAAACGGATATGTAGCTGAACGATCCGAGAGGGTAACGCCAAACTCCCGTCCCGATTGCCACCCTTGTCGACTGGCGGCATCCATGGAATCGCAACAGGTCGCTGAAAACCGGGCAAAGAAATCGTCTGTTGAAGCCTCAATGCCCAGGATGGCAAAGGCGTCCGGATCATAGCCCTCTACCGGAGCGTGGCCTGCGCCATCGGGACCTGCACGGTAAACGCTGGCTTCGGTGATCTGAACGGGTGGCTCCACCAGCCCTTTCTCAAGATCAGAGCGGATGTCCGGCCGGTAATAGCTGACCCGGACATTGCCCTCGGCGTCTCGCCAGGTGAAATAGGGTTGCCGCTCCCCCGGCCGAACGTAGCCATCTTTTTCAAGCTCGCCGGCATCCGGGTAGTTTTCGAGTGTGTACTCGGTGTTTTCCTGCGGTCCTGACTCCGGGCTCGCCCCACTATCTGACTGCACCGGGTGTTTCTCGGATTCCGGATCGCGCTGCTCTTCAGCTACCTCTTCAACTACCTCTGCAGACTCACGATTCAAGTCTTTCTGCTCGGCTCCGGTTATCGGTGAGTATCGAACCCTGCCCTGCTCGTCTACCCACGTGAAATAACCTTCCCGTTCCGACACCGTAGACCCGCCAATCTGGCAGCCTCCGAGAACTGCTGCCAGAGAAAGGCACAAGGCTGATTTCCGTAAAGAGCCGTTAATCACTGCGAATGACTACCCTCTGGTCAATGGCACCACTCAGAACTTGGTCCGGAAACTGAGGCCCGCCATCACAACCCGTAGCGAGGTTTTGACATCCAGGCCTGCATAGGGGTTGTAGATAATGTTGGTGATGTTGTCGCAGTTCAGATTACAGCTGGTGTCCGCGGGAATCGACTCCACCGAATGAAGATAACTGAGATTCATGTCAATTTCGGTGTCCTTATCCCACTGGTACCCCATACCGATGCTGTAGAGGTTTGCCCCACCAAATGGCGCCATAACCTGTCGCTGATCATCCGGGATAACCGAATCCCGTATTTCCACGCCAGCACGCAGGTCCAGACGGGAAGACGCATGAAACTCCATGCCAAACGCCCAGTTCCACTGGCTCTTGAAACCCAGGGGCAACCTCAGGGTATTCGGCGTGGCATTGTCCGGCGACAGGATCCGGGCCGCATTGAGAAACTCCAGATTACGATCAAACCGGAAAACAAAGGCGTCCCACTGTTTGTAATCGGTCCAGCCAATGTCGGCGTTGAGGGTCAGTTTCGGATGCACGTCAACACTGATACCAGTCTGGAAGTGCTGGGGATACACCAGATCCATACTGACGTTGCCGGATTCCTTGGGCGCACCGGACGGCAGACTCAGGATTGCCGAAGTAATAGCGCCCAGCACGGAACCATTGACGCTCTGCCAGAAACCCGACCAGTCGTCGGTGTACTGGATTTCGAACGTGCCCTTCATGTTCATGTCAGCTTCAGAGGTATAACTTGCCCCCCAGCTGAACCAGTCGTTCGGCTCCCACATCACACCCAACGCATAGGTGGGGGACAGGGTTTCCTGAACGTTGATACTCAGAGCACCGATATCGTCCCAGGGGCCGACGTTACCACCACAAAGCGCCAGCCAGGGCTGGAGGGGCTCGTCCCCACTCTCACAGTTGAAGGCGTCCTGCAGGATTTCTGCGACGCCGAGCAGCATATTGGGCGCCCGCATATACTGGTCTGCCGCGATGCCCATGTGGGACAGATGGATACCCGCCCCTACGGACCAGTCGTCGTTGATCTCGTAGCCTACCGTAGGCGACAGATAAGTCGTGCGCTGGAGCGCCGTGGCCTGGGGCTGGTAACGGCCGGGGTCATCCTTATCACGGTAGAAACCGGCTGCCAACGGCAGGTAAAAGGCATTCCCGAAGGTCAGTTTGGAGCCCGGCGGGTTGATACTGATACCTGCTGACGGCGCCAGGGCCGGTCCCGGGGGCGCGCGGAGAATACCGTAACCCGGCAGATACAGGGCCACGTTGTTGGTATGGCTGCGGGTATTGGCAACCGGGTCCCGCTGCTTTCCGGTCAGTGGATCCGTTTCAAGGCCGTCGATACCGAAAATCTCATAGCCTTCCGGTGCCGTGAAATCCGCGTCAATGTCCAGATAGACGCTCATCAGATTCACTTCCAGCTGACGCCCGTCCAGTTTGGTCAGGCCAGCAGGATTGTAGTGAATCGCCATGATCCCGGGCGGATCGGCGGTCACGGCGTTGCCAAGTGCCAGTGCCTTGGGATGAATGGTCAGGTTCTGCGCCAGCTGGGCCTGGGCACCGCAAGAAAGGGTCGTGGCAACCAGTGCCGCGAGAATCTGACGGTTGTGGTTTCTCTGTCCCATGAAATCCTTCCCTTCCCGTAGATCGTCAACGACACCAATCACTCTTTGAGACCGGAGAAGTTAATGGGCAGGGAGACCCCCAGGGAGAAGTCCGGGGCATCCTCGGTAAGACCGATACCCAAACTCGTGTTTACAATGGTGGTATCACTGATACGGGTCCCCAGAGACATGCTCATAAACCCCGTCATCTGGTCCTGGGCGACGGCCTGGTCGCCATTCGTGAAGGTCAGGACGGTTTCGTCGCTGTAGCTGAGCTGGGCCGAGATGCTGAGAGAAATGTCGTAGGACAGGGAGTAGGCGAAACCGGCGGACCCGGAGAGCCCGAAGCCAGGGTCCACCTCTTCCAGAAGACGTGCACCACGCACCTGCTGCAGATCTTCAGCCGGCAAGTTATAGGTGGCGCTCACTGAGCCGAACACCACCACCGGATCCAGGACCTTGGACAGGCTCGCTCCACCCCCGATGGAATAGTAGCCACTGCCGGTGGACAGCTGCTCGTTGATGTCTATCTCGTAGGGGCTGACGCCGGTCTTTGTGGAGAGGGTTCCGAACAAGGTGGTCGACATCTTGCCTGGAACGTAGGCAAATGGCTGCCAGCGCCCGGTAAAAGAAATATCGCCAAAATCATAGATATTCAGCTCGTCCTGAGTGTCGTATTTGACGACCAGCGGAATACGGGTACCCACCGTCAGGTTGTCCAACAGGCCGTAATCGTAGGAAAAGGAATTGGTGAAGCTGTGGGTTGCCGACGGCACCACGTCCAGGTTTCTCACTGATCCATTGGTGATGGCCAGATCCAGCCGCTGGTCTGCCGTGTAGGAATAGTCGAACGAATAATTCAATGAATGGGAACCCTTCTTCTGCAGCGAATAGTTCTTCTCTGCAGCCTGGAACACCTCTTCAAGCTGTTGTGAAGCGTCCTCGTCTCCTTCCTGCTTGGCCAGCGCTTCCCGCGCCTGGTCCACACTCCCTTCCTGCGCCAGGGCCATGCCCGGAAGCAGACCTGCCGTGGAAACAAGGATAAAACCTAGCACAAACCAACGATTCATCCTGACTCCCTTATTTTATTTGTAGTGTTCCTGCCCCGGGGATTACCCGGCGAATTAGTTACGACGGTAGTGCAACTGCTTTCGGGTGTTTTCTACACTGCCGTCGGGATTGTTTTTCTGGCGTTCCAGCAGATTCTGGATCCGCCGCTGGGTGGATTCGTGAAACGCCGGTATCCGTTCCAGCGCCAGAAGGGTCATTGTCTGGTCATCCACGAAGCGAAGGTCTTCCTCCTTCAGCTCGAGGTTATCCAGGGGCTTGTCACTGCCCGGAAAGACGATGAAAAGCACGTTGTCGTCCCACTTCTCCTCGAACTGGGCCAGAGTAAAGGAGATATTGCCGACTGAAGGATCTGCCAGGTAGGCGCGCCCGTCGCGGATCGTCCGTAACACCACGAAATGCTTGAAGCCCGCGTGGTGGATGGGCACGATCGCCGGGTGATCGAGGTCCCTGAGGTCATCGATGGTGGCCCGGAAGCCGCCTGACGGGTAACCGAGTGCCGTCACCAGCCGCTTCATATCGAGCATGGAGAACGCGCGCCGCTCAACGATGCGCTCACTTTCGCCGTAGTGGAGCAGCCCCTCCATGACCTGTCGTTCTGACAAGGTCCGTCCGAGATAGAAGTTCAGCACCGTGGTCAGCGCCGCGCTTCCACAGCTGTAGTCATAGGCCTGACGCACGATATTCCGGAACTTCTGTTCAACCAGAGGCTCCACCCTGACGTCGGAGCGCAATTCAACAGGACTGGAATCCACATCCTGCTCAATGACGATCTGGCCCTTCTCAAAAGGCTCCACCACGGTCGCTTCCTGCACCATGGTGAATGTAAGAATGGATCCAGCGAGCACCAGCAGCATGTCAGACGAAGTCCCTGTTTTTATTGGCCACGTTATTAAGCGGGTTACATGTTGTTACGGTAAGATACCGAAAAGCCTGCGCCCTTAAAGATAACTGTGCCTCAAATCTGTCGCTGCAGGAGGGGCCTTACGGAGGGGATTTGAGAACTGGTTCAAGGCACCGATCAAGAACGCCTCCGCAGTTGACCCAGCGAGGCAAAGCCGGTATCAACTCCAACCCAGCCATTCAATTTCCTGATGTAGATCCTGATGACAACAACACTGAATCCGGGACAGATCACCTTTATCACTGCCAAGAACCAGAGCCCGGTGTCACCCCCCGCGCTGCTGCCAAGAGAGAAGTTCAACGATCTGCTGCATGGCCTTGAGCCGGTCAGCCTGCTTCTGGTTCATGCACCGGCCGGCTATGGCAAAACCACCACCATTGCCGAGCGACTGGCAAGTCTGGAGGCCCGTTCGGCTTGGTTCCGTCTGGAAACCAGCGATAACGCCCCGGGCCGTTTTGCCGGCTATCTGGCCAATGCCCTGGCCAGCGCTACCGAGGGAGGCTGCCAACCGGTACTGCAAAGACTCCAGACAGAAGGCTATGACAGCCTCGAGTCTTTCCTGACCGATCTGCTCGCCGGTCTGCCCCAAGATGATGAGCCGCTCTATCTGGTACTTGATGACTATCACCTGATCACCAACGGCGAAATCCACGAAGCGCTGCGCTTCCTTCTTCGGCATCTTCCCGGTTACCTGACTCTGGTTCTCATTAGTCGCACCATGCCATCTGTGGGGGTAGCCCAGCTCCGGATGCAGGGGCGTCTGACCGAAATCACCAGCCGGGACCTTGGTTTTGGAGCGGACGAAGCCCAGCAATATCTCCAGAGCCGGCTGCCGTTCGAGATTGCGCGAGAAGATATTGAGCGGGCTGTCCGCCGGGTTGAAGGCTGGATTTCCGCGCTGCAGTTGCTCTCCGCTTCCTCGGCCACCAGTGTCGAATTCAGCGAGTTTGTCGATCAGCTGGAACACGGCAATCAGAATATCTTTGATTACTTCGATGAACTGGTGGGTAACGACCTGAGCGAACAGCAAAGGCGGTTTCTCATGCGCACCAGCATTCTCGACCGGTTCAACGCGGGAATGGTGATGCGTGTGATGGACGATACCGACGGCCAGGCGCTGCTCAGCAGCCTGCTGTCCATGGGGCTGTTCATAACGCCTGTGGACAACTCCGCGCTCTGGTTTCGCTACCATCCGCTGTTCTCGGTGTATCTGCGTCATCTGCTGACCTGCACCACCCGTGAGAACCAGAGAGACCTGAATCAACGGGCCGCCGATGCCTGGCTCGAGCTGGACCATGCGGAAGAAGCTGCCAAGCATGCCATTGCCGCGGAAGATCCTGAGCGCATCACCCGGGTGCTCACCATCCACGGGCGAAAATTCTTTACCGAAGGACAGTTTCATCTGCTGCAGCGCTGCCTCGATACGCTGCCCCAGGAAATCATTGCCGAGGATCCCACGCTGACCCTGCTCAGGGCATGGGTTGCCCAGGGCCAGTACAAGTTTGATGAAGTGGAAAACTGGTTGTCAGCGGCGGAAGCCCGCCTGCAGGCGTCCATGAACGAAGACACCCAGCGGGCCGTTCATGGCGAATTCAGTGCAATCCGCGCCCAGGTTGCAATGAACTACGGCGATGGCGACCGCGCCCTGACCCTTGCCCGGGAAGCCATCGAACAGGACGCGCGTTACCTGCCCACATCCCGGGTGGCCGCGGCCTCGGTTATTGGTGAAGCGCTGTTTGTGCGCGGTGAACTGGAGGAAGCCCTGGCTCGCATGCAGGACACCGAGCATCTTGCCCGGGCCCATCAGGCCCACCAGAACGTTATTTGGGCGCTCTGCCAGCAAAGCGAAATCAGTGTCGCCATGGGGCTCCTGCAAAAGGCCTACAACATTCAGGAACGTGCTTTCCAATACGCGGAAGAAAACCAACTGAACCATCTACCGATCCTGGAATTCCTGTTTCGCATCCGCAGCCAGATCATGTGGGAGTGGCACCACCTGGAAAGTGCCGAGCGTTGCGCGCTTCAGGGCATCGAAATTCTTGAGGCGCAGGGGGAGCGCTGGTATGTGCAGAGCTACACGTCCCTGGCCAAGGTCGCTCAGGCCCGGGGCCGGCAGAGCCTGTGCGCAGACTACATTGCCAAGATCCAGAAAATGCTGGCGGCCGAAGACTACCACCTCGACTGGGTGGCCAACGCCCAGGCCACCATGCTGTCTTACTGGGATGCCGTTCGGGATCATGACTCAATCCAGCGCTGGCTCACGATTGCACCACCCTGTGAGCCGGCAAAGGCCACGAACCATTTTAATCAGTGCAATGGCCGCAACCAGGCCCGGGCGTTGATCAGCCTCGGTCAATACGAACTGGCACAACCACTCCTGGAAGAGCTGACCGCGGTAGCGCGGGAGTTTGGCCTGAAAACAGATCTGAACCGCAACCACATTGCCCTCGCCTACCTATACTGGCAACTGGATGAACGCGAACGGGCTCTCGATCACATGAAAACGGCGCTGGAACTGGCAAGTACCACCGGTGCTGTCGGCAGCTTCCTGCGGTTGGGGAAGGAACTGATTGTTCTGCTCAAGACGCTGATCAACGATGAAGCCATTGAGGGTATGGAACTCCAGCGGGCGGAGCGACTGATTCAGCTGGCCCAGCAACAACGGGATTTCAGCCGCGCCATCCGGATCTCGCTGGATGAGGCCATCATCCAGGACATCATCGACCGGCCGGACGTGCCGGAACTGATCCGTACCTCCCCCCTCACCCGCAGGGAGTGGCAGATACTCAGCCTGATACACGCCGGTCTTTCCAATGACCAGATTGCCGAGCACCTGAAAGTGGCCTCGACAACGGTCAAGACCCATATCCGAAGCCTTTATCAGAAGCAGAACATCAGCCATCGTTCAGAGGCCATCGAACTGGCCAAAGACCTGCTGAGCAAGATCCAGGGAGACTAATGTCAGGCCCGGTTACATGGAGAAAACCACGCCAAGAAGCAGATAACTGACCAGCGTTACCACGACAATGCCCATCAGATTGAGAGCAAATCCAGCTCTGATCATGTCGCTGATCTGCATGTGACCACTGGAGAACACGATGGCATTGGGTGGCGTGGCCACCGGCATCATGAAGGCACAGCTGGCCGCGATGGCGGCAGGCACAGTGAGTAGTAACGGTGACACGCCCTGACTCAGGGCCAGCGCCCCCAGCAACGGCAGAAACGCAGCCGCCGTTGCGGTATTGCTGGTAACTTCCGTCAGAAAGATGATGATACCCGCCACCAGAACAATCATGACAAGGGTTGGGAGGGCGCCGGCCACGCCAAGGCTTTGGGCGATCCATTCTGCCAGACCGGAACTGCTGATCACGCCGGCCATGGCCAGCCCTCCGCCGAACAGTAGCAGCACACCCCAGGGAATGCCCTTCGCGGTCTCCCAGTCGAGCACGAATTCGCGGGTACGGGTATTAACGGGCATGAGGAACATGGCAATAGCCGCTGCAATGGCAATGCCGGTGTCGCTCAACCAGGGCATGAGATTCTCGGATAGCAGCGGTCTGAATATCCAGGCGGCGGCGGTGATCAGGAACACCAGGGCAACCAGCTTTTCGCCCTTGCCCAGCGGCCCCAATGCGTCAAGCTCCTCCCGTATGGCCTTGCCACCGTCGCCGGAGCTGCCCAGCCCGAAGTCGCGCCGGGTCAGCCACCACCAGGCCAGGGCCAGCATGACAACCGTCACTGGAACCCCCAGCAACATCCATTGGACAAAGCCCACAGAAATACCCTGGTTTTCGCTCAGGTAGGCCGCCAACAAGGCATTTGGCGGTGTGCCAATAAGCGTGGCAATACCACCGATACTGGCGGAATAGGCGATCGCAAGAAGGAGTGCTGTGGCATAGCGGCGAACGCCCTCGGGATTGTCATTGCTGTCCATCATCGCCACCACCGACAGACCAATCGGCAGCATCATGATGGCTGTTGCAGTATTGCTGACCCACATGCTCAAAAAGGCGGTTGCCAACATGAACCCGGCAATCTGCCGCCGGGGTTTACTGCCAACGGCCTTCAGCGTCATCAGGGCGATCCGGCGATGCAGGTTCCATCGCTGCATCGCAAGCCCGAGGGTGAAGCCCCCCAGGAACAGGAAAATGATCGGATTGGCATAGGGCTCGGTGGCTTCACCAACCGTCCCGAGCCCGAGGGCGGGAACCAGCACGATTGGCAGCAAGGCAGTGGCGGGAATCGGAATGGCTTCGGTAGACCACCAGGTAGCCATCAGCAGCATCAACCCCAGCGCCGCCCAGGCTTCCGCGGCCATGGTTTCCGGAGGTGGGAGTATGATGGTTGCCAGCAGAAACGCAGCCCCGAGGATCAGTCCAATGACCTGGCTGCGGGGCAGCCCCTCGGCCTGTTTGTCAGCATTGAGCTCTTTGGGCATACAGTTCTATTCCGTTATTCAGACATTCAACATCAGCGGGCGGGCGAAACGTCAGAGCGCCTGAAGCTGGCGATCATGAAAACGCCCGAGCAGGATAAGAGCCAGAATGGCGCCGGACAAGGCCCAGGCCATATCCGACTGGGTATCCCAGACATAGCCCTGTGTGCCCAGAAAGGCCTCGGCCGCTTCGTCACTGAGCAAGGCCACCCACCATTCAATCAGCTCGTAAAAGGCGCTTACCGCCAGACAGAAACAGACGATGAAAAACGCCGCCCAGCGGCGACTGGAGAACACGTCGAAGCGAATGACCACTTCCCTGGCAATGATTGCCGGTATAAACCCCTGTGCCAGGTGGCCAAGCTTGTCGTAGTTATTGCGCTCCCAGTCAAACCAATCCCGAAACCAGTCGAACAAAGGTACTTCCGCGTAGGTATAGTGCCCGCCAACCATCAGGATGACGGCATGGACGAGAATCAGGAAATAGACAAGAGGCGTCAGGGGATAACGGAAGAAACACCAGACAACCAGCACAAAACCAATGACAGCGGGTAGGACTTCCAGCGCCCAGGTGGCCCGATCCCTGGGTCCGATGGCAGACCAGACAAAGACTGCAAGAAAGACCACCACCCAGACGGCGGGTGCAAATCGCAGGTTCATAGCTTTCCTTTTGTCCGCAACTATCCAGGTGTCCCGGCGCGCAGGAAATGTCCGTATCCAGGTTCCCTGCCCAATGCAGGTTCCACCTCGCCATCGGTTACCGCGGGTCGCCCGTTGATCAGAACCTCTCGAACGCACCCCGGGACACGGTTAACCATTCTTTCCAGTCCGAAGTTTTCCATCTCGGCCCACTCAACCTGCTCAAGATCCTGATCAAGACCACGGGGGTCAAGTACCGTTATATCGGCCCTGTCCCCGACTCTGATATGACCGGCATCGACGCCAAGCCAGTCTGCCTGCTCGCCCGTCAGTCGGTGCACGGCACGCTCCAACGACATGACCGGCTCACCGTCGGCATGGCTTTCGTGAACCAGCTTCAGAAATCGCAGGGGCAGGTTATAGAACGCCATATTACGGATGTGGGCGCCGGCATCGGAAAAGGTGATCAGGGCACCGGGATTGGCGACCATTTTCCGTAGCCGATCCTTTCTGTGGTTACCTACCGTGGTGAACCAGCGCAGCGAACGGCCATGGGCAACCACCATATCGAGAAAGAAATCGACCACATGGATGCCACGGTCAGCGGCAAGCTCAGCAAAGTTTCGCCCGACCACGGTTTTATCCGGGCAATCGAGAATCACGGCATCGCCGAAATCTCTCTGCCACACCCGGGGCGAAAGCTTTTCCTTATAGAATTTCCTGAACTTCCGGCGGTATTCCTCGTCTTTCAGAAGCTCATTGCGCTCAAGTTGGTCGCGGATATCAAGGGCCATTTCACCGGCGCCGAATTCCTCAAACAGCACGATATCCATGCCATCGGCGTAGACCGTGAACGGCGTTGGTAGCAGCTGCCAGCGAAAGTTGCCGCCAAAACTGTTGGCCAGCCACCCTACCAGGCTGGCCATGGGTTTGACCGTAGGATTGCCTTTCAGATCGATCATTGCGATCAGGGTGGTTTTCAGGGGCCTTCTCAGCCAACCCAGCGTTTCCTTCAGATATTGTGTTACCTGAAGCGGATTGGCCGCGTTGGGTGCGCCCTGATGCACCCGCCCGTATCGACGCAAAAGCGCATTCAAACGGCTGACCTCCCGCCATCGGGCGTAGGTGCTGGGCAGGCTCTTGGACCACTCACGGTCACCATCCACCTTGTCCCATTTCAGGCACATGGTGGAAAGCCCGAGAAAACCTTCCTGCAGCGCCTCCTCCAGCAAGGCTTCCATCCGCTCCTGCTCATCAGCGGTCGGGGACACGCCCCGGTCAGTGGCGCGATGCAGCCCCATGACCGCGGTCCTGAGATCACTGTGCCCAAGAAAACTGATGACATTGGGCCCCAATGGGTGCCGGTCCATGAACGCCACCCACTCACTCGGTGTCTTCCAGGACTTGTGCTGTTGCAGTATGGGCAGCACCTTCTCCCTCGGTACGGTCTCCACCCGGGTAAAAATATCCGAGGCGTCTTCCGGATCTGCACAGACCATGCTCAACGAACAGCTGCCGATAAGCACCGTAGTGACGCCGTGACGCACGGACTCAGACAGGGACGGCGCTACCAGAAGCTCGGCATCATAATGAGTGTGGGTATCGAGAAACCCGGGCGTTACCCAGCAACCGCTGGCGTCAATCGTGCGCGTTGCAACACTGGTGTCGGGCTGTTCATCAAAGACCGCGGCAACTCGCCCATCCTTGACCCCAACATGGGCGATGCGGGAGGGACCGCCGGTACCGTCAAAATAGCGACCACCGGTGATAAGAGTGTCAAACTGGTTCACCGTGCCAGGCTCCTTTTTGTTGTTTTATGCCGTCAGTCTAGCCAGCAAAACGTGAGATGTCCTCTCATTTCAAAGTGTGGGCCCGGCAATACGGGCCATTAACGAATCCTGATCTGGCTGCCGTCTTCCAGCTGACGATCCGGGTGTCGGACCACACTGTCTGCTTCGCCAAGCCCGTCCTGAATCACCGTGTGGAATCCGTTGGTACGTCCCACCGACACGTTTGTCAGTACCGCTCTGTCATCAACAACGCGGAATACCTGATGCTGTCCGTCACTGACAAAGATGGCAGATTCCGGAACCTGAAGAACATTGTCTGACCGCCAGAGCAGAAACTCGGCGTCCACGCGGTAACCGTCTCCGAGACTCTGCCACGCGTCCGTCGGGCTGGTAATGTCCGCTACCACCTGCACACGCCTCTCCTCGACACCGAGGGCCGACACATCCTCGAACCCGACCGGCTCAACCCGACGGACGACAGCATCCAGAGTGCCGCCACCCCATCCGGTGAGGCGCGTCGCTATGCCGGGTTGCAGGTTCACGGCGTCAAAACTCAACACATCGACAACCACCTCGAGTGCCCCGGGGTCCCCCCAGTTCCAGAATGGCTTCACCGGCCTGGATGACGCCCTCACTTTTCCGGACTATTCCGAGGACCGAACCATTCACCGGAGACCTTACTGGCACACGTTCAACCGCTCCATTACCGTTTGCCCGTGCAGCAGATACTTCAAGGCGGGTTCTGGCCGCTGCCAGTTCATGGGCCATTACTTCCTCGTCAAAGCGGGCGGAACGCAGAATGGCCTTTGCCCTGTCCGCAGCGGCCTTCGCCTGCTGCAAACGCTCGTCGGAAACAAAATGGTCATCACTCAGAGCCTGCAGGCGGGCCAGTTCCCGAACGGCCAGATCTGCTTCCGCCTCAGCGGCTGCGACTTTTTGACGAGTGGAATTGAGCGCCGATCGGGCCGACTGTACTTTGGCCTCCGCCTCTGCTCGGCTGCGAGCATCGAGGGTACTGGCAGGCATGGGGTCAACCTCTGTCAGCAACTCGCCCGGAATGACCGGATCCCCCACCTCCAGCAACACCCTGTGTAAGTAACCGGCAACTGGCGAAGACACGACGTACCGATCCCGTACCCGGGTTTTCCCCTCTTCCTTGATGGTGATTTCCATGGGTCCACGGGTTACTGGCGCCAGGTCCACCCAAACCGGGTCGGGCCGGATCGTGATGACGACTGCCACAATGGCGAGCAAGACAAACACGCCCCAGAACAGCCATTTCCCCGCAAACCTTTTTTTCGCCATAGCCTAAGCTCACTCCCCGGTTGTTTCCGCAACTATTCCCGTGTTTTCAACACGGCTACCAGATCCAGCGCTTTCAGGCGCCACCAGGCAATCACCCCGGAAGCGATTGCCGAAACCACCACGACCAGCGCGGACATGCCAAGCGTCTGGGTGGTTATGGTCAGGGGCACCCGATACAGCTCCGTTTGCATGGCAGTAACAATCATCAGCGCCAGACCCTGGCCAATCAGCCAACCGAGCGGAATGCCCAGTAACAGCAAGAGCGCAACCTCTCCCAACAATATATGCGCAACTTCATTATGGGTGTACCCCAGCACTCTCAGGCTCGCCAACTCCCGACCTTTCTCAGCCAGGGAAATCCGGATGGTGTTGTAGACCACCCCGAAGGCGATGATTCCACCCATCAGGCTATTGAAAAAGGTGAACGTCAGGAAGGTTCTCGCCAGGGTGTCATAGAAACTGTCCAGCATGGCCTGGCGGATGCTCAAGCCAAGCACCCCCGGTGTCTCGCGAAGGCTGTTGTAGACTTCCGAAGCCTTGTCGGGCTCCAGGTTTATCATGGCCTGATTGATCAGAGGCCCGTCACCCAGCGCCCGGTTAAGGGCATCCAGGTCCATGTAGGCACCGACCCCCAGAAACTCGCTGGTGATACCGGCGACTGGAACCATTACCGTTCGCCGGTCACCTTCGAGGAGCTCCAGCTGCAAAACATCCCCTGGGCCTACACCCAGCTCATCCGCCAGATAATCGGTCAACAGCAGGCCCTCCCTGGGGAGCGGAACCGGTTTCAGATCGCTGTCGATGACAAATTGCAGTCTCGCATCGGAAGGTATTCCGGTGACCGCACTTCGCCACTCCCGATGACCGGCAACCAGACGGGCCGGCACTGAGCGGCGACCCTCCACGTACCGGATCCCGGCTTGCCTCTGCAAGCCGTACAACGCCGTGCTATTCACCGGATCAATGAAGGTCGCGGCGAGATCCTGTTGCTGAACCCTTGCAAACTGCGTGTGCACCATCAGGGATACCGAATCAAACTGGAAGTTACCCACCATCACGATGGCGGTTGCCATGGCGACCCCACTCATGGACAACAGAGTCCGGACCGGACGACGGGAGAGCTGGCGCACAATCATTCGGGAGGGCTGGGAGAAACGGATGCCTGAAAGGAGCTTTTCCATCACGGTCACCCGGTATCTGGCGGGTCCTTCCGGCCTCATGGCTTCTGCAGGTGGCAGGGAGGCCGCCTGCCTGATGGCCCGCCAGGCACCGAGCCAGGCCACCGCGATGGTCAGAATGCCCAGCAACAAAAGCCATAGAGGGTCGATACGGAACAACAACCCGGGGAACCGGTAGTAATCCATATAGAGTTCCCCCAGTGACCGTCCCAGCCAAAGCCCCAGCGCAAGGCCGGCCAACAAACCGATAACCGCAATCACGATGACCAGTTTGCTGTAGTGCCAGGCGATCTGGCGATTGCTGTAGCCAAAGGCCTTGAGCACGGCAACTATGTCCCGCTGGGTGCTGATCAGACGGCCGATCACCACGTTCAGCAGAAACATGGCCACACTCATGAAAATGAGAGGAAATACTGTCGCCATGGTTTTCAGCTGGTTCAGCTCGTCACTCAGGAAGCGATGAGAAAACTGATCATCCCGGCCAAAGGCTCCTGTCGCCCCGTAACGGGCCAGGAGTCGGTCCAGGGCATCGACCACAGAGGCAACGGAGTGGCCCGGCCTGAGCTTTACCACCAGGCTGTTGAACGCGCCCCGCATGTCCATGGCGGATTCGAGGGCCTCCCTGTTCATCCAGAGAACGCCATAACGCTGATAGTCCGGCAGCATGCCACCAGGGGGAATGACATAGATGAACTCCGGTGACTCGACGATGCCAGTTATCGTAAGTTCCTGTCGCCGGCCATTGATAATCGCCTCAAACTGATCACCCAGTACCAACTCATGCGCTTTGGCAAAGCTTCCGATGACCGCGACTTCCTGGCTGCGACCTGCCCCCGGAAGCCGCCCCTGACGGATAAACAAGCGATTGACCTCAGGCTGCCCCTCTGGAGGAATGGATACCAACCGGGCCGACACGGGATCCGCGAAGCCCGGCATCTCCAGTTTTGCGGCTCCCTCGACTCTCCCCTCGTACCTTGCTATGGCAGGTAATGAACCTAGTTCCTTGAGGGCATGGCGCGGCGCCCGTTTGACGGGGGCAAACACATCGGCAAACTGGTGCTGATCGTAGTACTGGGCTCTGGTCGCCAGTAACGATGAATAGTTCACCAGCGACATCACACAGACACCTACGCCTCCTGCGATCACCAGCGCGATGGCCAGTACCTGGCCCCGCATCTGCCAGAGCTCGCGCCGTAGTTTGGTATTCAGAACCGTGTTAAGACCTTTCGCGGCCATTTTTCTACCATTTGGCCCCGTTACCAGGACAGTGTCCGGGGATCCTGGCGACGTTCGTTACGGCGCTCACCACTGATGTTGCCGTCGGAGAGCGTGATCACGCGATCCCCCATGCCACCAATAGAGGCATTGTGGGTGATAATAACAGTGGTCGTGCCCGTCTCCCGGTTGGCTTTTTCCAGAGCTTCAAGAACCAGCACACCCGTGGCCGAATCCAGAGCTCCGGTCGGCTCATCGCAAAGAAGTACTTCCGGTCGTTTGGCAATGGCCCTGGCGATGGCAACCCTCTGCTGTTCACCACCGGAAAGTTGCGCGGGAAAGTGGTCGATGCGGCTTTTCAATCCAACCAGCTCAAGAGCTTCTTCGGGAGACATCGGATGGGACGCAATCTCGGTGACTGCCGCAACATTTTCCCGCGCGGTCAGGCTTGGAATGAGATTGTAGAATTGGAATACGAAACCAACATGCTCACGGCGGTAACGGGTCAGTTCGCGGTCTCCGGCTGCACTGAGATCAATATCCCGATACCGCACCTCACCGGACGATGGCACATCCAGCCCGCCAAGAATGTTCAGAAGTGTGGATTTGCCTGAACCTGAAGCGCCCAGCATGACGACCAGTTCGCCGCCATAGAGATCCAGATCCACCCCACGGAGCGCATGAACCTGAACCTCTCCCTGATCATAGGTTTTCGTGAGGCCCCGGGTCTGGAATACCACAGAGCCGGTCCTGGCTTCCGTTCCTGGGTCCATGGTGTCAGTCAGTCTTCGGCACAGTCCACGCAAACCGTGGTGTAAGGCAGCACCTGCAAACGGCGGGGGTCGATGGCCTCGCCGCAGGATTCGCATTCGTCGCCCACACCGTTGTCAATGCGTGCCAGGGCGTGCTCGATCTGAGCGAGTTCGGAGCGGGTTTCCGTTTCCAGCGAGTCGACCACCTCGTCATTCTGGGTCTGGGTAGCCTGCTCTTCGAAATCCTTGTCCAGCGCGCCATCCTCCCGGTGCTGGTGCGCTTCATACCGGGAAAGTCTGGCCGTCAGGTCTGCCCTCAATGTTTCCAGTTCGGATTTCCGGTTAGTCATTTGGCGCCTCCTGGCTTGCCGGGAAATACATATTCATACAGTAAAGCATAAGCTGAACCCGGGATTGATGCTTGTCAAAATTGCGTCATGGAGGGTGAGGCAGAATAGAGATCCATCAAACCTGTATGCAAAGGAGTTGTGACTATGAACACTGAGCTTTTCGAGAAAGCGACGCGCCTGAACGAAACCCTGTTTGAGCAGGTGGGCAAGGCCGCGGAAATGCAGATGAACGCCTTCCGCCGTTATGCCGATGTCACCATGGAGCAGGCCAAAAAAGTGTCAGAAGTCCGTGATCTGGAGGGCCTGAAAAGCCTGACCGGAGATCAGGCGGAAACCCTGAAATCCCTGAGCGAGCAGTTCACGGCAGACTGGAAAGCCTGGCAGGACTATTTCAACGAAAGCCGGGAGCAGATTCAGAAGGTGTTCGAGAAAACGCCAGAAGAAACCACCAAAGCCAGCCCGAAAGCTGCCAAATAAGGGATAGCCATGTTCGGTCTGGATACGCTCGGGAAAGCTGCAAGTCAGCTCGTCAACGGCTTCGAAACCAACGTCCGTCAGGGGCAGCAGCAACTGGAGAAAATGCTTGGGGATGCTGGCGTCCTGGATGATGCAACGCTCTCCACGATGACAGAAATGTCCGATGCCTACCGTACGATGGCAGAGGACCTGCTACTCCATCCGCTCCGGTTCGCCGGTGCGGAGCTGGATCTGGCTCGCAAGCATGCTGCGCTGGGGTATTACACCCTCGCCCGGCTGGTGGGCAAGGACAAACAGCCTGTTGTCGAACCGGAGCCCGACGACCGGCGTTTCCAGGCTGAGGACTGGCACAAGCATCTGACTTTTGATGTTCTCCACCAGGCCTATCTGATCAACTCACGAGCCTTTCTGAACTGGGCAGCCGGCATGGAAGGAATTCCACCGGCAGGCCGGGACCAGATGCTGTTCTACGCCCGGCACCTGACCAGCGCACTGTCACCCTCGAATTTTCCGGCCACGAATCCGGAAGTGCTCAGGATTACCTGGGAACGTAAAGGGATGAACCTGGTCGACGGTGGTCGGCAGCTGATCGAAGATCTGCGCCAGAACCCGTCGCTGTTCAATGTTGGAATGACCGATCGCTCCGCCTTCGAGGTAGGACGTAACCTGGCCACTACTCCGGGCAAGGTGGTGTTCCAGAACGAATTGATGCAGTTGATCCAGTACTCGCCGACAACGGAAACCGTCAACAAGCGCCCCTTGCTGATTGTTCCGCCCTGGATCAACAAGTATTACATCCTGGACCTGACCGCCAGAAACTCCTTTATCCAGTGGCTGGTGGACCAGGGGCAGACCGTATTCATTATTTCCTGGCGCAATCCCGGCCCTTCCATGCGTGACAAAGGCTGGGAAGACTACATGGAGCTCGGACCACTGGCGGCCATGGATGCCGTTACCGAGGCCACCGGCGAAGAACAGATGAATGTGATCGGTTATTGCATCGGTGGCACTCTGCTGGGTTCAACGCTGGCCTGGCTGAAGAAAAAAGGCCGTAATCCGGTGACCAGCGCCACGTATCTGACCACCCTGCTGGATTTCTCGGACCCAGGCGGAATCGGGGTATTTATCAACGATCATTCCATCCGGGGCATCGAGAGAATGCTCGAGCGCAAGGGCTATCTGGACGGCCGCGCCATGGCGTTCACGTTCAACCTGCTGCGGGAAAACGAGCTGTTCTGGTCGTTCTGGACCAATAACTACCTGAAAGGCCAGAAGCCGGCGGCTTTTGACCTGCTGTACTGGAACACCGATGGCACCAACCTGCCGGCCCGGATGCACAGCTTTTACCTGCGCCAGATGTATCTGAATAACCGGCTGGTGCAGCCCGACTCCCTGAGCCTGCTCGGTGAATCCATCAATCTGTCCGAAATCGATGTGCCCTCTTTCTTCCTGTCCGCCCGACAGGATCATATCGCCAAATGGAAAACCACCTATAAAGGCGCCCTGGCCCACGGCGGTGATGTCCGCTTTGTGCTCTCCGGCTCGGGCCACATCGCCGGTGTAATCAACCCGCCCTACAAGGAAAAGTACGGCTACTGGACCAACGACACACTGGTGCCGGATGCAGAGGCCTGGTTCGAAACATCCGAACATCATCCAGGATCCTGGTGGCCCCACTGGCTTGAGTGGATTGCACGCTTTTCCGATGGTGACGTACCGGCTCGTGTACCCGGCGAAGGGAAATTGCCCGCGATTGAAAATGCTCCGGGTAGCTACGTGAAGGTCAAGGCAGCCGATGCTGCTAAAGATTAAACCAGGCGCTACACGTCTGGCGCTAAAACAAGACGCCCAACCAAAAACAAGACAAAAACCAGGAGAGACCATGGGGCGGCCGCTACCGATATCCCGCATCATGCACGGCGGTCTTCTGCTGCGTTGTCCGCCGCAGACGTCAATCGCGGATGCGGCTGCGCGAATGGCTGAAAATTCGGTCAGTTCGATTCTGATCTCAGAGAATGACATGGTGATCGGAATCTGGACCGAGCGGGATGCCCTGACGGTCGATTTTTCCAAACCGGAAAGCTTTGAGCGACCGGTCAGTTCAGTGATGAGTTCTCCGGTGCTGACCCTTCCCTGTGACATGGATGCCGGTGAAGCGGCACTGCGTTTCCGGGAAACCGGAAAACGCCACTTTCTGATTGTCGATGATCGCGGCACGCCAACTGGCATCCTTTCCCAGACTGACCTTGCCCTGAACCAGGGGCTGGAACCCTACCTGCGCCTGCGGGAAGTGAGCACCGCGATCCCCCACCCGCCGCTGGTCACCGATGGCAAGCTGCCACTCTCTGAAGTGGCTGCAATCATGCACCGTCATCAGGCAGATGCTGTCGTCGTGGATTGCCACGATGAGGGTCTCGGCATCCTCACCGAACGGGATATCGTGCGCCTGATTGCACGCAACACTGGCAACGCATTGGCTTCCGACCTCGCCACCCGGCCTCTTTTAACGGTCAGCGAGTCGGACCCGTTGATTCATGCAAGGGACCTGCTGATCAACCATCGGATTCGCCATCTGGCAGTTATCAATAGCCTGGATGAGGTTACCGGCCTGATTGGCTACAACGATATGCTCGCTGGCGCCGAACAGATGTATCTGGACGATTTGCGTGAAGCCCTTGAGCAGAGAGATCGGGCCCTTGCCCAATCCCGCAAGACTCTCCAGTTGGCAGAGCGCGTGATCGAGTCCTCTTTCGAGGGCATCATGGTAACGGACAAGAACGTGAACATTGAGTTCGTTAACCCGGCATTCACGCACCTGACCGGCTACAGCCAGGACGAGGTTATCGGCAAAACGCCGCAGATTCTCTCTTCCGGGCGGCACGACAGCGAGTTCTACCAACGGATGTGGAACTCCCTGGCTACCCACGGCTATTGGCGGGGGGAGATCTGGAACCGTCGCAAGACCGGAGAGCTCTACCTCGAGCTTCTGACCATCACCGCCATTACTGACAACGAGGGTAACACCACCCACTACGCCGGCCTGTTCACCGACATCACCCAGAACCGGAAAAACGAAGAGCAGATCCGGCAACTTGCTTACTACGACGCCCTCACCGGCATTCCGAACCGCCGTCTGCTGGAGGATCGCCTGGAGCACGCGATCCGCCACGCCCACCGACGATCCTCTCTTCTGGCCGTCATGTTCATGGACCTGGATCACTTCAAAGACGTGAACGACCGGCTCGGGCACGCTGCAGGCGATGAATTACTGCTCCAGTTCACAAGTCGTGTCCAGAGCTGTCTGCGTGAAGACGATACCCTGGCCCGGCTGGGCGGGGACGAATTTATTGTTCTGCTGCCCGATCTGGAGCAGGTTGAAGATGCCTATCGGGTTGCGGAGCGCCTGATTGCCAGAAACCAGGAACCCTACTGCATTGATGGCGAAGCCCTGAGGGTGGGTTCAAGCATTGGCATAAGCCTTTACCCCCAGGATGGCACCACTGCATCTGAGCTTCTGCAAGGGGCCGATATCGCCATGTATCGGGCCAAGCAGGACGGGCGGAACCTGTTCCGGTTGTTCAGCCCGGCCGTTGCTGAAGGCGCCTGATCTCGCCCCTGAATCGCCGTTGTGGCACTATGACCCGCTGGATGACCGGCGGAGAACCACTTGATGTTTTATACCACCTTAGCGGCGATTGCAGTCGCCATGATCCTGTTCGCCTGGCTGGGGCTCAGGGCACGTCTCGCAGACGGTGGCCTGGATGATTACGTAACGGCCCGAAACAGCCAGGGCGCGAGAGCCCTGGGACTCTCTTTCCTCGCCTCCGGCATGGGCGGCTGGATCCTGTTTGCCCCGCCCGAGGTAGGCGCGCTGGTCGGCCCGCTGGCACTGGCAGGCTATGCCCTCGGCGCTGCTCTGCCGTTCATCGTGTTTGCCTTCTGTGGCCCCGCCATCCGCCGTTTCCTGCCCCAGGGCCGCAGCATCGGCGAGTTCGCCAACGCCTGTTATGGCAATGGCGTGCGCCGCTATGTCTCGATGATCTCGGTGCTCTACATGCTCTGCTTCCTGACCGCCGAGCTCACCGCCATCGGCGCCATTACCTCGCTGCTTTCCGGTATTGACGGTGGCGTCGTGGTCATTGGCGTGGCGGTTACCACACTGGTATACACGGCTGTCGGTGGCCTCCGGGCCAGCATCGTTACCGATCAATGGCAGGCCTTATTGCTTATCGGCCTGCTGGCGATTGTCAGTTTCGTCGCGCTTGGCAAACTCCCGGACGCAGCTCCCGCAGCCTTGCCCGACATACCGACCTCTGCTGCCCTCAGCGTCGCGCTGACTCTGGTGATCGCCGTAACCGCCGCCAACCTGTTCCACCAGGGATACTGGCAGCGGTTGTGGTCAGCCCGCGACACCGATTCCCTCAGCCGTGGAGCACTGCTCGGCGGCGTAGTCACCATCGGCGTTGTCGCGGTAGTGGGCGGGCTCGGAATCCTGGCGGCGCTCAGTGGCGCCGACCTTGGCAATCCTCCGATTCCATTCTTTGCCTTGCTGTCCGATGCCCCGGCCTGGCTGGCTTTGCCGGCCCTTATTCTGGCCATCACGCTGGTCGCTTCGTCAGTGGATACCCTGCAGAATGCGCTCGCATCCCTGGCGGTCACCGAAAAGCAGGGCCTTTCCATTGTCAGTGCCCGATGGTTCACCGTACTGCTGATGATTCCGGTGGTGCTGGTAGCGCTTCAGGGCATTTCCGTGCTCCGGCTGTTTCTGATCGCCGACCTGCTGTGTGCGACGGCGGTACTGCCGGTGCTGATGGGACTCTGGGGGAAAATGACCACACGGGCGGCCATTCTGGGGTGCCTGGCAGGGCTTTTCGGGGCGATTCTGCCCGGCTGGATGTCCGGAGGCAGCTTGATGGCCGGCCTGGAAGCTGCGAGTTTCCCCGGCAGCATTCCAACCCTGATGCCATTCGTGGGTGCCCTTGCAGGCTCTGGTTTGGTCAGCCTTCTTATCGCCCTTTTCAGCCGCAAACACTAGGGAAGCGCGTGACGCGCCTGGCTTTGCCAGACTTCTGCAAGCCAGGCGAAAAGTAGCGGTGCCCTGAGGGGCATCGCAAATTTGATATAAGTCACTGACCTACAAATTGTTACCCAAAATTCCACTTTAGTCCCATTGTTGGCTCCATAATCAGCCCCGAAACTAACCCTGCTTAACAAATAATCAAAAAAATAGTTCGCAGCCCTCTCCACCAGTAGTGCTGCAATTCCGGAGGCCAACCTGAATGAATCTCAGAAAAGTACTCTTTTCTGCTTGCCTGCTGTTGCTGGCGAGCACCACCGTTTATGCCGAAACCCTGAAAATCGGTCTGAACTATCCGCAGACCGGTCGCTACAAGGACCAGGGCCTGCAACAGCGTCTGGGGGCCTTCCTGGCCGTTGACGAAATCAACAAGGCCGGCGGTGTCATGGGCCGCCAGCTGGAGCTGGTGATCAGAAATACCCGCGGCGAACCTGCCCAGGGCGCAGAGAACACGGCAGAGCTTATCGACCGTGAAGGCGTTCAGATGGTGTTCGGTGGCGTGTCCAGCGCTGTTGCCATTGCCTCAGGCAAAGCCGCTCGGGATCGCAACCGGATTTACTTCGGCACCCTCACCTACTCGAACGCCACCACTGGCGCCGAAGGGCATTCGCACATGTTCCGGGAGCCCTACAACGCCTGGATGACCGCCAAGGCGCTGAGCCAGTATCTCACTACCAACCACGCCGACGACGACTACTTCTACATCACCGCCGACTACACCTGGGGCTGGTCTGTAGAAGAGTCTGTTCGCAAGTTTTCGGGAACCGAGGATGCCGAGCGCCATCAGGGCGTAAAAACGCCTTTCCCCCGGGCACTGATTACCGACTTCCGGGAGGCGCTGGAGCAGGCAGACGCGAGCGATGCCAAGGTGCTGATGATGGTTCTGTTCGGCGACGACATGGTGCGTGCCCTGAATGTTGCTTACGAAATGGGCCTCACCAAAAAAATGCAGATTGTTGTGCCCAACCTCACTCTGGGTATGGCGCGACAAGTCGGCCCCACCATTATGGAAGGCATTATCGGTGGCTCCCCCTGGGTCTGGAACGTGCCCTACGAGCTGAACTACCCCAGAGGAAAGGAATTTGTCGAGGCCTTCTCCAAGCGTTATGAAATGCGGCCATCAACCGCTGCGGCCTCCGCCTACAGCATTGTTTATCAGTACAAGGATGCCGTCGAGCGTACTGGTACCACCAATACCGCCAGCCTCATCCGGGCATTGGAAGGCCACAGGTACACCTTCCTGAAAGATGAACAATACTGGCGGGAATTCGATCACCAGAACATCCAGACAGTTTATGTGGTGAAAGTAAAACCACGTAATACGATCGTGGAGGACGAGTACAGCTCCGATTACTTCAGTATCATTGATTCCATGCCCGGCGATCAGGCAGCCCAGACTCGGGAAGAATGGGAAGAGAGGCGCCGGGAGGCTGGCAAGCCCCTCCGACTATGAACATGCACTGAAGGAACTGGCGAAAACTCACCGTGATAACGTTGCTGTGCCTACCGCAACAATTGACTACTGTTGCGGTAGGCACAGGTCTTCAGGAAATCAGCTCGCCTTAGCGCGCCTCTTCCCAGGTTTTCAGCAGCTCATCATAGGCAACGGTTTTGCCCTGCGGCTTCTCGTTAGCCAGCTTCGGCTTGGGTGCGCCGGGCTGGTCCAGCCAGTATTGCGGGTCCCGCGGCTCGTTCAGCTTCGGACCACAGGTCGGTTGAACATTGGCACGCTCAAGGCGTTCCATGACCCGATCCTGGGCCTGGGCCAAGCCGTCGAGGGCTTCCTGCGGAGTTGCTTCACCACTGGCTGCCTGGGCAATGTACTGCCACCACAGCTGGGCCAGCTTCGGGTAATCCGGAACGTTGGTACCGGTAGGAGTCCACTGCACGCGAGCCGGGCTCCGATAGAACTCAACCAGACCACCAAGTTTCGGAGCCATTTCAGTCATCGCCTCAGACTCGATGTCGGACTCGCGAATCGGAGTCAGGCCGGCAATGGTTTTCTCGAGGGAAACGGTCTTGGATACGGTGAACTGGGCATACAGCCAAGCTGCAAGGCGACGCTTCTCAGGCGTGGAGTCCAGGAAAGTCCAGGAACCAACGTCCTGATAACCCAGCTTCATGCCCTCTTCCCAGTAGGGACCACGGGGCGACGGTGCCATGCGCCACTTGGGTGTGCCATCTTCATTCACAACCGGCAGGCCGTCCTTGGTCATACTCGCGGTGAAGGCGGTATACCAGAAGATCTGCTGGGCAACATTACCCTGAGCAGGAACCGGACCGGCCTCGGAGAAGGTCATGCCCTGGGCTTCGGGAGGCGCATACTCACGCAGCCAATCCACGTATTTCTCGGTGGCATACACGGCAGCGGGGCCGTTGGTTGCACCACCACGGCTGACGCTGGAGCCGACCGGGTGACACTCTTCAACCCGAATCCCCCATTCGTCTACCGGCAGGCCGTTGGGCAGGCCCTTGTCGCCAGCACCCGCCATGGAGAACCAGGCATCGGTGAAACGCCAGCCCAGAGACGGATCTTTCTTGCCGTAGTCCATGTGACCGTAGACGCGCTCACCGTCAATTTCCTTCACGTGAACTGAGAAGAACTCGGCAATATCCTCGTAGGCAGACCAGTTAACCGGCACACCCAGATCGTAGCCGTAAATTTCCTTGAACTGCTTCTGCAGGTCTTCACGTTCAAACCAGTCGGCCCGGAACCAGTAGAGGTTGGCGAACTGCTGCGAGGGCAACTGATAGAGCTTTCCGTCGGGCCCGGTGGTGAAATCGAGCCCGATGAAATCATCGAGATCCAGTGTGGGCAGGGTGAGATCCTTACCGGCACCATTCATGATGTCCTCAACGGCGACCACCTTGCCGTAACGGAAATGGGTACCAATCAGGTCTGAATCGTTCACGTAGCCGTCGTATATGTTACGTCCGGACTGCATCTGAGTCTGGAGCTTCTCGATGACATCGCCTTCCTGAATCAGCGTGTGAGTCAGGTTGATCCCGGTGATTTCGGAGAACGCCTTGGCCAGAACATTGGACTCGTACTCATGAGTCGCTATGGTTTCAGAAACCACGTTGATGTCCATGCCACGGAACTGCTCAGCGGCTTTGATGAACCACTCCATTTCCTTGAGCTGTTCTTCCTTGCTCAGAGTAGAGTTCTTGAACGCTTCATTGACCCACTTCTCAGCCGCTTCACTGTACTGATCGGCGCTGGCATGCAGGCTCAAACCCATGCAGGCGACACCAACGGCGGCGCTGAGCAACAGGGTCTCTCGGATATTTGTTGTTGTTGAACATATCCAACCTCGTTCGTACATGTTAATGAATGGAACGAAACAGCCGTGTTTCGTGTCCGCAGTTATAGCGCTCTTCTGGTCGCTATTCTTTTTTGCCGGAATCTATCGTGATCGATTCCGATCATTCAAACAAAATTAGTTCGTTTTCGAAATCATTACAAGAAGTCCTGAATCTTTTTTAGGACCAGGATTTTCGAAAAAACACATACGAACATCCCTTGTCGATACTCACCCCCAACGCAGCAAAACCAGGAGCCAAACCACAGAGACAGCGAGCGCCACCCAAAGGGTGATATCGCTGACCGCCAGGAAGCTCAGATGTATATATGCTGCCGAAAGCAATCCAATAAACAACCGATCCCCAGCGGGTGGTGGCTATCGGCAGAAACCCCTTCCTCTCGGTGCACGGGGAGACAATTTCGTAAACCGTCATTACCGCCAGAATTCCCGCAATCACGGCAAAGAAGATGGCGACGGTCGGAGTCCAGTTCATCCAGGCAATCATAAAACGTCTCCTTACACGCGTCCGAGGGCGAAGCCTTTGGCAACATGGTTACGAACGAACCAGATCACCAGCAGGCCGGGAATGATGGTTAGCGAACCGGCGGCAGCCAGAACACCCCAGTCGATACCGCTCGCCCCTATCGTTCGGGTCATGATCGCCCCGATCGGCTGGGCATCCACGGACGTTAGCGTCCGGGCCAGCAGCAGCTCCACCCAGGAGAACATGAAGGCAAAGAAAGCCGTCACCCCGATCCCGGAACGAATCATCGGCAGGAACACCTTCACGAAAAATTTCGGAAAGCTGTAGCCATCAATATAGGCCATCTCGTCATACTCACGGGGGACACCGGACATGAACCCTTCCAGAATCCAGACAGCCAGGGGCACGTTGAACAGGCAGTGAGCAAGCGCCACCGCAATATGGGTGTCGAACAGGCCGATAGATGAATAAAGCTGGAAGAAAGGCAGCAGGAAGACCGCCGGCGGCGCCATTCGGTTGCTCAGCAGCCAGAAGAACAGGTGCTTGTCACCCAGGAACTTGTAGCGGCTGAACGCATAGGCAGCAGGCAACGCCACAAGCAACGTGATGACCACGTTGATGGACACGTAGATCATCGAGTTGATGTAGCCGTTATACCAGCTGGGATCCGTAAAGATCACGGCATAGTTATCCAGGGTGAAGTTCCGGGGCCAGAGGGTCAGTCCCCCGAGAATTTCCTGGTTGGTCTTGAACGACATGTTCAGCAACCAGTAGATCGGAGTCAGGAGCAGCAGAATAAACAGCGTAATCCCGACGTTTTTCGAACGTGTCTGTCTCATCACACTCTCCTTATTTTTCTTTGTCGGCGTGCGTAATGGCGGTAAAGAAGAGCCACGAAATCAGCAATACAATGAGGAAGTAGATCAGCGAGAACGCAGCGGCGCGCCCCAGATCAAACTGCCCGATGGCCATGGTCGTCAGGGTCTGGCTCAGGAAGGTGGTGGAGCTGCCAGGGCCGCCACCGGTGAGCACGAACGGCTCAATGTAGATCATGAAGCTGTCCATGAACCGCAGCAGCACCGCGATGATCAGAACACTCTTGAGCCTCGGGAGCTGGATATACCGGAACACCGCCCACTTTGAGGCGCGGTCGATTTCCGCCGCCTGGTAGAAAGCTTCCGGAATTGCCCGCAACCCTGAATAGCAGAGCAAGGCCACCAGCGGCGTCCAGTGCCAGACGTCCATCAGCAGAACCGTCAGCCACGCATCGAGGGTGTCGCCGGTGTAGTTGTAATCAATCCCCAGCTGATTGATGCCCCAACCGAACAGACCGATGTCGCCCCGGGCGAAGATCTGCCAGATGGTGCCAACCACGTTCCAGGGAATCAGCAGCGGAATGGCCAGCAAAATCAGACAGAGCGAGCCCTTGATGCCGGATTTGGGCATCATCAGGGCGACCCCGATACCCAGCGGTATCTGGATCAGAAGTACCGCGCCAGAAAATATGAACTGGCGAATCAGGGAATCCTGCAGGCGCTCGTTGCTCAGCACCTCCTTGAACCATTCCGTGCCCACATAGAACGCCTGGCCCGGACCGAAAATATCCTGGACCGAGTAATTCACCACGGTCATCAGAGGAATCAGCGCCGAGAAGGCAACGAGCAGAAATACCGGCAGCACCAGCCACCAGGCTTTGTTGTTTTGTACCTTTTGCATCACTGTTGCTCCTGTACCAGGAATTCATCCACATACAGCTTCAGCCATTGCTTCGGGAACGAAAGATGAACCCGGCTGCCGATCGATGCGGCGAAGTCCTCGCTCTGCCGGACTTTCATTTTCTCGTGATCAAGCTGAACGGTAACAATCTTGTAGGTGCCCAGATCTTCCACATCCAGGACTTCGGCCTCGAAGGTGTCGTCCGAGGCAACCGGTGACACTTCCACGAATTCAGGGCGAATTCCGATCTTGATGTTGGTGGATCTGGTCCTTTGGAGGACATCAACCTGCCAGGGCTCAAGTGCCACAACCGTGCTTCCGAAGCACACGCCCCGTGGGCACCGCTGAACCTCGATCAGATTCATGCCTGGGCTGCCGATGAAGAAACCCACAAAGGTGTGATTGGGCTGCTCGAACAGCTCGGTCGGGGTACCGAACTGAACAATCTGCCCGCCGTACATCACGGCAATCTTGTCGGCAAAGGTGGAGGCTTCAAGCTGGTCGTGGGTGACATACACCATGGTGATGTCGAACTGTTCATGAATCTGCTTGAGCTTGCGGCGCAACTTCCACTTGAGTTGCGGATCAATCACCGTCAGTGGCTCGTCGAACAGAATCGCTGAAACATCCTCCCTGACGAGGCCACGGCCCATGGAGACCTTCTGCTTCTCATCCGCGGTCAGATTCTTCGCCTTCTTGTACAGCTTGTCCTCGATTTCCAGGACTTCGGCGATCTCATGAACGCGGGCCTTGATCTTGGACGCGGGCACCTTGTTGTTCTTGAGGGGAAACGCCAGGTTGTCGTAGACAGTCATGGAGTCATAAATGACCGGAAACTGAAAAACCTGGGCAATGTTCCTGTCTCGTGGGGACAGCTCGTTAACCCGCTTGCCGTCGAACAGGACATCCCCCTCGGAGGGCTGAACCAGGCCGGAAATAATGTTCAGCATGGTGCTTTTGCCACAACCGGACGGCCCCAGCAGTGCGTATGCCCCACCCTTGTACCAGATGTGGTCGAGCTGACGGATGGCGTAATCATCCGGCCCTTCCGGCCTGTCACTGTAACTGTGGGCAAGTGACTTCAATTGAATTTCAGCCATCAGACAGACCCTCCTGAAACCTGGGACGGTGTGTGCACCAGTTGCTCGTTATTGTCGAAGACGAACAGTTTGTTGATCGGCAGGTACACCTTGATGGGCGACCCGGTGTGATACTGATGCACGCCCATCAACTGCAACACCATTTCGAAGTGGCTGTTCTCCACATGCATGAAGGTTTCGGAACCACTGATCTCGCTGAGTTCCACCTCCATGGACATTTCCAGATCATCATCGCTGGTAGGCACCAGACCGATATGGCTGGGTCGGATCCCGAACCAGTAATCGCCGGGCTTCAGCTTCGCCAGTTCCTGCGTCAGTGCATGGTGGGAGTATTCGTCGAAGGTCACCTCGGTTTCAGAAACCCGGCCTCGAATCATGTTCATCGGGGGCTCGCTGAACAACTGTGCAGCAAGCGTGTTCACAGGTGCGCGGTAGACATCCATCACCGGCCCGGTCTGAACCACCTGGCCTTCGTGCAGCAATGTGGTTGTGCCACCGAGCGCGAGGGCTTCATTGGCCTCCGTGGTGGCGTACACCGCAATGCACTGGCGCTCGCGGAACAGGTCCCGCAGTTCCGCCCGAAGCTCTTCTCGCAGCTTGTAATCGAGGTTAACCAGGGGCTCGTCGAATAGCACCAGGGTTGCATCCTTCACCAGGGCCCGGGCCATGGCGGTTCGCTGCTGCTGGCCACCCGACAGTTCCAGTGGGTAGCGCTTGAGCAGTGGATCAATCCGAAGCATGGACGCCGTTTCCTTTACCCGGCGATCAATCTCGGACTCCGCCATCTTCGCCAGCCGCAGCGGCGAGGCGATGTTTTCGTAGACGGTCAGATTTGGGTAATTGATGAACTGCTGATAGATCATCGATATGTTGCGGCTCTGCACGCTCTGCCCTGTGACGTCCTCACCGTTGTAGATCAGACGGCCGGTATCGGGCTTGTCCAGCCCAGCCATCAGTCGCATCAGTGAGGTCTTTCCGGCCAGTGTCCGGCCAAGCAGAACGTTAAAGGAACCTGCCTCAAAGGTGAGGTTGGCATCCCGGATATAGTCGACACCGTCGACCTCACGGGAGAGATTCTCCAGTGTTAAGGACATAGGCTTTCCTTTTTGTTCTTGTGGAAACGCACTCCGGGCCGGGTTTACACCGACCACGAAAATTCGATTTCGAATCTCCTTACGCAAAGGCTATACCAGCTTACATGCCTCCATAAGCGTTTTCACTTACACCATTGTTTTTGCAGTTTTTTTATTTATCTTTGGATTTCTTATTCGAAAACATCAATGTTCGTTTAGCAATACTTTGTTCAAATTGAACATTGACGTGAACAGCATTTGCACAGATGATTGAGCAATACCTGTGACACATTTGCCCGGGTTAGCTGCTCGAACGTCGACCAGAACAACAAACGAACGCCTGAGTGACGCCAGATGAGAAAAAACGAATACT
>Ga0064014_10059_pt1 | contig 56246 bp, 56 predicted proteins | sample CrowatWCoCulture_2_FD_61584 | JGI IMG/M metagenome (GOLD analysis project Ga0064014, IMG submission 61584) | Marine cyanobacteria communities from the University of California, Santa Cruz, USA, analyzing cyanobacterial DNA methylation -... | ecosystem: Host-associated > Microbial > Bacteria >...
TCTCAGACGCCGTGGTGGTATCAGGCGATAGCCCGGTTCTTCTCGACAGTTATTTGTCTGGGGCAACCGAGGTCGATGTGGATGCGCTGAGCGATGGTGAGAAGGTCCACGTTGCCGGCATCATGGAGCATATCGAAGAGGCGGGCGTCCATTCCGGCGATAGCGCCTGTTCCCTGCCCCCCCATTCGCTCTCGACCGAGACCATCACGGAACTGAAACGTCAGTCCGAGGCGCTGGCCAAGGCGCTGAACGTGGTTGGTCTGATGAACGTGCAATTCGCGGTCAAAGGCGACGAGATTTACCTGATCGAAGTGAACCCGCGCGCCAGCCGGACGGTGCCGTTTGTGGCCAAAGCGGTGCAAAGCCCCATCGCCTCTATCGCGGCACGTCTGATGGCAGGTGAGCCTCTGTCAAACTTTGACCTGATCGATCCCGATATCGACACATATGCGGTGAAAGAAGCCGTGCTGCCTTTTGCCCGTTTCCCGGGCGTCGACACGCTGCTTGGGCCGGAAATGCGCTCGACCGGCGAAGTGATGGGATCGGACGCGAATTTCCACCGTGCGTTCCTCAAGGCGCAGCTCGGCGCAGGGACGATGCTGCCGACAAGCGGCAAGGTGTTCTTTTCGATCAAAGATGGCGACAAGACCGAGCAATTGATCGAGACCGCGCGCACGCTCGTTGAGCTTGGATTTACCATCATCTCGACCAGCGGCACGGCCAGCTTCCTCACTGAGAATGGCGTGGATAGCGACGTGGTGAACAAAGTCTATGAGGGCCGCCCGAACATCGTCGATGTGATGAAGGATGGTGAGATTGCGCTGGTTATGAACACGACCGAGGGCGCGCAGGCGGTGGAGGATTCACGATCGATGCGTAACGTCGCTCTGATGGACAAGATCCCCTACTTTACCACCGCCGCCGCAAGCCACGCAGCGGCATTAGCGATGAAGGCCGCGTCCGAAGGCGAAGTTGGAGTGCAAGCGCTACAGGGTTGAGGCTACTGGGCCGCCGCCTCGAACTCTTCGACCGCTGCGAGCGTGTTCGGATCGCTCAACAAATCACGGGCCAAAGCCGGTCCGATGGTGAAGCAGTCTTGCCCTTCGGCGGCAAGCCGGGCCATTTGTTCCGCCGTCCGCAAGGAGGCGACAAGGATGCGCGGGGCTGACGCTGCCGACGTGCCGATAGCTTTCATCTGGGACAGCGCCTCATAAGCGGGCAGACCCTTTTCAAGCATCCGCCCGAAATAGGGTGCGATGTAATCAGCGCCCAAAGCGGTGGCGACGAACATCTGCTTGGCGTCGTATGCGGCGGTCATCAGGATCGGCCCACCCAAATCGCTGATCGACGGCGTGACGCGGATCGCCGCTTCGCTCAGCGGGATTTTCACGACCGTGCGAAGCCCCGCCGCGCGGCCAGCCTCATAAAGACCACCCGCCCAGTCGACGTAGCTTTCGACCGGACCGTAGACCTGACCGTGCAACTCCTGTGCACCCAGATCAGCGGCACGTCGCGCCAACGCGCCCCAATCGATGTCGGGATATGACAGCCCTGCCCTCTGCGCGAGAAGCGGGTTTGTTGTGATGCCCGTGAACAGCCCGGTTGGCATCAGATCGTCCCAAACAGCCGTGTCCGCCGTATCGATATAAAGATGCATAGACTGAACCCTTTTGCGTCCCGCCCAATTGACGCAAAAGCACGTCGCGTGTCAAAGTCCTGGTGTCTGCGCCCTTGACGAATCCGCGCCACTTCAGCCTGATGGGCACATGAAAAAACTCCTCGCCCTCCCGCTCGTCCTCGCCGCCTGTGCAACGCCAATTCCAGATGGTCAGATTGCGGATGAAGAGACCTTTCGCAACGCAATCGTTGGTAAGGAAATCCAGCTTGCGGATGGCGCGTCGATGACGATCAACCCTGACAACACTATCTCTGGGGCGGTCGACGGGGTTGAGGCAACGGGCACTTGGTCTTTTGAAGACGGATTCTGGTGCCGGACGATCACGCTAGGCGATGTCTTTACCGAAGACTGTCAGCTTTGGGTCGTGGACGGGGACCGGCTTATCATCACGCGCGACCGCGGTGAGGGTCAAAGCTATGCGTGGCGACGTGTCACGGACGGCTAGCAGTCGGTTTCAAGACCAGCTTTCCTTAGCGCGACAAACCGTTCCAGGAACGCTGAGACGCCGGTCTCGTCCAGATCGTTTGCTTTCTTGACGCGAATGCAGCTTTTGCCACAGTCCATCCCTTTGAGGATCGTGCCATCAGGATCGATCGCCGCGATGTCGCCGACATAAACACCGACATAGCGCTTTTGCGCGTTCAGGTGCAGCGCCGGACCGCGATCATACCGATACGCCAGCATGCCATAGTTGATGTCCTGCCGCCATTCGGGCGCAAAGTCCGCGATAAGGTCGCAGACCTCGAGCAACTTGGCCTTGCGCCAGTCATCGTCCAAACCGGCAAGGTAGTCCTTGGGAGTAGCGGCATCGTATTGCATAAGCCGACTATACCACGCAGCCCCTCATCGCGCCTTCCTAAATCTGCTGCTCTGCCAACCCTTCCATCGACAACCCGTCAAGGCGCGGCATCAAGCTTAGCAATTCACGCGTATAGGGTTCCTGCGGATTGGCAAAGAGGGTTTCCGTTTCGGCGACTTCGACCAGTTTGCCGTGGCGCATCACGCCCACCCGGTCACACATCTGGCGCACCACCGGCAAGTCGTGGCTGATAAACAGCATCGTCAGGCCCAGATACTCTTGCAGGTCTTTGAGGATGTTCAGGATCTGCGCCTGAATTGACACGTCCAACGCCGAGGTCGGCTCATCACAGATCAGGAAGCGTGGTTGCGTCGCCAGCGCCCGCGCGATTGAAATCCGCTGACGTTGCCCACCCGAGAACTCATGCGGATACTTGCGACCTGCTTCCGCCCCCAGCCCCACACGCTGGAGCAATTCGTCCACACGATCCTGCACGGCAGATCCAGACAGGATTTTGTGGTGAAGAACGGGTTCTGCAACAATCGCATCAACCCGCATCCGTGGATTGAGGCTTGAAAAAGGGTCCTGGAAAATCATCTGGATTTGCCGGCGGTACGCTTCAAGCTCGTCCCTGCTCTTCAATGCGGTGACCTCGGTCCCGTCAAAGAAGATACGGCCACCGTCGACCTCATAAAGGGTCGCAATCATTCGTGCGACGGTCGACTTGCCAGAGCCACTTTCGCCGACCAACCCAAACACTTCCCCGTCTCGGATATCAAAGCTGACCTTGTCGACCGCCGTGAAGTAGGTGCGCATCGACGGGATTAGAGACTGCTTTTGAACAAAGGTCTTGGTGATCTGGTCGACCTCGACAAGCTTACCGGATTTCGACGGTTCAGGCTTGGGCCAGTTGCGGGCAAGATCCTCGATCTTGAACGTGATCTCGCGCCCGCCATAGGACAGCTGAGGAAACCGGCGCACCTTCAATGTCGGGCGCGGCACGGCCGCGATCAGCGATTTCGTATAGGGGTGCTCCGGGTTGCCAAGAACCTCTGCCGTCGGACCACTTTCCACGACTTCGCCCTTGTACATGACTGTCACGGTGTCGGTCGTGTCGGCGATCACGCCCATGTCGTGCGTAATCAGGATCACACCGACCTGCCGCTCGCGGGCGAGTTCTTTGATCAAATCAAGGATTTGCGCCTGGATCGAAACGTCCAAAGCCGTTGTCGGCTCATCAGCAATGATCACATCCGGTTCGGAACATAGCGCAAGCGCGATCACCACGCGCTGCCGCATTCCGCCAGAGAATTGATGCGGGTACTGCTGAATACGTTCTTCCGGATCGGGAATCCCAACGCGGTCCAGCAACTCAACGGCGCGGTCCCGCGCCTCGGCAGCACCGAGCTTGAGGTGAAGCTGGATGGTTTCCACCAACTGCTGCTCGACCGTCAAAAGCGGATTGAGCGAGGTCAGAGGGTCCTGAAAGATCATTGAGATCTTGGCGCCCCGCAGCGATCGCATCCCCTCTGCATCGCGCCCGCTAATCGCCTCACCCTGAAACGCTATTGTCCCGCCGGCGATGAAACCGGGCGGCTCAAGCAGCCCCATAACAGCCGCGCCGATGGTGGATTTACCCGCACCGGATTCCCCAACGAGCCCGTGAATTTCCCCCGGTTTGACAACCAGCTCCGCATTATCGACCGCAACAAACACGGCTTTGCGCGTCGGGAAATGGACCGACAAGTCGGTTATCTGAAGAAGATCGTCGGTCATTTTGGATTAATGCTTTCCTGCTTCGGCGTTTGGTCAGTTTGCATTTCGGTCATCAAATCCCTATATTAAAGCCATAGCGGCACAAGGCGTGTTGCGCACCATGACTTGACACCTTGCCCGGCTGGGCGCAGTTTGGAATGGTCTTGATGGAGGCTAAAATGGTATATCCACCGATCGTCATCGTCTAAAGCTACCCTCCCTGAACTGGCGTAGAATCGCCTGGGGATGCTTCGAGTTGGGCCCGCATGAATTCGCGGGCCTTTTGCTTTTTATCTGACCACTGCGTCGGCTTACCGTTCAGGAACTGATCAATTGCTTCCAATGCCGGAAATGCTGCAAGGGCAGCGATCAACATCTGTGAGAAATACCCCTCAAGCGCAGCACGGCGGCTTTCGATAGGGCGCTTTTCAAACGCTCCCGCCCCAAATGAGCGCACCAGTTCCACCACGTATTCGTCGGCCTGATAGTAACTGATAACCCACCGAATAACCGGATCCGGCAGTTCTGGAAGCTCTTGCTTCATGTTATCAAAGACGAAGTTCTCTGATGGTACGACGCCCGCTGGCATCGATAGTTCATCGGGTGTGGCTTCATCAAGGCGCAGATTGAAATAGGCGCGCTTAGCTTCGAGGTCATCCGGGCCGAGTTGCTCTAAATACTGGTCCAGTTGCATCTCAATCTCGGCGCGTAAGGCCACCAAAAGATTCCTCAGCCGGCGGGCACGTTCCTCAGCGGCCATCTCGCGGTCCCGGTTGGTCTTGATCAGCCACAGCAAGAACGAACCGAAAATCGGGATCGCAAGACCGGCGGCGCGGATAAGATCACCTTCGACCTTCGCTTCAACGGCCAAAGGCCAGAGTTTGATGAGGCCAATGACACCTAGCGCCATCGCAAGGGCGATCACAAACGCCCAGGATTCGCGGGTCATTTCAGCCTCGGGTTCAAAGCGTCACGCAGCCAATCGCCCAGCAGGTTCACACTCAGCGCCAAGGCGAGCAGTGTCGCGGCCGGGAAGAACAGGATCCACCATTCGCCAGAGAACAGGAACCCTTGGCCGATGCGGATCAGCGTGCCGAGTGACGGTTGGGTCGGCGGTGCCCCGACACCGAGAAAGCTCAACGTCGCCTCAGCAATAATCGCCAAAGCCAATGAGATCGTCGCGATGACCAAAACAGGGGACAAGACGTTCGGCAAGATATGGCGCAGCATGATCGAAAACTGCGACCGCCCAATCAAGCGTGCCGCTTGAACGTAATCCTTGTTCTTTTCCACCAATGTCGCCCCTCGCACGACACGTGCGAACTGCACCCAGTCCGACAGGCCAATCGCGATGATCAGAACCCAGATCGCCATCTGGTCGCGGTATTCGACGGGCGTGAACCCTTTGGCGATCCCGAAGATCAGCATCGCGACGAGGATTGCCGGAAAGGTCAGCTGCACATCAGCGACGCGCATGATGATGGTCTCGGTCCAGCCACCGCGATAACCCGCGATCAATCCAAGCGCGACGCCCAGCACCATCGCCAGAAACACTGCCGCGAACCCCACAAAAAGCGATATGCGCATCCCATAGAGGATCGTCGAAAACACGTCGCGGCCCTGGTCATCCGTACCCAGCCAGAAGCTATCGCCGGTAAAGGCATTCGGCTCCATCGGTGGCGTAAACCCGTTCATCAGGTTTAGGGACGCGGGATCAAACGGGTCATATGGAGCGATCAGCGGCGCAAAAACGGCGCTGAACACCAACAGCACAACGACCCCGAAAGAGATCAGGGCAACTGGCGAATGGCGGAATTTCCAGCCAAAATCACTGTCCCAGAACCGGGCGAATGCCCCGGCCTCACGCGGCTTTTCTGCGGGAATATCGGCCATTACTTCGCCCCCGAGTTTTCGGCACGCAGCCGTGGATCAATGGCGAAATAGGCCAGATCGACGATCAGGTTGATGCCCACGAACATCACCGAGATCAGCATCAGATACGCCGCCATCACCGGGATATCGACGAACTGGATTGCGTTGATGAACAGAAGGCCCACGCCCGGCCACTGAAACACCGTCTCTGTAATGATCGCAAACGCGATGATCGACCCAAGCTGAAGACCCGTCACCGTGATCACCGGCACCAACGTGTTCTTGAGCGCATGGCGAAAGTTCACCGTGCGCTCACGCAGACCGCGTGCACGGGCAAATCGGATGTAATCCTGCCTGAGGACCTCCAGCATCTCGGATCGCACAAGCCGCATGATCAGCGTCATCTGATACAGCCCCAGCGTGATCGCAGGAAGGATCAGCGCCTGTCGGCCACTCGGCGTCAGGAACCCTGTCGTCCACCAGCCCAGATCGACGACCTCCCCACGTCCGAAACTGGGCAGCCAACCAAGCTCCACTGAGAAGATGTAGATCAAAAGGATACCGATCAGGAATGTGGGGAGAGAGACCCCAATCAAACTGACCGTCATAATCGTATTGGCCATCCATCCGTCTCGTCGGATGGCCGTAAAGACGCCCAGAGCGATGCCGACACCAATGGCGAGAATGCCTGAGACCAGCGCAAGTTCCAGCGTCGCGGGCAGACGTTCGGCAATGATCTCGGCCACGGGGCGTCCCTGACGGTACGAGACGCCAAAGTTGCCCTGCACCGCCCCTTCAAGGAACCGCCAGTATTGCACGACAAAGGGCTGATCGAGCCCGAGTTGCGTCCGCAAGCGTTCGATATCCGCCTGTGTCCGCTCCTGCCCCAACAGGTTGTCGATGGGATCGCCGACAAAGCGAAACATCGAAAACGCAACCAGCCCGACGACAAGCAGGACGATGAGGGATTGGAAAACCCGGCGGAGAACGAAGGTGAGCATGTGCCGTTGTCGCCAGTCCTTGGGGCGGCGTCAAGCGCGCACCAGCCAGACTTCGTGATTTGGTGTAGGCTAAGATGGGAGGCGGCGGGCGCATGCGCAGAAAGAACCCGCGCCGCCAAATTGCAAAAAAAACTGGCCATTGCCATTTTTTGGCCCTTGGCTTGCGTCTTGGCGTACTTTCTCAGCCTTCTATGATCGCGGCGCGATGCCTAAGGGCTGAGACGGTCACCCCCCTCGATCTGCCGTTGATAATCGGCCGCGTCAAAATAGCCATGGCTGGACCGCACCTTAAGATCATCCGTCAATTCCCATGCTTCCCAGCCGCTGGCCTTCACACGGTTGCCGGTTTTTGAATGATTGCCCTCAAGCGTCCAAAGAAACAGCGCATGATGACCAGCGACCCGTGCGACATCCAGATCAACGACGAGGTTTGGAAAGTCATCTTAGAACGCCTAGGCGCAGTCTCGAACGATTGCGGCACGTCCCACGATCGGTGACCCGCCATTGATCACGATCTGCCCGTCTTCGGCATAGAACGAGGCCACGCGATCTGCGTCATGTGACGTCCAGGCAGCCGCATATTCTTTTGCCATTTGGGCAAATTCGGGGGGGGTCAATTGCCATAACAGACACTCCTCTTTCCCTTTTTGGACTACCTTAACAAAAAGAGGCGCGCCCAGCCGGGCGCGCCTTGATACCGCTCAAACCAGCGGGATCAGTTGACCGTGACCCAACGCAGGATGAAGAAGTTGTCCGGGCGCTGTGTCAGGTCAACGTTGTCGCGCACACCCCAAACCAGCGGCTGGACGTACATCGGCACATAGCCCACCTCGTTCTGCAGGATTGAGGCGTATTCGTCCAACATGGCCTGACGTGCACCGTCGTCGATCACAGACTGGATCATCGGCAACAACTCATCGATCCGCTCGTTCGAATAGCCGCCAAAGTTCCACGATCCCAGACGCTTTTCTTCGTTCGGCGTCGAAGCAAGGAAGCGCATCGGGTGCTCTGCGTCGAACGTGCCGGGCGACCAGCCCAAGAGATACATGTCAAAGTTGTCAGCCCGCAGTTCCGGCCAGTAGTTCTGAACCGGCATCGCGTCGAGTTGTGCCTCAACACCGATTTGCGCCAGCATACCGACAACCGCCTGACAGACTGCCTCGTCATTGAGATAGCGGTTGTTTGGGCATTTCAGACCAAAGGAAAAGCCATCCGGATATCCGGCCTCGGCCAACAGCGCCTTGGCGCCATCGGCGTCAAACGCATAAGGCTCGGAATTGGCGGTGGAGTATCCACGCATGGCCGGGCTTACCAGCTGGCTGGCGGGTTCGGCATTGCCGCGCATGATCGTCTGCAGGATCGCTGGAACATTCACGGCCTTCGCCACAGCTTCACGCACGCGAACGTCCATGAACGGGTTCGCATCGCCCGCGTTGCCACCATACTTCAGCGCCTCATGGTCATGGGCAAAGCCCAGCATGATGACCCGCGCTTCGATGCCCTGAATGACATCAACACCGTCAGAGGCCTTCAGACGCTCGGCATCCTGAATTGGCACCGGATTTATCATATCAACATCGCCGGACAACAACGCTGCCACCGCAGTGGCCGGGTTCTGGATCAGGGTAAAGGTTGCACGTGTAATGTTGTGCTCAACATCGCCCCACCAGCCTTCGAACGGCTCAAGCACAGTGTTTAGCCCCGGCGCGCGCCCCACGACCTGAAACGGGCCAGTGCCGTTGGCGTTCAGCGTGGCAAAGTTGCCCTCTTCCTTGTCGGGAAGTGCGGCATTGTTCGCCTCGGTCCAGCGCTTATCCATGATCATCCAGTTGGCGATGGAATCCGGGAAGATTGGGTTTGGTGCCGTGGTCAGGACATCGACTGTGTAGTCGTCGACGACAACAACATCTGACACTGGCGCAAACCATGACCGCGTGTCTGATGCTTCGTTGGACGCGCGTTCATAGGAAAAGCGCACGTCTTCGGCGTTAAACTCGGACCCGTCCTGGAACGTCACGCCTTCGCGCAGGAAGAACCGCCAGCTCTCACCGTCGCCAATCGGCTCCCAACTTGTGGCAAGCGCGGGCTCGACGCTCATGTCTTTGCCGCGCCGGACAAGACCTTCATAGACGTTGTTGAGGAACCCCAGCACCGGGGCAGAGTTCACGGCGTGCGGGTCCATGGTTTGCGGGTCGGTTGTGCCAGCCCACCGAAACTCTTCAGCGGTTGCGGCTCCGGCCATCAGCACTGTGGCCAATAGCGTTGCATTTCTTAGCATCGAAATTCTCCCTGTTTCGGCAAAGCTGCACCCCAAGGTGTGACAGGCTGGCGCACGTCTTACAGGTCGCGGTAACCTTATCGTGAGGCTTTCAGTGTGAGTTAAGGCGCCAAATTTCCTTGAAAAGGAAATTGGCAAATTCCTTTCAAAGGAATTTTTCAGTTGGAGAACCGATCAATAAGCTCGTCGAAGCTATAGCGCATCGCGACCGGTCCTTCCTGACCTGCGACAAAGCCGGGATCGACCTTCATACAACCGGGCCGGCACAATTGCCGGACGGCCCCTGTCTCTCCATCGACGTACCACAGCCGCCCCCCCGGCGTCGCAACATACCCATCGATGCCCGCACCGTTATCGCCCAATACGTCTTCAACGGAAGGCGTCTCGTTGAAATAGGCAGAGTTGAAATTGCCGTGGGTGTGGTAACTCGCAACCACATCCAGTGTGCGCGGCCAGCGCCAAATCAGACAGGACGCCTCGCGCCCACGACGCGGCTTGGTTGCAGCCAAAGTGCCATCAGCACGATAGCCGATGTAGCCGCAATACTCCCGCCCCTCTTCAAAGGACTGCTCCTGAATTGAATTCAGAAGACCGCGTGCGAACGCGGTCTCGTCGCTCGTCTGCGCGAACGCTGGTGCTGCCAAAAGCATCAGGGCAAGGAGGGCTCGGATCATACAGGATGCGGGCGGCAAAATTGCCGCCCGCCCTTTTCGATTAATTGGTGGTGAAGTATTTGATCTTCGGCTGGTCTTCTGGCTGCACGACCGTGCCAACACCCGACGCCATACCCCAGTTCAGCACCTGGTGGTGGATCGGGATGTACAGCGTCTCGGCCTGTACCGCGTCCCAGATCTCGGCGATTGTGCCGTTGCGCACGTCAAGATCCGTCTCCGACGCCAGCGATACGATCTTCTCATCCAACTCAGGGTTCGAGAAACGGGTGCCGTTCCACGAGCCACGATCATCGCTGCGCGAGTGGATCAGGAAGTTGAAGATGTACTCTGAGTCGAACGTCGGAACACCCCACCCCAGCATGTAGAAGTCAGTGTCGAGGTTCGAGATCAGCGGGAAGTGCTGTGCCTTTGGTTTGGCATCAAGGTTCACCGTGACACCAATCTGGGCAAGCATACCGACCGACGCCTGACAGATCGCTTCATCGTTGATGTAGCGGTCGTTCGGGCAGTCGAGCTGGATCGAGAAGCCATCACCATAGCCTGCCTCGTCCATCAGCATCTTGGCCTTGTCGAGGTCGGTGGACGATGCCGCATCGAGCTCTTCGGTCCAACCGTTCACGAACGGAGGCATGATGACGCCCGCAGGCACCGACTGACCACGCATCACAACCTGACGAATGGCGTCGCGGTTGATGGCAAGGCTCATCGCCTCGCGCACACGCGCATCAGCCAGCGGGTTCGCGCCCTCGACGCTGTCCTTGGTCAGGTCTGCGTCACCGACATTCATCCCGAAAAAGATCACGCGGTTCTGCGGCGCGGTGCGAACATCCAGACCGTCTGCGTCTCGCACGCGCTGAAGGTCCTGCACCGGCACGTCCTGGATGAAGTCGACCTCACCCGACAGAAGTGCGGCAACACGGGTCGCGGCGTTCTGGATCGGGGTGTATTCAACTTCCGTATAGGCCAGCGGAAATTCGCCCTTGCCCCAATACCCCTCATAGGCGGCCAGAACGGTCTTCACGTCCGTCTCGCGGCTGACCAGCGAATAAGGGCCGGTGCCATTGGCGTTGGTGGTCGCGAATGTCGTCTCACCACCTTCAAAGTCCTGCACCTTGGTGCTGCCGTTCGCCTCGGTCCAGGTCTTGTCCATCATGAACAGGTTGGTGAGGTTGTTGGGCATGATCGGGTTCGGGCCGTCCGTCTCGATCTCGACCGTGTATTTGTCGACAGCCCGCACCGCGACGACCGACGCCAAAAGCTCTTTCATGTCGCTGTCAGGCGTCTGCGCCCGCTCGATCGAGAACACGACGTCTTCGCTGTCGAATTCGGAACCGTCGTGGAACGTCACACCCTGCCGCAGATCAAAGCGCCATACGTTGGGGTTGTCCGAGGGGCCCCACTCGGTGGCCAGAACGGGCACGATTGCACCCGTCATGTCGCGCATCAAAAGCGGTTCATAAATTTGGTGGGCCAGCGTATGTGTCGGGCCTTCGTTCTGCGCGTGTGGGTCAAGGGTGAGCGAATCGCCCGCACGTGCCCAGCGCAGTGTCTCGGCTGATGCCATGCCCGCTGTCAAAGCGATTGCAGACACCGCCAGAAGCGTTGTTTTCATTTTCATTTTCATTGGTGAACTCCCTGTCTTGATAGGCGGGAGTATGAGCGGTTTCGCCGGGGGATCAAGCCGATTGCGCGGCTGCGCGGATCGCGCGGATGTTTTCGCCGTAAGGTGCCGGATTTTCGACCGACCCGCCGTTGAACACGGCCGAGCCCGCAACCAATACATCGGCGCCCGCCGCGGCGACCAAGGGTGCGGTCACGGGCGTCACACCGCCGTCAATCTCGATATGTACAGGGCGATCCCCGATCATGTCGCGCAACGCGCGCACCTTGCCGGTCATATCGATGAAGGACTGCCCACCAAAACCCGGGTTCACGGTCATCACGCAGATCAAATCAACCATATCGATCACATGCGCCACGGCGTCCGCCGGGGTGCCGGGGTTCAGTGCGACCCCTGCCTTCGCCCCTGCCCCGCGAATGGCCTGCAGCGTGCGGTGGATATGCGGACCCGCCTCAACATGGGCTGTGATGATATCCGCCCCAGCACTGGCAAAGGCCTCAACATACGGATCGACCGGCGCGATCATCAGATGCACGTCCATAACGGTCTTGATATGGGGCCGAATAGCCCGGCATGTGTCGGGTCCAAAGGTCAGGTTGGGCACGAAATGACCGTCCATGACGTCCACATGGATCCAATCAGCGCCCTCGGCTTCAACCGCCCTGATCTCAGCGCCAAAATTGGCAAAGTCTGAGGCAAGGATGGACGGGGCGATCTTGATGGAACGGTCGAAGGTCATGGGACACTCGCGGAGTTAGAGCAGCTTGGCCGGGTTCATAGCCGATATTGCGGTCGGCGCAACGTCAGGATGGGGCGTTCCCGCCTATGAAGCGCTGATCCGGGCGTTCATGCCTTACACCAAACCCTCTACCTGCCTTCTGATCGCAATATCGGCGGGCGTTTCGTCAAACGGGGTCGCAACCCAACCTCGGTCGACCCCTATTCTGCCAACCGGCACAAGTTCACGCGCAATTTCAGGCGGCGTTGTTGGATCGGCCAAGCCTGTTTCCCAGTCGTGAAGCGCGGTTGAATACCTAACCGCCGCACCGCTGTTCGCCAGATCGATTAGGTCACCTTCGGCAAAGAACCGCAGCCCATCGCCCATGTCTTCGCCGATGATCGTCAACCTTGTCCCAAGCCGATGCTTGAGGATCGCAACAAAGACGATTGCCGCCGAAAAGGTGAACTTATCAACCAAAACGGCACAGCCGCGCGAGTGCCCACGATCGGCAATTGCCTCGATCAGCAGCATCGTCATCAGAAAGTTTCCGCCGGTGTTGCCCCGCACATCAACCGTAACAAAAGCATCAGGGCGGGTTCGAACCCATGCGGCGGCCTCTTCAATAGCTTTGGGAAGCTCTGATCTACCAGGATCAAAGAAACTTGGCAGCTTGAGATAGATACCCGCCGCTTCCCAGTCGATCCGTTCCACAAACCCGCTGTGATGCCAGACAGGGTCAACTTGGCCGTGCTCGTTTCTTGGGTAAAGAGAAGACGCCGGAACAGTATCCGAATGCGCCATCGTCAGCGTGGTCGCACGTCCATCGGCGTTTTGAAGGTGATAGCTCGTCTCGTGGTTGGATGACGCAAACCCCAAATCCGCCAAGGCCGCAGGCCATGCGTAAAGGATTGCACCAATCACGCGCTTGCGTTGCGGTGTTCCCGGCAGCAGGCGGGACGCGGCACGATGAACCTCTTCGACAGGCACGTCTTTTACGGCAATTAGCTGTTGAGGTTCGATGTCGTCCAAAGGCTCTGCTGTCTTGGTCAGAAAAACCGATTGCCCAATAGCGACAAAACGAACAGGCAGGACCGAGATCGCATCGTTGGGGATAAGGCGCGTGTGCCCGTTGTCCGACAGGGCCAAAAGCCGCATCGCCGAAGGCAAGAAGGCTTCTTTGTCGTCCTGACGCGCATGGTGCGTCGCATCCTCGATATGCGACTTGATTGCCTCCGGATCGACTGTGGCAAAGCTCGGATCGGTCCGCATCACAACGTCCAGAATTGGCTTGAGATCATCAGTCAAAGGCACAAAGCAACCCTAGCGCCGACGCAAATCGAATGTCTACATTGTGCCACCGGACAAACGCGGCGCTACGCTGCCTTCAGCCTCTCTCCCATGCAATTCTTGACCAAATGGTCAAACTTGTCATAACGCCCCCCCTGTGCGACCCTCTGCACGCTGCCATCTGGGATCATCAAACGTGACCACCACAACCGAACAGACCGAAACGGCGCTCAGTGCGGCGGGCCTTCCGCAAGTGCACGAGCCGCGCAATGACGGCATGCCCCTGGACCTTGATTGGGTGAAGTCGGTTCAGGCCAACACATCCGCTATCGAACGGCGCGCTGCGACACTGCCCGGACGGCGTTCGGTCAAGAAGGATTATCAGGCGGCGTGGTTGCTCAAAGCCATCACGCTGATAGATCTTACGACGCTCGCAGGCGACGATACCGAGGGTCGGGTGCGCAGGCTGTGCGCCAAGGCGGCAAACCCGGTGCGTCAGGATCTGCTTGATGCGATGGGCATGGGGCCGATCCACACAGGCGCTGTCTGCGTTTATCACGACATGGTCCCGACGGCCGTGCGCGCGCTTGAGGGGACCGGCATCCCCGTCGCAGCAGTCTCGACCGGGTTTCCGGCGGGCCTGTCGCCATTTCACCTCCGCGTGGCAGAGATCACGGAAAGCGTCAAAGCGGGTGCAGAAGAAATCGACATCGTCATCTCTCGCCGCCACGTTCTGACCGGGAACTGGCAAGCGCTCTACGATGAGATGCGCGCCTTCCGCGACGCCTGCGGCGATGCTCATGTCAAAGCGATCCTCGCCACGGGCGAGTTGGGATCGCTGCGCAACGTCGCCCGCGCAAGCGTTGTCTGCATGATGGCGGGCGCAGACTTCATCAAGACGTCCACGGGCAAGGAAAGCGTCAACGCCACCCTGCCCGTCAGCCTCGTCATGATCCGCGCCATTCGCGAATACGAAGAGCGCATGGGGATCAAGGTCGGCTACAAGCCCGCTGGTGGGATTTCCAAGGCCAAAGACGCATTGACCTATCTCGCGTTGATCAAAGAGGAACTTGGCGACCGCTGGCTTCAGCCTGACCTCTTTCGCTTCGGTGCGTCGTCGCTTTTGGGCGATATCGAACGGCAGTTGGAACACCACGTGACCGGTCATTACTCCGCAGGCTATCGCCATGCGCTTGCCTGACGTTACTCCGACGAAACTCCGACGTTATGCCGACATGGCATTTCGGCCAAAATCGCGCCCTCGCGCAGGAGAGCTATCATGAACGTGCCCGAGATTTTTGAGAGCATGGAGTACGGCCCCGCCCCCGAAAGCAGCGCCGAAGCAATGGCATGGATCGACGGGCACAAAGGCAAATTTGGCCAGTATATCAACGGTCAGTGGACCAAGCCCGCCAAGACGTTCGACAGCCGCAACCCGGCCACGGGCGATGTCCTTGCAAAGGTGTCGCAAGCAAACGCGAAAGACGTCGACGCCGCCGTCTCTGCAGCTCGCAAAGCGCAGAAGAAATGGGCCTCGCTGCCCGGCCACGAGCGCGCGAAAGTGCTTTATGCGATTGCGCGGCTGGTCCAGAAACAATCACGCCTTTTCAGTGTTTTAGAAAGCCTCGACAACGGCAAACCGATCCGCGAAAGCCGCGATATCGACGTGCCCTTGGTTGTGCGGCATTTCTACTACCACGCGGGCATGGCGCAGCTTCAGGACGCCGAATTACCAGACCGTGAGGCGCTTGGCGTCTGTGGCCAGATCATCCCGTGGAACTTCCCCCTGCTGATGCTTGCGTGGAAAGTCGCGCCGGCGCTGGCCATGGGGAACACTGTTGTTCTGAAACCCGCCGAATACACATCGCTCACCGCGCTCCTCTTTGCCGACCTAGCGCGCGAGGCTGGCGTCCCACCCGGCGTTCTGAACATCGTCACCGGCGATGGCGCCATGGGTGAAATGCTCGTAACCCATTCAGATATCGACAAAATTGCCTTCACCGGCTCAACCGCCGTAGGCCGTCGCATTCGGCAAGCCACAGCCGGATCAGGCAAAGCACTGACCCTCGAACTGGGCGGTAAGAGTCCGTACATCGTTTTCGACGATGCTGACATCGACAGCGCGATCGAGGGGCTGGTGGATGCGATCTGGTTCAATCAGGGTCAGGTCTGCTGCGCGGGCTCGCGCCTTTTGGTGCAAGAAGGGATTGCCGAAACATTCTACGCCCGCCTGCGCGCGCGCATGGACAAGCTTCGCCTCGGCGATCCGTTGGACAAGTGCATCGATGTCGGCGCGGTCGTGGACCCGGTGCAACTGGAGACAATAACCTCCCTCGTGAATTCCAGCGGGGGCGAGGTATATCACGCCGCCACGCCTTTGCCCGAGGCGGGATGCTACTATCCGCCGACCCTGATCACAGGCTTGGAGCCTGCCGACAGACTGATGCAGGAGGAAATCTTTGGACCCGTGCTGGTCGGCACGACATTCCGCACGCCAGAAGAAGCGGTCCAACTGGCCAACAACACCCGTTATGGCTTGGCGGCGACCGTATGGAGCGAGAACGTCAATCTCGCACTCGACATCGCCCCCAAGCTGGCTGCGGGTGTGGTCTGGGTCAACGCCACCAATCTGTTTGACGCTGCCGCCGGCTTTGGAGGCGTACGAGAAAGCGGGTTTGGGCGGGAAGGTGGTTGGGAGGGCCTTTTGGCCTATACCCGCCCCAAAGGTGGCAACGCCAAGCCGCTTAAACCCATCACGGCCAATCCTGCGCCGAAAGAGGTCGCAACGGCCGACCTTGACCGAACGGCCAAGCTCTATGTGGGCGGCAAGCAGGCGCGACCTGATGGCGGGTATTCTCAGGCGATCTGGTCACCCAAGGGCAAACTGTTGGGGCATGCGGGCCTTGCCAACCGCAAGGATGTGCGCAACGCAGTCGAGGCTGCGGCGGGCGCCGCGAAGTGGAGCAACACCACCGGACATCTGCGAGCGCAGATCCTGTATTACATGGGCGAAAACCTGTCTGCACGCGCCGATGAGTTTGCACATCGGCTGAAGGATATGACCGGCACAACGGCGTCAAAGGTCGAGGCAGAGGTTTCCGCATCCATCCAACGCCTGTTTACCTACGCCGCCTGGGCGGACAAGTTTGACGGCGCCGCAAAAAGTGTTCCGCTTCGCGGCATCGCTTTGGCCATGAACGATCCTGTTGGCGTGATCGGAGCCATGGCACCGGACGACGCTCCGCTTTTGGGCCTCGTGTCGCTGATCGGGCCCGCGATGGCGCTGGGCAACCGCCTGATCGTTGCCGCATCCGAGCCGTACCCCTTGTCAGCCACGGATTTCTATCAGGTCCTTGATACGTCTGACGTCCCCGCCGGGGTGGTAAATATCCTCACGGGCAATCACGCAGAGATCGCCAAGCCCTTGGCCGGGCATCTCAACGTCGATGCAGTGTGGAGTTTCTCGTCCAGCGATCTGTCGGCGATGATCGAGGCGGAAAGCGCGGGCAACCTCAAGCGCACATGGGTGAACAACGGGCGCGCACGCGATTGGAGCAGCACGCAAGGTGAGGGTCGCGGTTTCTTGTCAGCGGCAACCGAGGTTCGGACGATCTGGGTGCCTTACGGCGAAGGCTGAGGGGGCTCTGCCCCCGCGCCCCTGAAGGGACGCCCCCCGGAGGTATTTGAGGACCAATGAAGACCCGTTAGCTTTTCTTGGACCCAAAAAGACCGTTCCACCAACGCGCAATACCCGATGTGGTGTCGTCGACGCTGTCTTCGATGGCTTCTACAGCTGGGGTCAGTCGGTTGTCGCGGAACCGATGCCAGCGCCGCCAAAGCGCGAGAACGAAGAAGGCGAAGGCCGTAAGGAAAACGATATTGAACCATGGGATGAGCTGCACGTCGGGGCTTTCGACTTCGCGCATGCTGACAGCGTTGGGGTAAATCGTGAGGAAATTGCTGCGCCATCCATAGTGCCGGATTGCCACCCAGCGCGGCGCATCATCGGTCGAAATCAGGTCGGTCGCTTCCGTATGCAGATCGGCGCTGTCGAACTTAAGGTAGGGGGGCCACCAATTCGTGTCCTCGTTGCGATAGACCCGCGTATTGCCATTTGGGCGGACGGTATTGATGAACCGAACATCGGTGCCGATCAGATTGCCGTCTGGGTCGCGCATCCGGCCGTCATAGAAAATCGCGTTCATGCCCACGTTCACACGTTGGATTTCCGTTCCGACAATCCGGACGATGTCACGCTGGGGCAGCCAGTAATGCAAAAGCGCAATCACCAGCAAAACAAACGCGATTTGCAATACACGACCAATCCTACGCATCAAGCCAACCTCCTGAGCCAGAGCCGACATTACCCGAGGCTGCGCCCGCCGTCGCCCAAAAAAGCGTTTTGACTTATGCCTTTCGCCGCGAAACAGTCACGACATGCGATTGAATGGAAAAACTGCCATCGTGACCGGCGCCGGATCGGGCTTTGGCCAAGGGATCGCCGCCCGTTTCGCCGCAGAAGGTGCGCAGATGATGGTGGCGGACATTAACGAAGCTGCCGCCCGGACTGTTGCGGCTGATATCGGAGCTGATGCACAGGGTGTCGATGTTGCGGACGGTGCGTCGGTTCAAGACATGACCGATCGGGCGTTGGACCTTTGGGGCCGGATCGACATTTTGGTGAACAATGCTGGTGTCACGCACCTGCCCGCCGCGCTCGACACGATCAGTGAAGATGACTTTGACCGTGTCCTCGCCGTCAACGCGAAATCGGTCTACCTCACGGCGCGCTCGATTGTCCCGCATATGAAAGACCGCAGCGCGGGGGCAATCCTGAACATCGCATCGACTGCCGGCGTGTCGCCGCGCCCGAACCTCAGCTGGTACAACGCCTCCAAAGGATGGATGATCACCGCAACCAAGGCCATGGCAGTTGAGCTCGCGCCCTTTGGTGTGCGCGTGAACGCCTTGAACCCAGTGGCAGGCGAGACGCCGCTTTTGAAATCATTCATGGGCGAAGACACCCCCGAAATTCGCGCAAAATTCCTCTCGACCATTCCGATCGGGCGTTTTTCGACACCGGAGGATCTTGCGAACGCGGCCCTTTATTTGTGTTCGGACGAAGCAAGCATGGTGACAGGTGTCGCGATGGAAGTAGATGGGGGACGGTGCATCTGATGCCACGTATCCGCGAAACATTTGCCGTCTATTCCGGAGATTTTGCCAGCCAACAGCTTGCCTTTGCGCATCTTCTGGACAGTTGCGACCGTTTGGGCGTGCATGTGGATTTCGACTTTGTCGATGTCATTCCGGTCGCAACCGCAAAACGCCGGCTTGGGGCCTACTTCGAAGGCGCAACCGCCGATCAAGCCATCGCCGCAGCTGACGGCGACACCTTGATTGTGATCCGCTCTGCTGCCTGCAACAGCTTCCCTCCATTTTCGGGCACGGAACGGCTGTCGCTGATCTCGACGCTTGTTGGCACCGCAGTGAGCGCCGGGATTGAGACATGAGTGAGCCTCCCAAGAACCTGATTACCGATGTGCCAGGAATTCTGGTGGGGAACGCTCAAGACGCGAAATTGAAATCTGGCGTCACGGTGGTCACGTCAGACACGCCAATGACAGCGACCGTGCATGTCATGGGCGGCGCGCCGGGCACGCGCGAAACCGATCTCCTCGCGCCAGAGAACCTTGTCGACCGTGTCGATGCACTTGTTCTGTCGGGCGGGTCTGCGTTTGGACTGGATGCAGCATCGGGTGTGATGCAAGCCCTGCGAGAGGCGGGTCGCGGTTACGCCGTTGAGACAGAGGTTGTACCGATTGTACCTGCCGCGATCCTGATGGATTTGCTCAATGGTGGCGACAAGACTTGGGATAGCTCGCCATATCCCGCGCTGGGGCGCGCCGCATTTGATGTCGCTGCACCCGAATTTGCGCTTGGCACGGTTGGTGCGGGGACCGGAGCAATCGCCGGAGCGCTCAAAGGCGGGTTGGGATCAGCGTCCTACACGCTGGAAGGCGGCGGCACCGTGGGCGCTGTCATCGCCGTTAACTCACTGGGCCAGGTCACGGTGGGCGACACGCGCAATTTCTGGGCGGCACCCTGGGAAGTTGCGGATGAGTTCGGCGGCCTTGGACCCGCTGCGGCCTCAGTTCCGCCGACACTGCCCCCGACCAAACTAGCGCCCGGCGCCAACACCACGATCGGGATCGTCGCAACGGATGTGGCTTTGGACAAAGCCGCGCTCAAGCGCTTGGCCATCGCGGCCCATGATGGAATGGCGCGGTCGATCTATCCATCGCACACACCCTATGATGGTGATCTGATTTTCGCGGTCTCGACCGGGCGACGCGAGATGCGCGACCCCGTTCTCACACCGATGGAGCTGGGTCATGCGGCAGCACATTGCGTGACGCGGGCTATTGCGCGCGCTGTTTATGACGCGCGGCCAGCCGAGGGCGACATTGTCCCCACATGGTCAGAAAAATTCACCTAACCCAAGAGCGCCGTCATAATCGGGCTGTTGGGGACCGCCAGATCTTCGATCACATCGAAATGGTGACGCCCCGGCGCGACATGCAACCGGGAATGGGGCCACGCCTCTGCCAGCCACCGCGCCTGGTCGAGGAAAACCGGACGCTCTTCCGCACCGACCCAAACGGTTGTTTTAACATCTTGGGGAGCAGGCAAGAGCGCAGGGCTCATCGCGTCCGCCTCTTCCAGATCGATCCTAAGGTCCGCGTTCATCGAGGTTTCCATCAGCGGGTGCAAATCGCTGACCGGCGAGATCGGCAACACATGCGCCACACGAGCCCGGACGTCTGGTGCCAGAGGACTGTCCTTTGTCACCGCCATCGCGACCAGATGCCCCCCGGCAGAATGCCCTATTAGATGAATTGGCCCGGCGACACGCGCCGCCGCGGCCTCAATCGATCGGCAAACACAACCAAGGATCGCGGTAATGCGCGCTTCTGGTGCCAACGGGTACGAAGGCATGGCAAGGCACCAACCTCGCGCTGTGGCCCCAGCGGCCAGATGCGACCACGAATTCTTGTCGAAGCGAAGCCAGTAGCCACCATGGATAAACACGACCAGACCCGCCGCCGGACCTGCCGGATGAAAGAGGTCATAGATTTCACGAGGGCCTTCGCCATAGGGTTCATTCAAACGTGCGCGGCCAATGGCGGCCTCGACTTCCCAATATTCTCGCGCCGCCATGTCCCATCGCTCGGGATAGGAGGCCCCATCAGGGATGAAGTCGACGTTGTTATAGGCCTGATCGTTCTTCACTCTGTCGCCTCCCGACGCGCCACATAGGGCGTCAGCGTAATTTCGCGTCCTTTGCCAAGGTCCATCGCCGTGATCGCCCCCCCACTTGGCGCCAACACCCAACCTGCATCGTTCAGAGATTGCTGAGCCGCTTCCTCGGCACGCCCTTCTATCCAGATCGAAGCACAGGGCCCGGTCAGCGTGCCAGGCCCATCATCTATCGCCCAGTCCCCGCTGGCAAAGACCAGCGACGGCTCGGTAAAGCCCACGACCCGAACCGGCCCGTCGCCACAAGGATTTTCAGCCGCCGCAATTGTTTGCGCGGGCCAAAGGTAGTCGACCCGCGACAGATGCCCAAAAAGCATCAGCGAAATCCCCAGCCCAAGCACCGGAAAAAATACCAGTGGCGCAAGAGCAAGCCGTGCCCGCAGGGCCGCAAATACGGCATAGGCCGAAAACGCAACCAGCAAGAACCCCGAATAATAAATCAGCGACCCGCCGATATTGACCGTCATCGAAAGAACCAACGGGATCGACGCATAGACCAGCCCAAGCGCAGCAAGCGCCGTCATCACCCCTAACCAAACAGGTCCAAACCCCGCCCTCACACGGGCGTCCCAGCCAAAGGCCACAAGCAAAGCCAAAGCAGGATAGATCGGCATCACATAGTGGACGAGCTTTGTCGCCACCAGTTCGAACACGATCCAGGTCGGCACGACCCAGGCCACCAAAAACAGGATCGCGGGATCAACGCGAGCGCGCCAAACCGGCATAAACGCCGCTGGCAAAAGGATCGCTGCGGGCCAGAAGGTCAGCCAAAGGGTTGCAAGATAGGTCCCAGGTGGTGCGCCATGGCTTTCCTGTCCACTCGCGACCTTGCCCAACAGATCACGGCCCAACGCCTCATCCCAAAATGCGCTTCCGGCTGTGATTGTGATGGCAATGTACCACGGCAAAACCACGGCAGCGAAGATTACCAGAGACGGCACCGGACGCAGGCGTGCCAGCCACCGCGCGTCACGTGCCAGAAGGCTCAGGGCCGCGGCGGTCAAACCGACCACCATGAGCCCTATTGGCCCTTTGATAAGCATCGACGCGCCGAGCGCACCCGCGAAAAGGGCAACAATCGGCCAACCGAGGCGGCTCTCACCCAGCCATGCCCGCGCCAGGGCCCATTGCGCTAGCACAATCGAGAAAAGAAGCGACGCATCCGTTTTGGCCAACCGAGCCTCCCCGGCCAGTACCAGCGTGCCGCCCAAGAGCAGCGCCCCCATTAAAGCGCGCCGCCGGTCAAGCAATGTCAAGCCAACGGCATAGGTGGCCAGCACCGCGCCAATCGCGGCCACGAGCGAGGGCAGACGATAAAGCCACATCTGGCCCAAATCCGCGCCTCCGAACACTCGCGCCGAAAGCGATTGGAGCCAATAAATGCCAACCGGTTTTTTGTACCGAACACCTTCACCAAAACGGATATCGACCCAATCGCCGCTCTCGGCCATCTGACGTGACGCTTGCGCAAACAAAACCTCATCACGATCAATCGGCGGGATCGTCGCTTGCAACGGGGCCAGTACGGCAAACATCAAAAGCGCAAGCACGAACAAGGCGACAAGCGGCGGCGCGTCGGCAATCCGGGCCAGCGCCCGATCCAGTCGGTGAAGTGTCTGTTGCAAGGGCATGTGCCTTTTCTCGGGCGCCTCTCCCAAATATGCGCGCGCGCCGTCGGCGTCCAGTCATGCCCAAAACATCCAGATGAATGATTTCACTAAACTGACGCGTGAGTGTTACACACGCGTCACCGCCAAACGGCAGGCCCTTCGTGCTTACACCTCCAAGGGGACTTCCATGAAAAGCACACTGGCCTGCCTGACATCTGTTCTGGCACTCACCGCAGCGGCACCTGTTGCTGCACAGAGTTTCAACCGTATCGCGTCATTTCCGGTTATCGCCAATATGGGCGATGGCGAAGATCTGAGCCGCGAAAGCTCGGCCGAGATTATCGCCGCAACACCCGACGGAAACACGCTTGTCTATACTGACAGCCCGCTGGGCGTACTCGGACTGATCGATATCACTGATCCGGCCAACCCCGCCCCTCTTGGCAACGTGGCGCTTGACTGCGAACCGACCTCAGTCGCCGTTGTCGGGAACCGCGCCTATGTTGGGATCAACACCTCGGAAAGCTTTACTGAGCCTTCAGGTGCACTCGCGGTCATCGACCTCGCATCGGGTGAAGAGGTCACGCGCTGCGACATCGCCGGTCAACCCGACAGCATCGCGGTTAATGATGCGGGAAGCTTTATCTCCATCGCCATTGAAAACGAGCGCGACGAAGACTTGGGCGACGGCCGCGTCGGCCAGATGCCCGCTGGTGATCTGGTGATGATCGCGTTGGCCGACAACACCGCCCAATGCGACACGCTGATCCGTGCAGACCTGACCGGCCTTGCCGAGGTTGCCCCCGAGGATCCTGAACCTGAATACGTGGACATCGACAGCCTTGGCGAAACCGTTGTGACGATGCAGGAAAACAACCACATGGTTGTCGTCGCGCGCGACGGGTCAATCGTAAGCCATTTTTCGGCCGGCGCGGTTGATCTTGAAAACATCGACACGATTGACGAACGGGCCGCAATTCTGCCTGTGGACAGCCAGCCAGGCCGCGTGCGCGAACCTGACGCGGTCTATTGGATCGACAACGACCATTTTGCCACCGCCAACGAAGGCGATATGGACGGCGGGTCGCGCGGTTGGACCATCTTCAGAAAAGACGGCACCGTGATTTACGAAAGCGGTCCCTCATTCGAGTATGCCATGATGGAGATCGGGCACTATCCCGACCGCCGCTCTGACGCCAAAGGTATCGAACCCGAGGCAGTCACTGCTGCGACCTTCGGAGGTGTCCCGATGGCGTTCGTGGGCTCGGAACGTGGCTCGATTGTTGGCGTCTATGACATCACCGTCCCGCCAACCCGGCACTTGCGCAGCTGCTACCTTCGGGTATCTCGCCAGAAGGCCTTCTGCCAATCCCAGACCGCAATCTGTTCGTGACCGCAAACGAATTTGACGGTCTGGAGGACGGCGCCGCACGCGCGCATGTCATGATCTTTGAATTTCAACCAGACGCATCACCGGTCTATCCGCACCTGACGTCCGCCGAGTTGACCCACCCAAATGGTGCCCCCGTTGGTTGGGGCGCAATTTCAGGGATGGTCGCCGCCGAGGAAGACGGCATGATCTATGCTGTGAACGACAGCTTTTATGGCTATCAACCGACCATCTTCAAAATCGACATCACGCGGACACCTGCCCGCATTGTCGAACACACACCCGTCACGCGCGCGGGAATGCCAGCACAGAAGATCGATATGGAAGGCATCACGCTTGACGGGGATGGTGGGTTCTTCGTGGCATCAGAAGGGCGGACCGATCGGATGATCCCGCACGGCATCTATCACATTGGTAGCGATGGCAATATCGAGGATGAAATCAGCCTGCCCGCCGAACTCCTCGCCGTCGAACGCCGGTTCGGCTTTGAAGGCATCACCAAAGTTGGCGACACGCTCTGGATGGTGGTTCAGCGCGAATGGGCCGACGATCCAGAGAACCACATCAAGATCGTGGCCTATGATCTCGAAACCGAGGAATGAGGCGCTGTTCGCTATGAAAAGGCCGCTCCTGAAAAGGGGTGGGTCGGCATGAGCGAAATCGTGGCTGACGGCGACTTCATCTACGTCGTTGAGCGCGACAACCAACACGCAGGCGACGCCGTGACAAAAAAGGTCTACCGCATCCCTGTCTCGGAAATGGTTCCTGCACCGCTTGGGAGCGACCTGCCCGTCGTGTCCAAAGAAGTCGTTGCGGACTTGATCCCGATGTTGACGTCAACGGGCGGCTACGTGCTCGACAAAGTCGAAGGTCTGGCGATCGTCGGGGATCAGATCTGGGTGTCGACCGACAAAGACGGCGTTGACAATCACTCGGGCGAGACGATGCTTTTCCCAATTCCAAAGATGTGAGTCATCGCTCAAAAAGAAAAACGCGCGGGGGGCCAACCTCGCGCGTTCGTGTTTACGTCGCGCCTCCAGCGATCCGAAAATATCCCGGGGGAGGCGCGAAAGCGCCGGGGGCAGAGCCCCCGATCACTGCGCTGCGTTAGGCTGCGTGCTCGACAGCTTTCGCGTCAACCGTGTTTGGACCGGTGATTTCGATCTGACGCGGCTTCAGTGCTTCCGGAACTTCCCGGACAAGGTCGATGTGCAGCATGCCGTCGACGTGGCTTGCGCCCGAGACGCGAACGTGATCGGCAAGGTGGAAGCGACGCTCGAATGCGCGGGTCGCGATGCCACGGTGCAGATACTTTTTGCTGTCGTCGTCCTGACCTTTCTTGGCCGTAACGATCAGCGAATTCTCTTTCACCTCAACACCCAAATCTGCATCGGCAAAACCTGCAACGGCCAGCGAAATGCGATAGGCATCGTCAGCGGTTTTCTCGATGTTGTAGGGTGGATAGGTGGTGGACGTGTTGGTGTCCGTCAGGACCCGATCCATAAGGTCGGCAATTTGGTCAAAACCGACTGTTGCACGGTAAAGGGGTGCAAGATCAAAAGTGCGCATGGGTTATCCTCCATCATGAGCGACAACTAGTGTGGTGCCCTCCCAATACGGGACAGGCGGTCATCGGACCCGACCATCGGCGTCCGACACCCATTAGCTAAGAAGCCCAGATCGCCCCTTCAACCCCCCTCGCCACTTGCGGTCTGTTCAGCGTTTTTTAGGGCGGATTTAAGCGTTTCCAGATGCCGTTCGACCGCGACTGCCAGCCCAATCGGCTGTTGTCCCGCGCGCGTTCGTGCCGTCAGCACGGCCGCCACCTCTACGCCTTGGGGCGTGCGCCGAAGAACGGGCGCGCCAGATTCACCGCCTTGGACAACACAGCCGAGCGACACAAGCTCCTGTGACTCTGAAAAGGCCTCGCACGGGCGCTCGCGCGGTCGGACGCCGACGCCCCCGATGAATGACGCGACCTGATAACTGGACCCTGCGCGCGCAGGCGCGCCCACGGGGATTGCGCTGACTTCCTCCGGCGGAAACGGGGGGTCTACGCGCATCAATGCGACGTCGACACGTAAACGAGACAAACGACTGCCCAAGCCCAGCATGAAGACGGGATGCGGCGCCACGGCGGCCACGGTTCGGCTGCGTCCCGGCGTTCCGGGATAAGCGGCAGAGTGAAACGTGTACGTCGTCGTGACAAGGTTGGCGCAATGTGCTGCGGTCAAAACAAGATCCGGCGCGATTAAGACTGCACTGCAGGGCGGCTTATCGGCGCTTTCGAGCCGCCCAACACCGGATAGAGGGTGCGGATCCGCGTGCGCATGGGGTGCACTCGAAAGCACTACTGCGAGCGCGAAAATGGACCGTAGGGCGAGCTTCATACCGACTGATTGAGCGCTTCGGTCAGTTCCGTCAATCAGGGACGAATGAAACGTGATCCGCCGGACCCTTCCGAGTTTAGCGTACCGACGCGCAAGCGGCGCGACTGTGTTTGCGGCGCGTCTTGCCCAACAACACCAGAACCCGAGCGCAAGGCGGTCTTCATCTCATCCACCAGTTGCGGCAGCTCCATGCCAAACGAGATCGATTGACCGTTGTTCCAGATACCCGCCGAGATTAGCGAAACGATCCGTCCCCGGTTGCCGGACATGTCGAAAACAGGCGCGCCGGACGACCCGAAATAGACATCACAATCAAAGGCAAACAGACCCTCCTGCCGTCCCAGAATGCCGCAGACACGTTGCTGAGACAGGGCGTCGCTGCGATCGCGGGCGTAGCTGACGACGTTGACGTCTGCCGCGCGGGTATCGGCCACGGGGAACGGCGCTGCATCGGCTGAGGGAATGGCACTGGTCAACTTCAAGAGTGCTGCATCGTGGCGAACATTCGCCGCAGACGTTCCAGCGGTCGCGCTGTAGGCCGGATGCGGTACGAACGCTGCCACCGGACGTTGCGCAATAGCCTCTCCATCGCGCAACCCGGCGCTGAATGTGATGTCGCTGGGTGTGTAAGGTGCACCAGTTGCAGCGTCAAAAACACAGTGACCCGCCGTCAGAACAAGGTCCGGGGCAATCAGAACGCCCGTGCAAAACCCCTGATCTGCGATGTCTACGCGCCCCACGGCCTCCCATCCGAACAGGTCTTCGCGCAACGTCAAACGCTTAAGACCTGTGTTCTGAGCCAAAGCAGGTGCTACCACGATCAGGGCCGCAAGGGCCGAAAGCAGAAAACGTGTCATCTTATGGCCTCACAAATTTTGCGCCCGACCCGGTCGAACTGCCGCCCACGTTAATCCTGCGCACGGCAGGTTTGCTCGAGGTTAAGACCGGGGCATCCTCTGCGATTTGTTCAAGGATTGGCTCAAGCGGGCGGGCAAGCCCCGTGCCAAGCGATACTGCACGTCCCCGGACCTCGGCCTTGGCCGAGACGACCGACACGATCTGCGGCGCGCCATCTATCACTGCGAACACAGGCGCGCCGGATGAGCCGAAATCGACCGAGCAAGACAGGATCAGGGCGCCCGACGGACGCGACAGGACGTGACAGTCATCCTCAAGCGACGCAAACTCGCTGCGATCATAGGCGTAGCTTACAACACCAACTTCGGCGCCTTTTCGTGGTCGTTCACCCAACGGGATCGGCGTGATCGACGATTTCCGAATAGGCGCACTCAGCACCAGGATCGCCACATCATTCCAGACACTGTCGGTACGGCTGACACCATCATATCTGTAATCGGGGTGGATAAATGCACGCGACACACCGGCGATCGCGTTAGCACGCGAACCACGCCAACCCGCCATGAATTGAATGTCCTGATCGGGAACGCGCTCAAGCGTTGTGCTATCAAAAAGACAATGCGCCGCCGTCAACACGCGGTCGGGGGCGATCAGGGTCCCAGTGCAAAACCCGGTACGGCCCACATCGACGCGCCCCACGGCCTCCCAACCTTTGCTGTCGTCACCGGTCACAAGCCGCGTCAGGTCAGACTGCGCAAAACCCGCCGCTGGCGCGGCAAGTGACAACAATAACAGAATGTGACGCACCAACCTGTGCATGATCTCTCTTGCAACCTCGCAGAGAGCCTAGCAATCAGGTTGGGCGGAAATAAGGCTCAAGATTATTCGGCGGCGACCTTCGCAGCGGGCTGCGGCATTTCTGCCAGTGCCGGTGGCCAGGGTCCACCAGTTGCCCAATCCAAAAGCTCGACCGTGTGCACGATCGGCACATCTGTTGCCGACCCGATCTGCATCATGCAGCCGATATTGCCCGCTGCGATCAAATCCGGGGACTTGGCCTCGAGCGTCTTAACCTTGCGCGCCTTCAGTTCTTTGGAGATTTCGGGCTGCATAAGATTGTACGTTCCCGCCGATCCGCAACACAAATGTGGGTTTGCAGGTTCGACGATCTCAAAACCCGCCGTTTTCAGAAGATCTTTGGGGTGAGACTTGATCTGCTGACCGTGCTGGAGCGAGCAGGCTGCGTGATAAGCAACTTTGAGCCCGCGCGCAGGTCCCGCCGGTATCGTTAGCTTGGCCAGAACCTCGGACACGTCCATGGCAAGCTCCGACACGCGTGCAGCATCCTCTGCCAGCGGATCATTGCGGAACATGTGACCATAGTCCTTTACCGTCGTACCGCAGCCGGACGTATTGATAACGATCGCATCCAGCCCCTCACCCCGATCCTCGGTCATCCACGTCCGAATATTCCGCGCCGCGGCAGCATGGCTTTTATCATCTTGCCCCATGTGATGAACCAGGGCCCCGCAGCAACCCATATCCTTGGCGATGACAACATCGCACCCAAGACGCCGCAAAAGGCGGATTGTTGCATCGTTGATGTCCGTGTTGAGGGCACGTTGCGCACAGCCGGTCATCAATGCCACGCGCATCCGCCGCTCGCCGATGGCTGGGAACACCTGCGCATCATCGTTTCGGCTGACGGGCGGAATTTTCTTAGGCGCCATCTCAAGCATGGCCTTGAGCCGCGCATCGGGCATCAAAAATGCAAAGGGGCGACCGATTTTGGCGCCTAGCAACGCCAATCGAAACCGTGTCGGATAGGGCAGCACCTGCGCAAGAACCCAGCGCAAGGCACGGTCACGCCATGGCCGACGGTATGTCTTTTCGATATGCGACCGCGCGTGATCGACCAGATGCATGTAGTGCACACCCGAAGGACAGGTCGACATGCAGGCCAAGCAACTGAGGCATCGGTCAATATGTTTAACCGTCTTGGCGTCAGCTGGCCTGTCGTTCTCAAGCATGTCCTTTATCAAGTAGATCCGACCGCGCGGGCTATCCAACTCGTCGCCCAGAACTTGATAAGTTGGACAAGTTGCGGTGCAAAATCCGCAATGGACGCAAGAGCGGAGGATTTCGTTGGACCGGGCGATCGCTGGGTCGGTCAACTGCTCAGAAGAAAATGTCGTTTGCACTGGATCAGCCCATCAAACCGGGATTGAGAGTACCGCGCGGATCGAACTCGCTCCGCAGCTTGGTTGAGATCGCTGCAAGGGGCGCAGGGTCGGGATGGAACACACCCAGCGACGCCTTGGTGTCATCTGAGGCCCGCATCAGCGTTGCGTGACCAGGGATGTCCTGCACAGCAGCCCGCAGATCACACCCAGTCGGAACAATCGCCCAGATCAACCCACCACCCCAATCAAACATCAACTGCGCCTCGGGCAAGCGCGCCGCGACCTCGGCCCCGTCGCTGGGTTTGACGGAAAAGCGCCACAGATCACCTTCGACGTCCGCGAATGGCGTCACATCGCGCACCTGCTCCCAAATCTGGGAAATGGCCGCGGGGTCTTCTTCCGTCGAAACTGGTCCAAATGGTGCCAAAAGTTCAGTGAGCCTGCCTAGGCGATATGTGACAGACTCCGCGAACCCTTCGATCCGCATGAGCGTCTCTGGCTGTCCGCCTTCGCCGCTGGGAATGTGCGCCGCCCCGTTGACCTCAAAAGGAGAGCCCAGCGCCGCGCTCATCGCACGAATGGCATCCGCCACATTCAGTACCGTCACCCGCAGCGTCGCCCGCGACGCCGGCGCAGGCAACACCTTGAACGCCACTTCGGTCAAAACACCCAGGGTGCCGTAGCTTCCGGCCAACAGCTTGACGAGGTCATAGCCAGTGACGTTCTTCATCACACGGCCGCCATTCTTGATAACGTCACCGCGCCCATCAACAAAGCGTACACCGATCAGGCTATCGCGACATGCGCCCACTTGAATTCGGCGCGGCCCAGAGGCGTTGGCAGCCACCACACCGCCAATGGTCGAATTGCCGGGTTTTCCTAGCACATTGCCGAGGCGCGGTGGCTCAAATGGCAGGGCCTGGTTTTCGGACGCAAGAAGCGTTTCGATTTCGTCCAGCGATGTTCCGGCACCTGCGACAACTGTCAAAGCCCCGGGTTCATATAGTCGAACACCCGCGGTTGCAGATGTCTCCAGAACCGCGCCATCGGTCACGCCGATGGATCGCGTTCCACCGCCAATGATGCGAAGTGGGCCGGTCGCAGCACGAATGCGGTCGGCGATTTCGGCTTCACCGGGAAGGGTGTCCAGCATCTTCTGATCCTATGCTGCGGCTGCCGGCCCAAGCCGTCTGGCTTCGGTCACAGCAAGAGGGAAGACTTTGGCAGGGTTGAGCAACCACCCCGGGTCGAACACATCCTTGACGCGCAACTGCGCCTCCATATCAGCGTCCGAGTATTGCGCGCCCATAAGATCACGTTTTTCGATCCCCACGCCATGCTCACCCGTCAGGCAGCCGCCCACCTCAACGCACAGCTTGAGGATTTCGGCACCGAACGCCTCGCACGTTTCCAAATCACCGGGCTTGTTGGCATCAAAGAGGATCAGCGGGTGCATGTTTCCATCACCCGCATGAAAGACATTGCCGACCTCCAGCCCAAACTCCTCGCTCATCTCACCGATGCGACGCAAAACGTGAGGCAGTTCGGTCACAGGGATCGTCCCGTCGAGGCACATGTAATCGTTGATACGACCCACCGCACCAAAGGCGCTTTTGCGACCGAGCCAGATGCGGGCGGCCTCGTCCGCGCTCGTCGCTTCGCGCAACTCGACCGGATCATGCTTACGCGCAATCTGAAGGATCATGCCCAATTGTTCGTCAATCTCGGCGTCCGAGCCTTCGACCTCTACAATCAAAAGCGCGTCACAATCCGGATAACCCGCACCCGAAAACTCGTCCGTGACACGGATACACAGGCGATCCATGAACTCGATCGCCACCGGTAGTACGCCGGCCTTGATGATATCGGCCACGCAGGCCCCCGCGACCTCCGACGAATTGAACCCCATCAGAACCGGCCGCGCGCCTTCGGGTTTGCGCAAGATCCGCAACGTCGCTTCGGTGACAACGCCAAGCTGCCCTTCCGACCCGCAGATCACTCCCAGCAAGTCCAGACCGCCCGCATCCAGATGGGCGCCACCAATCTCGACCACGGTCCCGTCCATCATGACCATTGTCACGCCGAGCAGGTTGTTGGTCGTCACGCCATATTTCAGGCAATGTGCGCCCCCGGAGTTCATCGCGATATTCCCGGCAATCGCGCAGGCCAACTGGGACGATGGATCAGGGGCGTAAAAGAAGTCTTCTTCCTCAACCGCGCCCGAGACACTGAGGTTTGTACGCCCCGACTGCACCCGGATGATCCGGTTGTCATAGTCGGTCTCAAGCACGTCATTGAGCCGCGCCACACCAAGGATGACGCTATCTGCCGTGGGCAACGCCCCACCCGCCAACGACGTACCCGATCCGCGCGGCACAACCGGCACACCTTCTTGGTGGCAAATCTTCAGTACCGCCGCGACCTCTTCGGTGCTTGCGGGAAGCACCGCGCAAAGCGGAGGGCACTTATAGGCAGTCAGCGCGTCGCATTCATAAGCGCGCGTTTCGTGATCGTTGTGAATCACTGCGTCCGCCGGAAGCACAGCCTGCAACCGCTCAATCAAACGCGGCTTTTTGGCTAGGATTGCCGGATCAGGGGTGGGCATTTCCATGGCGAACTCCTCCAATTGGTAAAAAGATATAACCAATTTGCGCGCACAGGCAAGTGAATTGGCCCGAGGGCGGTCATAATGCTAGTCACGATACATGAAGTTCTTTGCCATTTTGCCGCTCCTAATCCCCGCACCACATGTGCTGGCTGACCCTGCGACGGTCGTTAGCGCCGAGTTGCAGCCGTCGAGCGATACCTGGCGGGTCTCCGTCACGCTAAGCCACGGCGACACCGGATGGGATGACTATGCTGATGGTTGGCGGGTTCTGGACGCCGATGGAACAGTCATCGGGACACGGGAACTGCTGCACCCGCATGTGAATGAACAGCCCTTCACGCGGTCCCTTTCAGGCGTTTCGATCCCGACAGGCGTTGCGATAGTACAGATCGAATCCAGCACCAACACCACAGGTTGGGGCGGCGAGAGGTTCACGATTCAAGTGCCGGGGCGTTGAAAATCGCGGGCCATAAACACAGTGAATGGGTGTATCTGTGGAGGATTTTGCGTTTCTGGACACGCGGCGATCTCAGTGAACCCCAGATCCGCATATAACCTTCGCGCCGCCGTCATGCCCTTGAGTGAATCTAGAAACATGCGCTTGGCCCCAAGGGTTCGCGCCGCTTCCATAGCGCGTTCCGCCAATGCGCATCCCAACCCCTGTCCACGCCCAGCAGGTCGCACATAGAGCCGCTTAATCTCCGCTACGTCTTCACGGATCATCTTGACGCAAGTCATCCCCACAAGTGTGCCGCTGGCATCACGCGCCAGAAACAGACGACCCCGAGGGGCAAGTAGTCATCAATGCCTTCAATCGTGTAAGCGACCTGCTGATCTAAATCGAAGCTTGGCGCGCCCGCCTCGCCCAAAATATCCGCGCACCACATCAGGTATTCTCTGACCGCAGCCGCCACCTCTTCGGGATTGCTGAGGGTATCCGGCGTCTCAATAGAGACGCTCAAACCGCCTTGCCCCCGCGGCGTCCTTCATAAAGCCAAGCGGCAACGGCAAAGAACGCTGCGATCAACAAAAACGCCCAAGCGGGGAGGATAGGCGTATTTGAGACATCCGTTGTGACATAAGCCTCTCGCGGGGTCAGCCCGATCCAACCACGCCCGGCGGCAGGGCGGTTTTCGCTCACAAGACGGATGCTTGGAACGCCATCAGAGATTGCCGCAATCCCGCCACGGGTCGCACCCGTCAACGGTGACAGTTTGTCCCCGGATGCAATCGTCTCTTCGTACTCCTTCGGCGCTGATGGGCCCAGCGCGATCACCGCCTCTTGCTCACCATCCGACAAGCGATAGAGCCCGGTTTCAGGCGCGTCAAAAACAGTCTGGAACCGACCCGGAGATGTCTCTTCAAGTGTGACGACTGCCGTTTCACCATCTGGTCCCGTGATCTCAACGGGGGCCACCTGGGCTTCGAGCGTACGGCGCGTAATGGTCATGGATTGCCCGTCCGGTTGCACCTGAAGCGCCTCTTCTTCAAGCTCGGGTTCCTTCATCATCCAATGCGCAAGGCGGCGCAGCATTTCAAGCTGCGGTCCCCACCCTCATATCCACGCGACCACAGCCAAGCTTGGTCAGAGGCCAAAAGCGCCACGCGCCCGTCGCCCACTCGGTCGAGCTGCAGGAGCGGACGGTCGTCCAAACCGCTTAAAACTGTGTGGCCGCTTACCGCCTCGACCTCGATCAGTCGAAGCCAGCTGCCCCAAGGTTGGTCCTCGGGTGCGCCGGGGCTTTCTATCGCGTCCAGCCCCTCGGTCACCGGATGGCGCTGACCAATCTCGGTGATCTCTGGGACATAGCTTTCTTCGATCACACGGCTTGTCGGGCCTGCAGGCACGACGGCTGCCAAAGGCGAACGATAGATTGATTCCGCCGTCGCAAAATCTGGCCCGGCCGCAATCAAAAGCGCACCACCGTCTTCAACATACTGACGCACATTGTCGAGGTAGATGGAGGGCAGAATCCCGCGCCGCTTGTACCGGTCGAAGATGATGAGATCGAACTCATCAATCTTGTCGAGGAACAACTCGCGCGTTGGGAAGGCGATCAGCGAAAGCTCGGTCACAGGCACACCGTCCTGCTTTTCTGGCGGGCGAAGAATGGTGAAATGTACCAGATCAACCGAGGCGTCGGACTTCAACAGATTGCGCCATGTCCGTTCTCCCGCATGCGGCTCGCCTGAAACAAGCAAAACACGCAGGCGGTCACGCACGCCGTTGATCTGCACGACCGCAGCATTGTTGCGGTCGGTTAACTCACCGGGGCTTTCCGGGAGTGTGAATTGAATGACGTTCATCCCACCGTGGCTGAGTGTCACCGGCAGCTCAAGCTCGGTTCCGATCGGCACAACAAACCTTTGCGGTTCGCCACCATCTACCGCGACATCGATCTCGGCGCGCGCGCCAATGTCCGCGGGGACTGCCCCTTGATCTTCGATTTTGAGCGTCATCGTGACGGGCTCACCCACAATCGCAAAGGCCGGAGCGTTCTGGATTATCAAACGGCGGTCCCAATCGTCGGGCTGCCCCGTTAGAACCGCATGAAGCGGTGCGCCGATGTCTGGGGCCGCTTCCAGATCATGGACCTGCCCATCGGTCACAAGGATCGCGCCAGCGATCCTGTCGCGCGGCTCTTCGGCAAGCGCCTCGGACAATGCGCCCAACAACAGCGTGCCGGCGTTATCTGGTGCATCCCCCACACTGACCACCCGAACTTCGGTATTCGGGAGCGCGGCAATCTCGGCTTCAAGTTCGGCAACCGCTTGGGACACCTGATCGGGTCGGTCCGCAATTCCTTGGCTCGCGCTTTGGTCAGCAACGATGATCGCGATATCACTCAGCGGGTCGCGGTCTTCAATCTGAATGGACGGGTTGGCCAAAGCCGCAATTGCCGCTGCAAAGGCTAGCGCCCGCAACCACCAGCCCGACAAACGCCGCCAAGCAGCAAACGCGACAAACGCCACAGCAACAGCCACCACCAGCCAGAGGATTGGCCACGCCACAAGAGGATCGTAAATAATGCTGCGCGCCATACCTATTGCCCCAACCGGTCAAGAAGGGCCGGAACATGCACCTGATCGGACTTATAGTTGCCAGTCAGCACATGCATGATCAGGTTCACCCCAAACCTGTAGCTCAACTCGCGCTGGCGCTCGCCAGCAAACCCACGGCCAACCGGGAACATCCGATTTCTTTGCGCATCAGTGGCCCAAGCGCTGGCCCAATCATTCCCGCCGATCACGACGGGCGTCACGTTGTCGTTCAGGTTTCTAAATGGCATGCCGTCTGCCAGTTCCGCGTCTGCGGGCGCCGCTTCAACCCACACATCCGCTCCGGCATGCCGACCCGGGAAATCCTGAAGCAAATAGAAGGTTCGCGTCAAAACGTGATCGGAAGGAACCGGTTCCAGCGGCGGGATATCAAGCGGGCGCGCAAGTTGCTGAAGCTTGCGCCCCAACACGCTCGTCGTCCCAAGGCCCGCGACATTGGCATCGCGGGTATCAAACAGGATCATCCCACCGGATCGGAGATACCGGTTGAGCTTGGCATAAGCCTCCGAGGACGGCAGCGGCTGGTCTTCGGTCACGGGCCAATAAAGAAACGGGAAAAACGACAACTCATCCATTTCCAGATCGACCGCGACCGGCTCCGCGGGCTCAATGCTCGTGCGACGGAACAGGACCTCAGACAGCCCACGCAACCCGGCATCCGCCACGCGGTCCACCTGTGCGTCGCCCGTGATGACATGCGCAAGAACCACCTCGTTTGTGGCCGCAACGGCAAAGCGCTCTTGGGTTTGCGCCTGTACTTCGGGCGCAGCAACAAATGTCGCCGCGAGCAGGCCAACCGCGGCCCGACGGGCGAACCCACTCAAACGGCCGCCCAACCACAGCGATGCGACAACGTCGATCAAAAGTGCAATGATCGCAGCGTTCAGGAACCAGCTTTTCAGCGATTGTTCTTCCACGCCTTGCATCCCTTCTACTGGCACGTTTGCGGGCCATTGGGCGGCTAAAAATGCTGTTTCGGGCCCAACAACGTTGATCGCGATGCGGCGTTCTTCTCCAGCATAAAGGCCCGGACGCAACTCTGGTCCAACGGCGGCCTCAGCTAGCGTTTCGCCGGGAACCCCAGTCTGAAGCCCAGCATCCTCTACGGTCCCAAACGCATCCAACACCTCGTCCGGCAACCAAACCGTCCCCGTCAGGTCCTCGACCGACGGCAGGGCGCTGCGCGATGAGATTGCCAGTCGATCCAGCATCTGCACGTAAAGAACCGACAATGGCAGGCTGGCCCATTCCGCATTTGCGGTCACATGGAACAAGACGATCTGCCCGGCGCCCTCACGTTTGCGCGTCACGAGCGGGGTCCCATCAGACAAGGATGCAATCGTGCGTTCTGAAAGTGTCGGATCAGGCTGCGCCATCACTTGCGCGGTCACGGTCACCTCTTCGGGAACCGTCAGGCCAAAGAACGGGCTATCTGCACCAAACGGGCGCAGTGCTTTGGGCTCTCCCCAACTCATCGCGCCACCAACGCTGCGACCACCTGCGCGCAACCTAACGGGCAAAAGCGGATCCTGCTCGGTTCTGCTGATATCACTTGCCGCCAGCCGAGGACCCGCAAATCGTACAAGCAGACCACCATTCTGCACCCATTCGAGCAACGCATCCGCCTCGGACTCGACCGACGCGACATCTGCCAGGACGATCACATCCGGGTTCGCCAAAAGAACATCGCTCAGCGTCCCGTCGATCAGATCAGCACTCTCGGTCAGGGCCTGCTCAAGGTAATGCGTGGGCGTCAACAGCGCGAGCCCTTCGCGGTCATCAGTGGCCGAGATCAGAGCCACTTCGCGCCGGCGCAGTGCATCATCCGTCAGGCTTACCGCCGCCGCTGAGCGCAAGCCAGCAATCTCAAACCGGGTCACCCGGTTGCGCAATTCGGGTGGCAGAGCGATTTCAACTTCCGACGTGGTTTCAGATGGCGCGAACACCATGCGGGCCGTACTCAACGTGCGCGGGATCCCCGCGGGATCCAGGCCATGGGCATTGACGGTCATGTCGTACGGCAATCCCGCCGCCAACCGGAACGCTGACACCCGAACTACACCGTCCTCAAACACGGCAGGCCGCAAACCGATGATAGGCTGACCCGTTTCAAACACGCGAACAGCACCGCGCGCTTCCAAAGCCGACAAAAGATCGTCGCGCCATGGCCATGCGACGCCGTCTGAGACCCAAGCGGTCTCAAACGATCCGTCCAATGTCCCGGCCCAGACATTAACGTCGTCTTGCGTTGGACCAAAAGGCTCCGGCTCCAGCGCGGCCAGACGTTGGCGCGTCTGTGCGGCAGCTTGGAAGGTCACGCCATCAGGCGGCAAATCTGTAAGAACAACAACGCTGGCTGTACGCCCAGCTCGCCCCGCCTCGGCCAGAAGACCGTCGACACGATCGACGCGGCGGCTCCAATCACGCGCATCCGCCCATGTGCCATCCATCACGACCAAAAGCGGATCACTCGACGCGATCTCATCATCCGCATTCAGGACCGGACCGGCAAAAGCGATGATCAACGCTGCTATGGCCAGCATCCGCAAAAGCAAAAGCCACCACGGCGTCTTGTCCGCCTCGTTCTCTTCGTCCTCAAGTCCGAGGAGCAACACCACGCCCGGAAACCGTCGCCGGATCGGCGCGGGCGGCACAGCGCGCAGGAGAAACCAAAGCACCGGCAGCGCCAGAAGACCCAGCAACAATGCTGGTGCGGTAAACGCTATGGGACCGATCGCGAACATCAGTGATCGTGCTCCAATGCGCCATAAAGCCATAGCAGCGCGGACTGATCCGACGCATCAGTGCGGTGGACACTGTATTGCCAGCCCGTGGCGCGCGCGAGATCAGACAGGGCCGCTTTGCGTTCCGCGAGACGTTCAAGATATCGGTCGCGCAGATCGCCCGCCTTTTGCGTCTCATGGCGGAGACCGCCGCCCATCGATTCAAAAATCGTGCGCCCGTCAAAGGGAAATGCCTCTTCCTGCGGGTCGAGCACCTGAAGGAGAACGCCCTTTACCCCACGATCGGCCGCTTCAGTCAGGGCCGCCGATATTGGATCGATGTCGCCTAGAAAGTCCGACAAGAACACCGCACGACCATGCGCCAAAAGCCCTCGCAGGTCTGGCGCGCCATAGTCATCGTCTTCGGTCTCAAAGCCCAACGTCTCTGCCATGCGGATCAGTTGCAGCTCTCCACTGCGCGGCTGGGTCCCCATCCGCGCAAGACCCACGCGCTCACCACCGCGGATCAAAAGAACCGAAGCCGCCAAGGCAAGGATCGCCGCGCGGCGCGCTTTGCTGTCGCGGTTCTTGTCCGACGAAAAGCTCATGGAATGGGCGTGGTCGACCCAGAACATGACGCTTTGGGCGGCTTGCCATTCCTTCTCGCGCACAAAATGCGCGTCAGACCGGCCCGAGCGGCGCCAATCGATATTGCGCGCCTCATCGCCGATCTGCACGGGGCGATACTGCCAGAATTCATCCCCAATCCCGGACCGACGCCGTCCATGCGCACCCAAAAGCACGGTCATGGCCAAATGCTCCGCTGCCGCCAACAGAGGCGGTAAAGGCGCGGCAAGCTCTTCGGCGTTGCGTCTTAGTCCGGGGAATGCGTTCACGCCGCAGCCTCGATGCGCGTAACGCTTTGCGTGACTTCCGCGATCACAGAAGACAGATCAACCCCACGAGCCCGCGAGGCAAAGGTCAAAGCCATCCGGTGGCTCAGCACAGGGCTGGCCATATCGACGACGTCTTCCACAGACGGCGCAAGGCGCCCATCCAAAAGAGCAGATGCGCGCGCCGTGAGCATGAGTGATTGCGCAGCACGCGGGCCCGGACCCCAACCGACAGTGTCTTTGACAATCTGCGGTGCGGTTTCGTCATCCGGGCGGCAGGCGCGCACAAGGTTCAGGATCGCCTCCATAACCCCCTCGCCCACTGGCATCCGGCGCACGAGGGTCTGTGATGCGATCAACTCCTCGGGCGAGAACACCTGATGCGCCTCGGCGTCTTCGACCCCGGTGGTGGCCAGCAGGATGTCGCGCTCGGTCTCGCGCGTTGGATAGGGCACGTCGATCTGCACAAGGAAGCGGTCAAGCTGCGCTTCGGGCAGTGGATAGGTGCCCTCTTGCTCGATCGGGTTTTGCGTGGCGAGCACGTGGAACGGCGCGGCCAACGCATGGGGCTGACCCGCAACGGTCACTGATTTCTCCTGCATCGCCTGAAGAAGCGCCGACTGCGTCCGTGGGCTGGCACGGTTGATCTCATCGGCCAGAAGAAGCTGGGTAAACACCGGACCTTCGATGAACCGAAAACTCCGCGTGCCGTCATCGGCTGTTTCCAACACTTCTGATCCCAGAATGTCGGCGGGCATAAGGTCAGGTGTGAACTGGACCCGCGCGCCGTCCAACCCGAGGACGGTCGAAAGGGTATCCACGAGCCGTGTCTTTCCCAAGCCCGGCAGACCAATTAAAAGGCCGTGGCCCCCGCACAGGATCGATGACAACACAAGATCGACCACGCGCTCCTGTCCGATAAAGCGGCGCGAGATGCTTTGGCGCGCTTCAGCGAGCTTTCCGCCCAGCGCTTCGATCTCAGCGACGAGGTCCTGCGCGTCGTCCATGACAATCCTCCGATGCCCGATATATGTATGGTGTCAGTAAAACGAAGTATGGCGATGGCCACAAATGGCAAAACCTCAATCTGGACAAAAGACCGTTACTCCAAGCGCGGATGGCCTCGCAAAAAGCGCTGCTGCCGCTTCCAAAGGCGGATTGCCGCCGGTTCACCTGTGGAATCCGCCCCATTGCGGAGATCTGGACATGCGGATCGCGCGGGACGGGACGTGGTTTTATGATGGTACGCCCATAGGACGGGAGCGACTGGTGCGGTTGTTCTCGACGATTCTCCGCAAAGATGGCGATGTCTATGTCCTTGTCACCCCGGTCGAGAAGGTCGGGATCACGGTTGAAGACGTGCCGTTTGTTGCCATCGACTTCACTGCTGAAGGCGACGGCGAAGATCAGGTGCTGACCTTCCACACGAATGTCGGGGATGATGCGGCGGCAAGTGCCGAAAACCCGATCCGAGTTGAGCGCGACACAGATGGCGAACCGACGCCCTATGTGTTGGTGCGCGCGGCACTTGAAGCGCGGATCGACCGCAAGAGCTTCTACCGGATGGTCGATCTCGGAACGCATAAGGACGGCTGGTTCGGTGTGTGGTCGGGCGGCAGCTTCTTTCCAATCATACCGTCGGCCGAGCTTGAATGATGGTTTCCCGCATAGCGGCCAACCTGAATTTCCTGTTCACCGACGTGCCTCTGCTCGACCGAATTGGAGCAGCGGCGAACGCTGGGTTTGATGGTGTTGAGATACTCTTTCCGTATGACACAGACCCATCGGCCATAAGACGCGCTTGTGATACGGCGGGGGTCGCGCTGGTCTTGTTCAACGGCCCAGTCCCGGACTGGGAGAACGGAGGGCGTGGTCTTGCGGCGCTTCCGGCCGCGGAAGACGAATTTCGCGAGGGTCTGACCCGCGCATTCGATTTCGCGTCCACCGCTGGCGCGCCTGCAATGCATCTGATGTCGGGCAACGCCACTGGCGATGCGGCACGCAAGACCTTGATCGCGAACCTGCGTTATGCCGCAGAAATCGCACCACCGGGTCTCACATTGACGATCGAACCCATCAATTCTCACGATATGCCCGGGTATTTTCTGAATGACTTCGACCTGGCTTGCGACATCCTTGATCAAGTGAATGCGCCCAATGTCGCGCTGCAATTCGACGCTTATCATGCGCAACGCATCACCGGCGATACGCTCGCCGCTTGGGAGCGTTATGGATCGCGCGCGGCGCACATTCAGGTTGCAGATTATCCGGGCCGCCATGAACCGGGCACCGGCAACGTTCCCTACAACGCGCTTTTCTCCCGCATCACCGCAGTCGGCTATGATGGTGCGATTAGTGGAGAATATCACCCCCGGAATACGAGCGCCCAAAGTGTCAGTTGGATTGACATGTTGCGGCACGATGAAAGGACCATCGCATGACCAAACCTCTCGCCGTCATCGTCGGGGCCGGCTCAGGCCTCTCAGCGTCTGTCGCCCGCGCGCTGGCACCAGATTATGATCTGCTGCTCACTGCTCGTACCGGGGCACGCATGGCCGACGTTGCAAAAGAGACTGGGGCGGACACAATTCAAATGGACGCCTCCGACGCCGAAGGCGTGGCGGAGTTGTTCGCGGGCCTCGCCCAAACACCTCGCGTTGTAATGTACAACCCCTCGGCGCGCGTGCGCGGCCCTCTCACCGAACTCGACCCTGCCGAGGTGCGCCACGCGATTGACGTCACAGCGTTTGGTGCGTTCCTCGTGGGACAAGCTGCCGCCAAAAGAATGCTAGATGCCGACCCAGACGCGAGCGGCAAGCGCGGAACGATCCTGTTCACGGGTGCCAGCGCGGGCGTCAAAGGCTTCCCGCAATCCGCACCCTTCGCGATGGGCAAATTTGCCCAGCGCGGGCTTGCCCAGTCGATGTCCCGTGAACTCCACCCGCAGGGAATACACGTCGCGTGGGTCAATATCGACGGTGGCATCCGCAACGAGGCCAGGCCCGAGCGCGTGGATGCTCCGGGCGAGGACCGTATGCTCGACCCTGACGCCATCGCTCAAACCTATCTCCATCTGATCAATCAACATCGCTCAGCCTGGTCCGAGGAAGTCGCGGTAAGACCTTGGGTCGAACGGTTCTGAAACATCCTGACAGAACGCTGTCAGGAGGGGTGTGCGAAACAGTGGCTCTCAACCTTTGAACGGAGCCCAGATATGTCCCATACTCCTGCCAATTCAGTCGTCTGGATGGAATTGCCCGTGACCGACCTCGACCGGTCCATTGCCTTTTACAGCACCGTATTCGGTTATGCGCTCGCGCTCGACGAAACGGGTCCAAATCCCATTGCCATGTTCCCGGCAGATGCCGCAGGCGCCGCCGGGCATCTTTACCCCGGAACGCCACCCACGCGCGGGACAGGGCCGACCATCCACCTCATTGTCCCCGACAGCCTCGAAGACGCCTCTGCTCGCGTCGAAAAGGCGGGCGGCACCATAAAAAGCCCGGCGATCCCGCTGCCAGATGGACGCTTCGCTTTTGCCGAAGATCTTGATGGCAACTCCATCGGGCTTTTTGAACGAAAGGCCGCCTGACACGATGCGCCGCGCCGACCGCCTTTTTCAGATGGTGCAACTCCTCAGGGGCGGTCGGTTGGTCACAGCGCGACAAATGGCGAACCGGCTCGAGGTCTCCGAGCGCACGATTTACCGCGATGTCGCCGACCTGATCGGCTCTGGTGTGCCCATCGAGGGCGAGGCAGGTGTCGGATATGTCATGCGGGCTGGCTATGACATGCCACCCCTGATGTTCACGCGAGACGAGATCGTCGCACTGACAGCGGGTGCGCGTATGATGCGCGCCTGGGGCGGGCTGGACATGGCCCGCGCCGCAGAAGAGGCCCTTATCAAAATCGAAGCTGTCTTGCCCGAGGCAGAGCGCGAGCGTGCTGGTGCGGTTGAAGTCTATGCTTCCGATCCCGGACGAATAGACGAAGCAACGCGCAGAAAGCTCGACGCATTGGAAAAGGCATCCCATACACGAACACGGTTAAAGCTCGACTATGTCGATGCAGATGGTGCGACGACGTCACGCCCCGTCCGCCCCTTATGCCTGTGGTTCTGGGGCAGCGTCTGGACGCTCGTCGCATGGTGCGAAATGCGCGACAATTTCCGCATGTTCCGGGTGGACCGGATCACAGGCTATGACGAAGAGGGAACGTTCCGGCACGAGCGCGGCAAGCGCTTGACGGATTTTTACCACCAAGAAGCGTCTGCGCGCCCAACGCTATCCAGCCGATAACGGGGCGCAGAGGACACCGGTCCGTTGCGCAACATCATCCAGAATGCCGCGACAGCGCGCCATCTCCGATTTTTTGCTGATCATCGCGGGCGCCAAAGACGCCATGCGGCGATACATCGGATACCAGCGGTCGAAATCCAGACCACAGCGCAGGATCACCGACATCGGCAAAACATCGATCAGGACAAGCGTGTTGTAATAGGCCTGCATCACACCGCCGATGTGAAAAATATGTCGTCCATGCGCCATCATCTGATTGTGATCGATCACGTAGAGCGGCACATCCCGAAGTTGCCTTCGATACAGGAGGTGGGTCAGAAAGTACGCGCTTACCGTGCTGAGAAAGTGGATGCTCGCGCGCGTCGAGATCGTCAAGATCGTCCCGTGTTCTGACAGGATCGGTACCTGAGGCCTGTTATTCCGCAGAACATGCCCCGTACAATTGATGATCATGGTTCCCGCTGGCACAGGGATGCGCGACCCACCACGAAGCACCAACTCTGGCCCGTCGGGCCCATCAGCAACATCTTCAAGATAGTCATAGTGGATGGCCGACAATCCATCTTCAATGCGCGCGCATTCGTCCTTTGACAAAAGACCAAACAGAAACTGTTGTGCCTCAGGCGTCGGACTGATTGCGTAGGTACGTTTGAAGTATTCGTTCACGTCGCTCTCGTTGGTTCCGTCAAACCTCTGCGACAAGTCACGAAACGCTTGAAAGATCGTACTGCCGCTCCAATACCGACTGGCGCCTTCGGGAAAGAACTGATCGCGCGAGGCAAAGAACGTTCCCTTGCCGCACAGCAACGTGATCTCGCGGTCCGGGTTCTCCTCCAATATGGCAAGGATGGTATCCATCCCGGTTTTCCCGCCGCCGACAACAACTGCATGCGCGTCTTTGTTGCGCGACAGATCGTGCCGCAACCCTATGGGCGTGGTCGACAAAACGGACGTGCTCGTCACGCTCAGGGGCGCGGATTGCGGGACATCAATACCGATCGCATCAATCACTTGCTTAGTGCGGATTGTTTGGGACTTCCCGGAGGCCACGTCTCGATAAGTCACCAACGCGACGGCCGCCCCACCCTCAAGTACCTCTTGGGTACCTACGACCTCAGCGCCGTAGATTTCGTCGATGTCCAGCTTGCCTTTGATGTCGCCAAGGCACTGACCAAGGTGTTCGCGGACCTCTCCGCGCTTGGCGAGATAGCTGGACGGCTTGGACCAGTCCCAGGGCCTGTTCCCGGTCGTGAACATCGGGTGCGGTTGGTGGAGACGCACATAGTCGTACGTATCATTCCACATGCCGCCGCATCGCGCACGGCGATCAATAAGCGCGACACGCGCGCCCTTGGGCAAATATTCGGTCGCCACATAAAGCGCGTTCAGCCCGGCAATTCCGGCGCCAATCACACAAAGATCATATTGGATTTCGCTATCTGCCCGGCCAAAGGCTCGGGCTGGGCTTGGGTATCAAACATTCGGGTCCCTCTGGGATAATGGCGCGAGTATAGTTACCGCACACCGTTCTCGCCAGTCTTCAATGAAATGACCCAGCCGGTTTGCGAAACCGCTTGCCTCTAACGACGGAATGGGCTGGGACGCAGTCCGTTTTGAAGGCTCTCCACCACGTCCGCGATCCGCTTTTCGCGCGTTGGCGGTGTCTTGGCTGTCTTGATCCACTCAAGTGTCCCTCGTTTGACGGAACGCGGATAAGCGTCCCACGCATCGACAAGATTACCGAGTGCCGCTTCCAAATCAGCGGGGCGTTCAAGGCGTTCCACGTCGTCAAGAAACTCCCACATCCCGTTGGATTTGGCGATCTCGATCAACGCTTCTCCTGCGGGGGTCATGGCGCCCGCCGCGCGCGCCTCGTCTACCTTGGCCTTGTTGACCGCAGACCATGCCGACTTCGGATTGCGCGGGCTGATGCGATAACTCGACCGGTCTGCATCCACGCCCCGCGTCACGTTATCCACCCAGCCCCAGCACAAAAGCTCGGTCACGACCTCACCAAATTCGATGTAATGAGGCGTGTGTTTCTTCCAGATGACCAACCAGACAGTGTCGGACGTCGCATGGCTCTCAGTCAGCCAAGCACGCAGTTCGGCCCGCGATTTAACCTCGACCTGAGGTGCCTCAGCCACCTTGTGCCTCGCGCCATGCCGCCAGCGCCTTTTTTTTCGGCACCATCTCTTCCCATGTTCGGCGCAATCGCGCCTCGGCCCAGCCCGGGTCAATCCGCCCAGCCGCGACAAGGATTAGGTTATGCGCCTCATAGTGCTTGTGAAACGGGAACGTCTCGGGGTCGGCTTCGCGCAGCATCTCGCGCTCTTCCTTCGGGCATTTGAACATCGCCGCGTCCACGTAGGGGCTCCACCACGTCCAGAGCTTTCCATGCGCCTTGAGCGCCGGGTTCCCCCAACTCGTTGCCTCGGTCACATGAGGCAATTCAAGAGCCAAGGCAAACGCCTTCAGATCGTCCCATGTGTTGATCATTTCCGTTTGCCTACTCAGGTTCCGGATTTTCAAAGAGATGGTCGTCTAAGGTGTACACAAGTAACGCCTTCGCCACCCTTCGGCCTTTAACAATCGGCGTCTCGACAAGGTTGTGGCCACCCCAACTCTTTGAAAAGAATTTTAGTGTTTTATGTTCTTTGGAGTTCGCCAGCTCCGCGAAATCTCGTGCTAGTTGTTCTGCCTCCGCTTTAGAAACGTAGATACTTACTGTTTCCACTCCGTCTTCAGAATCTTCGAGTTCCACCGAAAACAAATCAAGTCTCCCTTACCGGTCACGCCTCTGTTCGCTCCGCCAAACAAACAGCCCGCTTCCAACGATGATCAGGCTGCCTACAACGGTCAACAGGTCCAGCTGATCACCGAACAGCGCCATGCCGAAAGCCACGCCAAATACCAGGCGCGTGTATCGAAACGGCGCGACAACACCCACATCACCGATGCGCATCGCCGCCGTGATCGTGACCTGCGCGCTCGTGCCGAACAACGCAAGCGCCAACAGAATCAAAAAAGTGCGCCCGTCCAACGGCGGTGGGGGATGGCCCTGAACCAGCGACAGCCCTACTCCCAAAGCGACAAACACAAGCGCGCCCCATGCGCTGAGTTGAAACGTCGTGACGCTTTTGGGTGCAGCGCGGCTGGCCAAATCGCGGGTGGCAAAACCAATTGCCGCCAAAACGGACACAACAGCGCCCAGTTCAAAGCCCTGCGCACCGGGTTGTACGATCAGCAATGCCCCGCAAAACCCCGTCAACAGAGCAACCCATTGGGAAAGCGTTGCCCTCTCCCGCAAGAAAACAACCGCGCCCAGCGTGATCATCAAGGGCAGCGTCTGCATGATCACGGTCACCAATGTCAGAGACACCAGCGACAGCGAGAGGATGATCAGGAACGCGCCCCCGGCATCCCCGACCGACCGCAGCAGCACGATCGGCATAAGCGCCTCTCGACTAAAGAGCGGTTTTCCCGACCGCAGGATCGGCCCGATGCACCCTAAAAATATGGCCAACCCCAACATCGCCGACACCCATGTGGGATGCGTGAACGTTCCGGCATATTTCACAAGGCTGTCTAGGGTCACGACGAGGGCCATGCCGAGCGTCAACAACGCGATACCTTTGAGGTTGTCGGCCCGGCGCGATGACCCGGCGCTTGCGTCCACCATCAATGCGCCTCAGCCCAGTTCGCACCTTGTCCAGCGTCCACGACCAGCGGAACGTCCAGATGAACCGCCGGGGCGCAAGCCCCCTCCATCACGTCGCGCGCAATGCCGATCAGGGGGTCGACCGCGTCCTCTGCAACTTCGAACAGCAGTTCGTCATGCACCTGCAACAGCATCTTGGCGGGTTGATCGGCAATCGCTTGAGGCATGCGGATCATGGCACGGCGTATGACATCCGCCGCTGTCCCTTGGATCGGCGCATTGATCGCGGCACGCCGCGCGAACCCTGCATGCGGCCCTTTTGCGTTAATCTCCGGCGTGTTGATTTTCCGTCCGAACAGCGTCTGCACATACCCATGTTCTTTGGCAAAGGCGACCGTGTCATCCATATAGGTGCGAATACCCGGGAAACGTTCGAAATAGCGGTCAATAAACTCCTGCGCTTCGGCCCGCGGAATGCGTAAGTTGCGCGCCAGACCAAAGCCGGAAATGCCGTAGATGACCCCAAAGTTGATCGCCTTGGCCTGCCGCCGTACGTCGGGCGTCATCTCGTCCAGCGGCACACCAAACATTTCTGACGCTGTGGCGGCGTGAATATCCTGCCCTTCGCGGAACGCCTGCTTCAGAGCGTCGATCCCAGCGATATCGGCGAGAATCCGAAGCTCGATCTGGCTATAGTCGAGACTGACCAGAACCTTGCCCGGCCCCGCGACAAACGCCTCGCGAATGCGCCGCCCCTCCTCGGTACGGATCGGGATGTTCTGCAAATTCGGATCGGTGGAGGCCAACCGCCCCGTATTCGCCCCCGCAATTGAATACGACGTATGGACCCGGCCCGTGTCAGGATTGATGTGATCCTGAAGCGCGTCCGTATAGGTCGACTTCAGCTTGGAGAGCTGCCGCCAGTCGATCACGCGGGCGGGCAGTTCATGCTCGGTCGCCAAATCCTCAAGTACATCCGCAGGGGTCGAATATTTGCCCGTCTTGCCCTTTTTCCCGCCCGGCAGCGCCATCTTGTCGAAAAGGATCTCACCAACTTGCGCGGGTGACCCGACATTAAAGGTCTCTCCCGCCAGTTCGTGGATTTCCGCCTCCAGCCCCGCCATCTTCTGGGCAAAGGCATTCGACATCCGGCTGAGCGTGTCACGGTCGACCGCAATCCCCGTCATCTCCATATCGGCAAGCACCGGGACCAACGGACGCTCGAGCGTTTCATAAACGGTCGTGACCTGCTTGCGGTGGAGGTTCGGTTTGAACGACTGCCAAAGCCGCAGGGTGATATCGGCATCTTCTGCGGCGTATTTGACCGCGTCCTCGACCTTTACTTTGTCAAAGGTGATCTGGCTCTTGCCCGTACCCAAAAGCGACTTGATCTCAATCGGCGCGTGCTCAAGATACCGCTCGCTCAGCAGATCCATCCCGTGCCCGTGGCTGCCCGCGTTCATTGCATAGGACATCAACATGGTGTCTTCGATGGGATGAACCCGGATGCCGTAGCGGGCCAGAATCTTGAAGTCGTACTTCATGTTCTGCCCAATTTTCAGAACCGAAGGGTCTTCAAGCAGCGGCTTGAGGATATCGAGCGCCTCGTTGAGGTCCATCTGCCCTTCGGCCAGCTCCTCAGATCCGAAAAGCCCCTCTCCTTCGGCAGATTTGTGCGTCAAAGGGACATAGGCTGCCTGCCCCGGCTCAACCGAAAGCGACACGCCTACCAACTCCGCGATCATCTCATTCAGGCCCGTCGTCTCGGTATCGACCGCAACCCACCCACGCGCATGGGCTTTGGCGACCCAAGCCTCAAGCGCCGCACGATCGCGCACCCATTCATAGGCGTCCGCATCGAACGGAACAGCGGGCAGGTCCTCAACGGCCTCCTCACGCTGTGGCTCTGCAATGACCGGCGCCTCCACACCCAGCGTGTCTGCCACGCGCTTGGTTATGGTGCGGAACTCCATATCCGTCAGGAATGACATCAAGGCATCAGGTTCCGGATCACGCACCTCAAGACTGTCGAGGTCATAGTCCAGCACCATTTCGCAATCGAGCTGGACGAGTTTCTTGGACAACTCGATCTGCGCACGGTTGTCGATCAAGGTCTGACGGCGCTTGGGCTGCGGCACCTCTTCGGCGCGATCCAAAAGCTCTTCCAGCGTCCCGAATTCGTTGATCAGCAAGGCCGCTGTCTTGACCCCGATCCCGGGCGCCCGGGCACGTTGTCGACGCTGTCCCCGGCCAATGCCTGCACATCAACGACCCGTTCAGGCCCAACCCCAAATTTCTCATGCACACCGTCGCTGTCGATGCGCCGGTTCTTCATCGCATCGAACATCTCAACACCGCCGCCGACAAGCTGCATCAGGTCCTTGTCCGATGATACGATGGTCACGCGCCCACCCGCCTCACGCGCGCGGCAGGCAAGCGTGGCGATAATGTCGTCCGCCTCAAACCCCTCTTGCTCGAGGCACGCCATATTGAAGGCACGCGTCGCGTCGCGGGTCAGTGGGATCTGGGGGCGCAAGTCCTCGGGCATCTCATCGCGATTGGCCTTGTAGAGATCGTACATGTCATTGCGGAACGTGTGAGAACCCTTGTCGAACACAACGGCAATATGCGTCGGCGCATCGGGGCCCTTGTTATCCTCAACCATCTTCCACAGCATGTTCACGAAGCCCGACACCGCGCCAACAGGCAGCCCGTCAGATTTACGCGTCAAAGGCGGCAGCGCGTGAAAGGCGCGAAAGATGAACGCCGATCCATCGATCAGGCTGAGGTGATGACCTTTTCCAAATGCCATGACGCGCCCTCCTTGCGGCAACTACAGGGATGGGGCAGCGCGCGCGGGAAGTCCAGCGTGACATCGGTGAAAAAGGAACGATGCGAGGACTTGCCGCGCTCATTTTCGTGCAGCTTGTCCAACCCGTTCTGCAAACTTGATCGCGCTACCGAAGCACGTTCAGAAGGCGCTCAAGGACGCTTGGATCATTTACGACGACGAGGCCTTCTTCTTCAATGCGGCGCGCAACCCGGACGCCGCTCATCCCAAACGCCTCTTGGCCGACGCGTTCGCCTGCAGCTGCGCCCGCCATCATTAATTCCGGCGTCGCACCAACAAAGGCTTTGCCGGACTCCGTCCGAAAGAATGCGGCAATATCCGAGATTTCCTGATCGCTAAACTGTTCCAGATAAATCGCGGCCGTTTCAGACTGCATCACTTCGACAAACCCATCGATGAACTCTTCCATCAAAATATCGAAAAAGCGATCCGGGTCCGTTAGTTCGATCTCTAGTGCATTCAGTTCATTCTGAATTGCGCCAACAATTAACGGACGCTGCACCTGCAGCACACCCTCAAAAATGTCACGGGTGGATACCAAGCTTGCGATATACGAGGCATCTGCCTCGGGGTCCGCGCTCACGGAGGTGCTCAGCGAACCGAGCGCGAGTAACAAAACGATCAAGCGCTTTCGCAATTCTTGTCTCCAGACATGCATTCACATAGCGCAAGGGCAGTATGTTGGATCAGGAATGTTCAGCAGCCTGTGCAAAGTCCCGATGCACGAACTTCTTGTCGCAATACCCGCATTCAACCATGCCTGTTTCGCGATCAACCGACAGCCAGACGCGCGGATGGCCCAACGCACCTTCGCCGCCGTCGCAGCAAACGCGCCAGCTTGTCACAACTTCGGTTTCCGGAGCTTCACGAGACATTAGCGAGGACCCTTTTGTCTTGGCTTGTGAGATCATACCGACGCCGTGCGCCGACACAAGATACGTTCAATCGTGTTTGAGCATCGGCCCAAGGTTTCGACCGGCCAGAATGTGCAGGTGGTAATGCGGCACCTCCTGAATAGCGTCGTCACCGGCGTTTGATAGCGTCCGGTACCCCGCGCCACCTTCACCGGGCTGCACCCCCAACAACGCACAAATCTTGCCCGCCACACGCGTGAAATCGACAATCTCGGCATCCGACGCGTTCAAGGCAAAATCATCATGCGTGACATAGGCCCCCTTGGGAATAACCAGCACATGTTCGGGCGCCTGCGGGCGAATGTCGCGAAACGCCAGCGTGTGCTCGGTCTCCATCACCGTGTCGTTGGGAATGTCACCGCGCAGGATCATCGCAAAGATGTTCTGATCGTCATAGTCATAGGCCATCCGCGTGCTCCTCACTCAGCAAAGACTTTTTCGCCGTCCATGATCCCGGCAGCACTGTCCTGCGATATGGACAAAAAGGATGCAAGAGCTGCTGCGTTGTCTTCCGGTGTGGCTTTCTCGCGCAGCCGGTGAAATTCCGGAAACTGGGCATCACGCAAGGCATCTCCCTCGGCCAGAACATCGTTTCGGATCGCCGGCAGAAGCGTCGCCAACGTCTCAGCCGGTGTGCTGTCACCCGCCAGCCCCACACGTTTTGCATGGCCCACGAGATACGCATCGCTCATGGTACAATCGATGTCGAGGATGCGCGTCTCGCACCTGTCGGCCACGAAATCGCGACACAATTCCAACTGCGCTGGATCAAGGCAGATCAAAAGACGATCCGTCTCGAAATACTCAAACAGCATCCGCATGAGCGCGCGCCGATGGCGCGTACGCTTTGTGATCGACGTCTGAATACCACCCAGATCCGGCAGCGCCGTGTCCTCTTCGTCGAACAGATATTCCAGCATCGGCAGGTTGGTCGCGAACGAGGCGCGGTCCAAAAGCCGTTTGGCCACGTGCCATTTCTTGCACGTCACGATCAAAAGCTCGCGGTCGCGCCCTATGGTGGCGTCCTTTTCCCAGAACCGGGGTGCAAAGCGCTGGCCTGTGCGTCCGCGACCGGTCAGGAACGCGAACAGGCGCGCACCCTCGTTAGAGATCGTGAACTCGGTCTGCCCGGACGCGTATAGCGCGTCCAGCCGCGCCTTTAATGCGCCCGCCTCTGCCGACACCTTCCGCGCAAACAGAAAATCCTGGCTCAGCAACATGTCGTAGTGATCATTGTAAAACGTCACCGGCAGCCCGTAATCGGTGAACATAAGAAAGGTGGGCGTTTGACCGCGAATTTCATTGTCCGCCACCAGATGGCGCACAAGCGTCTGGAAAAAGATCTCGTCCGGGATCCAAGTGGTCCGGAAAAAGCGCACAACATCCTTGCGGCGACGCGTGAACGCCATCACCGCTTCCACAGTTGTCCGCCGCAGGCACCACCACTGGCTTCCGATCATGATGTCAAGATCACTTGGCACCGACCGCTTCAGACCCAACCGTTTCTGCGTCTCGAAGAATGCATAGAACAGCTTCCGCTGCGTGCGCTCGTTAAACGGATGGCGATAAATCAGACGTTCCTCGCGGAACCCCGTCTTGATCCAGTTGGAGTTAAAGAAATCCACGCTCTCGATGAAATCGACGTCGTGGTCGTCAAGGTAGTTCCGGATGTAGGCTGCGGACTTGATGGGGCGGCAATCGCCGGAGACGAGATAAAAATGCGACGCCTTCGGAAACGCCTCAAGCGCCACGTCCAGCGCGTTTAGCGTCCCCTGAACAAGGGACCATTCACCCCAACCCCCTTTGACTCGTTTCGACACGACCCGAACACCGGGCAAATCCGCGACGCCGGCCTCAAGCCGCCGAAAATCGACGTGTCCCGCCCGCGCATCAAAATGGATCGCAACAAAATCACCCGCATCCGACAGGCTTCTCGCCTGATCGATGATGGCATCCACATCTTTGTGGCACAGCAAGATATAGGCGATTCTGGCCATTCTGACCTTGGTTGTCCGTCGTTCCCGCGTCGATATGTGATAGCGGTGAACGAGCATTGAAGAAACTGCCGAATTTTGCTTTTCTCAACCAAAAGCCTCCACAAGTATTTCGATCGGAGGCCGTTTTTGAGGTGTAGCGCGTATGGGGTTTCCCGGAACTTGGATGACCGAAAGCGAAAGCGTGGTCTATCGCGTGGTGCCCAAGTGCGCCTGCTCGACCATAGGTCAGATCATGTATTTCTCCGACCACGGTGAATTCTTTGATGGCGATATTCACGATGCGACCAGCGGTCTGCACAAATGGGCGCAAGAAGGATCGCGCCCGCTGATCGAACGCAATGTGCAGTCGCATGAGACGTTTTCATTCACTTGCGTCCGTAACCCCTACACGCGGATCCTGTCGTCATTCTTTGACAAAATTTGCGGCATTCAGCGCAACGGGAACCGCTATCGCGGCAACCTCGTCCCGCAACTGATCCAGCAATATGGGATCGAGGTTGAGGGGATTTCGATCAGATCGCCTCGTTTCGCCGCTTCCTGCTATTTGCGCGCGATACGGTCCGCTTCCGCAAACCTATGGACCCCGACATTCACTGGTCACCCGTCTCCAGCCATGTGTCGACCTTCATTGCCAATGGCGGTCGGTATGACGCGATCTTTTTCACCGAAGACTTCAACGCGGGTATGCAAACCGTGCTCGATCGGATCGACGCGAAAAATTCCGTCGATCTTGGGACGATCCCTCGCTTCAACGAAAGTGCGGATCATGGCCCCAAACGTGCGCATCCGGTCGAAGACTACTTCGACGATCTGGCCCGTCACCTGGTCTATGAGATGTACCACCGCGATTTCGCGCTGTTTGGCTACGACCCGGATGACCCGTCGAACAAAAAGCCGACGCGAGAGATAGACCTTGATGAAGTGCACATCAAACTGAGGGACTGACCATGGCCGCCACGCCTCCTGTCTGCGACTTCGGGTGGAAAGCGCCCGCATTCAGCCTGCCGGCAACCGATGGCAAGACCTACACGCTAAGTGACATAGCCGGGCCAAACGGCACCCTTATCGCGTTCATCTGCAACCACTGCCCTTACGTTCTCACTGCACTCGACCGGATCGTACGTGACGCCGCCGAACTTCAAGGGTTGGGTATCGGCGTTGCCGCCATCTGCTCGAATGATGCGGTGGCATATCCCGACGACAGCTTCGACAAAATGGGGGAACTGGCAAAGCGCGCGGGTTTCACCTTCCCCTATCTCCATGACGAGGATCAGTCCGTCGCCCGCGCCTATGATGCCGTTTGCACACCTGACTTCTTTGGTTTCGACACCGATCTTGGCCTGCAATACCGTGGCCGCCTCGACGCCGCACGGATGGGCGGACCGACGGACGGAATGCGTCGTGACCTGTTCGAAGCCATGAAACAGGTGGCCGAAACCGGCGCCGGACCCCGCGATCAGATCCCGTCGATGGGTTGCTCGATCAAGTGGAAGGCCGCCTGAACGCGCAATGCCTCGTGCAAATTGCCGCACCCCGTTCACCCGGGCAGGCGGTGCTTCATATTAATTTCAGAAATTTCTGAAACTTCTGCGCGAACAGGGTTTTCATGGCACTTACACCACTCCAGCAGGAGTTTGTCCTGCATTTCGGAGAGATGGGCAGCCGGTGGGGGATCAACCGCACCGTCGGGCAAATCTATGCCCTGCTCTTTCTCTCGCCCAAGCCGCTTAATGCCGAAACCATCACGGATGCATTGGCCATCTCCCGCTCGAACACCTCGATGGGCCTGAAGGAACTCCAGTCGTGGAACCTCGTCCGCCTGCGCCACTTCCCCGGCGACCGGCGCGACTATTTCACGACCCCCGACGACCTGTGGGAGATCGTGCGCACCCTCGTCGCAGAACGCAAAAAGCGTGAAATCGACCCAACCCTGATCAAGCTGCGCGAGTTGGAGATGCAGGGCTCCGCCGGTGACGACTATGCCGAAGCGCGCATCTCGGAACTCCGCGAACTCATCGAAATGATGACCGGGTTCTATGACGAGATGGAAAAGTTAGAGACCGAACGCCTCGTCAAACTCATGACCCTCGGCGGCAAGATCGCCGGACTTATCGACAAAGCCAGCGGGGCATTTCCCGCTTTGACCAAACGGTCTTAAGGACGCCACGACAATGGAAGCACTCGACACCCTTATTCTCAGCCGCATTCAATTTGCGGCCAATATCTCATTCCACATCCTCTTTCCCACCATCACCATCGCGCTGGGCTGGGTCCTCCTGTTCTTTCGGGTCCGGTTCTCGCAAACGGGTGACGACAAATGGATGAACGCCTATCGCTTCTGGGTGAAGATCTTCGCCCTCAGTTTTGCGATGGGCGTCGTATCGGGCATCACCATGTCGTTCCAGTTCGGCACAAACTGGCCGGGCTTCATGGGAACTGTCGGCAACATTGCAGGGCCACTGTTGGCCTACGAAGTCCTGACCGCCTTCTTCCTTGAAGCTGTCTTCATCGGCATCATGCTATTTGGCTTCTCACGCGTTCCGGGTTGGGTCCACATGCTGGCAACGGGCCTTGTGGCCTTTGGCACGACCATGTCCGCCTTCTGGATCATCGTGCTCAACAGCTGGATGCACACCCCCCAAGGGTTTGAAATGCGTGATGGCGTCGCTTTTGCGACCGATTGGTGGGCGATCATCTTCAACCCCTCCATGCCCTACCGCTTCGCGCATATGATGATCGCGAGCTTCCTGACCGTGGCGTTCCTCGTCGCGGGTGTCTCGGCCTTCCGCTGGCTCATCGGGGACCGATCGAGGGAAGTGCGCGCGATGCTGAAAACCGGCATCACGCTGGGCGCTGTGCTGATCCCCGTCCAAATCTTCGTAGGAGACTCGCACGGGCTCAACACGCTTGAATACCAGCCCGCCAAGGTCGCCGCGATGGAAGCAAATTGGGAAACGCAGCCCAGCGTCCCGCTTGTCCTTTTTGCAATCCCCGATGAAGAGGCGCGCGAAAACCACTACGAAGTCGCCATTCCCAACGTCGCCTCGCTGATCCTGACCCACAAACTCGATGGCGTAGTGCCGGGCCTCAACGACTTCGTGGCCGAAGACGGCACCCCATTGCACCCGCCTGTCGCTCCGGTCTTCTTCTCGTTCCGGGTGATGGTTGGCACGGGCATGGCGATGCTGGCGCTTAGCTGGGTGTCGCTGTGGTTCATGTACCGACGTCATCACCGGCATGAGGGGCAAACCACCGGCCACTGGCTTGCGGTCGAAGGACTGCCGAAACCGTTCTTATGGGCGATGGTGCCGATGGCGTTTTCCGGCTGGGTCGCCACGCTCGCGGGCTGGTACACAACCGAAATCGGACGTCAGCCCTGGTTGGTGCAAGGTGTGATGACCACTGAAATGGCCGTGGCCGATGTGCCCGCGCCGCTCGTCCTTGGCACCCTGATCACCTACCTCGCGATCTATGCGGGCCTCTTAGTCGCCTATATCGGTGTGATCGTTTATCTCGCCACCAAAGCCGCGCGCGGTGACGGCCCGGGCACGACCGCGCCCGACCCTGCCCTCGCACCAGCGGAGTAGCGCCCATGCTTCCCGATTTCTCGAACCCCGCCGACTGGCTCCCATGGGCGTTTGCGTCGCTCATGGGCCTGTCGATCCTGATCTACGTGATCCTCGACGGCTTCGATCTTGGCGTCGGCATCCTCTTTCCGCTGGCAACACCGGGCGAAAAGGACCTCATGATCGGCTCGATCGGACCGTTCTGGGACGCCAATGAAACATGGCTGGTGCTTGCTGT
>Ga0064014_10062_pt1 | contig 54962 bp, 57 predicted proteins | sample CrowatWCoCulture_2_FD_61584 | JGI IMG/M metagenome (GOLD analysis project Ga0064014, IMG submission 61584) | Marine cyanobacteria communities from the University of California, Santa Cruz, USA, analyzing cyanobacterial DNA methylation -... | ecosystem: Host-associated > Microbial > Bacteria >...
TACAAGTTAAAAATTTAGACCATTTAGGGATAGTAGCTGGTTTAATTGATGAAATAGGAATAGTCAAAATTTAATAATAAATTAGGAATAGATGTTAGAGAAAATCTCAGCAGGTACAGTAGTTAAGTCTATTTTAATCAATGGACTAGGATTTGTTTCAAGACCTCTATATTTATTCAGTCAGTTTTTTCAAGATAAAGCCATTGAGAAATTGTTAGGAGAAAGAATTAAACCTGATTACCTTAATGATGATAAAATTGGAGAGTAATGGATGAATTATATAAATATGGACTAAATGATATTTTTATTGAAGTAGTTTTAGAAGTAATTAAAAAATTTAAAATAGACCTTAAATACTCCATTTAGATTCCACATCATTTCATTTAGATGGAGAATATAAAAGGGAAGAAGATAAAGAGAAACAGGAAGAAGAAAAATTATTAAAGAAAGACCAATTTTTATTAAGAAAGGATATTCTCGGGATCATAGACCAGACTTAAAACAATGTGTCTTGGATTAATAACAAGCCAAGATGGAGATATTCATTATTTGTGAGAGTAGGAGATGGAAATGAATCTGATAAAGCTGTATTTGGAAAAGTTTTAGTAGAATTCAAAAAGCAAATAAGAGTTTGATAGTATCATGGTTTGTGATAGTGCTTTATATGGTCAAGAAAATCTCCAACTAATCCAACATTTAAAATGGATAACGAGAGTTCCAATGACCATAAAAAAAGCAAAAGAATTAGTGCAAAATATAGAGGTGGAAGAAGTAAAAGATGAAGATAAAGAAAAAAGAAGTGACCTAAATTTAGAAAGTTATACCTGGAAAGAAGAAATTGTTACTTATGGTGGAATCAAGCAAACTTGGTTAATAGTCTTGAGTGAAAAAAGACAGAAAAGTGATTTGGAAAAACTAGAAAAACAACTTTCCCAAGAAGAGAAGAATCCCAAAAATTTCTTAAAGAAATACAATCTGAAGAATTTGAACATCCTCAAGCTGCTCGATATAAATTAAAAGCTATTAATAAAAAATTGAGATTGTTGGAAATAAAAGAAGTTGAACGGATTGAAAATTACTCGAAAAAAAAGGAAAAGATTTATAAAATGATTAGTCTGATCATCAAAAAGATGAAGAGATAAGTAGAAAGACTAAAGAAGCAGGAAATTTATTTTAGCAACTAACTTAGTAGAGGAAAATAAATTAGAAGCTAGTGAAATTCTGATAACTTATAAAAACCAGCAATCTACGGAAAGAGGATTTCGATTTTTGAAAGATCCCTTATTTTTTACTGATAGTTTCTTCGTTGAAAAACCAGAAAGAATAGAAACAATGTTATTTTTAATGTCTTTGTGTTTGTTGATTTATAACTTGGGGCAAAGAGAATTAAGAAATTGTTTAAAAAGAGTCAAAAAAGGAATAAATAATCAAGTAGGGAAAGTAACATTGCGTCCGACTTTGAGGTGGATATTTCAATGTTTTCAAGGTATTCATTATGTGATTTTAAACGGAGTTAAACAAATTGTCAATTTAACAGAAGAAAGGCGTTTTATATTGAGTTTATTACCTGCATCTTGTCAAAGATATTATCTATAAATTGAATTGGATAAAGCAAAAATAATAAAAGAATAAGAGTCTAATGATATCAAATGAGAAGAGGAAACTCTCCTTCGTTTGTGCTGAGTCTTGCTAAGTTTTCAATGAGTATAAATCTTCTTAATTTGATTATTTTTCCTAAAATTTAATAAAAAAGAAATATTCTTGCCCAGGTATGATTTTCGGACTTTTTAAAACTATGTATTTTTTTATACTACATTTTGAAGTGCGGAATCTGGGTAATAACATCCTAACTCTTCTGCTAATTGTTTAACTTCTGCTCGCCAGTATCATCTAGCACATAAATTTCTTTATGTTTATAGTTTAATAATTTACAGCCAATAATAGTTCTTTTTAAAATGAAAATAGGTTCATTATAAGTAGGAATGAAAATGTCAACATAAGGGCAAATATTCCTCATTAGACCTCTTGCAAAAGTTTTTCGTGGTATAATAAAAGATTATTCATTTTTTGCATAGCCACCATTGGTAAAGCGATCGCACTCTCATAGTGGCGATCGCCTGAACCCCAAAAATCAATTAAGTTTTAAAACAAGAATCGTTGTATAATTATTAAAGATAACTATTCAGCTAATAAAATTGATTTGATAATGAAATATTGGCAAGTTAAAAAGTTAAAAGAGACCGAATTCAAGCGTTTGACAGGAGTAAAAAAAAACTTTCAGAGTGATGGTTCGCACTGTCAAAGCTTATCTAAAAAGAAAAAAGAAACCCGGACGTAAACCAAAATTAATAGTTGAAGACCACATTCTCATAATGCTTGAGTATTTAAGAGAATATAGGACTTATTACCATATTAGTCTAACGTGGAAAATGTCCGAATCTAACGTTTGTCGCATTGTCCATAAAATCGAAAATATATTAATAAAATCTCGTCAATTTCGACTACCTGGAAAGAAAGAATTGTGGAAAACGAATTATCAAGAGGAAATGGTAGTAATGGATGTCATGGAAAGTCAAATTGAAAGGCCGAAAAAACGACAAAAACAGTTTTATAGTGGAAAACAAAGAGAACATACTTTAAAAACACAAATAGTCATTCAACAGAAAACTGGTCAAATTGTATGCCTAGTCAACGGAAAAAGAAAAACTCATGATTTTAAACTATTTAAAAACAGTGGGGTCAAATTTGGGACATCAATAAAAGTTCTTGCTGATAAAGGCTATCAAGGAATAGGAAAAATTCATCAATTAAGTGAAACCCCCATCAAGAAAAAGAAAGGGAAGAAGTTAAGCCAAGAGGAGAAAAAATATAATCGGCAACTAAATCGATTAAGAATCACAGTCGAACATATAAATCGTCGCTTAAAAATCTTTAAAATCCTTTCTTATCCTTATCGAAATCGTGGTAAGAGATTCGGATTAAGAGCCAACTTAATAGCTGGACTTCATAACTACGATTTGGCTAATTAATTTGTAAAAAAAATCTATTTAATCTCTAGTGGGTTGAGCTTTTTATCATTAGCTTAACTGTTTTAAGCAGCCTATTTTTAATGATTTTGTGTAGAAGCGATCGCTCTTATCTCAATTATTCAAAAATTATCAGATATTTTGTACATCTGAGCAAGTTAAATTGGCAAAAAAATAGCCTTTAATTATAGCATAAAATATTTTTACAAGAGGTTTATTGATAACCTGTTGACTATAATAATCTGCTTCTCGTCTGCGATCTTTAAGATGATACATTAAATATAATTGCAACACACTACTAAATATGACTAGCAACTCCAGCACAAATAAGCTGATACTAAAAATTCCGTCTATGGGGTTAGATAAATTTAAACTTGACAGCGATCGCCAGAATAAATAACGTAGAGTTAACCCAATTAAAATAGGTAATTGCTCACCGCAATAAAGAATCTGTCTTGACAACATAAAGGTAAAATCGGGGATTTTTATGTATAGTGGGGGTTATGACCACAAATGCTACCATTGATTCAAAGCTAGTTAGAGCTATCGCCGATGAACAGTTGGCGAACAATGTCTTCATGATTGAGTGGCTAGTCAAGGCACAACAACAGTTATCTCTTCAACAAAGACTGATTGACCAGCAACAACAACAAATCTCTACACAACAGCAAGAAATTGAAAAATTGAAAGAAGAGAGAGATAAGCTAAAAAACCGTAACTCAAAAAACAGTTCAGTCCCCCCATCATCAGACCAACTAAAAAAGCCTTCTGACAAAAAGAAACGCAAAAAAGGATTTAAACGCGGACCAAAATATGACCACCCAGGGAAGACCCATAATGGTTTTGGTCAGCCCGATAAGATAGTCCCTTTAGAACTAGAAAACTGTCCTGTTTGTGGGGGTTCAGTGGAACGAGATGAAGTAGTTCCCGAAAAAGTCCAGCAAGTGGCTGAAGTAGTAGACCAACCCATAGAAATCAGGGAATATCGTCGCGGATTCTATAAATGTCCTAGTTGTGGATGGTCAGATTACAGTCCTGTTCCATTGGGAGTTAAAGAAGGATTCAGTTATGGGGCGCGATTAAGTAGCATCGTGGGCTGGCTTGGCTATGGGGGTAATCTTACATGGCGTAAACAGGAACATTTTATAGAGTATGTCTTTGGCATTCCCATTTCTCAAGGGAGCCTTGCCAAAATGCACAAATGGTTTCAAGAAAGTTTAGAACCCTTGACCCAACAGTGGTTAAAGTACATCCAGCAGCCAGGAATCCGATGTGTTGACGAAACCAGTTATTGCATCGATGGCATCAAGTATTGGGTTTGGGTAGCCACATCAAATGAGGTCTGTGTGTTGATGTTGGCTCCCACTAGAAGCTCCGCAGAAGTCGAGAAATTGTTAGGAGCAGATTTTAAGGGCATCCTCACCAGTGACTGCTATAGTGCCTACTTTAGACAAAGTGCGATGGCCAAACAGAAATGTCTGGCACATTTAGAACGAGAGTTAGAGTCTCTTAAAACCAGTCGTTTTCAAGCGAATCGAGAATTTGCTGCCGATGTACAGCAAGTTTTAGCAACCGCCCGTATCCATTATCGTCATTATCATGGTCGAAATTTAACCCTTGAAGACTTAGGCTCCAAAAGAACAGAAGTCGAGAACTCACTGCAAAAGATTTTTAAAGCAACTCCCAAAAAAGGATGGCCTTATGATGCACAAAGATTGATTAACCGTCTCAAACGTCATTGGGAAGAGTGGTTCACCTTTCTAACTTATCCTGAAGTCAAAGCAGATAATAATGATGCTGAGAGAGCTTTACGTCCCATTGTCATTCACCGCAAAGTAAGTAGGGGAGCAAGAAGCGACTGGGGTGCAGAGTTAGTCACCCAAATGTTCAGTTTTTTAGAGACCATGAGATTACAGGGGCAAAATGCCATTGTCCAATTATGCGAATTATTGTCATTAGCTGGTCGGAGTCCCCAGGATTAGAGATGTAAAAGGCTCCGGAGCCGATGGGGGATAGATTTTTCTTGATCGCCCTATCTCTCTGCACAAAAATACACAGGGTTAGCGGATAATCTCCGCTAACAAAAAACTATCTTACTATTCTTTTTTTTCTCATATTGTTGTTTTTATTTGAGGTTTTTAAAAGACTTGATTCTGGGAATGTTAGTCATTAAAATAGCCGTAATAAATTAGCTTAAATTTTACGCTAAATCACAGGGCTTATATTTTTGTTGACTCAACTGATGTTGTTTGTAGTGCTTTTCAATAAGACTTTTTTGTTGCGGTGAGCAGTTACTAAAATAGTAACAATTAATCCCCGTGACCAAAATCTAGGACTAGGGGATATTCTGATAATAATTTGTGTAAGACAGACCGACACAATGGCAGGTAAATATAAATAAATCCTATCCAATCCCATACCCAACTGCTCTAACCACTCTAATGAAAAAGTGGCTATTAAAAACCCTAGTATTACTAATAATATACCCGCTATATACTTTGTAAATAGACCACCAAAAAAGATTTGTCTAACCGATTTTTTCCAAGTTGTCTTATCTCGGTCATGACTAAAAGTTTTGAACATGAGTGGATAAAAATAAGTAAGTGTCCTATTTCTATTCTAAGCACTAAATATTAAATTTTGCTGAAGAAGAGATGAGAATTATTATCAACAGTAAATTTACGGAAATTTATTAACGTCTTTTGAGAAAATTGTATCCTTTTTTACTAAAATTATAAGTTTGAAAAAGGTGGGACGATCCCACCCCCAAAAACGCAGGCTATATTTCTATTATCCCATGATATTAGTAAAGAAATCAATAGTTTCTTTTAAAACCATGACAAATTGATCAATCTCGTCGTAAGTGTTATAAAAATATAAACTAACTCTGGCACTTCCAGAAGCATCAAATAAACGGTGTAAAGGTTGAGTGCAATGGTGTCCAGAACGGATGGCAACCCCTTCTTGATCTAAAAGGGTTGATAAGTCACTACCGTGGATACCTTCGATGTTAAATGCGGCTAAAGCTGCCCTTCCTTTTCCTTCTGGGGTGGGTAAAGGTCCGTAAATTTTCAGGTTAGGAATATCTGCCAGTTTCCTAAATAAATAAGCGGTTAATTCCTCTTCACAAGCATGAATTTTATCCATACCAATATCAGTTAAATAATCAACCGCTGCCCCTAAGGCGATCGCCTCTCCAATAGCAGGGGTTCCGGCTTCAAATTTATGGGGTAATTCTCCACAGGTAAAGCTATCAAAAAACACCTCATTGATCATTTCTCCACCTCCTAAAAAGGGAGGCATTTCTTCTAGTACTTCTTGCTTTCCGTACAAAAAACCTACCCCAGATGGACCACACATTTTATGACCACTAGCCACTAACCAGTCGCAGTCCATTGCCTGTACATCTATGGCCATATGGGGGACACTTTGGCAAGCATCAATTAATACTTTCACTCCCTTCTCATGGGCTAATTTAATTACTTCTTCAACGGGATTAATGCAGCCCAATGTATTAGAAACATGAACAATGGTAACTAACTTTGTTTTCTCCGATAACAAGGATTTAAACTCTTCTAGATCGAAGTCTTCATTATCAGTTAAAGGTACATATTTAATCACTGCCCCTGTTTGTTTAGCAATCATTTGCCAAGGAACAAAATTACTATGATGTTCCATTACTGAAGTAATAATTTCATCCCCTGGTTGCAGATGATGTAATCCCCAACTATAAGCCACTACATTGATCGCTTCGGTGGCGTTTCTGGTGAAGATAACTTCTTGGCGAGAAGCCGCATTAATAAACTGTGCTATCTTATCTCTTGATCCTTCATAAGCTTCTGTTGCCCTAATACTTAAACTGTGGGCCCCACGATGAACATTAGCGTTATCTTTTCCATAATAATTTTGCAGGGCATCGAGTACAGTTACCGGTTTTTGAGAGGTAGCCGCGTTGTCTAAATATACTAAGGGTTTGCCGTGAATTTCTTGGTGTAAAATAGGGAAATCCTTACGGACTTTTGAGGCTAGGGTTTTTTCTTGGATAGCAGTCATAATTGGAGTCAAAAGGTTTGTTATATTTTGCGGTTAAGTTTATACTTCGGTGGTTTGAGCAACCACACACTTGGTTAAGCTTTGTTGCAGAGAGTCTAGGGGAATCCTTTCTAAAATTTCAGCAGCAAAAGCATCGATTAAAAGATGACGGGCATCGCTTTCGTTTAAGCCTCGACTTTGTAAATAAAAGAGTTCATCAGCTTCTAATTGACTAATAGTTGCCCCGTGGGAACATTTGACATTATCTGCTGTAATTTGTAGTTCTGGTTTTGTATTTATTCTGGCCTTGGGTGAGAGTAATAAGTTACGATTTAACTGGGTTGCACTGGTTAACTGTGCTGGTTTGGGGACGAATATTTTACCATTAAATACTCCACGGGAATTACCATCCATAATACACTTATGTAATTGGTGGGTAACTCCATGAGGATGATTTAGACAAACGGCGGTGTGGGTATCAGCAACCTGCTCGTTACCAATCATAGTTAAACCGTTGAGATTACTTTCTGTTTGAGTGCCATTTTGTATAATTTGTAGAGTATGACGAGATACTTTTGCCCCTAAATTTATCTCGTTACAAGTATAGTGACTATCTTGATTTTGGGTAATGATACTTCTGCCAATATGGAAGCTATTTCCTAATTCTCTTTGAATACGATTATGATTGACGTGAGCATTACCATCTAGGCAAATTTCTGTGACAGAATTTGTGAAATAAGGCTCATTTTGTTTCACATATAAAGACTGTTCTGTTATCGTGCCATAATACTCAACCAGTGTAGCACTAGAACCTGTTTCTGCTATAACTAATGTACGAGGTTGGATCAAACTTGCTGTCTCACTGCTAACCGCAAGAAATAGTACCATTATAGGGGTTTCAAGAACAACATTTTTGTTGATCCAAATTACAGCAGCATCGCTTAAACCTGCTGTATTTAAAGCCGAAAATGTGTCTTTTTCTCCTTCTGACTTGCCTAAATAGTTGACAATTTTTTCTGTTTGTGCATCAGATAAATGACTTAGGTTGCCTACAGAAACGCCTTCAGATAATGCAGAAACATTGGACAACTCAGAAGCGTATTCCCCATTAACAAAAACAAGGTAACTTTGTTTGGCTTCGGGTAAGATAAATTGATCAACAATATTCTTACTAACTGCCTCAGTTTTCCCTATGGTCAAGTCTAACTCATACAGTTTGGAGAGATCAGTAAACCGCCACTCTTCATCCTTTTTTTTGGGAAGGGTTAATTCTTGAACCTGAGAAACAGCATTTTTCCGTAGGGTATGAAGATAGTCAGCGTCAATGAGGGGAGAATTGGCTTGACACTGCTCTAAGAGATGATTTAAGTAGTTTTCTAGTCTATTTGTCTGGACAGTTGGGGTGTTCATGCAGTTAAGGGCTATAATCGGCGGTTATAGTCTCTGTTGATACGGGTTGTCTCTGTATTCAACATCGACCAATGGAGTCAGGTACTCTAAATCTATAACTATCTTACAATAATTTAGAAACATTTTTGTTGTTAAAGTTGCTTTTTGCTTTCACAGCTAAAATTTACTGTTGCGCAATAGAACAAATGCTCACTACCGGCTATTAGAAACGTCAATCCTTGATAAAATTGTCGAAATGGCTTTTTATCTGGAGTTAAAGTGTGATCAAAATAGACGGAAAACAAGACTTGCTTTGGTGGAGAAATGTATTTAATAGTTTCATTCTTCTCTGGACTTTTGCCTTGTCTCCTAGTGCAGCTTGGCGAAAGTAATCCACCAGATTTTTACAGAAACTTTCGTGACTAGCCACGACAATGTGTTTCAATGAAACTAACGGAAGAATCTCGAAGTTGATGTCCATGATAAAAGCATTGCCAATTAACCTCTCCAACCTACAGAAAACAGTACTCCAACAAATAGTGAGAGGGACAACAAACCCCTATCGCCTTGTTAGACGAGCCAAGCTAATCTTAGCCGCAGCATCAGGAGAGAGCAATAGTTCGATTAGTCGAAGATTAGAATTAGACCGAGTACAAGTGCGTCAGTGGCGATCGCGATGGTTTGAGGAGAGAGAAAAACTGAGTGCCGCCGAAGAACAACAGGTAACGGAGAAAGCATTAATGGTCTTGATCAAAGGAATTTTAAGCGATCGCCCAAGACCTGGAACAACAAAATCCTTTACGGTCGAACAAGTAGTCCAGATTGTAGCGACCGCTTGTGAAGAATGTGAAAAATCAGACAGACCAGTGAGCCATTGGACACCTTCAGAGTTGGCGGATGAAGCCATAAAAAGAGGAATTGTCGAAAAGATTTCCCCCCGTAGTGTGGGGCGTTTTTTAAAAAGAAGCGACATTACAACCACATCTCGTTCGTTACTGGTTAAATGCCAAAATTGATGATCCCTTAAAATTTAAAAAGCAAGTCAAATATATCTGTGAACTTCATCAAGAAGCTAAAACTTTGTTAGAACAAGGAATTCATTTAATTAATACAGATGAAATGACAGGGATTCAAGCTCTTGAGAGATTATTTCCGAACAAAAGAATCAAGCCTAAACAAGTAGAAAAAATCGAATTTGAATATGAAAGACACGGAACTTTAAGCTTGATTGCGAACTGGGATGTGGCAAGAGGAAAAGTTGTTAGTCCCTCTATTGGACCGACAAGAACAGAACAAGATTTTTCTGAACATATCCAGAGAACGATTAAGATTGATGAAAAAGCAGAATGGATTTTTATTGTAGATCAACTCAACACTCATAAATCGGAAAGCTTAGTCAAATTAGTAGCAGAAAGCTGTGGAATTACTATTGATTTGGGGAGAAAAGGAAAGGAGGGTATTTTGCAATCTATGGACAGCAGAGCAGATTTTTTATCAGATGAATCTCATCGAATTCGCTTTGTTTATATTCCCAAACATACATCCTGGCTTAATCAAATTGAGTGTTGGTTTTCGATCTTAGTCCGGCGTTTACTCAAAAGAATTACTGTCCGTTCAACTGAAGAACTATCCCAAAAAATTCTCAATTTTATTGATTACTTTAATCAACATTTTGCTAAGCCGTTCGTTTGGAAATTTAAGGGCTTTAAAGATCATAAGTGACTGGTGGATTATTTTTGCTAAGCTGCACTAGTAATCCCGGATTTCTCACAAATTAATTTGAAAGCCCAATCCAGAGATGAAAAATGATAATTTTTAGGACTAATAGAAATTTTGAATATAGATGAATAAAAAAATTGACTTTGATTATCCAAAAATTGAGTTTAAGAGGGAATAATTATATTAACTTTTGATTTTCTCCACGATAAATAAGACTAAATGAAAGTATCAGTCAGTCAACAACTTATGATAGATATCTTTTTTAAAAAACAACTTATTCTACTTATCCAGTATTAGGAATAGTTTTAATTCTTTTGTTAGCAATAGACAAAATATCTTGATAAGGACAAGCACTAGCTATAGCGATAATAATTCTTCTACAACTAATCTTTATTCTGGCTCCCAACTTAAGAAGATTTAGACGTATTCTTCCCACAGTTGCTTTAGCCAATGAAGTTTTTTTTAAACAGTGTTGACGAAAAGCATTTATGAGAACATAAGCCCAGGAATGTATCCATAATCTTAGTTGATTACTTTGAAATGTTTGAGTTGAAGTTCTATCAGCTAACAAGTCTAATTGTTGTTCTTTAATCCGATTTTCCATCTCGCCTCTCGGACAGTATTTTTTTGTATAAAGTTTTGAGGGTGGAATTTTTGAAGCGGGCAAAGATGTCACCACATGGCGCATTTTTAAGCCATCACTTCCATAACAAACTTTTGTCACTACTCTTCTTTGACAACTCCATGACTTTTCTGTTTTATAACGAATAGAGCGATACCAAGTAGAAATTGGTACTATTTTTTTAACTTCTTCTAAATCTTCTTTTTTCTGAAATAAACTATCCATTAATTCAGTTATTGGAGCTATTTTTTTTTCATATTCATGTTTGGCTTTTTCAATTACATCATCCGCTCGTAACTTAATAACGCCATTTGTTCCCATAGCTATAACATAATCAACTAAAGGCTGATTTTCACAAAAATAGAAGATTTCTTCACGGGCATAGGCACTATCACCCCTAACTAGGATATGAGTCTCTGACCATTTTTCTCTAATTAGTCCGATAATTCTTTGTAATTCGTCTAAGGCTCCATCGGCTGGATCTACATTAGATGAACGAAGTTTAGCAACTAATAAATGATGCCCACAGAAAATATATAAAGGAGCATAACATACTCCGTGATAATAACTATTAAAAAATGCCCCTTCTTGATTACCATGTACTTGGTCATCCGTGACATCCATATCTAATATAATACTTAAGGGAGGTTTTTTATAAGACTCTAAACAAAATTCGACAAAAGATTTTTCAATGGCTTCAAAGTTGGGTTCTATTTTATGATAACGACTCGTTTTTTGGTCGAGAATAGTCTCAGGACAATATTCCAATCTATTAATTGTACTTTTTCCAGCTAACCATCCCTTTTTATCTTCAAGTTCATTAAGCTTTTCTAAAGCGATTTTAAGGGCAGGATCGTGACGTAATTTATCATGGTCATTGACATCTTCATAGCCTAAAATAATTCCATAAAGCCTTTGTGCTAATAACTCATGAACGTAATGATCTACATAAGATTGATGACGATGATCTTGAAAACAGTTACCAAACTTCTCCGTAATTCCCAGTTTTTTATCCAACTAAGCTATCCAGACAATCCCCGCATCTGAAGTGATTAGTCCCCCATTAAAATTAGCGATTATTTCTTTTCCTTTCTGTTTACTAAAGTTGATTACTTGACGAGGGGTTCGGGGATGACTGGGACTCATTAAATCAGTTTAAGGTAAATTGCTTTAATAATTAAATTATAGCATATTTTATTCTAACAATCTAGTACTATTAGAGATTTTATTAATAATTTTTTTGGAAAAATGAGTGATTGATTTATCTTTTCATCTTTGTCTAATTCGGGTTGATTTTAACTTAAAATCTGACAACAGACTGTTGGTTGGGGAAATCTGCGATCGCTCTGTTCAAACCCACTTCCTGTAAGGCTTCTGTGTTTGGCGATCGCAGATTTTGTGAGAAATTCGGGTAATGCTATGCCTACACCAGTATGTTCTGATGGGGGTGAAGCCATGTCCAAGGTAGAATTATTCTTTGGTCTTGATATACCTGGTGGTGGTAAGGTTGATTCTGCTGCATGGCAAGAGTTTCTTGATCAAGAGGTAACCCCTCGCTTTCCTGATGAAGAACTGACAGTTGATCAGGTAGATGGACAATGGCAAGATGCTGAGACAGGAAAGATAATACAGGAATCTTCCCGTACATTGATGATCCTCTATCCCCCTTCCCCAGAAGCAAATCAGAAGATTGAAGAAATACGGACAGCTTATGTATCACAATTTAAGCAAGATTCTGTCATGCGTCTTGATGAGATAAACTGTGTTCGATTCTAGGGGATTTTTTTATATTTCTAGAACGGCATTTATAACATTAACTATCGTTGATAATATCTTCCAAGCTGTATTTTCGTTTTTGAGGAAAGCGATCGCCATTGATACTACTCTTGGTTTTTTTGACGGCAGCTTGATATGCTTTACTATAAAGAAAATCTAAACGTTGAGCGAGATGCTTGCGTAAATTAGTCGTTAGTTTATTGTTAAGCTGTAGTCTGAATCCTGTTATTTCCGCTTCCCAATGATTGCGATTCCACTCCGATTCTTCATACCAGTATTCAATTAGTAACAGATGAAGCATAATTAAGTAGGCAAATTGCTCCACCGATGACTTTTCGCCTCTTACCAATGCTTCTATCTCCTCAACTAAATTATCGATGTCTAAATGTTGAAAATTGCGATCGCGCAATAATTGTGCTTGCTCCAATAGCCAGGAATCATATTCTGTATCAATATTATGTTTTAACATAGTTCCTAAGACTTTCAAAATTAGCTATTAGTCTTATTTTACCCTGCGATCTAGTCATCTTGATTATTATTCTCTCAAATTTCTGTTAGTAGGGGTTAACGGCCGTTAACCCCTACAACCTTAACTTATCTAGTCTCGGTTGATGAAAATGGTACAATGAAGAGTTTAATTCAGATTAGGTTCATAGCGATCGCCACACCACAAAAATCAACTTATCTCAAGCTTAAACAAAAGATTATCAATTCTTAGATTGATTATATAAAGGGTTGATATGGTAAAGAAAACAGATATTTTCAAGATAAACCTAATTTTTATAATCAGTATTAGCAAAAACATGGCTGACAAAAACCTAGAAAAATTACTATTAGCTATTGAGAACAATGATCTCAAGAAAATCAGAGAACTGATTGCTGCTGATCTAGAAGTTGTGGAACGTCGAACTGTTCGAGGAGAAAGACCTCTTGAGTTAGCAATTGAATCAGAAAATACTACAATTATTAAAGAATTAATAGAAGCAGGAGCGCATCCAGATTATGGTGGATGGACAACTCCTCTAGATGCAGCCGTAAGAACTGGAAATATTTACATTGTTAATTTACTTCTAGAAGTAGGAGCAAATCCTAATCTAATAGTTGCTGGAAATCTTCCATTAACAACAGCAGCTTCCTATGGTTATCTAGATATTGTCAAGCTATTAGTTAAAAGTGATGCTAACGTTAATTTATTTGATAACAATACAGGAACTACACTAGGAATGGCTATTCTCAATGGTAATTATAATGTGTTTAATTATTTAGCCCCTCTAACTTCTACAGAGTTAAGAATTTGGGCAGAAACATATACACTTTTTACCAGTGTATGGGATGAAAATGTTAAAGCAATAAATTTTTTAGCTCAATCTGGAGTAGATATTAATCAAGTTTTTGAAGATGATTATACTCCTTTAATATATGCTGTCCGAAAGTCTCAAATATCAAGTGTTCAAGTATTACTTAAATGGAAAGCCGATGTAAATTCCCGAAATAAGAAAGGAAAAACTGCTTTGATGTATGCTGTTGAAGATAATAAAAATTTGGAAAAAGTTTTATTACTGATAGAAGCAGGTGCCAAGATTAACACCAAAGACAATGACGGAAATACAGCTTTATCTTTAGCTATTGAAGCAGGAAATAGCGAAATAATCAAACTATTAATTGAAGCTGGGGCAAAACAATATTAAAGTATGTGAAAACTTGGGTAGTGTTATTGAAGTAGTGAAATTCAATTCTTATTCATAGTATTTACTCTAGATTAGTTTCAAAAAAAGAAGATAAAGCACAAGGAAGATTAATGACGGTTGGATTAAAAAATAATAATACCAATTTCTGTTAGTAGGGGTTAACGGCCGTTAACCCCTACAACCTTAACTTATCTAGTCTCGGTTGATGAAAATGGTATAATAAATAGTTTAATTCAGGTTCGTTTCATGGCGATCGCCACACCACAAAAATCAACTTATCTAAAGCTTAAACAAAAGATTATCAGTTCTTATATTTTTCTTTACCTAATTTTTATCCAAATTTGAGAAGGTAACAAGTGTTAATGATTAGGATGGGACATCCTTGGCTATTGCGAAGATGTCTCAAATAGTCTTGCTCAAAAATATTGACAACAAACATTTATGGCAATCAATCTTGACTTTTTAGGACGTTACTCAACAGGGGTTTTTGACGAAGGTGCAGCAGAAATCACTGCTTACGATCCGACAACACAACGCCTGTTTGTGGTGAATGCAGATGCAGGAATTATCGATGTTTTAGATATCAGTGATCCCAGTAATCCTGTTATTGCGACAACGGATGGGGGAGAGGAAATAAGAATTGATGTCTCAGATGCAACCCTACCCGATGGTTTTGTCGTTGGGGGAATTAACAGCGTTGCAGTGAACAATGGAGTAATTGCGATCGCAGTGGAAGCAGACGCTACCGGAGATAACGGTTTAGCCGTCTTTTACACCGTAGGAACCACTGACACTGCCCCTGTTTTCCTCAACGCAGTAGAAGTGGGAGCATTACCAGACATGGTAACGTTTACCCCCGATGGAACCAAAGTCTTAACCGCTAACGAAGGGGAACCAAACGACGATTATAGCGTTGATCCAGAAGGATCTATCAGTATTATTGATATTTCCGGTGGTGTAGAGACTGTAACCCAAGCCAACGTTACTACAGCAGGGTTTACCCAGTTTAATGATCAAATAGAGAGTCTTCGGGGTCAAGGGGTTCGTATTTTTGGACCTGGGGCAACTGTAGCACAGGATCTCGAACCAGAATATATCGCCGTTTCTTCTGATTCTCAGACAGCCTATGTAAGTTTACAAGAAAATAATGCCCTTGCTGTTGTCGATCTCACCAGTAATGAAGTTACGGCGATCCTTCCATTAGGATTCAAAGATCAAAACTTATCCCCCACAGTAACAACTACGTTCTTTGAAGAGGAAGAATTACCAGTTATTGGAACCAGTCAAGCACAAGGGGAGATTCTTTTGGGTGGTTTTTCAGGGTTATATTTTGAAGGAGTTAACCCCGACAACGGTAACTTACAATTTATCACCCATCCCGATCTAGGACCTAGCCAAACAGGAAACGCCGATGTAGATGGAGATGGCACAGAAGAGCGAGTTCGCACCTATCTCCTACCGGACTTAGAACCCCGTTTTGTTCGTTTTGAGTATAATCCTAACGATGGGAATCTCAGTATCACCGAGCAAGTGCTGCTCAGGGATCAAAATGGCAACCCTCTAAGCGGACGGGCTAACCTAGAAACAGATGATACCGGACGTATTCCCATCGATGAATAGGGAAATGTCCTAGAATTTGACCCCTTGGGTGCTGATCTAGAAGGGATTTTGCGCGCCCCAGATGGTACTTATTGGCTCAGTGACGAGTATCGCCCCGCGATTTATCATTTTCAAGCAGATGGGACGTTAACCGAGCGTTATGTTCCCCAAGGATTACCCCCAGAAGTAGGAAACGGGGTATTTCCCGAAGTTTATAACCAACGTCGGGCTAATCGTGGTTTTGAAGCCATTGCTTACCAAGATGGCAAGGTTTACGCCTTTATTCAGACTCCTATAAATAACCCTGTATCTCAGGAAACCGCCACCATCCGTATTTTAGAATTTGATCCTGCTACCGAAACCATTACCGGGGAATACCTCTACATTCAAGATGATATGGGGGGAGGTAGTGATAAGATTGGGGATGCCGCGGCCCTGAACCAAATCGGGGAATTTCTGGTTATTGAACGAGATTCTGGTTTTGATCCCGATTCGGTTAAGAACATTTATCGCATAGATATAGCCAACGCTACCAACGTTTTAGACATAACCTTAGAAGAAGGAGAAACCTTAGAAGGATTATCCCCCGAAGAACTTGATGTACGGGGTATTGAAGTCGTTACCAAGGAACTATATGCAGATTTAGCAGAGTTGGGTTACACCTTCACCGATAAACCAGAAGGGTTGGCAGTGGTAGATGGGGACACCGTAGCTGTTATTAATGATAACGACTTTGGAGAAGGGGGCGTTCCCATTGGTTTAGGGTTAGTTAATCTTAGTAATGGTCTTGATCCTAGCGATAGAGACGGTGCCATTGATATTCAGGTGTGATTCGTTGGGCTAGAAAGCTTGTACCAAGTATAAGTGTGTAGCCCGTTCTGTACCTTTATAACAGAATAACTGTTGGTTTGTTGGCTAAAGGAGCCAAACTCGGAATCAAAGGAGTAAAATCCTAAGAGTAACGACATAACCCTCCGTTTTGGACTTAGTAAAACCAGGATGGAAGCAGGGTTAAAAGGGGATAACCACTATGAAACAGCACAAGAAATCCTCAAGTCAATCGGTCATGGTTAAACATTACGTTGAATCATTGACTTGAACCCTCAAGACCTGGAAGTAGCCAAAACTGTTTGATAGGCTGCGTTCAAAAAGAACATGGTGAAAAGTGGAGTTTTCTGAGTGACATCCACACCGATTCCTGAAAAGTAACCTGGGGGAGAGATGAAACCTAAAACCGATATACCCAAGCCAACGGAACGAATTAAGTCCATGACTGCTCTTATCACTGGTCGAGTAGATAAGTAGGAACAAACTTAACCGCAAGGGTCATGGATGTGAGAAGTAATAAGAAGCAAACGCCTACTTGTAACGAGTACGGATATGCCGACGTATTACTGGTGGATTAGATGAAATAGTCTCTACTAGAGGTAGTTAAATGTCAAATGCGAGTATAACCAAGACTACGCCGGAATGGAACACTATAAACTGGGCAAAAGTCCAAAGAAAAGTGTTTAAGCTTCAAAAAAGAATATTTCAAGCTGTTAAATCAGGTAATAAAGTCAAAGCTAAAAAGCTCCAGAAGTTACTATTAAAGTCACACTATACAAAGCTCTTAGCCATACGCAAAGTGACCCAAGACAACCAAGGCAAGAAAACGGCTGGCGTTGATGGGAAAAAGTCACTACGACCTAACCAAAGATTAAAGTTAGTCAAAGAACTGACTATAAAAGGTTACAAAGCAAAGGCACTCAGACGGGTTTGGATTCCCAACCACAGAAGAGATGAAAAACGTGGATTGGGAATACCCACCATGAAAGATAGAGCAATGCAAGCCTTGGTTAAATCAGCCTTAGAGCCATATTGGGAAGCCCAATTTGAGGGAACATCCTATGGTTTTCGTCCAGGCAGAAGCGCACATGACGCTATCGAAAGAATATTTTCCAATATTCATAAAGGCTCCAAATATGTCCTTGATGCGGATATCGCCAAGTGCTTCGACAAGATTAACCATGATTACCTACTGTCTAAAGTAGATTGTCCACATAACATCAAAAGAATCATTAAACAATGGTTAGAATGTGGTGTTATGGACAAAGGCATCTTTGAGGAAACCGACTCAGGTACACCTCAAGGCGGTGTAATAAGCCCATTACTGGCAAACATTGCACTACACGGAATGATAAAAGACGTAGAAAACCACTTCCCTCGCACAAAACGCCAAGGAAATGGAACTATCGTATGGGACTATAAACCTAGAATCATTCGCTATGCCGATGATTTCGTAGTTCTTCATAAGGACTACGACGTTATTCTACAATGTAAAAAACTGATTGCACAATGGTTAGAAAAAGTCGGACTGGAATTAAAACCAGAAAAGACCTCCATCAGACATACTTTAAAAAGTATCGAACATGACGGAAAAACCATTAAACCAGGTTTTGAGTTTCTTGGATTCAATGTCAGGTCATACCCTGTAGGAGAACACCACTCTGGTAGAACAGGGGGAAATAATTCCACAACAATTGGATTCAAAACGTTAATCAAACCTAGCAAAAAGAAAATACTAGCTCATCATGAGGCAATCAAAGAGGTTATCAAAGCCCATAAGAAAGCCCCACAATCAGCACTAATCGCAAGATTAAACCCCATTATAAGAGGATGGTGTAACTACTACCGAACTGTAACAAGCAAAGTAACGTTCGCATCCGAAGACTATTTACTATGGGAGATGCTTAGAGCATGGACAGTTAGCAGGAAAAAGAAAAAGACACCATTGATTAAAGCTCTCAGAAAATATTTCTCACACGGAAAACACGGATTTTGGACCTTCCAAACAACAGGAGCAATCCTCTACCATCATGCCGAAACGGAAATAAAGAGACATACACTGGTAAACCCGGATTTCTCACAAATTAATTTGAAAGCCCAATCCAGAGATGAAAAATGATAATTTTTAGGACTAATAGAAATTTTGAATATAGATGAATAAAAAAATTGACTTTGATTATCCAAAAATTGAGTTTAAGAGGGAATAATTATATTAACCTTTGATTTTCTCCACGATAAATAAGACTAAATGAAAGTATCAGTCAGTCAACAACTTATGATAGATATCTTTTTTTTAAAACAACTTATTCTACTTATCCAGTATTAGGAATAGTTTTAATTCTTTTGTTAGCAATAGACAAAATATCTTGATAAGGACAAGCACTAGCTATAGCGATAATAATTCTTCTACAACTAATCTTTATTTTGGCTCTCAACTTAAGAAGATTTAGACGTATTCTTCCCACAGTTGCTTTAGCCAATGAAGTTTTTTTTTTAACAGTGTTGACGAAAAGCATTTATGAGAACATAAGCCCAGGAATGTATCCATAATCTTAGTTGATTACTTTGAAATGTTTGAGTTGAAGTTCTATCAGCTAACAAGTCTAATTGTTGTTCTTTAATCCGATTTTCCATCTCGCCTCTCGGACAGTATTTTTTTGTATAAAGTTTTGAGGGTGGAATTTTTGAAGCGGGCAAAGATGTCACCACATGGCGCATTTTTAAGCCATCACTTCCATAACAAACTTTTGTCACTACTCTTCTTTGACAACTCCATGACTTTTCTGTTTTATAACGAATAGAGCGATACCAAGTAGAAATTGGTACTAATTTTTTAACTTCTTCTAAATCTTCTTTTTTCTGAAATAAACTATCCATTAATTCAGTTATTGGAGCTAGTTTTTTTTTTATATTCATGTTTGGCTTTTTCAATTACATCATCCGCTCGTAACTTAAGAACGCCATTTGTTCCCATAGCTATAACATAATCAACTAAAGGCTGATTTTCACAAAAATAGAAGATTTCTTCACGGGCATAGGCACTATCACCCCTAACTAGGATATGAGTCTCTGACCATTTTTCTCTAATTAGTCCGATAATTCTTTGTAATTCGTCTAAGGCTCCATCGGCTGGATCTACATTAGATGAACGAAGTTTAGCAACTAATAAATGATGCCCACAGAAAATATATAAAGGAGCATAACATACTCCGTGATAATAACTATTAAAAAATGCCCCTTCTTGATTACCATGTACTTGGTCATCCGTGACATCCATATCTAATATAATACTTAAGGGAGGTTTTTTATAAGACTCTAAACAAAATTCGACAAAAGATTTTTCAATGGCTTCAAAGTTGGGTTCTATTTTATGATAACGACTCGTTTTTTGGTCGAGAATAGTCTCAGGACAATATTCCAATCTATTAATTGTACTTTTTCCAGCTAACCATCCCTTTTTATCTTCAAGTTCATTAAGCTTTTCTAAAGCGATCTTAAGGGCAGGATCGTGACGTAACTTATCATGGTCATTGACATCTTCATAGCCTAAAATAATTCCATAAAGCCTTTGTGCTAATAACTCGTGAACGGAATGATCTACATAAGATTGATGACGATGATCTTGAAAACAGTTACCAAACTTCTCCGTAATTCCCAGTTTTTTATCCAACTCAGCTATCCAGACAATCCCCGCATCTGAAGTGATTAGTCCCCCATCAAAATTAGCGATTATTTCTTTTCCTTTCTGTTTACTAAAGTTGATTACTTGACGAGGGGTTCGGGGATGACTGGGACTCATCAAATCAGTTTAAGGTAAATTGCTTTAATAATTAAATTATAGCATATTTTATTCTAACAATCTAGTACTATTAGAGATTTTATTAATAATTTTTTTTGGAAAAATGAGTGATTGATTTATCTTTTCATCTTTGTCTAATTCGGGTTGATTTTAACTTAAAATCTGACAACAGACTGTTGGTTGGGGAAATCTGCGATCGCTCTGTTCAAACCCACTTCCTGTAAGGCTTCTGTGTTTGGCGATCGCAGATTTTGTGAGAAATTCGGGTAGTGCAGCCACCCTGACTATGACTGCTACTTCTGCTGCTGCGAGTCAATTTCAACTAAGTGGTGGGGTATTGGTCCCTGGTGGTATCAGCAATGTTTCATTAAATCGTGATGGAATAGACTTGAACTTTGACCCAGAGCCAGTAACTCCTGTTGGAATTACCTCTGCGACAGGAATCTTTACCAGTTTTAACACGGCTAATATTAGCGACATTATTTCTTTTGGTCCCCCGCTTGATGTTGAAAATCCTTTTCTGGATTTTGGCAATAGTGACTTTCTTAACGTCCCTGGTGTCACAACTCCAGGTAATGCCAGCTTAACTGATGGAGTCAATGTATTTCAACTGACCAATGCAGTTTATCAATTGTCACAAAGTGGAGCTAATGTCGCTATTGATGTATTCCTGGAGGGAACTTTTATCGTTCTAGGTAACATTATTGGACTTTGGATAAAAAACAATTGTTAGCGTAAATTTTACGCTAAACATATCTCCAGAGCTAAAATAGAGAATTAAGGTGATTTTAAAAACTCTCTTTCCATCTTTTTAGGGGATTTTAAATATTAAATAGCTTCATTCAGTTTCGGTTCCAATATAGATATCTAAGTAGCTTTCAGTTAGAGATTGAATGACTCGTTCTAATTCATCAATGAGATTTCTTCTAGTGAGTTTTTCTACAGCATCAATATGAGCAGAACTTCCGGCTCGTCCTAAATATTTATATTTGGTTTTTTTCTCATTATTAGTGGCCATAGGAAAAATTGATTCAGCAGCCTGTAGTTTATAATACCAGTAGATTGTTCCCTTTCCATTAACCTGATAACGAATAATATGACAATTAGCTGGTGCTACTTCCCCTTCCCGTTCAATTTTCTTTATTTTCTGTTTAAGAGAGCGAATTAGACTCTTAATTTGTTTGGCTCTCAGGTGGACATCTTGACTGGTCTTAAGTTCGGAATGTGATGACATTAGCCTTAACTATAACAAATAACCTCTTTTGATGTTAGCGTATATATTCCGCTAATTTATAAGGTAATAAATTTTAAAAATGACCAAAAATTAAACGGCTACGTCTGTCGAGGAATTCCTGGTGTGGAGGTCTAACCTCTTCCAAGGACTAAAAGCTAGAAAAGAAACTATTATAGAATTACTCGATGCCCTCTCCAGTAACCAACAAGCTCACTCAGTCGTTGAATTGTCTCTCAATCCTTTATTTAGAAGAGATTATAACAGTTTATATAGAGGAATTCAAGAGTTTTTACCCACTCAAACTGACCCTAATTATGAACAGAGAATTGAGACTTTATTTTCAGCGGTATCGAGAACAATTCCTCCCACTTCAAAACATTATAACTTATTTGGTATTGACACAACTCCCTGTCCACGACGGTTTGCCGAAACGTTAGCGGATAAAACCTTTATTCATTACCCCAATCCAATTAAGGGAAATAAACCCATTAATATTGGACATTGTTATTCCGTTGTCTGCGCTTTACCTGACCAAATAGACACAGAAAAAGTCCCTTGGGCTGTCCCCTTATCAGGAGAGCGAGTCCCCTCTAAACATAAAGGAGTAAATCAAGGCAATCAACAACTAAAAAAAATCTGGCAAAGTTCTTTATTTTCTGATAAATTATCTGTCTTAGTGGCTGATAGTGACTACAGCCAAAAGGATTTTATTGGGGAACAAGTTAAGCATGAAGACGTAGTTACTATTACAAGAGTTAGAAGTGACCGAGTTTTTTATCGTCAATTTATTCGGGACCCAAATCAAGCCAAAACTTCGGGACATCCCCGTTGGGATGGGGATAAATTTGACCTTAAAGATGACCAAACTTGGACTGAACCTGATGAAGTTCATCATGTTCCCTTTACAACGAAAAAAGGTCGTCAATTAACAGTGACTATTTCGGGATGGAAACAGATGTTAATGAGAGGAACTAAAAACTATAAAATGAACAATCACCCCTTTACTTTACTCCAGATTGTTGTCAGAGATCAAGAAAGAAATAGTATTTGGAAACCTATGTGGCTTATTGTTATTGGTTCTCGGCGCGATGAGTTAAGTTTAGTTGATTGTTATCAGTGTTATCGACAACGTTATGACATGGAACATCTTTTTCGATTTGGTAAACAAAGATTATTGATGACATCTTATTTAACTCCCGATGTACATCATGAAGAAAATTGGTTTAAACTAACACTTCTTTCTTATGTAAATTTGTGGGCTGCCAGAAAATTAGCTGTGGTTTTACCCCGTGATTGGGAACAGTATTTGAAGACTAATAAATCCATCAAAATTACCCCTAGTCTAGTTCAAAGAGACTTTTCAAGAATAATTACGACCTTGGGGACTTTCGCCAAATTTCCCAAACGTCGAGGTTTTTCTTCCGGACGTATTAAAGGTTACAAAAAAGCCCCACGAACTCGTCATGATGTTATCAAGAAAGGGAGCAAAAAATCAACTGAAAACTTAAAAGCTCCTTAGTTTTCCTCAGAATCTATAGATTAGCCCTATTGGTCAGCCAATTTTATTGACTGATACAGAGCCGATATTTTGGGATTTTAGTTTAGCGTAAAATATACGCTAACAAACTTTTTTTGTCCAAAGTCCAAAACATTAATCCAGGTGAAGGTAATTTAACTTTCCAAGTTAACAACACAAATGTGGCAGCGGTTCAACAGATCCTCGCCGAAGGTGGCTCAGTTGATGATATGACCTTTTCCGATGCTTTATTTACAGGGCAAAACACAAACCCTACCGCAATTCCTGAACCTTTAACCATCTTAGGTGCAGGTGCTGCTTTAGGATTTGGTGGTTTCTTTAAGAAAAAAGTAAATAAGGGAAAATCAGCTAAAAAAACAGCTAAATCTTAAGTAAGTCGATATTGACCCAACTTTAAAATTTATTTATTTCAGGAGGAGCTTAATATTATTAAGCTCCTCTTAATTTCACACCTTAGCTTAACGGTTATATAGCACTAACCATCATGGTTAGGGAGCATCCCAAAGTTGCTTTCTTGTCCTTTACTGATAATAGTTGATCTGATGAATTTCCCCCCGTCTCCCCGTCTCCCCGTCTCCCCGTCTCCCCGTCAAACTCCAAGAATAAGTTTTTTGCAAAAATGGGATGCTCCCTATGGTTAGGACGTTAAGGAGATTCCTCGTACCTCGTTTGGGACAGTTAAGGGGATAGAAAATGTCCTAACTAATTTTTGTAGTGCTATAGTGTCAATTGTGGCACAATAAAAAGTCCAGGTATTCACTTCATAGATGACCATGGCAACAGAAAACCCCGACTGGATACGTTTAGATAAAGCTCTTTCTATTGAAGCGGAAAGAGGTTTCAATAATTTACAAGGTAATCAATATAAATTTAACGAATTTTTGTGCTTTAGTTTTGGTCAAAGCCCTCCCAGTGGGACACCTATTAGCGATCGCCGCCGTTGGCAAGATTTAGCCACACAATACGCTAATTATCCAAGCCTAACTATAGCACAAAGAAAAACCTTAATTACTCAAACCCGTCAATTTTTACATGAACTAAGAACAACCTTAGAAACCCCAACAGAACCCCCATCGCCAAAGTTACCAAAAACCACAGCTATTACAGATAAAACATCGTCACTTCGTCCTGTTACCTTAGATCAATCTTTAAGTACCTTAGCAGAAGTGGGTTCTTCTAGAGGAGACTTATTAAAAAGACTGGGTTTATATACAGTCAAAGACCTGCTATTTTATTATCCCCGTGATCATATTGATTATGCGAGACAAGTTTCTATTTGTCATTTAGTTGCAGGGGAAACAGTGACCATTGTAGGAACAGTAAAACGCTGTAATTGTTTTACCAGTCCCAAAAATAAAAAATTGAGTATTTTTGAGTTAATTTTAAAAGATAATACCGGACAAATTAAACTAAATCGCTTTTTTGCTGGTGCGAGATTTACTAATAGGGGATGGCAAGAAAGACAAAAAAGATTTTATCCCGTGGGGGCGGTGGTAGCTGCATCGGGTTTAGTGAAACAAAACCGCTATGGGGTAACTTTAGAAAATCCAGAGATTGAAGTATTAGATAGCTTAGGTTCTAGTATTGATTCCCTTAAAATTGGTCGAGTTTTCCCCGTATATCCTTTAACAGAAGGGGTTGGTGCTGATTTAATTCGCAAAGCTATTATTGCTAGTTTAGAGGCTATTAAACAAATCAGAGATCCCCTACCCAGAATCTTAAGAGAAGAATATGGATTAATAGGATTAAAAGAAGCAATTAATAACATACACTTTCCCGAAAGTCCTGAATTATTAGCCCATGCCAGACGGCGTTTAGTCTTTGATGAATTCTTTTATTTACAATTAGGTTTTTTGCAACGTCGTCAAGAACAGAAACAAATTCATAATAGTGCAGTTTTTACTCCTCAAGGTAAATTAATTGAGCAGTTTAATCAGATATTACCCTTTAGTTTAACAAATGCACAACAACAAGTTATCAATGAAATTTTAGAAGATTTAAACTCAGTAACACCGATGAATCGCTTAGTACAAGGAGATGTAGGTGCTGGAAAAACAATCGTTGCTGTATTTGCCATTTTAGCCGCCTTGCAATCTAGTTATCAAGCTGCATTAATGGCACCAACAGAAGTATTAGCAGAACAACATTATCGTAAATTAGTGCCTTGGTTTAATCAGTTATATTTACCAGTAGAATTGTTGACTGGTTCTACAAAAAAGGCGAAAAGAGAAGAAATACATCGTCAATTAATTACAGGAGAATTACCCCTATTAGTGGGAACTCATGCCTTAATTCAAGACCCTGTAAACTTCCAAAAATTGGGCTTAGTCGTCATCGATGAACAACATCGCTTTGGGGTACAACAACGGGCTAAACTATTAGCAAAGGGCAAATCTCCCCACGTTTTAACTATGACTGCTACACCCATTCCCCGAACTCTAGCTTTAACTTTACACGGGGATTTAGATGTAAGTCAAATCGATGAATTACCTCCTGGAAGACAAGCTATCCAAACTACAGCACTAACGGGAAAAGAACGCACCCAAGCTTATGATTTAATTCGTAGAGAAGTGGCGCAAGGTAGACAAGTTTATATCATTTTTCCCATGATTGAAGAATCAGAAAAGTTAGACGTAAAAGCAGCAGTTGAGGAACATGAAAAACTATCAGAAAAGGTGTTTCCAGACTTCAATATCGGACTATTGCATGGACGTATGAGTTCAGCCGAAAAAGACGAAGTATTGACCGCTTTTCGAGATAATGAATATCAGATTATTGTCTCAACAACTGTCATAGAAGTTGGGGTGGATGTTCCCAATGCAACCGTGATGTTAATCGAAAATGCAGAAAGGTTTGGACTGTCCCAACTCCATCAATTAAGAGGTAGAGTAGGAAGGGGTTCTCATAAGTCTTATTGTCTGTTGATGAGTAGTAGTAAAACCCCCGATGCTAAGCAAAGATTGAGTGTATTAGAACAGTCCCAAGATGGCTTTTTTATCTCAGAAATGGACTTAAGATTTCGTGGTCCAGGAACAGTTTTGGGAACCCGTCAATCAGGTTTACCAGACTTTGCTTTAGCTAGTTTAGTGGAAGATCAAGAAGTGTTAGAATTAGCTAGATTAGCAGCCGAAAAAATTATCGTAGCGGATAAAAATTTAGGGGGTTTACCTTCACTGAAAAAAGAATTAGAAACTCGCTATAAAAAGCTGATGGGAGGAGAAATATTAACATAATTATTTGTTGATAATTATTAAAACTAATATATATAGCACTTCTCATACTTGTGAGGTACACAGTTTTCTAGTTTTAGGAGTTCGGAGTTCGGAGTTCGGAGTTCGGAGTTCGGAGTTCGGAGTTCGGAGTTCGGAGTTCGGAGTTCGGAGTTCGGAGGCGCGATATTCGGTATACCGTTCGGAGTCGCGCTCACGGCGAAGCCTCATGAGTCCGAGAAACGCTATAGCAGAAATCATGGGAGCATTTGAGAACCCATGATCAGTTATTGACTAAAAATACGGTATTTTTGATTATATTCTTGAAAAATAGCTTTTTAACTATGGTTTTAGAAATCTTCTTCTAAATGTGACCAACCTTTATCAGTCAACCAACAAGAAGAAATAACCCCGTTAGGTTGGGTTGCTACACCTAAATAGCCTAAGTTTTCTAATTTTTCTACTTCCTCTGTCAAACGTAGCTTAGATAACTTTAATAAGTTGGCAATATATTTTATTTCTTTGCCGCTTCCAACATATTCTAAAAGAGTTTTTTGAAAAGTTCCGATCATTGCTTTACTCCATCTCTAGATTTGTCTTATGTGTCAATTATGCCTTGATTAACTTCACTAAGACATCGCACATCTTTACTAAATTTTTTAAATAAAAATACTAGGGAGTAAGTATATCTACTTCTTAAATAGCTTATTTTCTATGGTTTTAATCGTCTTAACCATTATATTTTGTAACAATCCTTATCATCTTAACTCAATTTGAACTACATTAACTAATCTTAACCATTTCTTTCCCTAGTTATGATAGAGGTATTCGTGTTATACCAGTTTCCTAAAGTAGGGGTTAACATCTGTAGTCTCAGTTGATGAAAATGGGATAACTTTATTTTACAGAAATAACCTTGCGATTACGTACTAAGAAAGCAAACCCTGCGCTAGTTAGAAACATCAGTAAACTATAAATAGCTGCTGGAATAGCCATACTGGGTGTGTTTAATAATGTACTAGCAATAGTAATGGCTAAAGTTCCGTTTTGAATACCCACTTCACCCGGATTTCTCACAAATTAATTTGAAAGCCCAATCCAGAGATGAAAAATGATAATTTTTAGGACTAATAGAAATTTTGAATATAGATGAATAAAAAAATTGACTTTGATTATCCAAAAATTGAGTTTAAGAGGGAATAATTATATTAACTTTTGATTTTCTCCACGATAAATAAGACTAAATAAAAGTATCAGTCAGTCAACAACTTATGATAGATATCTTTTTTAAAAAACAACTTATTCTACTTATCCAGTATTAGGAATAGTTTTAATTCTTTTGTTAGCAATAGACAAAATATCTTGATAAGGACAAGCACTAGCTATAGCGATAATAATTCTTCTACAACTAATCTTTATTCTGGCTCCCAACTTAAGAAGATTTAGACTTATTCTTCCCACAGTTGCTTTAGCCAATGAAGTTTTTTTTAAATAGTGTTGACGAAAAGCATTTATGAGAACATAAGCCCAGGAATGTATCCATAATCTTAGTTGATTACTTTGAAATGTTTGAGTTGAAGTTCTATCAGCTAACAAGTCTAATTGTTGTTCTTTAATCCGATTTTCCATCTCGCCTCTCGGACAGTATTTTTTTGTATAAAGTTTTGAGGGTGGAATTTTTGAAGCGGGCAAAGATGTCACCACATGGCGCATTTTTAAGCCATCACTTCCATAACAAACTTTTGTCACTACTCTTCTTTGACAACTCCATGACTTTTCTGTTTTATAACGAATAGAGCGATACCAAGTAGAAATTGGTACTAATTTTTTAACTTCTTCTAAATCTTCTTTTTTCTGAAATAAACTATCCATTAATTCAGTTATTGGAGCTAGTTTTTTTTTATATTCATGTTTGGCTTTTTCAATTACATCATCCGCTCGTAACTTAAGAACGCCATTTGTTCCCATAGCTATAACATAATCAACTAAAGGCTGATTTTCACAAAAATAGAAGATTTCTTCACGGGCATAGGCACTATCACCCCTAACTAGGATATGAGTCTCTGACCATTTTTCTCTAATTAGTCCGATGATTCTTTGTAATTCGTCTAAGGCTCCATCGGCTGGATCTACATTAGATGAACGAAGTTTAGCAACTAATAAATGATGCCCACAGAAAATATATAAAGGAGCATAACATACTCCGTGATAATAACTATTAAAAAATGCCCCTTCTTGATTACCATGTACTTGGTCATCCGTGACATCCATATCTAATATAATACTTAAGGGAGGTTTTTTATAAGACTCTAAAAAAAATTCGACAAAAGATTTTTCAATGGCTTCAAAGTTGGGTTCTATTTTATGATAACGACTCGTTTTTTGGTCGAGAATAGTCTCAGGACAATATTCCAATCTATTAATTGTACTTTTTCCAGCTAACCATCCCTTTTTATCTTCAAGTTCATTAAGCTTTTCTAAAGCGATCTTAAGGGCAGGATCGTGACGTAATTTATCATGGTCATTGACATCTTCATAGCCTAAAATAATTCCATAAAGCCTTTGTGCTAATAACTCATGAACGAAATGATCTACATAAGATTGATGACGATGATCTTGAAAATAGTTACCAAACTTCTCCGTAATTCCCAGTTTTTTATCCAACTCAGCTATCCAGACAATCCCCGCATCTGAAGTGATTAGTCCCCCATCAAAATTAGCGATTATTTCTTTTCCTTTCTGTTTACTAAAGTTGATTACTTGACGAGGGGTTCGGGGATGACTGGGACTCATTAAATCAGTTTAAAGTAAATTGCTTTAATAATTAAATTATAGCATATTTTATTCTAACAATCTAGTACTATTAGAGATTTTATTAATAATTTTTTTGGAAAAATGAGTGATTGATTTATCTTTTCATCTTTGTCTAATTCGGGTTGATTTTAACTTAAAATCTGACAACAGACTGTTGGTTGGGGAAATCTGCGATCGCTCTGTTCAAACCCACTTCCTGTAAGGCTTCTGTGTTTGGCGATCTCAGATTTTGTGAGAAATTCGGGTTCAACGGTGATAGTTTTTCTACTTTTGTCATCCAGTTTGGCAAAAGTAGCGATCGCATATCCCAAAAACATGGTAATTAAATTTAAGCTTAAAGTTACTCCTCCTACTTGTAAAAAAAATGGCAGTAAATTAGCTCTTTCTTTCAGCAATAAACCAAAAAAAATTAATCCTAAAAAGAATAAAGATAACCATTTAACAATATTCTCTAGTTTAGCTGCTAATCGAGGTTGAGACTTATTAATAAACATCCCTAAAGAAATAGGAAGAAGAGTAATAACAGCAATTTGAGTTATGGTTGTTAAAATAGGCAGCTGTAGTGTTGTATCAGCACCCATAAACATCTGCATTCCTAAATTAATTACCAAAGGAATACTAATAATAGTCACGAGACTACTGATAGCTGTTAAAGTAATAGGTAAGGCTACATTACCTCGTACTAAATAACTAATAACATTAGAAGTTGCACCCCCCGGACAAGCAGCTAAAATTATCACCCCAACCGCTAATTCTGGGGTGAGAGGAAAGATTGAAGCTAATACAAAACCCACAAGGGGTAAGACAATTAATTGAGCAACTAATCCCAGAATAACCCCTTTGGGTTCGACTAAAACACGCTTAAAATCCACAAGTTTTAAGCCTAAACCCATACCCATCATAATGAAAAATAGGGCAAGGGGAAGAAAAACTGCCGAGAGAAAATTAGACTCCATGATGACTCCACACAAAACTTTCGGCTATCTTACAATAGTTGTGTAAATATACCTAGTGGATTGTTTCATCTAATGAGGACGACGAACCTTAAGGGAGAAAAACTCTTGGCGATCGTCAATGCTTTCTATGTGATAGCCTTCCATAGTCAAGCTATCGGGAACCTGTTCAATGGGTTCTCCGGGGTCTAACCAAACTTCTAACAAAGAACCAGGCGGCATTTGTTCTAACTTCAATTTAGTGCGAACGAAGTTTATGGGGCAAGGAGTTCCCCGAAGATCCAGTAAAACAGTATCAGAGTTTGGCAGGTTCACTTGTGAAATAAACTCCCTAAAAATCCTTCTAAACCACCCTTACCGTGACTTTGACCCTTAATATGGGCTAATTTTTCCAGGAGATCCCGTTCCTCTGCGTTGATACGGGTGGGAATGTCAACTTTTACCGTAATCAGATGGTCCCCACGGATAGCATCATTACCCAGTTTAGGAACCCCTAAATTTTCTAGAATCAGGATAGTATTAGGTTGGGTTCCAGCCGGAATGCTTAACTCTTGTTCCCCATCCACTGTATCCACGGCAACAGTACATCCTAAAATGGCTTGGAGATAGCTAATGGTGATCTCCGAAAGGATGTTCATTTTGTCCCGAGTAAACACCTTATCTACTTCCACATAGAGGTAAACGTAAAGATCCCCTGGTGGTCCTCCCCGTAAACCTGCATCCCCTTTGCGAGAAACTCTCAGACGGGTTCCATCATCAACCCCTCCGGGAATGGTGATTTTAACTTTTTCTGTCACTTGTCTGCGTCCGGCACCATTACAGACTTCGCATTTCTCTTCTATTATCTGTCCTTGACCGTTACAAGTGGGACAGGTTGTTACTTGAGCAAAACTGCCAAAGGGGGTACGAGTGGCACGACGAACCTGGCCTTGTCCGTTACAAGTGGGACAAGTTTTTGCTCCAGTTCCTGGTTTTGCCCCATCTCCTTTACAAACCTGACAGGTTTCTAGGTGGGGAATACGAATTTCTTTTTCTCCGCCAAAAACAGCTTCACGGAAATCTAATTTAAGATCGAGGCGTAAGTCATCCCCTTTGGTCGGACCGGTACGACGACGGGTTCCGCCGGTTCCCATACCGCCCCCAAAACCACTAAAAATGGTCTCAAAAATATCGGCAAAACCGCCCATATCTCCCATATCGCCGTAGTTGAAGCCTCCGGAACCACTGACCCCTGCTTCTCCAAACTGATCATAGCGACTACGGGTTTCTGGTTCGGATAATACTTCGTAGGCCCGGTTAATTTCTTTGAATCGTTCTTCTGCCCCTGCTTCTTTGTTAACATCAGGGTGATATTGTCGCGCGAGACGGCGATAAGCTTTTTTTAAGTCTTCTTTATTGGCGTTACGGTCAACCCCAAGAATATCGTAGTAGTCACCTGGCATAGATCGTTAGTTTTGCTTGTTTGTGGGTAATGGTTGAGTGATCGGCTTAGTAGTTACTTTAGCAAACTATTGTAAACAAAACACGACTTTTAATCGTTTTTGTGATCCAACGTCAATAAGTTAAATTCCTCGCAAACTTCATTTCACCTTTCATCACCCCCTCTGTTTCAAGGCCAACGGCAGTCCAACCCAGGTGAAGATAAAAACCGTAAGCTCTGAAGGTGGGATCGTTGCCTGTTAACAGCGAAATTTCTTTAATTCCTTGCTTTTTGAACCAATCTTCCGTTATCTCCATTAAAGCACGACCTATGCCTTGATTTTCAAATTCAGGTAGGACAAAAAGTCCCAAAATTGTTTTTTCGGTTAAATTAGCAATAGAAAAGCCTACGGGTTGACTTTTAACTTCGGCGATCCAAGCACAACATTATTTGTCCAACATTTTAGCCACCGATGCTGGTGTAATGCCAAGTTTGGCAATTTCTTGACGAGATTGATAGTTTTCTTTAACACTGGTTCTAATTTCAAAAAGGGTTTCGACATCTTCTCCTTGAACAAGACGAATATTCATAGATTCTGGTTTAGCCATTTTTGATAGTTTATGAATTTAATTTTTTTAAATCTTCTACATTATTACTACACAAGATAGGAATATAGAACATTATTCTCAAAGTTATTGGTGTTTTCTAAGTCATCGTAATAGGTAAAGTCTCCGACAATAATATTGGAATTGGTAATTATATTTTTGAGGAAACAAAGACGTTGATAGTTTTTGAAAGGATAAAGTCTGTTAGGATCTGGATAATCTATCATGATAAATTTACTGCTATAAGTTAATTGTAACACAGTCTTCTAGACTGTAAAAAAACTATAGATGTTAAAAATAATTGTTCAAAACTATAATTATTAGTTAATAAAAGAATTGACCCATGATTAGAGAATATGCTAGAATAGCTCTAAATATCTTAATTAATAACTAGACAACGATGGAAACTATTTACCCTAGCATAGTAACAGTTGTAGCCTTGATCGTCTATTTTCTTATGACAATAAATGTTGGTCGTGCTAGATTTAAGTATAATGTTGTTGCTCCTGCAACTAGCGGTGATCCCAATTTTGAAAGGGCATTAAGGGTACAACAAAATACATTAGAACAGATAATATTTTTCTTACCTTTACTATGGCTGTTCTGTTTCTCTGTTAACCCAATTTGGGGATCAGCAATTGGCGGTTTGTGGATAATTGGGCGTATTATATATGCCCTTGGATACTATCAGGCAGCAGAAAAAAAGAACGATTGGTTTTGCTATTAGTTCTTTAAGCACTTTAGCTTTATTAGTTGGTTCTTTATTTGGCATGACTATGGTATTTATTCAATAGTTTGGTGTCAACTAAGTAGGTAGGTGTAATTAAATATAAAATAGAAAAGTAGGTAGTCAAGGCTTTAGCCTTGGTGATGACTATCTTTCTCTTCCTCAAGGACTAACTACAAACTTACATTTATTTTTACCTACCTACTTATAAAAAACAAATAGCTTGAAAAATTGGTAATTTTTTGTTTGTTATACAGCTAAAATACTTATTTAAAATTTTAAAAATAATGCAGCATTTATTTATTGTTCTAGAAGGTATTGATAAAGCCGGAAAAACAACCCAAGCAGAACTATTAAAACACTATTTAATTAAGCAAAATAACTCAGCAATCATTAGTTCTGAACCAACAGAAGGAGTGATTGGTAAGTTAATTAGAAAAGCTATGCAAAATCCATTTTTTGTGATGAAAGATAAAGAAAAATTTGACCAACAAATGGCTTATTTATTTGCTGCGGATAGACATTATCATTTATACAATGAGGTGGATGGAGTTTATAAATTAATTAAACAGGATCACTGTCATGTTATTGCTACTCGTTACTATTTTTCGTCTTTGGCTTATAATACTAATAACCAAGAAGAGTTTGATTTTGTTTATGGGTTAAATAAACGGTTTCCTAACCCCGATGTAGTCATTTATTTGGATATTCCTCTAGATGTTGCCTTATGTCGTCTCGAAAAAGTTACGAATAAAGAAGTTTATGAAACTCAAGAAAAATTACAACAAGTAAAAGATAATTATGAGCAAATTTTTCACTCTTATGATGGAAAAATACTAAGAATAGATGCTCAATATAGCAGAGAACAAATACATAAACAAATTACAGATTATCTTGAAAAACATTTTAGTTAAGGTTATACTAGAAGAAAATATTTATATTAGGTCAAGCATTTAATGAATTTAACCTCTAATCTTTCCTATTTACCAGAAAATACCCGTAAAGGTTTACAGTTTGCTAATAGTCGTTGGCAAGCTTTACGAAACAATAACCTAACCTATCCAACGGTAATTACTAATAGCAAAGAGACTTTAAATGATTTTGATGCAGATATTATTATCTGTGGGGGAACTTTAGGTATTTTAATCGCTACCAGCTTACAAAAACAGGGATACAATGTTATTTTAATTGAGAAGGGAAAATTAAGAGGAAGAGAACAAGAATGGAATATTTCTCGTCAAGAACTCAGTACGTTTGTAGAACTTGAGTTATTATCAAATCAAGAATTAGAAAAAGCGATCGCAACGGAATATAATCCAGGAAGAGTGAGTTTTCATAAAGGATATGAATTATGGGTTGAAGATGTTTTAAATATTGGTGTTGATCCTGTTTTCTTACTAGAGACTTTGAAGAATAAATTTCTAGAGGCAGGAGGAAAATTATTAGAAAATACCCCCTTTGACTCAGGAATTATTTATGATAATGGGGTATCAGTAAATGTGGGTAACACTGTTATAAAGTCTCGCTTACTTATGGATGGAATGGGACACTTTTCTCCCATTGTGCAACAAGCAAGAAAAGGGGATAAACCAGACGGTATTTGTTTAGTAGTAGGAAGTTGTGCGCAAGGTTATACTAATAACAATACAGGGGATTTAATCGCCTCTTTCACCCCAATTTTAAACCAGTGCCAATACTTTTGGGAAGCGTTTCCAGCTAGGGACGGAAGGACAACTTATTTATTTACTTATGTCGATGCTCATCCTGATAGATTCAGCTTAGAATTTTTCATGGAAGAATATTTAAGATTGCTCCCAGAATACCAAAATATAGACTTAGAAAAATTACAGTTTGAACGATTTTTATTCGGATTTTTTCCTGCCTATCAAAACAGTCCTTTAAAAATGCCTTGGGATAGAATTTTACCCATCGGAGATAGTGCTGGCGGACAATCTCCCGTTAGTTTTGGTGGCTTTGGATCGATGGTTCGTAACTTAAAACGCTTAACTTTAGGTATAGATGAAGCTTTAAAAGTTGATAGCTTAGACAAAAAATACTTATCCTTATTACAACCTTATCAACCCAATATTTCTGTAACTTGGTTATTCCAAAAAACCATGAGTGTTGCCATTAATCAAAAGGTTTCCCCAAACCAGATTAATGATTTAATGAGTGGGGTTTTTCAGGTTATGGATCAACTAGGGGATGAAGTTTTAAAACCCTTTTTACAAGATGTAATCCAGTTTCCAGCTTTAATGAAAACTTTACCTTTAGTAAACCCTAAGTTAGTGTTACCCATCTTACCCCAAGTAGGTGTACAACCCCTTTTAGATTGGACAACACACTATTTAAGTTTAGCAGCCTACAGTGGGTTATATCCTCTGGGAAAATGGGTTAAACCCCTGACAACAAATTTATCCCCACAACAACAATATTATTATCATCGGTGGTTAGATTCTTGGAAATATGGGTCAGGAGGTGATTATAATGAAAATTAAGCATTAATATCAAGGGGGAATTGATGAAAATTTTAGACCATAAACAGGTAAAGTATTGTAACTTAGTTAAGCCTCAGCAAGATGACAATCTGTATTTACCCGGTTTAATCTTTAAAAATAAGTTGTTTATCAAAGATAAAAGTTTTAATTTAGAACAACAAAAAGAGGCACAAGATTATGGAAAACAACAATTCTTAAATAGTAAAGGACAGAAAGAATATCTATTATTAGAGGATGTAACAGGTTTTATTATTTGGCAAGAAAGTGAGGAGGTAAAATTATTAAAACTTGAACCTAAAAATAATGGATTAACCAATAGTGATCTGGAAAAAATTGTTACTAAAGTAAGAGGCGAGAAGGGGGTTGAGATAAAAGATCGTCGCTACCTTCTGGAACTATACCCTAAGTGTTTTGTAGGTAGTGATTTAGTAGATTGGATGGTGGATAACTTGTCTATTCCTTTAGAAAAAACAGTAAAAATAGGTCAACAATTGGTGGATAATAAAATTATTCACCATGTCCACGATCAACATGAGTTTGAAAATAGATACCTATTCTATCGTTTTTATATTGATGAGTAGTTGCTTTCCTTGTTAAGCTATGAACAAAGATAATATTATTAGTAAAATTTAAAATTTTTTATGCAATCTTTTTTTCAAGAAACAAACAAACCTGATCACAAAATCAATCTAGCAAAAGCATCATTGATTTATGCAAAATATCAATATCCCAGGCTAGACATCCAGGACTATTTAATGACTTTAGATATAATTTTTCAGAGAATAAAAGATGAATTAGGCAAGGAAGTTTATCCTCTAAAAGTTATTAAAACTATCAACAAGTATTTATTTAAAGAATTAGGTTTTAAAGGTAATAAAGATAATTATTATGACCCTGATAATAGTTATTTGAATCAAGTAATAGATAAAAAAACAGGTATTCCTATTACCTTATCTGTTATCTATTTGGAAATAGCAAAACGCCTAGACTTTCCCATGGTTGGGATTGGAATGCCAGGACATTTTCTCATTCGTCCTGAGTTTGAAAATGTGGGAATTTTTGTGGATGTTTTTAACCAAGGAGAGATTTTATTCAAAGAAGATTGCGAGTTAAAATTAAAGGAAATTTATCAACAACCGATCACCTTAGAAGAACACTTTTTAACCCCTGTGAGTAATCAGCAAATTTTAGGAAGAATGTTGACTAATTTAAAATATATCTATCTTAATCGTCAAGAATACCCGAAAATGCTGAGAATTATAGAATTATTGTTGCAGTTATTTCCTAATCATCCTCTAGAAATACGGGATCGAGGTCTATTATATTATCAGTTACGACAGTGGGAAAAAGCAACAACAGACCTACAATTATACTTGTCTATATTACCCACAGCAGAAGATGCCCCAACCATTCGTCAAATTTTGCAACAAATGCGCTAGACTAATAACTACTCATTCTATCTTAGTTCTTTCTTATTAAAGCTATGTTTATAAGTGTTGTCATTCCTACTTACAATCGTAAACCCATTTTAGAAAAATGTCTAAAAGCCTTAGAAAAACAACAATTAAATGACGATATAATTAGTAATTATGAAATCGTTTTAGTCGATGATGGTTCCACAGATGGAACCCTAGAATGGTTACAGGAAAATAAAAAAAATTTTCCTCATGTTTGTGCTTTTTCTCAAGATCATTTAGGTCCAGCAGCCGCTAGAAATTTAGGTGTAACTAAGGCAAAAGGTGATATAATTATATTTATAGACAGCGATTTAGTTGTAACCGAAACCTTTTTACAATGCCACGCTAACGCTTTAGTAAAAGGAGAGAAAAAGTTAGGTAGCGATCGCCTGTTTACTTACGGTGCTGTGATCAACACTTGTAACTTTGATCATCCAACTTCTGAACCATACAAAATAACAGATTTTTCTGCAGCTTATTTTGCCACTGGTAATGTAGCGATCGCCCGTAAATGGTTGGAAAAAGCTGGGTTATTTGACACGGGTTTCCAACTATATGGATGGGAAGATTTAGAATTGGGGGTAAGACTAAAAGAGCTAGGACTAACCCTAATTAAATGTCCCGAAGCTATGGGTTATCACTGGCATCCACCGTTTAATTTATCACAAATTCCTAACCTAATTGATAAAGAAATTCAACGAGGAAGAATGGGGGTTTTATTTTATGAAAAACACCCAAACTTTGAAGTGCGTTTAATGATTCAAATGACCCTGTTACACCGTATTTTGTGGGGAGTTTTATCTCTAGGTGGTATGTTAAACGAACGTACCCTTGCTCCTCTTTTACAATGGTTAATCAACCAAGGAAAGCCCCAATTAGCCTTAGAAATTGCTCGAATTTTCCTTAATTGGTATAATGTCAAAGGAGTTTATGCCGCTTATCAAGAAAAGAAATAAAGTTTGACTGCGTAAAAGTAGTTCAATTTAACCATCATTTATAAAATTTATGGCACATAAATTACTATTTGTTTGTTTGGGTAACATTTGCCGTTCTCCCTCCGCAGAAAACATTATGAACTATTTAGTCCAACAAAAAGGGCTAGAAAGCGAGATTATTTGTGATTCTGCGGGAACATCCAGTTATCATATTGGGGCATCTCCTGACCGAAGAATGCGAGCCGCCGCAGCGCGTCGGGGTATAAAATTAGTGGGACAAGCGAGACAGTTTGAACCCTCTGATTTTGAGAAATTTGATTTAATTTTAGCCATGGATCATTCTAACTATCGGGATATTTTAGAACTCGATAGAGATAATATCTATAGTAATAAAGTCCGTTTAATGTGTGACTTTGCCAGTCAACATCGAGATAAAGAAGTACCCGATCCCTACTACGGAGGAGAAGCAGGTTTCGATCACGTTATTAACTTATTATTAGATGCTTGTGATGGTTTGTTAGAGGAAGTTATCAAGGACTAATTAATAATTAATATTTGACCAATAAGAAGCAATTAATTATCAATTGTCCATTATTAAAAAAGCAATGAATGAACAACAAATTTCCGTAGGTATTAAAGTATCCTTAATCAGTAAACCGCCCTATCTAAAAACAGCCGATCCGATGCCGATGTTACGTCCATCGGATATTCTAGATGTTGGGGATGAAGGTATAGTAATGGATCGTCGTCCTGGTGGTTATTGGGGGGTAAAGTTCTCTCAAGGAACATTTTTGATGGAAAGTCAATATCTTGGAGTTGTTGAAACTCAAGAACCATCCCATAAAGATGTTTAGCTACTAATAAAACTACCCAATTCTACCACTAATATAGTCTTTTGTTTTCTGGTATTCTGGATTAGAAAAAATAGCTTTTGTTTCTCCGAATTCTATCATTTTCCCCAAATACATAAAGGCAATATAATCAGAAATTCTAGCAGCTTGCTGCATACTATGGGTGACAATAATCATGGTCACTTTTTCTTGTAATTGACTGACTAATTGTTCAATACTATTGGTGGCAATGGGATCAAGGGCAGATGTAGGTTCATCTAATAAAATAACCTCTGGTTCTGTTACTAAAGCCCTAGCAATACATAAGCGTTGTTGTTGACCTCCTGATAAATCATAAGCGGACTTATGTAAGCGGTCTTTTACCTCATCCCATAAAGCAGCATTCTGTAAAGCTTTCTCCACTTTTTCATCAAGAATACTTCTATTTCTTTCTCCTCTAACCCTTAAACCATAGACAACATTTTCGTAGATTGACCTCACGGGGTGACAAGCCCGTTAAAACCCTGATTGAAAGAGGGTTTCAGCCGTGGCGATCGCTCTATAAATTGTCAAAAACTAGAGGGTTTATTGAGAATAAACAATAATGATAATCATTCTTGCCGTGTGTGTGGGGGGGAGGAGGGTTACACCGTCCTCCCCCCCACAGGGTTGATGCTCAAAATCAACCCCTTGGGCAATATTAGTTTTTATTAAATAATAAAAATTGGTTTATTTTGGATAGTTACATCTAAAATAAATCATCTTCCACTGGTTATTTTATGTTAAGATAAAATAGGGGAATTAAGCCGTCTTATCTATTATGGACATGGCTTGTAACCCTTTTTTATAATTGTTGAGTTTCTGGGGATTATTGCTCATCATAATTGAAATAAAATCAGAGCAAAATTCCCAAGCGTGAATCCAAAGAGAGCCATAAAGTCCTATCCAAAAATTACTATGTCTTCGGTCACGTCTTGATTTTTCAGTTAGACGAGCAATATATTTTCCTTGATTGGTTTGTCGAAATGTTTTGCCTTTTAAAGAAGTAGCAGTGTAAGCGATCGCTATTAATAAAATCAAGGAATTTAGTCGTTTATTATTAGCTTTACTTCCCTCCAAATTATAACCCCCTGTCTTACAATCCTTGAACATAGCTTCAATACCTGCCCTGGCTCGATAGACTTTCAAGACCTCCGATAAACTGTCTAAGTTGGTAAGAATAAACCAAGGCTCTTTTTCCTGTTTGCCCTTGTATTTTCTTTTCCAATATGCTCCCACATTAAAGTTTCCAAACCCTTTATTTTTAGTGACTGAAACCCCAGTTAAAAACATCTTCATCCCAGGTTTCATTCCTAACTGCGAAAAAGTTTGATAATCTTCATCATCTTTTTTCTGGTTTGTACCTCACGGGGTGACAAGTAGGTTGAAAAGTAAGTCCAGAGCGGTTTTTCTCTGTTACCCGACCCTAAACAATTGTCGGCAACCAGAGAGCTTATTGAGAATGAACGATAATGATAATCATTTGCAAATGGGGGGGGAAGACGTGGCATTTGCCACGTCTTCCCCCCCCAAACAGGGCAATCGCATTAAAATCTGAGATGCGTGATCCAGTAAAGATTTTAGAGTTTCAGTACAAATGAACGGCGATCGCGAAACCTCTTATGCCGTCAGCTTTTCAAAAATTAAATGCGATTGCCCTGCCCCCCCAAACTGTTTTGATGCGCGAGCGTCAACTCCTAAAAGAGAGAAAACAATCCGATTTTATGCTAATAATAATCAGATTGTCCTTAATCGTTTTATAACTTAAATCATGAGCTTTTTAGCAGTTTATGAATCTCATTTTACCAAACATTTAACACAAACACAGTTCGAGGCTTTTAGAATTTTACTGTGGTTGCTGACAGTACATAAACAGGTTAGAATAGAAAGGTTAGCAGCTTGTTTTCCTTTACCAATCTTTTATCAAAGTCGTCGTAAACATATCCAGAGATTCCTAGTTTTGTCAGCTTTAGCCATTCCCAGATTCTGGTTTCCTGTGATTAAAGCTATTATTTGTAAAGAATTTAAGACTGGCTCTCGTCTGATTATAACAATTGACCGAACCCAATGGAAAGATAAAAATGTTTTCATGGTTGCTGTTATCTGGAAAAAGCTGGCTTTACCCATCTATTGGACACTTTTAGCCCAGATTCCGCACTTCAAAATGTAGTATAAAAAAATACATAGTTTTAAAAAGTCCGAAAATTATACCTGGGCAAGAATATTTCTCTTTTCATTAAATTTTTAGGAAAAATAATCAAATTAAGAAGATTTATACTCATTGAAAACTTAGCAAGACTCAGCACAAACGAAGGAGAGTTTCCTCTTCTCATTTGATATCATTAGACTCTTATTCTTTTATTATTTTTGCTTTATCCAATTCAATTTATAGATAATATCTTTGACAAGATGCAGGTAATAAACTCAATATAAAACGCCTTTCTTCTGTTAAATTGACAATTTGTTTGACTCCGTTTAAAATCACATAATGAATACCTTGAAAACATTGAAATATCCACCTCAAAGTCGGACGCAATGTTACTTTCCCTACTTGATTATTTATTCCTTTTTTGACTCTTTTTAAACAATTTCTTAATTCTCTTTGCCCCAAGTTATAAATCAACAAACACAAAGACATTAAAAATAACATTGTTTCTATTCTTTCTGGTTTTTCAACGAAGAAACTATCAGTAAAAAATAAGGGATCTTTCAAAAATCGAAATCCTCTTTCCGTAGATTGCTGGTTTTTATAAGTTATCAGAATTTCACTAGCTTCTAATTTATTTTCCTCTACTAAGTTAGTTGCTAAAATAAATTTTCCTGCTTCTTTAGTCTTTCTACTTATCTCTTCATCTTTTTTGATGATCAGACTAATCATTTTATAAATCTTTTCCTTTTTTTTCGAGTAAGTTTCAATCAGTTCAACTTCTTTTATTTCCAACAATCTCAATTTTTTATTAATAGCTTTTAATTTATATCGAGCAGCTTGAGGATGTTCAAATTCTTCAGATTGTATTTCTTTAAGAAATTTTTGGGATTTTTTCTCTTCTTGGGAAAGTTGTTTTTCTAGTTTTTCCAAATCACTTTTCTGTCTTTTTTCACTCAAGACTATTAACCAAGTTTGCTTGATTACACCATAAGTGACAATTTCTTCTTTCCAGGTATAACTTTCTAAATTTAGGTCACTTCTTTTTTCTTTATCTTCATCTTTTACTTCTTCCACCTCTATATTTTGCACTAATTCTTTTGCTTTTTTTATGGTCATTGGAACTCTCGTTATCCATTTTAAATGTTGGATTAGTTGGAGATTTTCTTGACCATATAAAGCACTATCACAAACCATGATACTATCAAACTTTATTTGCTTTTTGAATTCTACTAAAACTTTTCCAAATACAGCTTTATCAGATTCATTTCCATCTCCTACTCTCACAAATAATGGAATATCTCCATCTTGGCTTGTTATTAAATCCAAGACACATTGTTTTAAGTCTGGTCTATGATCCCGAGAATATCCTTTCTTAATAAAAATTGGTCTTTCTTTAATAATTTTTTCTTCTTCCTGTTTCTCTTTATCTTCTTCCCTTTTATATTCTCCATCTAAATGAAATGATGTGGAATCTAAATGGGAGTATTTAAGGTCTATTTTAAATTTTTTAATTACTTCTAAAACTACTTCAATAAAAATATCATTTAGTCCATATTTATATAATTCATCCATTACTCTCCCAATTTTATCATCATTAAGGTAATCAGGTTTAATTCTTTCTCCTAACAATTTCTCAATGGCTTTATCTTGAAAAAACTGACTGAATAAATATAGAGGTCTTGAAACAAATCCTAGTCCATTGATTAAAATAGACTTAACTACTGTACCTGCTGAGATCTTTTCTCTAACATCTATTCCTAATTTATTATTAATTATTTTGACTATTCCTATTTCATCAATCAAACCAGCTACTATCCCTAAATGGTCTAAATTTTTAACTTGTATTTCTTCTAAATAAGACATTTTTCGCTCTTTTTTTACAGAGGAAACAACTTAAGCAATTATCCCACTTTTTTGTCTTCAAGAGCTTAAGCAATTATACTTAATTATTAACCCCAGGCTTGTAGTATTTAATGCTACTTTTTGAAGTGCGGAATCTGGGATTTAAAATCCGACTCAAACGGATTAAATAAAAGAATCTTAGAGCTAGACATAGAAAAATGCTTCGACAGGATTGACCACACCTCAATCATGGAAAGGGTGATAGCCCTCCAGACAATCAAGACTGGGATATGGAGATGCTTGAAAGCAGGTGTCAATCCAGAATTTCCAGAACAAGGAACCCCCCAAGGGGGGGTGGTAAGTCCACTATTAGCTAACGTCGCATTGGACGGTATAGAAGACATTCATTACAGTATCCGCTATGCGGACGATATGGTTGTCATTCTAAAGCCTAAAGACGATGCCGACAAGATACTCAAAGACATACAAGAGTTCCTAGCAGCCAGAGGACTAAAGGTAAGTGAAAAGAAAACCAAACTCGTCAGAGCGACAGAAGGATTTGATTTTCTAGGCTGGCACTTCAAAGTGCAAACCAACGGAAAGTTCAGATGCGTCCCATCAGAGGACAATTACAGAACATTCCGTCAGAAAGTCAAAGATATCGTCAACTGCTCGAATTATGGGGCTAAGGTTAAAGCTAAGAAATTAGCTCCCCTAGTCAGAGGATGGCGAAACTATCATAGGTATTGCAAAATGGACGGCTCTCGCTTCTCCTTATGGAGAACAGCACACAGAGCTTTCAAAGTCTTCAACAAAGAAAAAAAACTGAACCGATACAAGGCATCAGAACTTATCAAGAAGGCTTTTCCAGCAGTATCACGCAGTGAAAACCGCCATGTCAATGTCAAAGGCAACAAATCACCCTACGACGGTGCAACCTCTAAATGTCTGAAAAGACAACACCATTCATGTGGACATTGTGGATTGAAGTTTATGGACGATGAGAGGGTTCAACTCCATCACATAGACGGAAACCACGATAACTGGGAGCCTAAAAACTTAATAGCAGTCCACCATAGCTGCCACCAGCATATCCACACGGGCAAGACTGGAAAAGTCCAACTTGTCGGGAGCCGTGTGCGGTGAAAGTCGCAAGCACGGATCTAAATGAGAGGGGCGAAGGATAATACCTTCCCTCGACTCAACCAGAACCCGCTTTTTAGATTTTTAGAGGGAACAGGGAACAGGCAACAGGCAACAGTTGGAGTTTATTATGGCTTATTTTTCAGAAAGGCAACGGGGAACGGGGAACAGGCAACAGTCAGAGTATCTTATGTCTGAAGTTAGGGATTTTAAGGATCTAAAAGTATGGCAAAAAGGTATGATTATTGCTGAAAAATGTTATGTTCTAACACAAAAATTTCCTAAAGAAGAAATTTATGGTATGGTTCAACAAATTAGGCGATCAGCAACTTCTATTCCTGCTAATATTGCGGAAGGTTATGGGAGAAGATCAACAGGAGATTATGTAAGATTTTTGAATATTGCTCAAGGTTCTATCAATGAATTAGAAACTCATCTTATTTTATCAGCAAGAGTCAATCTATGTAATTTTAATGATATAGAATCAATTATTGATGAACTTAAGCAGGAAAGCAAAATGATTATTTCTCTTATCAAGAAGTTGAAATCATAAAAATCTGTTCCCTGTTCCCTGTTCCCTCTTGCCTCTATCAACCATTATCTAATTACTATTAATCATGAAATTGTATCAATTAGCAACAGCAGCAGTTATTACTTTAGCTTCTATATTTTCTAATCCTATAGAAAGTTTACATCAGAAAAAATTGACTATTTCTTCAGCTTCAGCACAGTCAGCTTATGAAGGAGTAAGAATACCAATAACTGAAAATACACCAGTAGGTGAAATTAATCATTTTTTCTTTATGATAGATAATCTATGGAGATATAACGCCTATTTTTATCAAGCAGATAAACAAGCAATGATAGAAGATTTAGATAAGATACAAACCCTCACAGAATATGATAATTATTCTTTGATATGTGATATTTACATGATTGCTGAAGCTTATGATAAAGCTGTCAAAGCGTGTGAAAAAGATTTAAAGGATGGAAAAGTAGAAAGTAATGGAATAGATAAAGCCTATATTGCAACGAAACAATATGATAAAGCAATTAAATCTATTAAAAAAGATAAACAAAATTTAGATGCAGAGAAAGATGGTACATATCTATCTCTCTTACATCAAAAACTAGGTAGTATTTACTTTACATTAGGTCAATATAATGAAGCCATAAAAGAATACAAAAAAGGATTAAAAATGTTGAAAGAAAATAAAGAAAAAATTGAGTGTAAAACTTGCATAACAGATTCATTTCAATTATCTAGTGCTTCATTTAGATCGGGATTAGGATTTTCATATCTTAAACAAGGTAGAAAAAAGAAGGCGTATCAGGAATTTTTATATGCTGAAATGAATGATTTATCATCATGGGAGCAAACAGTAGAAAATTTATTCAATATAGACGGAAATCATTATAGTGGACTATGGGAAGGACACTTAATGGGGACAGTTGATTCATTATTTACTGAAGGATTAATGGAATTAAGACTTGACGAAAAACAATACATAGATGCTTTAGAGGTTGCCGAATATGGACGCACTCGTGCTCTGTCTTATTCTATCAGCAAAGATCAAAAATCATCTATAAATATTGATGAAATAAAAGCTATTGCCAAAGAACAAAATGCAACATTAGTCAAATACTCCACCCCTAAAAGTCTTAGCCTAGATAAAGAATACGAACCAAAAGTATATATCTGGGTAGTTAAACCAACGGGAGAAGTTCACTTTGCTAACGTTAATCTCAACCAAAAAAATCAGTTTCTGGTGCTAATCTTCCCATTATTCCTATCCTTATCCTCATCATCGGTACAGGTTTAACCGTATATTTCCTCCGTAACCGAAAACCCTATTTAATCGCAGGACTAACCCTAACAGCTATTGCAACAGCAACAACCATCTTTATCCCCCAAAATAATCCCGTTGCTACTAACGTTAACTATAATATTGATGGTTCCATTGCCGATCTTTCTAATAATACCTTTGCCACAGTTAGAGGAAGAAATAGCCAAGAAGTTACCGAAAACTTAAAAGAAGGAACCTGTCATAAAGATGACGACTGTTTACAACAACTGCACAAAATATTAATCGATCCCATCGCCAAACATTTACCCAGCAACCCAGAGGAAGAAATCGTTATTATTCCAGACGGGGAACTCTTTAAAGTTCCTTTTGCTGCACTAAAAAACAACAATAATCAATACCTCATTGAAAATCATACCCTGAGAGTTGCCCCCTCCATCCAACTATTAAAATTTACCGCCCAACAACAAGCCAAACAAACCCCTAAAACTTCTCAAACAGCCTTAATTGTTGGCAACCCAGAAATGCCTAGAGGTAACAATAATCAACGTCTTGCTGCCTTACCAGGAACCCAACAAGAAGCTTATGCGATCGCCGAATTATTGGACACAACTCCCCTTATTGGAGAAAGGGCAACGGAATGGCGGGTTAAAAACAATATAGAAGATGCAGACATCATCCACCTTGCCACTCATGGAGATCCCACAAGCTTAGTGTTTGCCTCTTCCAGCAGCAATGACGGCTTTTTACGAGATGGAGAAATCTACGGCTTGGATCTACAAGCGAATTTAGTGGTTTTAAGCGCGTGTGAGACAGGTTTAGGAGAAATCACCAGTGATGGTATTGTGGGCATTTCTCGCCCCTTCATCGCTGCCGGAGTCCCCAGTGTGGTAATGTCCTTATGGTTGGTTCCGGATGCAGCAACCTCTGAATTAATGATCGACTTCCATAAAAACTTACAAACAGGACAAAATAAAGCCCAAGCCTTACGCCAAGCCATGTTAAGCACCATAAAAACTAACCCCGATCCCGTCAACTGGGCCGGTTTTATCCTTGTCGGTGAATCAGATCCCATCCAGTAGGTTAGTGTAGGGTGGGTTAGACGGCCATAATTTAGGTTGTAACGAGAACATAAAAATCCGTCGTAACCCACCGTTTCATTTAAAATTATTCAGTCATGCCATGATTACCACAGAAACTAAAATAATAACCGATAGTTGGATTAATCTAGCTTGGGATGAATTTTCACAATTATGGGATGATTCATCCTACGAAAAAGCCAAGTTTTATTATTACAACCAAAAAGCAAGAATTGAAATGACACCATTAGGAAATGATCACTCAAAAGACTACTCTATTATTAATTATGCTATTCACATCTATGCTGCAATAAAAAATATCCCTTTAAATGGTCATGATGCTTGTAGTTATCGTAAAATAGGAGTCAAAGAAGCACAACCTGACTTATCTTTTTATATTGGAAATAATGCTGATATTATTCCTTATGGCACTGGTGTTATTGACTTAACTATCTATCCATCCCCCAATCTAGTTATTGAAGTCGCTAATACTTCCCTTGCTGATGATAAAGGAGAAAAACGTCTTTTATATGAAGATTTTGGAGTAGAAGAGTATTGGATAGTTGATGTAAAAAATATCAATATTATTGCTTTCAAAATAGAAGATAAAGGCAGTAAAAGAATTACCCAATCTCAAGTATTACCTAACTTAGAAATAGATATTTTAGTTCAAGCTTTACAAAAAAGTAGAGAAAAGAATCACTCAGAAGTCAGTCGCTGGTTACTTCAAACATTTCAATCGAATTAAAACAATTATATAGCAGTTCCCATCCTTGTGAGGTACAGTATTTTTTAGCTTTAGGCAACAGGCAACAGGCAACAGGCAACAGGTAGGAATTTGGAGTGTACCTCATGAGTCCGAGAAACGCTATAAATAGGTTAGCTGCAATGATCCACCAGGTCAACTTTTATGATATACTGTTTTATAATGGGAAATAGAGTTTTTTTGTTTTGATAAGGCTATATTTCTATTATTAATCTTCATTATTAATCTTTACACAAACTTTTCTAAAAAGCAAGTCTTTTAGTAACACAGTCTAGAAGACTGTACAAAACCTGATAAAAAAGCCCTAACCATCTTAAGATTTTAATAAGATTGTCGGGATCGTTTGATGAGATAATAGTTAAGTATGAATTAGTTTTGATAGTTTAACTCGCTTTTTCTCTAATTGTATGACTAAGTTTTCTCCTGAAAGTGCAGCCGTTCAACAACTATATAATACCTATCCTTTTCCCCCGGAACCTTTATTAGATGAACCCCCTCCAGGATATAATTGGCGATGGAATTGGATCGCTGCCTATAACTTTTGTACAGGGAGAAAACCAGAAAGAGAAAACATCCGTATTTTAGACGCAGGATGTGGTACAGGAGTGGGAACAGAATACTTGATATTATTAAATCCTCACGCTGAAATTGTGGGGGTTGATATTAGTGAAAAAGCTCTAGAAATTGCTCAAAAACGATCTCAACAATCAGGAGTTGCAACTAACCATAATCATCCCATTTCTTTCCATCATTTACCCCTAGAAAATGCCGATCAAATTGAGGGTGAATTTGACTTAATTAACTGTGTGGGAGTGTTGCACCATTTACCCGATCCCATGGCAGGAATTAAAGCATTATCCAAAAAATTAGCCCCTGGTGGAATATTTCATATTTTTGTCTATGCAGAGTTAGGAAGATGGGAAATTCAACTGATGCAAAAAGCTATTTCTCTCCTACAAACTGAAACCAAAGGGGACTATAAAGATGGGGTTTTTCTGGGTAGAAAAATATTTGATTCTTTACCAGAAAATAACCGACTTGTCAAGCGAGAAAAAGAAAAATGGTGTTTAGAAAACCATCGGGATGAATCCTTTGCGGATATGTATGTTCACCCCCAAGAAACTGATTATAATATTGATACTTTGTTTGAATTAATCGAAGCATCGGGATTAGAATTTATTGGCTTTTCTAACCCCCAATATTGGGACTTAAAAAGGTTAATTGGAGAGTCAGAAGACTTGATGAAAAGGGGGAAAAAATTAAGCGATCGCCAACGATATAGACTGACTGAATTACTCGATCCAGAGAACATTACTCATTACGAATTTTTCTTAGGAAAACCTCCTTTAGTTAAGATAGATTGGTCAGAGGATGAAACCTTATTATCTGCTATTGCTGAAGTTCATCCTTGTTCCTACGGTTGGCCTAGTCAAAGTTTCTTGAATTATGATTATCAACAAGTTAGTTTAAGTGATGCTGAATATAATTTTATGCAAGGTTGTGACGGAAAATTAAAGGTTAAAGACATTTTAAACCAGGTTTCTGCCGACTTAGAAATGGTGCGATCGCTGCAACAAAAACAGTTAATTATTCTAACTCCAAATAGTAATTAATTTGAATATTTTTTGACCATAGGGTTTTCTATTGCTTTTGATAGTGTAAAATTTCGTTAGCCACGCGATCGCAAACCCCAACTTCTCCCAAAAGGGTACGCATTTCTTCATAGTCGGTGAAGGTTTTTTGACGACGTTTAGGGTTTAATAATAAGTCTACCGATTCATCCACAATGCGGTCAATAGTTGCTTCTTCTTGTAACAATTCTGGCACAATTTCGTCCATAACAACTAAATTAGGAGGAGACATAAAAGGAATAGAAAACTTAAGAATATTCCGAGCGATCCACATAGTTAAAGGATTAACCAAACAGAGGACTAATTGAGGAATATCTAATAAAGCCAATTCTAAATTAACCGTTCCCGATTTAGCAATAGCAAAATCAGCAGCGGCCATAACTTCTATAGCTCGTCCATCAAACAAAGTAATAGATAAATCGTATTGTTTAACCATTTCTTCGATGGTGTCACGATATTCTTGTAAAGAAACAGGCAAGAGAAAATGAAGATCAGGAACCCTCTCTTGTATTTTCTGTGCGGCCTTACAAATTAACGGTAAATGATACTTTAACTCTTGGTAACGAGAAGCAGGAAATAACCCAATCACAGGCTGATCTTCTTTTATTCCCAACGCTTGACGGGTAGCTTCTCTAGTAGGGCCCTCAGCCATTCTATCCAATAAAGGATGACCCACCCATTTAACATTTACACCTTTTTTCTCAAAAAATCTCGCTTCTTCAGGAAAAATAGCCAATAAAATATCAGTAATTTCCGCAAATTGTTCAATGGTTTTATTATTGGGGGCCCAAACCCAAGATTGAGGGGCAATATAATAAATAATGGGAACATGGGGTAAATATTTACGGGCATATTTGCCAAAAGCCACATTGGGACCCATATAATCCAACAAAATTAACACATCTGGAGGATTATCCCGTAAATAAGTTTTAACTCGACGCTGCATTAACCAAGTAGGAATAATAAAAGGTAAAGCCTCAACAATACCAATAGAGCCAATACTAGCGGTATTTCCCAATAACTTCGCCCCGGCCGCCGCCATGCGATCGCCCCCCAAGGCCAAAATTTCTAAAGGAATATTTTGTTGCTCTGCTTGTCGATAGAGTGCCTCCACCAACATTGATCCTTGTAAGTCCCCTGAAACTTCTCCTGTACTGATAAAAATCTGCATAACTTCTTCTGTAAGCGTATAACTATGGATGGATGATGGATTAATTCAGCTTTTAATCTCTGTTTTCAAGAAAAACAGCCTTAAATTTTGATGTTTTATTTATTCCCTGGAATAGGGCCCCGTCGTTGTTCTCCTGTACTGGACAGTTGCAGAAAATGACGTAAATATTGGCTGTATTGGTTGTTATCGAAGTTGGCTAACTCTTCTAGGGCCCGTTGTAAGGTGAGATCAGAACGGTACAAGAGACGAAACGCCTTTTTTAGATACCCTATATCTTCCGTGGTGAGTCCCGCCCGTTTTAACCCCAATAAATTGAGCGATCGCACTCTTGAGGGGTTGCCTTCGATCATCATAAAGGGAGGGGCATCACGATCAATACGACTCATACCCCCTAACATGGCATTACGGCCAATGTGGACGAACTGATGAACCCCCAAAGCACCGCCAATAACGGCCCTAGACTCGATATGAACATGGCCAGCTAAAGCAACGGCATTAGCAATGACGAGATGATCTTCAAGGACACAGTTATGGGCAACATGAACATAAGCCATCAATAGATTATTATTGCCAATTTCGGTGAGTTCATCGGCTTCTGTGGCACGGTTAATGGTGACAAACTCACGGATAGTATTACCGTCACCTATTTTTAGACCACTGGGAACCCCTTTATATTTAAGATCCTGGGGTTCTAAACCAATCACTGCACTGGGAAAAATACGGTTATTTTTGCCAATTTCTGTGGGTCCTTCGATCACCACATGGGGTCCAATGGTCGTTTGTGCGCCTATTTTCACCTGATCACCAATGACAGCATAGGGGCCTACTTCCACTGTGGGATTAATTTGTGCATTCGGATGAATGACAGCAGTAGGATGTATTAGCGTAGTCAACGGGTTATCTCCCTTTGGATAGGTCAGCATAGAATTTAGTTATAGGGTACACAATAAAGCTTTTTTAGGGAACAGGGAAAGGAGAATTGGGGACAATAATGTATGATGACGTAAATTCTTGATTTTGGGTTCTGCTTAGGAGTAACTGCTTTAGTTATCGGTTGACCAAAGTTTGATCCACAATAACTAACAACTAATCTTTCTTGGTAAGGTTTCATGAATTCAACCTGGGATCTCATTACCCTCTCTTACTTTTCACCGAAAACCTGGCTCAACGCCAGTTATCTCTACCGTGTAGTCGGTTTATTGTCTCCTTGGCGATCTTCTAGCTTTTTATTACGGTTTGGTGAGGCGATCGGCGCTTTATTAATTAGTCTTATTTTTATTTTTGGTCCGTTTATTACTACCGGTTTGCTCGGGGTTTGGTTAATTGCTATTACAGGTTATTGGGGCATTTTAACTTTATCTGATACGGAAAAAACTGGGTTTAGTCCTATTCATTTATTTGTATTTCTTTATTGGGGATTTTCTGTTGTTGCGGTGGCCTTATCTCCTGTCAAAGCTGCCGCTTTTTCGGGGTTGATTAAGTTAACTTTGTATTTGGTATTCTTTGTATTTTGTGCCAGAATTTTGCGATCGCCTCGGTTAACCAATTGGTTGATTACGGTGGTTTTAGGTATTGGTTTAGTAGTAGGTTCTTATGGTATCAGACAACAAATTTTTGGGGTGGAACAATTGGCTACCTGGAACGATCCTACCTCAGAATTAGCTGGTGCTACTAGGGTTTATAGTTATTTGGGTAATCCTAATTTATTATCTGCTTATCTCTTACCTGCGATCGCTTTGGGTGTTGCTGCTTTTTTTGTTTGGCAAGGTTTAGTACCTAAACTTTTAGCGATTACTATTACTTTGGTTAATACTGCCTGTCTTTATTTTACAGGAAGTCGTGGCGGTTGGATCGCAATGATTGCTTTGGTAGGAGCATTTTTGTTACTATTTTTTGTTTGGTTTAAAAACAATTTATCCCCGTTTTGGCGTAAGTGGTTATTACCTTTAGTATTTGGCATCTTAGGTGGTTTAATGTTCGCTGCTATTATGTCTGTTGACTCTTTAAGAATCAGGGTTATGAGTATCTTTGTGGGGAGACAAGATAGTAGTAATAATTTTCGCATTAATGTTTGGATGGCGGTATTAGATATGATTCGCGATCGCCCTTTGATTGGTATTGGTCCGGGGAATGCTGCTTTTAATAAGATTTATCCTCTTTATATGAGTCCTAAATATAGTGCCTTAAGTGCTTATTCTGTCTTGTTAGAAACAGCAGTGGAAACTGGTTTAATTGGTTTAAGTATTTTTGTCTGGTTACTGGTTATTACCGTTAATCAAGGTGTACAACAAATTCAACGGTTACGGGATAAAAATAATCCTGCTGGTATGTGGTTAATAGCTGCGATCGCTGCTATGGCCGGATTAATGGCCCAAGGGTTGTTTGATACGGTTTGGTATCGTCCCCAAGTTAATACTTTATGGTGGTTTATGGTTGCTTTAGTCGCTAGTCAATACCAACCGCTTAACAATGAACAATGAACATTTAATTAAATTATGAACAGCGAAGAATTAGCCCGATATATCGAAGAAACAGACAAAATATCACAACCCTGGTTGTTGATACAGTTGAGACTCAAAAAATTAGCAGAAAATCGTCATAATCTCTCATCTGAGGAGTATTTAGAAAAATTATCTGAGTTACACCAAGAATTAATGAAATTGGGAGAATGGTGGGTAGGAATTGAGGATGATGTATTTAAAACCTAGTATAGTTCTAAAATACTCCTAAATTACTCTAATATAGATTATTTTAGATGATTTACATTGTTTTTAATTACTTGTCATTTCCTCGATTCAGGGTTATCTTAAGATAATATAAAGATTCGTAACGACTCCAGGATCTCCCAATCTTGAAATAATACTTTTCGTCAATTCTATTGTTAACATTTTCAAAAATAGTAATGAAATCTTCTTATCTGCTAACTAATCTACTCTTGTCCACAGGGACAGTTTTAATGTTACATCAACCAGCAAATGCTACTCTAAGCAGTAACCTGACGGTTGAGGTTGAGGGTTTAAGCAACACCAAAGGACAAGTCTGCTTTAGTCTCTTTTCCAGTGGAAAAGGGTTTCCCAATAGTAAAGATGACGCGGTTAACACCCAATGTGTTAAAGTCACCGATAAATTATTAGAAGTCACGTTTGATAATTTAGAACCGAAAACCTACGCAGTGGCCGTTTTCTGGGACGATAATGAAGATGAGGAACTTAATCGCAATTTTCTAGGAATTCCTACGGAAAAATTCGGCTTTTCTAGTAACCCAGTCATTACAACCGGCCCCCCTAAGTTCGGTGAATCGGCGATTTTAGTAGTAGGTAAAAATACTCGAATTTCTATCCAATTACGCTCTCTACTGTAAATTCCTAACATATAAACTCTCAAAACAACCATAACTTATGGTTGTTTTTTTATGTATTAAATTTTCCTTACTAAATAGGGGTCAACCCTAAAAATTACTTTACACTCAACAAGTTAACAGAGACCCTAAAGGTTAACTAAAAAACAGTAACTTGTTATACAAATAATGAATTATTTAACTCGTATTTGCTTAGGAATTTCTTTCGCGTTGATTCCCTTAATACCTCGACCTGTTTTAAGTGCAGAAACTCTATATTTTATTTATGGTCCGTTAAAGTTTCCTTTGTCTGTGGAGTCTTTAGAAATTTATGCTGAGGAAGGAAGAATTACCAAAGAGTTTGCATTTTTTGCCAGTCAATTTGATGAAAAAAACTTAACGGAATTACGAGAAACTTTACGAAAAAGACACAAAATAAATGGAGTGAAGTTTTCTAGATTATTGAAAACTCCGCTGATGGAAGACTTATTAAAAAGTATGGGAGAAATATTTAGTACCCATCCGAATCATAACGGATTTTATGCCATTCGTGGAGCGTTAATTTCAGCAGCGATTAATCAACCAGAAGAAGGATGGACAGCGATCGATATTATGAAAGCATTTCCCACAGAAGGAATTTCTATTGATACAGAACTTGCTACAAAAATGATGCAAAATAGTCAATTTTAAAGGAATTTATAATGAAAAGAAGACAGTTTTTAATTCAATCATCCCTAGCAGCGATGACAGCGATCGCTTCCCATCAACTACCTAGTCAATCGACTCCTATTTATAAACAGTATAAATCCTATAAAAGTTGGAAGAGTAATAATATTTTTTTACAGGGAATTAATGCACCTGTGTTTGAAGAAGTGGAGATTACTAATTTTAAAATATCGGGTAATATTCCTAAAGAATTAGAGGGAATGTATGTTAGAAATGGACCTAACCAATGTTTAAACCAGAATCTTATAGTTATCCTATTGAGGGAGATGGGATGTTGCACGGGGTTTATTTTAACAAGGGAGAAGTGAGTTATAAAAACCGTTGGATTCAAACCAGTGGCCTTGCTTATGAAATGTTTGAAGGACAACAATTAACAGAATTAAAGTTAAAAATTATGCTAATACTAACATTATTTCTCATGGAAATAAACTATTAGCATTATACGAGATCGGTTTACCTTATGAAGTCAATAAAAATTTAGAAACCATAGGAGAATGGGATTTTAACCATGAATTAGAACAAGCAATGACCGCCCATCCCAAAATTGATCCTAACACGGGAGAATTGCATTTTTATT
>Ga0064014_10063_pt1 | contig 52256 bp, 41 predicted proteins | sample CrowatWCoCulture_2_FD_61584 | JGI IMG/M metagenome (GOLD analysis project Ga0064014, IMG submission 61584) | Marine cyanobacteria communities from the University of California, Santa Cruz, USA, analyzing cyanobacterial DNA methylation -... | ecosystem: Host-associated > Microbial > Bacteria >...
TTAATCAGATGCTTTGGGAAGAAATTGAAGCTAATGCCAATGCTAATATAATAGGATTTAGAGCTATTCGTAAACTACTAAGTGATCGGAGATTTGATAAATGAAAACAAGTTTTTTTAATAAGTTTCTTACTTTTTTAAATCAATTGGAACAACAAAAAATTAACTATCAGATTCATCATCATCGGGATGAAGCAGTAATGATAACAGTTTCTATTGTGGGGGAACGTTGGGAAATTGAATTTTTAGAGAATGGTGACATTGAGGTTGAAAAATTTATTAGTAATGGAGAAATTGAAGGGGAAGAAGCATTAAAGGAGATTTTTGAACGAGAGAAGTTAGATGATTCTATAGTTGAGCAAATATCCCTTTTAAGTTAATAACTCTCTATCCCTCAATTTCTATAAAGTAAATTGAAAATCATTAACAATTATTCCTGGGGTTAAAATACCTCCTAAACTTCTTTGTCCATAAGTACCTGTTCTCGGAATAAACTCCCTAAAATTAGTTAAAGTAACTAAATTTTCTCCCCAAAAATTATACAAACTTTCATCAAATCTTAAGTTTTCAATGGGGGCAACAATTTGCCCATTTTCAACCCAGAAACAAGCATAACGAGTCATTCCTGTGATGCGTCCCCCTGTTTGATCGCTCCAGTTTAAATAGTGTAAATTGGATATGTATAACCCTGTATCCAAAGTAGATAGAATATCCTCTTGAGCTAAATTTCCTGGTAATAATTCAGGCGATCGCAATGCCTCATAATTATTGGCACCATTAGCAGTTAAATTATACTCTGATGCGGTACGGGAACTAATTAATGTATTAACTAAGTTTCCTTCGTTAATAATAGGTAAAATTTCAGGAGCAATTTCTCCTAATTCATTAAACCTGGGAACCGTCCCTTTACTAAAGTTTTCTTGTAGAGAAAATTGGGGTGATAATGTTTGTCCTTGTTGCAATTTTAGTAAAGAACTATCGCCTCGTCTTAAGGAAGATTCACTAATAGCACCCCAAGATAACATACTAATTAAATCAGCAACAGCAGCAGGTGCAAAATAGGTGCGATACCCTCCAGGTTGGAGTGTTTTTGATGGTTTCTCTAAAGCCACAAATTGTTCTTTATCTGTTTTTATTTGACCTAAATATTTATCATGCTCCCAATTTGCTCCCGAAAATATTCCTTTTACTGCTTTTTCTGATGGAGTAATTAAAGAGTAATCAACAATAAAATTTTCTGTGGCAAACCAATGAAATTGACCCAGAGAATTAGCGTTACCTCTAATTATAGAACCTGCGGTATAAAGTCCTGTCATATCTAAATCAGATACAGGAGAAAGAACCTCATTAACAGATTTTTCTACAGGTAATAAATTCCCTGAATAAACTTCTTTGCTAGTTCCATTATTTTCAGGTAAAATAAGATAAGTATCTTCTGGTAACTGGGGTAATTCTTGACGTAAATAGTTTAAATTTTCTACAGCGATTTGACTATCTGTTGACTCATCTCCTGTAAACGGAAATGTAGCAAAAGCGGTTCTTTGATTAGCTATTAAAGTTAGTTTAATACTGCCATCCTTAACTATACCAGTTTGTCTGACTTTTGCTCCGTTGAAACGAATAAACTGGGTTTGTTCTCCGTTTAATTCAATGGTTAAATAGTCTTCGCTTTGTAGCTGCTTAAGAAGAATATTACACAGTTGTTCAAAGCTAGATTCTAAATGTTCTAATTTTTGATTGTTCATTAGCTAAAAATGAGAAAACCTAATGGATGAAGATAGTTAACTGGTTGGATATAACAACCTGTAGCAGTAATAAGCTCCCGTTGTTAACGGTAATATCCTCTTGATTGTAGCTTATTTTCTTCTCTATTGGCATCTCATTGGAAGGTTCAGGATTATCTTGTCAACCTGAACACTTTTATAGCTTAAATTTTAGGATTGAGAATCTTCAGAAAGCTTAGGTGAAATTTTGAGTTTTGCCGTAAATTTAACCCCAAATTCCATTCCTAATTCTAACTCTGCTTCCCAGTTTAAATTGCGTGTTTTACAAGCTGAGTCAAACTCATTGTAAACAGTTTCAATCAATTCGCTCAAATTTTCGATAACTTCTTCACGGTCAACGAAAAAAGGAGCTACAATAACAGAGTCTTCATTAATGTCTACAGATTCATTGTTCGAGTTAATTAAAACGGCTTTCGGTTCTAAAGATATAATTTTAAGTTTTTTTCCCGATGGAGAAGTATCTGACATTAAATAAACCTTATTTTTGATTGATATCTTTTCTTAAGTTTAGCATGAAACAATTTGCTTTTCTATTCTGAGACGTTTTTCAGGATAATTTAGGATAAGGGTTAAATTCTTCAAGATATCTCCTCCTAAAATTCCATCAATTTGATATCGACTAAAGGGTTTAGGTAATTGACCAATAAGTATTTCTATATCTGAAAACACAATAGAGCCAATTTCTAGTCTATCAAGATTTTGAACCATATATTGAGAATTGCCTGTTATTCCACTCCCTCTTAAAGATTCTCCTCTTGTCGGTAAATTTAACAACTCTTGTGCATCAAAGCTAATAACTGTCCTTTGTGCGCCTGTATCTAAAAGCATTTGTATGGTACGCTTTTTCTCACCATTGTGCAAAGTTATAGGAATAACCCAACGGGAAAGGTCATCTAGGGTTTTGTTACCCAAAAATGTATGATCAACGATAATAACAGCCATTATTTGGTTAAGTCAGCAAAGTATTAACCTATTTTCAACTTTAGCCTATTTCATCGTCAATACGCCCTGTATAAAATAAATACAGATCTCCGTTAGACTCTTTAGTTTCTTGAATAAGTTTGTGTTTGTCGGTAGAACTGAGGAGAACTTCACCTTTCGAGGGAAAACCATACTCATCCCGTTGGGTAATTTCCATAACCACCCATTGTTCAGGATAAGAGTCAGAAACTTCTGCTATGCTTAATACATCTACTGTGTTACTTGGTCGCCCTATCATATCAGTTTACGATTAGTACAATTATTTTATAAAATAAAACTCTTGTTTATTTTTATTATGTCCCCCTACTGCTTGAGTACCTGCTTAGGTTAAACTCAAAATTGCCTGACTTTTTGACTGACTTTTTACTAAAACTGCCTGACATTGATTAAGATAGAGATGATCTTAGAAATCAGATCGCCAGATTCCCTAAATGTATGTCCCCAAGATCCCTCAACGTCGCACAGCAACACATGCAAAAGGTTAAAGACGCTCTCAAACGCAGTGGTTTTCGTTCTCAGCTGGCTTTTGCGACGGAAATGGGTGCTGCCCGTGATACGGTGAGGAAGTTTGTTAATGGAAAGAATATTGACCGCAATAATTTTATTGATTTTTGTGAGAAATTAGGGTTAGATTGGCAGAGAATAGTTGATAAACCCCTAGAAACAAACACAGATCCAAATTTTGTGGGACGAGAAAATGCGATCGCTACTTTAGATCACCTCATCAACAAAAAGAAGGGGAAAATTATCAATATATACGGTATGGGAGGAGTGGGAAAAACTGCCTTAGCGAAACAGTATCTTAAAGCAAAGGGTTTTGATTTGGTGTTAGAAGTCTTTATGGCAACAAGAACAGAAGATATAACCCCTGTGACTTTTATCGTAGAAGAATGGCTAAAAAATGATTTCACAGTAGAACCCAGTCAAGATTTTGGTATTTCGTTAAAGAGACTGAAAGAACAATTAAAAACTCGTAAGGTAGGTCTTTTAATTGATAACCTAGAAATGGCTTTAGAAGGAGGAAAATTTATTGAAGATCATCATCAATATGTAGATTTATTCAAGGTTTTAGCTGATGCTGATGTTCAATCATTAACGTTGATCACCAGTCGAGAAAGATTAACCGAGTCTGGGGTAGAGGTTGAATATTATCCCTTAGAAGGACTTGATAAAGACGCATGGAATGAATATTTTATTTATCATCAATTAATTATAGATTCCTCAACAGTAACAGCGATGTGTAATGCTTATGGGGGAAATGCTAAAGCAATGACTCTTATTTGTAGTCAAGTTAACTTGGATTATAGTAAAGGTATAAAACAATATTGGCAAGATCATAAAATAGATTTATTAGCAAATCCCACACTAAAACATCTAGTTAATTCTCAGTTTGATAGACTTGAAAAACATGATACTGATGCTTATAACTTATTACTACGTTTAGGATATTATCGGTATCAAGATATTTCTAGTGTTCCCTTCGATGGAGTTAAATGTTTATTATTTGATGTGGTGGAGACTAACGAACAGTTACGAGTGATTGAGAGATTAAAAAATAGGGCTTTAGTAGAGCATAAAAATGGTGAATATTGGTTACATTCTGTCATTAAACAAGAAGCTTTAACAAGACTTAAGCGATCACCAGATGATTATAAAAAAGCACAGGAAGCCGCCGCAGAATATTGGAAAAATAGCGTTGAAACTGTTGCGACAATAGACGATGCCTTAAAAGCTTTAGAAGCCTATTATCATTATCTTTTAATTAATGATTTTGAAAATGCAGGAAGTGTATTGATTCAAGAAAGAGATGATATATGGCTTAATAGAGAATTGTATCCAATCATTCAGAAATCTAGTCTACTAGGTTGCTTAACTTGCTTAGGTCTTTTTTCTTTGGTTATTTCTCTTATCCAGAAGATGACAGATATAAATCAATTTGATGAAGGATACTTGTTGGCTAAACTAAATAATAGTTTAGGTGAATGTTTATGGAAAATAGGCTCTCCTAGAAAAGCAATAGAATGTTTTAATAAATGTTATGATTTATCATCAAAATATAATTTGACTTTTTTGGCAGTTGACTCCTTGTATAATAAGGCTCGTTGTTACCTCTATCTTCTAGAGTTTGAAAAATCGTTGAATTTTTTTGAGACTGTTATTAATCAATCTAAAGATATAGATATAATCAAAAATCGTTATGTGTGTGGATTAGTTTTTAAATACTATTTAATGTTTTGCATATATAAAAAACTAGATGATAACAATGCTATCGAACAATTAGACAAGCTTTTAGATTCTATTCAGTTAGGAATCAAAAGCAATGGATATATATATTTATATCTAGCAAGAATACATCAAAATTTCAACGAAATAGAGAAGGCTATAAATAAGTACAATAAAGCTCTGCAATATTCAGAAAAAATTAATTTTAAGCAGTTACAGGCTAAAGCATTAAAAGGAATAGGTGAAGTTCATCGCATTCAAAAAGAATACAAAACAGCTATCAATCATCATAATCAATCTATTGAAATATTAGAAGAGATTGGTGCTAAATGTGATCTTGCTGAAGCCTATTATCAACTTGCTTTAACCTATCAAGAAATGAAAGAAATGGCTAAAAGTCAAGAATATTGTGATAAAGCTATTGAATTATTTGAGGAAATAGATGCACCGAAACAAGTTGAACGAGTACAAACCAAGATGAGGACATAGGACATTACTTTGACACTCTCCTGATTCCGCTACGCTAAAATCAGGAGATTCTTCTCTCAAAGGCTCGAATCAGCGCCAATCAAAGATTGACCCCGACAGAACGCCTCCAGAAGCTATTTCATTCACGGGCTGCCCGACCGCGTCTTGGTGCAGTCGCTCATGGGGGAAACCCCCAAGACCGCGCTGCACCGCTACTAGACCTCGATTTCTTATTACTTGACTAGCAGCTACATCACGATTTGTTTGATATCCACAATTAGGACAATTATGAATCCTATTATTAAGATTCTTTTTGCCTGTTTGGGTATTACAATTAGGACAAATTTGACTGGTATAATCTTTATCTACCTTAAGAAAATAGACATCTCTTTTCCAACAAATATACGACAAGATGTTGAAAAATTGACCAAAACCAGCATCTAATGTATGCTTACCAAACAAGCCTTTAGCCCAAGCTTTGAAGTTAATATCCTCAACAAACATCATGCCAGCTTGGTCACATAAATGATGGGCTAATTTAAAGTGCCAGTCTTTTCTAGTATCGTGGATTTTTTGATAAACTCTAGCTATTTGAGTTTGCAGTTTTTGCCAATTATTAGACCCCTTTTTCTTGTTCTTTAACCTTCTTTGCAGTGATTTCAACTTGCCATGAAGTTGATTAAAAAACCGAGGCCTTTTGACTAATTCCCCTTCGCTAGTGGCTAAATAAGAATCAAGTCCAATATCTACCCCTAACGGATATCCCTGTATGGGTGTTTCGGGAATATTGACAGATAACTGATAAATTAACTGTACAAAATATCCTGATGCTCGTTTAACTACCCTGATTTGTTTCAACACAAACCCATTACTGATAGGTCGAGACATCCTCATTTTTACTTTCCCAATTTTGGGAAGTTTTACCCATCCATCACCCACCCATTTTTGCTTAACTGATGGGTAGAGAAAACTTCTCATTTTTTTCTTAAAACGTGGAAAACCAAAACCTCTTTCCCACATATTTACAAACGCAGCTTCTAAAGTTCTTAGGGTTTGCTGCAAAACTTGTGAATGGGGTTCTTTTAATTGAGGATAGATTTTCTTGGCATCAGTTAAAGATTTACACTGAGAATTATAGGTAGGTCTTTGTTTATTCGGACTGATTATATATTCTGAGTGAATGGAAAAAAAATTGATAGGAGACTTACGACTATTTACCCAATCTTTTCTTTCTCGAAGTGCATAGTTATAGACTTTTTTGCATGTTTCAAGATACATCTCAATCATCTGGACTTGAGACTTTTTAGGTTTGAGCTTGAAATCGTAGGTCATCGTTATCATGCCCTCATTATAGCATACTTAATAAATGTTGCTACATTTGTTAAGTAATATTCACGGGCAATAAATTACCCGTGTTGCGCTACATCTCCCACTTAAAAGATGGGAGCTTTGCGCTGCCCGTCTTTTTCTGTAAGCCGATGCACTGCCCCACCCCACTATATAGATACAATGAATAAACGAATGTTCAATATGATAGACAAATTGTGGAGATTACCTTTTTAGGAACCAGTTCCGGAGTGCCAACAAGATCCCGTAATGTGTCCAGTGTAGCCTTAAAACTGACTCAACGGGGGGAAGTTTGGTTATTTGACTGCGGAGAAGGAACCCAACACCAATTATTATGCAGCGATGTTAAAATATCCCAAATTACTCGCATTTTCGTCACCCATATGCACGGTGATCATGTTTATGGGTTAGCAGGGTTATTGGCCAGTTGTGGGTTAGCAGGAAGCGGCCAACCCATTGAAATTTACGGACCCCCCGAATTAAAAGATTATTTACACGCTTGCGCCAAATACTCCCATTTTAAGCTACCTCATCATATTCGCTTTCACCCTATCCACCCTGGTATTCTCTACGAAGATAAGGAGTTTAGCGTTAGTTGTGGTCCCCTTAAACACCGTATTCCTGCCTACGGTTATCGTATCTCAGAAAAAGACCGTCCGGGACGCTTTAATGTGGAAAAAGCTAAAAAATTAGGGATTCCCCCAGGGCCAGTTTATGGGGAACTTAAACAAGGGAAAACCGTTACCTTAGACGATGGCCGTCGTATTCGGGGACAAGACTTATGCGGTGAAAGAGAAACAGGCCGTAAGGTGATTTACTGCACGGATACGGTATTTTGTGAAGGGGCGATCGCATTATCAGAAGATGCTGATGTGTTGATTCATGAAGCGACTTTTGCCCACCAAGATGCTCAACTGGCTTTTGAACGTCTCCATTCTACCTCAACAATGGCTGCACAAGTGGCTTTAGCAGCACAGGTTAAACAGTTAATCATGACCCATTTTAGTCCCCGTTATGCCCCAGGAAATGCCCTCCAATTGGATGATTTATTGAACGAAGCAAGGGCAATTTTTCCTAACACTATTTTAGCCCGTGATTTCATGACTTATGAGGTTCCTAGAAGATCCTCAGATTCTAAAAAGTAACTGTGATCCACTATTACCCTAAGATATAATGAAAAGGTAGAAATTTTGTCCTTGATAAAATACCCCCAAGTCGTCGTTATGAGCAATCAAACCGATCGCATTATCATATTTGATACCACCCTCAGAGACGGGGAACAGTCCCCAGGTGCAAGTTTAACGGTTGAAGAAAAACTTACCATTGCTCGCGCTTTAGCACGACTTGGGGTAGATATAATAGAGGCCGGTTTCCCCTACGCTAGTCCAGGTGATTTTCAGGCAGTACAGAAAATTGCTGAAACTGTAGGCACGGAAAACGGTCCGAGAATCTGTGGTTTGGCAAGAGCATCTACAAAAGATATCAAGGCAGCAGGAGAAGCACTAAAACCGGCATTTAAGTCCCGTATTCATACCTTTATCGCTACTTCTGACATCCATCTCAAGCATAAACTGAAAAAAACACGGTCTGAAGTGTTAGACATTGTGCCGGAAATGGTAGCTTATGCTAAAACCTTCACCGATGATATAGAATTTTCTCCAGAAGATGCAGGCCGTAGTGATCCTGAGTTTATGTATCAGGTATTGGAAACTGCGATCGCAGCAGGTGCAACTACTGTTAATATTCCCGACACCGTAGGTTATACCACCCCCAGCGAGTTCGGTGCAATCATCAAAGGTATTAAAGATAATGTCCCCAACATAGACCAAGCTATCATCTCAGTGCATGGTCATGATGATCTGGGTTTAGCTGTGGCCAACTTCCTGGAAGCGGTGAAAAATGGAGCCAGACAGCTAGAATGTACCATTAATGGTATTGGGGAACGTGCGGGCAATGCGGCTTTAGAAGAGTTGGTTATGGCTCTCCACGTGCGTCGTCAATATTTTAACCCCTTCTTGGGTCGTGCAGTAGATTCCACGGAACCTTTAACTAATATTAACACCCAAGAAATTTACAAAACCTCCCGTCTGGTATCCAACCTCACAGGAATGATTGTACAACCTAATAAAGCTATTGTGGGAGCAAATGCTTTTGCTCACGAGTCTGGTATCCATCAAGACGGGGTTCTTAAAAATAAGTTAACCTACGAAATTATGGATGCAGAGTCCATCGGTTTGACCAATAATCAGATTGTACTGGGTAAACTTTCTGGACGGAATGCTTTTCGCACCCGTTTAAGTGAGTTAGGGTTTGAGTTATCCGACAATGACTTGAATAACGCTTTCTTGCGGTTTAAAGAGGTTGCTGACAAGAAAAAAGAGATCACCGACTGGGATCTCGAAGCCATTGTTAATGATGAGATTCAACAGGCACCAGAATTGTTCCGTCTCGAATTAGTACAAGTATCCTGTGGCGATCACGCTGTCTCTACTGCTACAGTTACTCTGAGGAATCCAGAAGGGAAAGAATTAACCGATGCTGCGATCGGTACTGGTCCGGTGGATGCTGTTTATAAAGCCATCAACCGTGTAGTGAATGTTCCCAACGAGTTGATCGAGTTTTCCGTTAAGTCGGTTACTGCTGGTATCGATGCAATGGGAGAAGTTACCATCAGATTACGTCATGAGGGACGCACCTACTCCGGTTATGCAGCCAATACCGACATTATAACTGCTTCTGCCCGTGCTTATATTAGCGCGTTAAATCGTCTTTATGGAGCGATCCAAGAACAATCTAAAGTTAACTCTTCTGAAGCTGTTTTAACCCCTCAAGGTTAAAGAAAATAGAAAATAGAGAGATGAATGGAAGTGGTTGTATTATACCAATTTCCTAAACTAGGGGTTAACGGCCGTTAACCCCTACAATCTAATCTTATATAGTCTAAGTTGATGAAAATGGTATTACAGTGTTTAAGCATTAATAATGAGCAATTTTTTTTCATTTAAAAAACTCGATTATTTTAATTAAAAGATATATGAAAAAATTATATGACTATCATGGTAATAAAGAAGAATTATTTGAACAGATACTAAAACAAAAAAATAGTATCAATATTCCTGATAACATACCCGAAAGCTTAACAGAAGATTACAAAATTGCTAGAACACTTGATAATTATTTAGAAGATTATTTTGATATCAATAATCAATTTACGTCGATATCTAATGTTGATAGAAAAATTGATAAAATATTAGATAAATTTATCAAAGAAGTTCTGGATGGTGTATACCAAGAAAAAGATAAGTTTAGAAAAGCAATGAATACTAAAAAGAAAACATTTAAAAATATTTTTGAATTTTCAAAAAGTGAAAACTTATATTTATCCAATATGTACACTCGGTTTATCTCTGAAAATTTAGGTCACAAATTGGAAGAAATTGCTAATCTTAGTAATAATGTTTATATACCTGATCGGGAATTGGAAATCAATATTAAAGGAATTGATTTGATTATTTACGATCAAGGATTAATTAAATATACACAATTAAAAACTAAAAAAGATACATTAACAGGAAGTCAAAAAGATAGGAGTATCATAGAACTTCGTATCCATCCTCATTATATAATAGTGTTAGATTATAAGAGTGTAAAAATAAAATCATGAAAAAAGTAACACTAGAACAAGCTTCAGAAATATTAGGAATTGCTCCTAATATAGTACGAACTTGGGAAAAGAAAAAATTGATACAAGGTGAAAATAATAATAATATTCGTTTATTTGATTTAGATTTACTTAAATCAGTTCACAATAACCTCAATGGCAATAATTCAGGCAGAGAGTTTAAAGTATTACAATCTACAGAAAAAACTGAAATTAAAACTATAGAATTATTTGCTGGTTGTGGAGGAATGGCACTAGGTTTAGAAAATGCTGGAGTGCGTCATGAATTATTAGTAGAAGTATCCAAAGATTGTGTTAATACCTTACAAAAAAATAGACAAAATTGGACTATTTTTCAAGAAGATGTAAGTAATATAGATTTTCAGCAATATTATGGAAAAATAGATATTGTATCAGGTGGTTTTCCCTGTCAAGCATTTAGTTATGCAGGAAAATGTAAGGGTTTTGAAGATACAAGAGGAACCTTATTTTTTGAATTTGCCCGTTGTTTAGCAGAAGTTAAACCAAAAATAGCTATAGCAGAAAATGTTAGGGGACTGTTATCCCATCAAAAAGGTCAAACCCTAGAAATCATCTTAAATACCTTCAAAGAATTGGGTTATGATCCTTATTATGAAGTGATTAGCGCACAATTTTTAGACGTTCCCCAAAAACGCGATCGCTTGATTATTATTGCTTGTCGTCAAGACCTAAGTATTATCCCTATTTTCCCTATAAAAAATAACTATACCATCTCTCTAAAAGACGCATTAAAAAATTGTCCCACCTCTCCAGGAGTTGAATATAATGAGCGAAAAAAAGCTATAATGTCCTTAGTTATCCCAGGAGGAAACTGGAGAAACTTACCCCTAGAAGTGCAAAAAGATTACATGAAAAATAGCTTTTATAAAGGAGGAGGAAGAACAGGTTTTGCTAAACGTTTATCCTGGGATGAACCCTGTTTAACTATTACTTTTAGTCCCGCACAAACCCAAACAGAAAGATGTCACCCAGAGGAACTTAGACCCCTCAATATTAGAGAATATGCTAGAATTCAAACATTCCCTAATGACTAGGAGTTTACGGGATCATTAACTTCCCAATATCGACAAATTGGTAATGCTGTTCCTGTTAATATGGCCTATCATCTAGGAAAATGTCTCATCAAAATGCTAACGAAAAAAGTTGATAAAAATAACATCTTTCCTAGCATAAAAAAGCAAAAAAGTCAAATTAAACAGTTATCTATTCCTGGCTTAAATTATTAGTTCAATTTCTCAAGTATAGAAACCTGAGTCATGAATATCAAGAATTACAATAGTTGATTAATATCTAATACAAAATAAGGAGATTGATTTTCTACTTTAATAATAGTAGAACTAATACAATGAATGTTTCCTTGAGTTAAATAGATATCTGGTAAAGGAATAAAAGCAGATTTAGGGACTCTGATAATAGAAGGATGTGAATCAATTGGTAAACCCAAAATGTCGTTATCTCTATTTTTAAGAATTAAGAGAAAACGAACTTCATTATTAGGTTGATTGTTACCAATATCAGTTACTCCAAAAATACGCTGAGCGACATCGATCACAATCAATTCTCGACCTTGATAATTCGTTAAACTAACACCTTTTTGTTGGGGATCACCATAAACTTTATCTAAGGTAGTTACTTTGTCAACAAAATCTATAGGAATAGAAAACTGTTCTTTTCCTAATAAAAACGTAATTAATTGTTGTTTTTTTTCTTGCTTTTTGGAAGCAAGACGACGAGCAAGACGAGAGGAAGAAATAGTCATGGTTTAATGAAGTTAGGAGTTAGGAGTTAGGAGTTATCGTCCGGTGCTATTGCACAGAAGTATAATTTAGAATTTAGAATGGGTAATAAATAAAACTAATTAATTAATTCTCCAATGGTAGCTAATAACTTATTTTCTTTAAACGGCTTAGAAAAATAGGCAGAGGCGCCTAAATTCATTGCTAATTGACGATGTTTATTCCCACTACGGGAAGTTAACATAATGACTGGTAAATGTTGACAAACTAGATCAGATTTAAGATGAGATAAAAAACCATAACCATCAAGACGAGGCATTTCAATATCACTAATAACCAATTGAACCGTAGATCCTAAACCACCTTGTAGCTTCTCTAAAGCATCTTGACCATCTTTAGCTTGTTCCACCCGATAACCTGCTTTTTCTAAGGTTAATGCTAAGAAACGACGGACATTAATAGAATCATCTACTACCATGATGGTTGAAGTATGATGATCCGCAAATGTTTCTAGAAAATCTGTGGTAGTTGGGGCAAGTTTTGGGGTAAAAGAAGATTGAGAAGGATCATCATTTAACCAATGTAATAACGCCGTTATGTCAACCAAAGGAACCACACGACCATCCCCTAAAATAGTACAACCAGCGAAGCCTTTAGGCATTCCCACAGACCCTTCTACCTGACGAATGGTAACCTCTTGTTCTCCCCAATAACGATCGATCTGAATACCCACATAATTCTCTCCTTGTGCCACCATTAAGACAGTAGGTTGATCGATCACTGGGATAACTTCTGTGTGAGCAACATAGGCGGGACGAGGGAAATTGAACCATTGTTTTAAAGAGATTATGGGGACAAGATAACCGTCCCAGTTCAATACATCTTGACCGATACCATTCATTAACATTTCTGGATTAAGACAGACCATTTCTTCAATCACCGTATTGGGAAAAGCTAACAACATTCCCGCAGTTTCCACCAATAAGACTCGAACCACAGATAGAGTAAAGGGAACCGTTATAGTAAACATAGTTCCTTTCCCCGGTTGGGTGTTAACTTGAATATCCCCTTGGATCGATTCTAAATTAGTATGGACAACATCCATGCCCACACCTCGGCCGGATAAGTCCGTAACTTGGGATGCGGTACTGAACCCAGGTTCAAAAATAAGGTCTAATAACTCTTTTTTGCTGGACTCTTGAAGATCAGCTTCACTTACACCCATTTCTAAGGCTTTGCTGCGAATTTTATCTACATTAATGCCCCCTCCATCATCTTCAACCGTAATCACCGTTTTATTGCCTCGATAAGCTGCGGTAATGATAATTGTTCCCCTTTCTGGTTTGCCTTTTTCTTGACGAATATCAGGGGATTCGATACCGTGATCGAAGGCATTACGCAATAGATGTAATAAGGGTTCATTGAGGGCTTCTAGTACAGCGCGATCGACTAAAGTGGTCCCTCCTCTAATCTTGAGATCTACCTTTTTCCCATATTGTATTTCCATTTCTCGTAACCCTCTAGGGAACCGGTCCAATAAATCAGAAATGGGACACATTCTTAGCTAACCGCCGAGAAGCCCCGCACTATAAACGAGGGGGATTTATCGAACCGTAGGTGAGTACCCCCGATGTTTTAGTGTCGGGATGATAGGCGGTAAAAAGGGAGGGTTCGATGCCCTCCCTTTTTACAAATAATTTATTGGGGCTTATCTTGTCCTTCAATGTATTTTTTAAGAACTGATATAGTAACACCACCACATGAAGCAATAAAATAAGACTCATTCCATAAAACCTTTTTCCAATATATCTTGTTAAGGTGTTCTGAATATTCTTGTCTAATTTTACGACTCGAAACAGACTTAATACTATTAATAAACTTGGGTAATTCCATTTGAGGATAGTATTGGAAAAGAAGATGAACATGGTTGGATTCTCCATTAAATTCAATCAGCTTACAATCCCATTTTTTACACAAGTCAAACATAATTTCATGTACACGCTCAATCATTTCTCCTGTAAAAACATCTTTACGGTATTTGGTAGTTAATACTAAATGTGCTTTTAAGTCAGAGACCGACCTACCACTGGAAACAAAATCTTTATTCATTGACACTCCCAGGATAAATAGCTATAATCAGAGTATAATATATATTCTACTCTGATGAAGTACACCTATCAGTACCGAATCTTACCAACGACAAACCAAAAAATTACCTTGAATAGGTGGTTGAGAGTCTGTCGTTTTTGGTTTAATCGGCAATTGGGTGAACGTTTCCAGTGGTGGGAACAAAATCGATGTGCAGTTAATTCTTGTCCTCTTATTTGTCATCTCCCTGAACTAAAAGAAAAACCCAATTACTACTCACAAAAAAAACAGTTACCTATTCTTAAAAAAGATGTGGTAACTGTTCAATGGTCAAAAGAAAAATTAGATTTATCAGAAGTTCCCTCTTTGACTTTACAAGAAGTTTGTAAACGGGTAGATAAAGCTTTTTCTCGTTATATCTCAGGGGATAGTAATGGCAAAAGATCAGGTAAACCTCGCTTTAAATCTAGTAACCGATTTCGGTCAATGGTATTTGAAGGAGGAGGATTAAGTATTCATTCTTGTTCTGTTGGTAAAAAATATCTTTACTTAAAAACTCCAAAAATAGGGTTAATTAAAGTAAGAATGCACCGATATTTACCTGATGGAGCAATCCTCAAACAAGCCCAGATTATCAAAAAAGCTGACGGTTGGTATGTAAATCTAAGGCTTGATGACCCTACTATTCCTAAGTTTAACAAAGATAAAATTGTAGCTAACTGGGATAATTCAACGGGCTTAGATGCTGTTCTTTATGAAGATGATTATCTGGCTACTTCTGACGGAAAAAAACTCTCTTCTCTTAAATCTCTTCGTAAATCTGAAGCAAGATTAGCACAAATTTCACAGCGAAAGGCTAACAAGAAAAAGGGAAGTAAGTCCAGAAGAAAACTAGCTAAAAGAGAAAGTCGAGAACATCAGAGAATTGCTAGGGCAAGAAAAGATCATGCTTACTCTACAGCACATAAGCTGCTAAAAACAGGAAAAAAAGTTTTCTTTCATGAAAAGCTTAATCTTAAAGGATTAAGTCGCAAAAATAAGCCCGTGCAAGATGACAATGGGAAATATCTTCCAAACGGGCAAAGTGCCAAATCAGGGCTTAATAAATCCTGGTCTGATGCTGCTTTTGGACAGTTCTTTTCAATCTTTAACTACATAGCTGAAAAAGCTGGAGTTGCTGTGATTGAAATCAATCCTGCCTATACATCCCAACTGTTGCCTTATCGTGATGAATTTGTTTTTACTGATTGCAGCATCAGAGAATATTGGGATGAAATTGAACAAGTTTCTGTTGATAGAGATATATCAGCAGCTATCAATATAAAACGAGTAGGGCTGGACGAGTTCCCTACTATAAAACGCCGTAAAGGTAAAATCGTAATAGTTGATTCTACTACTCATCTTACCTCTAAGGAAGTTCTCTCTGTCTTTCGAGGCTTGGAGAAGCCCGCACTGTAACGGTACTCCGTTCAGTGTCGGGAGTCGTCACTTGTGTGATAGTGGTTTGCATCTGTTTAGAAGTACGAGAAAATGCCCGAGAGGAACTCTCTGTATCTTCTAAGTTAAGTTGTAGATCGCTGGTAACTTCTCGTAACTGTACCACTGTGTCCATCATATCCTGTGAGACAAGGTGAAGATCGTTATAACTATCCATTTCCAAAGAATCAAAACCTTCTAGTAAGGTACTGATCCGTTCCCGTTGTTTCTCCCCTTGAGGGGTGATGCGATCGTAACTATTGCGCAACTGTTGATTGGAAGATTCTAGGGTTTGGATGCGATCGCCTAATAATCCGATCAGTTGACGAAGACGTTGCAGTTGTAAATTTAAGCCATTACGTTCAATAGTCAGTTCCCCAAACATATCACTTAGGGTTTCTAGTTGTTTGACAGGAACCCGTATAGTCTCATTTTCCTGGGGTTTTGGGGTGTCTATCTTTTGGGAAGTTGTGGGAACAATGAAGTCTTCTGATTTTGATTGATCGGTACTATTTAATGTTGCTAAAAAGTTTTCTGTCTCTTCAGCAAACTCATCCCTAGTAGCAGAAGATTTTAAGCTATTAGCAATAACGATTTGATTAGCTTCCTCTGACTCTTCTAACTCCATCTCTGAATTGAGATCCAGAGATATATCTAAAGATAAGGGTTCTGGCGATCCGAAAAAGTCATTATCAAATTCATCCAAGGTTTCCAAGCTATCATCCCAGTTATGGGGTTCTAGATCAGGTAAGGTTGCCCCAAGGGTGGATAAATTGAGTTCTGTGGGGATCATTTCCCGTTGATCAATCATCACCATAGCGTCCGATCGCCGCAATTCTTGAAGGGCTAATTTAGCCACCTGGGGGAGATCATCGTCATGGCTTTCAATGCCTTGGATAATAGACTGACAGAGAGAAGAAAAAGGACTTAATTCTAACATTTGCCCTAACCCTTCTAACTCTTGTGCCGCGATCAGAAATTCTTCCCTTAAACAAGCATCTTGGGGATCATTTAAGAGGGATTCGAGATGGTTTAAACAGGCATCTACTTCTGTTTGAAACATCAAGCTTACCATATCTTCTTCTTCTTCTTCTGATAGCAGTTTGGCTGCATCTTCTGGTTGAAGATCCCCCAAACGTTCGTATAAACCCTCAAGAATAGGGTTAACCTCTTCTTCTAACCAAGAGTAGTTTATTGTCACCCCTTGACGGTTCCATTGGGCGACTTGTCGTAAGCGATCGACACTCCTTAAAAACAGGCTTTCTAGGGATGGATCAACGATGCGATCGTCTCCTGCTTTGAGAACTTTAAAGAAGTCTTCTAAGCGGTGGGCAATAGTTGAGAGGGTTTGAAATCCCATCATGGCCGCCCCTCCTTTGATGGAATGGGCAGAACGCAACATACTATAGACCTCTTGCAAAAGTTTTTCGTGGTATAATAAAAGATTATTCATTTTTTGCATAGCCACCATTGGTAAAGCGATCGCACTCTCATAGTGGCGATCGCCTGAACCCCAAAAATCAATTAAGTTTTAAAACAAGAATCGTTGTATAATTATTAAAGATAACTATTCAGCTAAGAAAATTGATTTGATAATGAAATATTGGCAAGTTAAAAAGTTAAAAGAGACCGAATTCAAGCGTTTGACAGGAGTAAAAAAAAACTTTCAGAGTGATGGTTCGCACTGTCAAAGCTTATCTAAAAAGAAAAAAGAAACCCGGACGTAAACCAAAATTAATAGTTGAAGACCACATTCTCATAATGCTTGAGTATTTAAGAGAATATAGGACTTATTACCATATTAGTCTAACGTGGAAAATGTCCGAATCTAACGTTTGTCGCATTGTCCATAAAATCGAAAATATATTAATAAAATCTCGTCAATTTCGACTACCTGGAAAGAAAGAATTATGGAAAACGAATTATCAAGAGGAAATGGTAGTAATGGATGTCATGGAAAGTCAAATTGAAAGGACGAAAAAACGACAAAAACAGTTTTATAGTGGAAAACAAAGAGAACATACTTTAAAAACACAAATAGTCATTCAACAGAAAACTGGTCAAATTGTATGCCTAGTCAACGGAAAAGGAAAAACTCATGATTTTAAACTATTTAAAAACAGTGGGGTCAAATTTGGGACGTCAATAAAAGTTCTTGCTGATAAAGGCTATCAAGGAATAGGAAAAATTCATCAATTAAGTGAAACCCCCATCAAGAAAAAGAAAGGGAAGAAGTTAAGCCAAGAGGAGAAAAAATATAATCGGCAACTAAATCGATTAAGAATCACAGTCGAACATATAAATCGTCGCTTAAAAATCTTTAAAATCCTTTCTTATCCTTATCGAAATCGTGGTAAGAGATTCGGATTAAGAGCCAACTTAATAGCTGGACTTCATAACTACGATTTGGCTAATTAATTTGTAAAAAAAATCTATTTAATCTCTAGTGGGTTGAGCTTTTTATCATTAGCTTAACTGTTTTAAGCAGCCTATTTTTAATGATTTTGTGTAGAAGCGATCGCTCTTATCTCAATTATTCAAAAATTATCAGATATTTTGTACATCTGAGCAAGTTAAATTGGCAAAAAAATAGCCTTTAACTATAGCATAAAATATTTTTGCAAGAGTTTTTTTGAGATGAAAGCCTATTCTGTTGACCTCAGACAAAAAATTATTGATGTTTATAATGAAGAGAATCTATCTCAACGTCAATTAGCCAAACAATTCCATGTAGCTAAAAGCTTTATCCAAAAATTGCTTAAACAATATCGACAAACAGGAAATCTTGCTCCACTTAAACGAAGGAAACAAACACCTACAAAACTTAATTTAAAACAATTAAAAGTTCTCGAAGAGTTAGTCAAAACTAACAATGATGCGACTCTAGAAGAACTTCGTAAGCAATTCATAGCGACCACAGGAATTATCATTAGTCGTTCAACAGTAGATAGAATGTTGCATCGTTTGAATTTGACTTTAAAAAAAAAACACTGCATCCAACGGAAAAAGGGAGTGAAAAAGTCCAACAGCAAAGATTAGAATTCTGGGAGACTATTCAGAAAATACTAGCTAAAGACCTGGTTTTTCTAGATGAATCGGGAGTAAATTTAGCTTTAATCCGCTTATGTGCTAGGTCTGAGAAAGGACAAAGAGCTTATGGACAAAGACCATCAAAACGAGGGATGAATGTATCTATTATAGGTGCAATGACTTTGAATGGTATTGTTGCTCAATCTAGTCTAATGGGAGGAACTGATGCACTCACTTTTGAAGCATTTATTTCTCAAAAATTAGTCCCCAAACTGTGGAAAGGAGCTTGTGTAATCATGGATAATTGTTCTATTCACAAGGGAAAAAAAATTAGGTCTTTAATCGAAAAAGCTGGAGCTAAGTTACTCTATCTTCCTACTTATTCTCCCGATTTTAATCCCATTGAGAATTGTTGGTCAAAGCTTAAAAGTATTTTACGTCACATTGGTGCAAGAACATATCCTGATTTAGCAAAGGCTATTGAATCTGCTTTCAACCAAATCTCTCGATATGATATTCGTAACTGGCTTATTCATTGTTGTTACTGTACCTCACTAGACTGAGAAACGCTATAAAATTTTTCAACCCCTTCAGGAACGCCCAGAATAAAACACGGTGTTAAGGATTTAACAGTGTTAAATCCCTACGAGAGTGTATTTGTAGGGACATAATATTATTATGTCCTAGTCAGTTCTCATATATCATTCGGTGATTGCTATATTTGACGAAAAATTATGTTTTTTTTCAATTCAATTCATTGGTTAAAAGTTTGATAACGTTGAACCAGTGTAGGCGTTTGCTCTTTTAGTCTGTCTAGTAGGTCTAATATTGTTAATTTGGGCTTTTTTTTACCTTTAACTTGAGTTCTTAAAACATCGACCATTGTTTCTGGCGATAAATCCCATAAAAATGTTAGAAATGTATCAGCACTTTGCGCTTCTACTCTAAATTGGTTTAAGGAAGATTCGGGAAAATGTTTTAAGTTATCGCTAACAATTACTTGTGCTTTGGCAATTAAGGCCGCCGCTAAAACATGACGATCGCCTTCGTGATTATCCATACAGGGAATTAATTTAGGTGTGACGGGGATCATCGCTTCAGGAAAGGCTTTATTCACCAATTTATACAGAGAATCTGCTTTTTGAGGAGTTATTCTTTCATCTTTGATTAGGTTGCCAAATGCACCTTCTAATATTTCTTCTGTCCAATAGGGTTGATAAAGTCCTGCTTCAGCAGCACAGAGCAAGGTATCTCGTAAATACATGGGGTAAAGTACACAAGAGTCGAGAACAACAGCAAAAACTGTCATTTATCCTTTCTCCTGACTTTCTGCTCTTTCTACTTCATAAAACCCTAATTCTTGACTTTCTTCTATTAATTGCGCTAAGGTTTGTCTGCGATCGCTGTCTCGTTTGGTTTTATAAGCGAGAATATCTTCAACTTTTATCCGTCGATGAGTTCCAATCAAAATATAAGGAATTTCTTGATTATCTAAAAGGGTATAAAGATAAGGACGAGAAATGTTGAGCAAATTAGCCGCTTCTTGAGTAGTAAGACAATGATCTTGGGGAACGAGAGTAACGCCTTTTCCTTGAGCGAGTAAGGAGGTTACTTGTCGCAAAATTTGGTAAATTGACTCTGGTAAAAAAACTTCTTCCCCATCTACACCGACTAACTTAGGATGGGCATTTTCTAAGAGTTCTTCTAGGCGCAAAAGGTCAGTATTTTCTAAATTCGTCTCAAATACGGGCAAATTTGACTCTTTTACTTTTTCTTTCATTGTTCTGATTTCCTGCCTAACTGTAATAAGTGTAACAGATAAATCTTTGTCCCGTAAAGGTAAGGTAACTAAACCTTAATTATACCCTTTTCATTAAGTGAGACTACAGATGTTAACGTTGTAGGGGTCAACGGCCGTTGACCCCTACTTTGAATGTGTAGCTTAACTTTAGGAAACTGGTATTACAATGGTTTGTAACCAGCAAATACATCACACAAACTCGATTTCACTACGGTTATCATAAACGGTTTTTAAACACTCTTCAAAATCCTCTCCTTTCCATGTTCCTGTGTGTCTTAATATTGATTTTCCTGAACGGGGACGCAAAAGAGTTAAAGATTTTTCTTCTACCTCAGCTAATAATCCTTCTTCTTCTAAGAAATCATCAAAACTACTGCCTAAATGTTCACTTTTCATAAGATTTCTTGCTTTTATTTTTTTGAGTGTTTTCTTGACGTTTTATGATAGCATTAATTCCATGTCTGGACATTGAAAAGCTAAAATAATATCATCTTCAGAAATGTCCATATTAATCAATTCATCAGTAATGCCTCTTTCCATGCCATCATATTCTATGTATACTTTTCCTTGTTCAATAGTAATATAAATTAGATTACCTCTAATCCTTTTTTCTCTATCCCAACCTACCTGCATTAAGGCATAATGATCTCTTTGTTGATCCAAAACGGGATCAAGGCGAATTTTCCCATGAGAAGGTCTAAATTGTGCATATTTAAGAATTAATTCCGCAATAATTTGGCGATATTTGTTTAATTTATCCATTGTTGTACCTCCTGTTATATTACGTTAATAACTATTAGGTTTAATGGTAGTTGTTCAATGACTAACTCTCCTAATGGTTCACTGAATATTTCCTCTTTCATTTGTTGAGTAAGGTGGGCATTGCCCACCCTACAAAAAGATTTTACAACTTTATATAAAATATGAGGTTATTATCCATTATCCATTATCCATTATCCATTATTAATTACTCTAACCTTTTCTCGAAGACTTCCCACGCTACGGTATAGTCTTCTTCTCTGTCACACAGGGTAAAGGGTGCTTGATATGTGATAGTGCGTTCTATGGGTCCGTTGGGCATGGTATCATCTAGGATGGTGCGTTGGACTGTCCCTGATGTCATGTCTTTGATGTCATTCCAGCCGATGGGTTCGCCTTTTTTGGGGTTGGCGTTACGGGGGAAACCTACACCCACTAAGCCTTTACTATTATTGGTGAAGACGATGCGTCCATTGATGTCATACCAGGTGTCTTTCTCATATTGACGCATGACGGGGAACTGTACTCGATAAATGGTGATTAGTTCATCTAGGGTTAATCCTAATGCCATTGCTGCGAGTACGTCTATCTCTACTAATGCTTGTCTTCTCTCGTAATCTGTCCGTAAGGCGTTGTTTCTTTGCCATTTTGGGGTTAGATTAGCAAAAAAGTTCTGATTTAAGCGTTTATTGTTTTCTTCTGTGGGCGATCGCTCAGGGGTAAAGGTAGCCCATTTATCTTGATTATAGTCTGGGGTGTAGCTGGTTTCCCATAACTCAGCGTAATGGGTGGTGAGACAAGTTAGGGTTAAACAGCGAATAATTAAGGCACTATCATATTTTATACCGTAAATAATGGGAAAATCGTCTAATGTTTGATGTAAATCTGTTCTACCTGTTAATTTAACTAAAAAATCATAAGGAATAGAAGAAGTTAAAGCACTAAATATTAAAAATTTTGATTGTAATTTATTGATAAAAGCATAACTTCTTACATTATTAATATGAGCGGTATTTTTAGGAATAATTGTATTGATTAAAGTTCTTTCTCGATTAGGACCTAACCTATCCCGAAAAACTAATCTATAGTATTCTGTGACTTTCTTTTCTTTTATTTCTTTATCTTCAACCCAAGGAACAGTAGGAACACGGTTAATATATTCTATTTCATCACAAGCAGGAATATAATTAGTACGGGGTAAATAATCATCAGGAATATTAGTTAAATCAATAACATCATAAGCCCGGTTACTTTTACAAATTTGTCTCGGTGTTTTATTAAAAGGGTTTCCTACAAAAAAATGTGGACCCGATAAAATCCATTGCTTAGAATCTTTCGAAAAACAAGTATTTCGCTTAATTTTTCCATCTTTTTCAGCATTAGTTTCATGCCACATTGCTATAGAGAAATATTCGCCTTGTAAATCACATAAACGTTGTTTTTGATTCGCAAACTTATCTAATATAGTTAATAGTTGTTGAGAATGAATAGCAGGTAATCTTGCTTGTAATGCTGGTGTATTTTCTTGATCATAAAGAGTTGCAAATAGTTGTAAATCATCTTCACTAACGCTAAGAATTCTATCTATATGTCCTTCGATATTCCATTTATTTTCATCATTTTTAATTCCTCCTACTTTTCCTTGTCCATTATGTTCAAAACATTGATCAACTGTTATCGGAGTAAATAAGTTAGAAATATTATCAAAACAAATTTGTCTTGAACTTTGACCATAAATATTAAAACTATATTTTATGCTACTAGCTACATCTTTAAAAAGCATTAATTCATTAACAAATTGAAAATGATACTTTAAACGGGGATAAATAGCTTCTCTAAAACTACCACCTTTAGGATTATCATAATTACTCTCTTGATGAATTAAACCTTGTACACCTGTTTGACTAGAAAATTGCCAACCTTGAGGGATAAAACACTTATATAAATTAGTGTTAACCCCTTTTAATAGAGGATAATTCTGATAAGCATTGAAAAAGTTTTGTGACCCATCAAAACCTTCATATACATTAAAGTAATCAGAAATTAACTGAGGATATTCTGTAAAAACTTCCTCTCTTAACTTACTTTGCTTACTAGAAGAAAACTTGCGTAAAATAAATAAAGGTTCAGCATCCCCTAATACATCCCCTTCACTCCATTTTACCTTAATCCAAGGGGGGTTTCCTAAGAATAAATCAAACCCTCCATTATCGGCAAAAATATCAGCAAACTCTAATTCCCAATGAAAAAAGCGTTTTTCTTCCGCAATTTTTGCCACCAATGCTAATCTAGGGAAACGCTCAATAATCTTATCTAAATTAACTAAACCATATTCTTTTACCCACTTTTGGATCTCATTATCCCTATCGGTTTCAGGAAATAAAGGTAACTCTGGTTCCACATCAAAGATCATTTCCATTTCCCCTAAAATAACCCCAATTTCTAAATAAAATTCGTTACGAGTGGGTAATAAATCAGCTTTTTCTATCTTCCAAAACCATAACGCACACCAATAGTCCATGACAAATTTTAAGCGACGATACGCACTAGAATTTCCTACTCCTTCTGATAACTTTTCCTGTTGATATATTTTATCCTTCATCTGTAAAGAAGTTTCTGTTAATACTTCTGTTTCTTCTTGTCCCCAAATAGATAACGGATCAGTGGTACGTTTTCTTAACTTTCGTAACTCCTTAGTATGACGCATCCATAACTCATCAATGCGTTGGGATAACTCGATTAATTTCTCTATTTCATAATCACTATAAACTTCTTTGATAAACTCCTTTTGCCAATTTTTAATCAAGTCAATGTTATCTTTAGCTAAAGACTTAATCACCTTATCCGTATAATTGGCCATACCTGGATCGGGTAACAAAAAATGATAAATAGAATCTTTTAAAAAGGATGTCTCCCACCCTTTATTCCCTTCTCCCTTTTCACTACTAACTGATGACTGTTTACTACTAACTGATAACTGTTCCTCATTTTCTGATAACTTTTCACCGATAACTGATAACTGTTCACTGTTCACTGATGACTGATAACTGTTAACGGGTTCATGTTCATACCAATAATTACCTTTTTTATGCTTCTTACTAACAGGAATTAAAGACTTATGATAAACTTGTCGCCTAGCACCAATCAAAGAATTTCCGCAGTGTAACTGATTACCAAACCAAGGAATAAACGCATCTCCTTTTTCTGGAGTATAAATACAATTCAACCAAATAGAAACCTCTGCCAACTCCATCGCTATCGGGTTTAAATCAATCCCCACCACATTCCTATCTGCTAAATACATCTTAACCTTTTGTCTTTCCAACTGATACAGATCATGAGGTATTCTTTTCCCTAACTCATCCTGTTTTAAATCTAAATATTTCTCTGATAACTGATTAATTGCCTCATTCAAAAACGCAGCACTTCCCATGGCCGGTTCACATATTTTTAACCCTAAAATATCATCTGCTGTCTTATCCTTTAACAACTCCTTCAACGTATATTTAACCAAACATTTCGTTAACGACTCAGGAGTATAATAAGAAGCAGAATTTTGGCGATCGCGTCCAGCTAACCGATAAATAAACGTCCCTTTGGGATGACATTTCGGGGTGCCATCTTCATTAAATACCCGTTCCTCGTCACTATACTTATCTAAATCAGCCAATTTCACAAAATAACCCACCTTTAACGCATCAGGATTATCATCACCCGCCTTTTTCACCTCATATAAATCCTCCTCCGCAAAAAAGCCCCGAAAACAGAGCAACGCTTCATAAACCGACCCCAACTGGTTAATCCCTAACTGTGCATAAGAAATACGTCCCCGACGCTTCCCCTTACCCTCCCGTGATAAAGACATCAACTCGATCACCCGTCGTAACACCCCATTGCGAAACTTCACCCGATTTAACAATTTAGTGCGCTCTGGGTCAAATAAATGACTTTTTAGAGGTGAAAGCTCAAACGTATTGTGTAACGTGGGTTCTTGTGTCGCTAACACATCTAATTGAGAAGCCTTGGTATCAGGATAACCCTGCCAAATTAAGCCAAATAACTTACTGAGAGACAAATCAAGAAAATAACCCTCACTATCCTCACTGGTGCGTAACTCTGCTTGTTCGAGGTCCCGTAAAAACTCTAAACTATACCCCTCCCGATAAATCTCCGCATTCATGGGTGCATATCCCAACTCCTGACGCGCTTCGATATAGAAGAGAAACAATAAACGGTACATATAACGTAAACATTCCACCGTTAACTGTTCCTCATCCAAATGTCCCTTAAATACCCCTTCCCTACGCTTATATTGTAAATACCAAACGGCCTCATTCCCCAATAACTCAATAGACTCTCGTAGTGCGTATTTCAAGTCATCCGACACCGCAAACGCATGACGATGGGAATTTTCATCCAACTGGTCTAAAAATACCGTTCCTTCCGTGGGACAAGTATGCTCTCGATGGAGTAAAGTAGCGATCGCCAATAACGTCTCAGACTCCTTCCGTCCTAAAATTTCCCCTAAGTCAAACCGTAGAAAACGAGAACTATTCCACTTAAAGCGATCGATCAACACCACCTGATATAAACTTACCAACATCACCCAACGAGGGGGATCATCCAAAGCAAAGATCCCATCAGAAACCACTTCCTCTAAGGTTGATTCCGTGAGAGCATTTTCCTTAATGTGGTCCCCAGATAAGGAAGTTTGGGGAGAGGGGGGAGTGTGGGAGGTGTGGGTAGTGATAAAATCTTGTTCTGTCGTCTTAGGTTGTAGAATAGGTGTTATATGAGGACAAGACTGCTGAAATTGACAATTATTTAAGGATAAATCCAATAAATCAATAGCTTCTGTCTCCTCTGGTAACACTTCCACCACCCATAACCAAGGAGAACCATTATTTTTAACCACTTCTCCAATAATAGGTAATACCGCTTCATCTTCCAACGGTTTAACTTGGGGGAAAAACTTATACCCCAACACCTCCAAAAATTGGCTTAACCATTGCTGCTGTAATAATAAACGCTCTGGGGCCTGATCTTCCGCTTCCCATTGATTTAATGCACGAAAATAGGTTTTTGTCAAGGAACCTAAACGCTCTGGAGGTGTTTTGTCTTCCGATGCTGTTGCTTGTTCCTTCCATCGTTTGGCCACCTCTTTAAGATCATCAGTGAGGATAGCATCAAGATAATGATGAGAATAGAACTCGTTAGCGTTGGTAATACCTGTTAGTTGACCCATATTAGAGCTTATTTCCTTCTTTGAACAATGAACTGTTAGTAATTAATAGTTAATAATAATAAACGGCACTTAATAGTTAATGATTAATAGTCAATAAAAAATACTGTTAAATAGATATTTAAAGATGGATGATAAACAATAAATTTTACACATTTGATTGAAAAATAAGATAAAAATTAGACATGATTACACCCTTTAAACCCAGTTATAACTGATATCTTGCACCAGGACTATAAAACTTATAGTTATTTCAAGTTAAAATCAGACAAAACCCACCTTTCTTATTATTAGTATAGTGAGCGAGACTTGTACTGAGCTTATCGAACTATGCTCATATTCCTCTGTCTTAAACTTATTTGAAACGACTATAATAGCTAAAAACAAAGCCGTCAATTCTAAAGTAGTTAGACTCAAAAAAAAGACTCTTGGCTGTTACCTGTTGATGCTCCTCACTAGCTAGTATTATTGAAAGTGTAATGCTTTATTATAACATATTTGTAACCCTACTCTTCCCCTGTCTCGTCTCAACTGTAACATTTCTTTTTGTCCAGATTCTTATTCAATTATCCATTGTTAATTATCCATTGTTAACTGTTAATTATCCATTGTCCATTATCAATTATCCATTATTGATCCTCCTTGTAAAACTGCAATAATTTTGATGTAGGGAGCGCGCTCGATGGTCATGCTATCTTCAACCCAACGCCAATAGTCATCAAAAATATGGTCAATATGGCGTTTTTCTCGTTCCTTACGCTCTTTTACTAAAGGAGTTCCATCACTAAAACGTAACTCTAATTGATGAGTATGTTGCCCCTTGAGGGTATCTAAACGATTAAGTTGTTGTTGTAACTCCTCATCGATGCGAGACTCAAAGCGATCGCACTCCTTTAACATGGCCTGATAAGCTTGATTAACAGCAGTTTCCCGTAAATTTAATAAACCCTCATCAATGGGTAAAAGACGATTAGGAATCGGCTGTTTTCCCAACTGCGATCGCCCGATAGTTTCCTCAAAAGTTTCAATGCGTTTAAACTGTCCCCCCATAAATACCACAGAAAACCATTGATTAATCAAGGGTTGACCCCGACGGTTAGGAATTAACCCCGTCATAACAAACACCGCTTCATCCTGGGATAAGGAAGGTATCGTTATAACAGGAGCTTGATGTCGTCCAAACGCAGTCACATTGAGATCATTAAGCCATTGTACCGTTGGATGCAGTTCCCATAAATATTGTAGAGGAGTCCAGCGTTCTTCGGCCCGACGAGACGCTTCTAGATCCCGTTTCACTAACTCCTTATCTGCACAGAGTTTAAGGGGATCTTGGGGACTCGGTTGAATTTCTTTAGGCAGTCTCTGATAACGTCGTTTTAAGTCAGAAGGTAACGTTAACTCAATCAAAGCCTGATCCTCAACAATATGATACTGCAAAGGGGTTTCTTGGTGAATTTTCTCCAGAGACGCTACCGTATAACTAAAATCATCTTCAAAAAGACTCGGCATTTCTCCTATTTCCTCTACCGTGTCAGACTCGTCGCTTACCTCAGCTTCTAGATCCAATAAAGCAAAAAAATCAAACTCATCACTAGACGCATTACCAGGGTCAAGTTGTGCCTCAAACCCTTCTGCTGACTCCTTCTGTTCGATGGCCGCTGCGGTAATTTTCACCTCTTCATCTATATCAAATACTCCCATAAACACAGAAGGATCGCCGATATTTTTAACCGCCTGTTCATCTTTCTTAATTAAGACTCGAATAATGCGTTCTGCTTCATCCATCTGAGCATTTTGACAACGGGTTAATAAATAACGAATTTGCGGTTGTTGTTCTTGTCCATAACGATCAATACGCCCGTTACGTTGTTGTAATGCCATTAAAGACCAGGGAATGTCGAAATGAATTAACCGATGACAGAGAAAATGTAAGTTAATTCCTTCTGAAGCCACATCTGTAGCAATTAATAACCGTAATTTTGACTTTTCATCTCCAAATTCTTCGATTACCTCGTTTAAGACAATATCCTTCATGCCACCATCCAGGGTCGCGATCGCTCCTTGTTTCAGTTTAAGATCCCGTTGTAAATTTTCCTGTAAAAACGCCATTGTTTCGAGACGTTCGGTAAAAATAACGAGTCTGTCTTCTGTCTCTTTTCCAGTCCAAGCAAACGCCCCTGGTTGTGTGCCTCTAATTAATTCAAGGAGTTGTTGATATTTAGCAAAAGTATCAGGGGTAATAGTTTCTAAAGCTAATTTTAAGGGATAAAGTTCTTCTAAATCTGTTTTAAGTCCAGGTTCGTTTGCTTTTTCAATCCGTTTAATGCGATTATTAACCGTTTCTAAACAGGCCATAGGACTCGATAACATGGCCTTCAATAAAGTAGTCTTAAACAAATTGCCCACAGACGCTTTACTATCAATGGCAGCTAACTTTAATTGATCAAGACAGTCAAAAACAACTTCCTCTTCAGAGGTGGCCTCAGCTTCAATGGGTAACACTTCTCGTTCAGGAAAATGTTTAGCTAATTGTTCTTTGACATCTTTTTTAAAGCGTCGCACATATAAATCACGAATATCATCCTTAGTATAATCCGACTCCGAAGCGATCGCCGTTGGGTCTAGCATTTTCATTAAGCTGGCAAAACTTTCGGGACGGCCATCATGGGGAGTGGCTGAAAGCATAATCAGGGTATCTGAACGAGTAGCTAATCTTTCAGCCAATTTTGACCGTAACGAAGCGGTGCGTCCCTTTCCCCGTCGTGCCACATTATGACATTCATCAATAACAATAATATCCCAGTATGCCTGTTCAATATAAGTCCGATATTCACGATCTTGTTTGAGGGTATCCACAGAAACAATAGCTTTGTCATAATAATGAAAGGGGTTATGATTAGTGGGAATCCGATTACGCAAACGCTGAATGCCTACAGAATCAAGGCGTACTAAAGGAATGGTAAAACGAAACCAATATTCCTTTTGAAACTGGGTTAGCATACTTTTAGTAGTCACTACTAAAATTCGTTTACCTTTCCCTCGTCGCATTAATTCCGTCACTAAAATTCCTGATTCGAGAGTTTTACCTAACCCCACGCTATCGGCAATTAAAATGCGCTGACGGGGCATTTTCAAAGCTTTTAGAGAAGGATCTAACTGAAAGGGTAAAACATCCATTGCAGCCCGATTTCCCACATAGAGATGGGGTGTTGTCGGGGCGGTTTGCCTGAGATGGGCTTCAATAAATAAAAGCGATCGCACATAACCTGACGTTTCATCAGTGACTAAAGCTGTTGTTTTCGGGTCTAATACCTCTAAGTCGGGTTCGAGGTGATCAATAAAACAGGCAGATTTCCCCTTAATAAAATCGCTAACTCCTACTACTTGTAAGACTTTTGCCCCTGTTGGGGTTTTATCAATGGATTGAATTAACCATTCTGCATCACGAATAACAACTCTAGCACCGGGGGCAGGGGGAATTTTACTTTTTGTATTCATTTCAAGGTTAAGTTCAATGGTTTTTATCCTATTTTATTTCTGACTATCTCTCTTCTGTCAGGCTCTGAAACATGGGGGTCAAACCCTAATTATGTATATATTATCTCATAATAATATTCAAATGGGTGAGACATTAGTATTTCTAAGAAAAACTTGGATAGGGTCATGTGTTGAAAACTCCCTAACTTGATGATACAATATCTCGTTTTCCGATGGTTACTAATAAAGATGTCGAACAGAGGAAAAGTAAACAGTAGGTTCCTGGTTGAGACGGTAAATCAATGGGCATTGTTTAGGTAAAAAGAGAAAACTTGATTTTGCCTTATTAAATGCGCGTTAATTAGAATTACAATTGAAGCTACAAAATTAATTGAGCCACAACATCAAATTGAGGAGAAGTCTCAAGTTTTGTTAGGGAAGAGGATTGAAAAAACTGAGAGGTCATTGTTAGTTATTAATTATACATTATCTTTAGGGTGATGGCTTTATAATTTAAAAATCTAAATCATCCTCTAAAGTTTCTATCAATAATTCCATCCGTTTAACTCCTTGAGAGAGAAATTGCTCACACTGCTGAATCTGTTTTACCGCTATTTCAAATTCAGAAAAGATGGTTTCTAATGGTAACTCTCCTGATTCTATCTTCTCGATTAAAGCCTCAATCTCTGCTACCGATGCTTCATAATTCCAATTTTGTTCTGTTTCTCTGGAAGAAGACATAAATACAAATACAATTAGTCTGTAATAATTTCTGTTACTTTTACTTTAATCGATCCCTGTGCCAATTGTATAATTAATTCTTGTTCTTCATTTAATTGTTCAACATCTCTAACGATTTCCTCATCAATTTGTCTCACCACAGAAAAGCCTCTTTCTAACACAGCATGAGGATCTAATGCTTTTAATTTCTGCCTTAACATCAACGTTTTTATTTTTGCTTCTCTGATAGAAACTGCATTAAGGGGAATACTTTTTAAACGGTTTTTCAACCCGTCTAATTGCTCTAAATCTTGTTTGAGTCTTTGCTGAATACTAGCTATTAGTCTTTGTTTGCGCTGTTGATGTTCAATTTTTAGCACTTCATAAGAAGGAACAGCGATTTCTGCTGCTGCGGTGGGGGTATGAGCGTTTACATCTGCCACTAAATCCGCTAAGGTTTCGTCCCTTTGATGGCCAATCCCAGTAATCACAGGAATAGGGGACTGAGCGATCGCTCTCACAACTCTTTCATCATTAAAACAGAACAAATCTTCTACTGCTCCCCCACCCCTAGCTAAAATAATTAACTCTGCTCGTCCATCATTGTTTACTCTTTCGATAGCTTTGACAATAGAAGATGGAGCCTCTTTTCCTTGAACAGTTGCAGGGGAAAATAACACTTTAACCCCTGGATTTCTTTGATAAGATGTTTTTTGGATATCCCCCCAAGCTGCTGCTGTTGTTGCGGTAATAACTGCTATTATTTGAGGGAATAAGGGAAGCGATCTCTTAATACTTTGATCAAATAATCCCTCTTTCGCTAGTCTGGTTTTTAGCTGTTGATACCGTAGTGCCTGAAGTCCGTCCCCTGTAGCTAATACTTCAAATATTGTTAATTGATATTCTCCCTTCTTAGGATATAAACGAATATTTCCTTTAACTAAAATCTCTGTACCCAGTTTAGGTAACTCTTGTAATCGAGTTTTTTGGGAGTTCCAGATCACGCATTTTAATGTTGTTTGCCCGCCACTATCACTGAGGGTAAAAAATAAACCAACCGTATGAACCTTAAGACTTGAAACTTCGCCACTAACCCACACTCGAATTAACTGGGGGTCATCTTCTAATAATAATTGAATATATTCAGTTAAACCTCTCACAGATAAGGCTGTTCCCAGAATTTTGTTCATTTTAGTACCATAACAAATAATCGAATTATCCAAATGTCTTGAGTATTCCCTTGACTTAATTGACATTTGGAGAGTAACTTAACCATAAACTTTTTCCACTAACTTAAGCATTTCTTCTTCCAAAGGAGTTAGATAAGGACGCTCAATTTTCCCCAACAATCTCAAAACCCCTTTTGCTGTCCCTTCCAACTCTGACCCCTTTTGTAATCTAGAAATTCTACCATGAAGTTTTTGAATCGTTTGACAATCTTCTTCTGTATATTCCAACTCCTGTAAAAACTCAATTTCAACCCCTTCTAACTCGGTATCCCATGTTTGTAGATCACAAGTGTTTTTTGATAGTCCCGTAACAATAGCCCAACAACCATTTTTCCCCTTTAAATCAGGATTATCAAGAGACATAATACCTACTACTTCACCTAACTCAAACGGATTATCTTTTTCATCTCTTGTCATTTCTCTGACAACTTGTTTAACAATACGATGAGTGGGAACCTTACCATTAGCAATCTCCACCGCTTTTCCCCAAGCAACCACTTGGTCTTTCGTTTCTAGGACACCCAACGGACGTACCTGAAACTCTGTAGTCGGGAGAATTTCACAACGATTCGTTGTCAGATTTTCGTAGATGTTAGCTCCTACAATCAAATAATCCGACTTTTGACGGGAATGGCCAAATTGCTCCCGACAATAGCGTTCAAAACTCGTATGAGTATCCCGATATAACTTTTGGTCACGAAGTTGCTGTAATGCTTTCCCTGCCGCCCAAACCGCTCCAATAACAACAGCTTCCAATCGTTGTTTTTCAGCAAGTTCCACTTCAGTTAGGGGTTGAAATGGACTGTCTATTTGGCTGTGTTGTTCATCAGACACAACCTCAACATCAATGGTTTGTCCTCCCTGAGACTGAGCAAATAATGCCTTAAAGTCCCCATCCGTAAACCCATCAATAGCGGAACTGCGTCGTCGTCGATATCTTGCTATGGTTGATTACCTCTTTCAATTCCTATTTATATAGATTATTTCATCTAAAAACCGATAGTTCAAGGTAAAATGGAATTATTAATGGACTCTGCGAGAATGCAATCTGCAATCCTTTGACAACGAACTCTTCAATTTTCTGTTTAATGACAACTCTCTACTTAGAAATATTTTACTAAGATAATTGAATCACTTAAAGCTTTTTTAGCTATCAGAAAAAGACACCATTACAACGCTCATTAAGAATAAATAATTAATAACTCATTATCAATTATCCATTATCCATTGTTCATTAATCTATATTTTTCCAGAGGTGAAAAAATGAGCCATAATAATTCTATAGGGAACTATTTAATTCAACGACTACTAGAATTAGGAGTAAATCATGTTTTTGGCGTACCAGGAGATTTTGTTTTAGGCTTTAATAAACTATTAGAAAATAGTGACCTTGAATTTATAAATACTTGTGATGAACAAGGGGCAGGGTTTGCAGCCGATGCTTATGCTCGTTTACGAGGGTTAGGTGTTGTTTGTGTGACTTATTGTGTTGGAGGTTTAAAGATTGCTAATACCACTGCTCAATGTTTTGCAGAAAAGTCCCCTGTAGTTGTCATTAGTGGTTCTCTTGGTATCAACGAACGTATCAAAAACCCCCTATTACACCATAAAGTTAAAGAATTTGATACCCAATATAAAGTATTTCAAGAAATAACCGTAGCAGCAACTGTTCTAGATAATCCTGATACCGCCCAGGTGAATAGAACAATTATCCATGATTACACAAGCTCCTTTCCACAGTTTGGGGACTAATTTTTGAGAAATAAATGCTTCAAAAGTGAGTGCATCAGTTCCTCCCATTAGACTAGATTGAGCAACAATACCATTCAAAGTCATTGCACCTATAATAGATACATTCATCCCTCGTTTTGATGGTCTTTGTCCATAAGCTCTTTGTCCTTTCTCAGACCTAGCACATAAGCGGATTAAAGCTAAATTTACTCCCGATTTATCTAGAAAAACCAGGTCTTTAGCTAGTATTTTCTGAATAGTCTCCCAGAATTCTAATCTTTGCTGTTGGACTTTTTCACTCCCTTTTTCCGTTGGATGCAGTGTTTTTTTTTAAAGTCAAATTCAAACGATGCAACATTCTATCTACTGTTGAACGACTAATGATAATTCCTGTGGTCGCTATGAATTGCTTACGAAGTTCTTCTAGAGTCGCATCATTGTTAGTTTTGACTAACCCTTCGAGAACTTTTAATTGTTTTAAATTAAGTTTTGTAGGTGTTTGTTTCCTTCGTTTAAGTGGAGCAAGATTTCCTGTTTGTCGATATTGTTTAAGCAATTTTTGGACAAAGCTTTTAGCTACATGGAATTGTTTGGCTAATTGACGTTGAGATAGATTCCCTTCATTATAAACATCAATAATTTTTTGTCTGAGGTCAACAGAATAGGCTTTCATCTCAAAGTATATTTAATAAACAGGGTAATTCGGCGATCGCAAGAAGTGTTTTTTTCTGTTTATTTAGTTGGCGATCGCCTACGGACATTTTTCCGTAGGAGCCATTCAATTGTACCTCACTAGCCTGGGAAATGCTATATCCCAGAACAAAAGTCCCAGGCTAAAATCCAACTCTGTCCATAGAGTCCTACCCAGAAGTCGCTATGTCTTCTAACGTATTTTTTGGGTTCGGTTAGTCTAGAAATATATTTTTGATAGCCTTTATTCTTGATTGACTTACCTTTTAAAGCTGAGGCTGTGTAAGCGATCGCTATTAATAAAATTAGGTTAGTAAGCCTATGGGTATTCGCTTTGTTCCCTTCAAGGTTATAGCCACCACTTTTATAATCTCGGAACATAGCTTCAATTCCACCTCTCATTTTATAATATTTTATAACTTCTGATGCGTCATCTAAATAGACTATTTGTACTGTTTTTTTAGAGAGCGAAATTGATTTTGAAAAGTGATCGCTAATCTCTAAACCCCTCACGGTGAGTCTTTTCCAACCCTTGTCACCCCGTCAAGCCTAAAACTTATCTTCTTATCGGTAAGCTTATCGTTTTTCACAAATCAAATCCGATTGCTATAGATGCAGCAATCCTCGCCCTTCGCCTTGTTGGACGTTGTTGCCCAATAGCAGGATTAAGTTTATTATCGATTTGGCTTTGCATTCGGTCAGCTAAGTCTCTGAATTTCTGAGCTTTCTTGGGATTGGGATACCTTAGTTTTGTAGGGGTATATTGAACAGGTAAGTCGAAAATAGATAGTTGCAGGAAATTAAGGGGATCAATTTTCCCCTGCACTGTTTTCGTTGTTTTCATGGATCTGCCCTGAATTCTTCTTCTCGGTGATCCGCGCGAAAGCGCACCCATAACGATATACCAAGCTCCGCTCCGAGATTGGAGTGATCTTTGAATGCTCAAGAGGACAAAAGATGTGATAATCAAAGGAACTATCTTTGATTAAGTTGTAGTCAAAAAAGTTAAATCCTTTAATTTAACAATTAAGATGTAGGAAGATTAAATCTTGTGATTATTAGCTTTAACAATTTGAAAGGCGGCTGTGGGAAATCAACTTCGTCAGTTCATATCTGTCGTTACCTTTTAGACAAAGGATATTTAGTTGCTTTGGTTGATAGTGATTCCCAGGCAACAAGTTCTCGTTGGATGGAGCAATTAAATGAGGGTATTGTCAAACCAAAAGTTTTTCGTTTAACCGACCCTGATTTAATTATCGACGAACTTCCCTTAATAGCGAGAAACATGGACTATACGATAATTGATGGAGCCGGGGGGTTAGCTGAAGTTCAGAGGGCTACATTACTTTTAGCTGATGTCGTGTTAATTCCTATTCAACCAAGTTTTCTCGATATTGATGCCTCCGAAGAAATGATCAAAGCAGTTAGGAGAGCGAGAACCATTCGGAATGGATTACCCTTAGCTTATACTTTTCTAACGAGGATCGTACCAAATACGTTATTACTCAAAGATTCTCTTGAATTTTTAAAGACTTTTGAGGATGTCCCGTTATTATCAACAGTCATTCCTCAACGTCAAATCGCTGCCGATGTCATGGGACAAGGTTACACATTATTTGACGAGAAGTCTCGTCCGGCAAAAGATTTAGTTAAAGCATACACCAATTTATTTAGGGAGGTTCTCGATGGTTCGTCGCACCATTCGCCAAGTTAAATCGGATACAGTCACTGATAATGAAACTTTATCTAAAGAGGTTCAGGACGCTTTTATTAGACAAGGTGTTATCCCCTCATCAAATCAAACTGCTAGTTATCAGTTAATACCTATTTCACAGATTGTCACCTGGGAAAACCAACCTAGAAGTTACATTGATCAACAAGCAATTAACAAATTAGCTAAAACCATTGAAGTGGAAGGATTTAAGTATCCTTGTTTAGTTCGACCCATTGAGGATAACAAATACCAAATCGTTGCGGGTGAGCGAAGATATTTAGCTGCTCAGTTGGCCCTGAAAACAGAAATCCCTTGTTTAATAGAAAACCTCAATGATACAGATGCTCTTGAGGCAGCTTTAAAAGAAAATTTACTTAGAGAAGACTTAAATCCCATTGAGGTGTTAAACAGTCTTCTGCGTTTACTTAGTGACCAGTTACAATTATCTGAAGATGATGTCTGTAAATTACTCTATGAGATGAAACGGCGATGGGAGACTCATCAAGAGAAGAAAAAATCGTCTGGGGAAATCAATTTCCCTAACTCAACTGATGACCGTTATCAAACGGTGATTACCCTATTTGAGTCTTATGGGTATAATTGGTATTCTTATGTATGTAGTCAACTCAAACTACGAAATTTACCCAAAGATGTGTATCAGGCGATCGCCACGGGTCAGATTGAATATTCTAAGGGGTTGAAATTCAAATCAATAAAAGACGATAAGTTAAGACAATCCTTATTAAATGAAGCAATTGAACTTGGATGGAGTCAAAAACTAATTTCTCAAAAGATTAAACAAATAAAGGAAAGTAATGCTGACCCCAAAGTTTTATCTCCTAGTCAACATTTAAGTGATGTTACTCGTCGAGTTAACCAAGTCAAACCGTGGAAAACTGATCCCAAAGTTTGGAAAAAGATCCAGACAAAATTGAAAGGAATCGAAGATTTATTATTGGAGGTAGAAAACAATAAATAATTAACAATCTTGCTCAAGACTGCTCAAAAATGGACTGGGTTTTCCATAATAGATGATGTTAACTTCTTGTATAGCCCTTGTTGCAGCTACATGAACAAGAGAACGTTCTAGATGCAAGAAGTTTTGACGTGCTGTGTCGTCACTGATATCCTGTAAAGCAAATTTTAAAGGAATCAAGTCATAATTAAAACTACAGATAAAAATTCGATTAAATTGAAGTCCTTTAACGCGGTGCATAGTCGCGATTCTAACCCCAGGCTTTTCTTCATTATCCGGTTCACTAGGTTTAATTTGTTGAGCTTGAATATTGTGTTCATTGAGGGCATGAAGATAATGCTTAATTAACTGATTTGTTCTCAATACTAAGCAAGTATTTGATAGCGGTTCAGACTCTGAAATAGTCTTCAATTTATAGATTAAAAAATTGATTTCATCTTCAAAAGAAGAAAAACCTTGAATATTAGGAACAGTGCCTTGAAGTAAAGAACGATAATCGTTTAAATTGTCTAATTTTCCATCAAGATCATCAAAGGGAATGTCTTTTAACATTGCCGTTGCCCATTTTCTAATTTGCTCTGTTGTACGGTAATTAATTCTAAGCTTATGAGAACGACCTCGAATCTCAATTCCGCAGTGACTTAACACAACCTTATGTCCATAAATCCTTTGATGAGGATCTCCGACAATAAACAGATCGTTACCTTGATTATTAGAAACAACTATAGTACGAAGTAATTGAAATACGCCCTCACTCATATCTTGTGCTTCGTCAACAATAATGGAACGGAAAGGAAGAGTAATTCCCGGTTTATTTTTAAGAAGACTACAAACATCGCGTAACGCATCTTCAATTTCTTTCCAACCCTTATGTTGTAATAGAGAACGATATTCTTCAAAAACAGGCCAGATAGCCGCCCGTTCCGAACGTTTAAGACTGGTTCCTCGACCAACACGAGATACTTTTAGATAATCTTTTAATGTCCGAACTCCATGAACTTGAATAACGTCTTTCCATTCATCCTTATAGAAAGATAAAGGTAATGAAGGAGAAGTCGGAGCAATGGTATAAGCTTCTTGCCAAAGGTTTTTAACTTGCTCTTCGTAGACAATTTTAGAGTTAATCCCTTCACTTTTCAGAAAATTACTAACCCATGAATCAATATTTTCTACATGAATACGTTTCATAATATTAGATGAACAAATTTTGTGTAAATTCATCTGAATATCTATAGCTAAATTGCGAGTGAAGGTGGTAAAAAAAATACGATCATTTTCCTGATTAAAACAGTGTTGTGCTAACCATTTAGCACGATGAATGGCAACAACGGTTTTACCGGTTCCAGCCCCTCCTAACACCCGTACCGGTCCGTTCCAATCTCGTTCAACTAATCGACGTTGACTAGGGTGTAGGAAAACTCGCCATTTTTCAAGAGGGGCTGCTAAAATTTCTTGTAACGCTGAGTCATCTTCCACCAAGAAAAAGCGTCGTTTTGTTTCATCTTTGCTAAGTGCCTCATCTAAGTTATTAGGATCAATAACCTCGGATTTTAATTTATGATGTTCTTTGAGAACTGTTTCAAGAGAATAACCTGCTCCCAACATTAGTATGGCATCAGCCGCTTCTTCAGGTAGTTGGGGTAATAGTTGATCAATATCAGAGTCGCTAACAACAGCCCGAACAGAAGGTAATAATTCTTCAGGAACCCCCAAACGTAGAAAATGACGAGTTGAAATCTGACTAAATCGCCTGATAACTTCTGAAGAGTTATTGTGGTTAATTTGTTTCTCTAAATTTTGAGCTTGTTCAACATCAACAATTTGTAAAGCACCGGATTCTGAGTTGATTTTACAAACCCGATTTTGCGCCCACTGATAAGCCTGATCGTGTTTATCAACCCATAAAAGAAGATAGGTATTGCCGTTATCAGGTTTACGAACAATGGCACGATATGATTGGTCAACTCGCAGAGATTTTAGGTTACTGTCACGGGCATTTTTAATCGATTCATAATTTAATCCTGTTTGAGTCGGATTTTTCTTAAATTGATCAATTAACTTACTGGCTTTCCCTTGAACTTTTTTAGGAAGCCGATTATAAGAGTCAAAAAAATCAATAGCGATCGCCAAACGAATAGGAGGGATTGACATCAGAATATCTCCAAATTAAGTTAAATAAGTTTGATAAAAAAGTTCCATATCTTCTAGGACAGAAGCTATAGTAAAAACCTGCCAAGGCTCATTTTTAAGCGGTTCTACATCTAATTCATCTGTCACTAAAGCTATTTTGCGGTCAGTCCAAGCAATTTCAGCTTCTGCAATAACCGTCCCCATTTGGTTAGTTAACTCGAAACCAACTTCTGGTAATAACCATTGATGGGATTGCATATAATCGAATAATATTAAAGCAGTTTCCTCAAATAATAAGGATTTAAGTTCTTGCCATTGCTCCTGATCCAAATTAGACAACTCAAAAGAACTATTTTTCCTGTCAACGGATAGAGAATTAAAATTAACCTCAGAAAAATCTTGATTAGTAATAATATAGGTATAAGGAAGAAATTGAAGTAAATTAAACTGTCGTAAAAGTCCATTCCAAACTCGTTTTTTTTCTTCTTCAATGGCATTTTTATCATTAATCCAAAGTATAACAAAAGCACTTTGAGCCTCATTATTTCGATGCTCTTTAGGAGAGATAGCTGTATATAATTTACAAAGGGCATCTTGATTAGTAGAAAGTTTTTCAATCAGTCCTAATAATAACTGTGTTGATAAAGAATTTTTGAATTGCGACCAAACATCAGGAGACATTATAGATTGAACTTCTTTTTCCCATTGTTGCCGTTTGAGTTTGTCTTTAGAAAAATTGACATCAATATGAGCTAAAGTAGAAACCAAAGCAAATTTTTCCCAAGGGATTTGAGCGGGATTAGTCAGAAATTCCATTAACCAATTGAAACTATTAGCTGTTATAAAAGAAATAAAAGTTTCACAATTATATTGTTTATAAAGAGTGTTTTTAGTACGATGAAAGGTATCGTTGGCTTCTTCATTTAAAAAGTTGGTGTAATAATCAATTTTTTTAGTTTGATTAAGTTGAGACTCCACATCCGACCAAGTTAGAGACCAAACATGATAGTTACCACTTTTGGCGATCGCCATTCTTTGGGCAAAGTCCGTTTTAAGACGATTTGCATGATACTGCCAACCATCTGTAAAGATAACAATGGGTAAAACATGAGAGGTATTTTTAACAGGATAAAAGATAAAGTCGGCACGACTAGGAACACTAATTCCTTCTTCAATCCCAAGTTCTACTTGTGGTTCAATCATCCAAGATTGCTGTCCCATTTGAATATAATAACCAGCTTTTCCGTTAATAATTTCTGAGCGAACAACAGTGGGATGATCTTGATGACGATGACGACGTATTGCTTCAATAAATCGCTGTTCAAGAACACTGTCAAATAAAGCATTAAATGAGGTTTGAGAAAGACTTTGAGGAGAAGGTTTTAATAGAGACTGACGACTCAGAATTTCATTGAGTAGATCCCTAGCAATTTTTCGACTGGTACGATCTTGATCAAAGCTATTCCGATAAGCATAAACACAGTTATAACAGCCATCCTGACAATTACAAGCACGAATAACATCTAGTGCTTGTTGAAACAGAGAGAAAAGATTATCTGGGTGCTGAACTAATTGGCGTAAATACCCTGTTCCCCCTGGTACTGTATCATAAAGGAACAGAAAAGGTTTCCTCAGTAAGCTAGAACTATCAGTAGAAGGCTCTTTAATAATTAAGGTTTTGAGATGGTCAACATTCCCCTTAAAATAAGATTTCAGTCCTAATTGTAAAGCAGCAATAAAAGAATGTAATTTGTCATCAGAATTTAGAGTATCAATGGGTAATAAAAATCGAATTGCCTCGGAATGAAACTCACGGAATAAATAAAGAACCTCAAGAAAATCCTCATCATTATTAGACTGATTTCTAGTAGCGCAAGTTAAAGCATGATTAGGTTTCTCAGGATCTCTTTGGACTTTCCCACAGGAACGACAGATACGAAACCCAGCCCTAGCTCTTGACTCTCCTGCGACTTCAAAAGATTCTGCTTGTAAAGAGGACTCCCCAAAGTTAATATCTCGAAATGTAACCCGTGATAAAAATTCAAAGCCAAAGGGAAATGTTTCTTCTTCAATTAAATAACTACTTTCACAACAACTGGGTTCAAAATCAACCAATAACTGTCTGGTAAAAAAAGCAGGACTTCGTTCATCTCGGTCGTCTACAATACGACTTTCTCTAGCATTGGTGGTAGCCATCACTTGACGCAACCGTACCATTTTTCGCTTTCGTCCTTCATCTGACCACATGGGATCATTACATCGGGGACAAGTTGACTGTTTAGCGGTTGGGTGAAGAGTTGGGACTGCATAGGAACAATTACGACATAATCGCCATTCTTCTATTTTGGATAAGTTTAAGTCAATTTGATCAATACTAACTCGTTTTCCTTCAGCATAAAATACCCCACTGGGGACTAACTCCTTGATAGCGGTCGCACCGGGTCTTTCATATTCAAAGGTTCTTGTCTCATATTGTTTTCCTTGACTATTCCCTTGACTGTTGTTTCTGCGCCAAATAATGGAACGTAAGGTGACACCGGGTTCTGGAAAAGCATAATTAGGAAGTAATCCTTCATCTGTTAAAAAGTTAAAAATATTTTTCTGGTTAATATTTTTAACTAATTCCATAAGACCACTACGTTCTCGTTTAAGTTCGGCCATTTCCTCTTCATAATTCTGGGAATGAGCCGCTTTTTCTTTTTCTTTGATGCGACGACGTAAGGTTTCAATCTGATTTTTTAAACGAGTCCGTTCTTTTACAACCTCTTGTAATCGATTAAGAATACGCCAGGTTAACCCCCCTTCATGATTCTGTCCTTTTTCAATAAAGTGCTGTAACTTGGTTTGAGTTCTTTCACTGATTTCTTCTTGGAATAATTCAAGAAAATCCTTTAATAATTGTTGTTGTTGCTCTTCTACAAACTGAATCCAAGGATAAGGAAAATGAGATTCTTTGACCGATTGAACTGTATTAAGAACTGTTCCTAATTCTTCTAAAAGTTGTCCAGGGGCAATCCCCTTTGATACCCATTGATCTAAACAATAAGCTGTTAATTGTCGTTGTAAAATAGCCGAAGCATTCAAATAAGAACCAGGAGGACTAACATCCCCATTAATCATTTTCATCGGTTCGGCCCAAAAGAAGAGATCGTGGGGGGTTCCATTGGCGATCGCTGTAATAAAAGCGTTACCATCCCGTCGTCCGGCCCGTCCGATCCTTTGTTGATAATTAGCTTGTCCCGGAGGTACTGAACATAATAATACAGAAGATAAGTCTCCAATATCAATCCCCATTTCTAGGGTCGAGGTAGCTGATAAAAGATTAGGATCACTGCGTCGTTGTCCTGTTATAAATTGAGTTTCTAATTCTTCTCTAACTTCTCTATCTAATAAGCTGGTATGTTCCCTAGCAAAAATTCGCCATAAGGTTCCTTTTGTGTAAAGATTGCGATAAAAGTTACCACTGGGACTGGGGACAGTCTGATAATGACCTTGACAAAGAGGACGTAAACAAGGCATTTTTTCCCAAGTTGATAAGTCTTTTGGGGTAGCAGTGACACGATGACCACAATGATCACATTTTAGGGTCTGACTCTCTGTATAAAGTCTCAATGCTGATTGTTGAATTCCCCAAACTTTGGCTTTTTTGTTGGTAGAATAAACTTGAAAAATTCCCTGTTCTACTAATGTTTTCAGGGTAAGGTCATATAAATTTTCTAATTGCGAAATAATTAAAGGGGAATAAGACATAAATAACTTAAATCCCCAAGTTTCAGCCCATGTTGATTTTTCGCTTGTTCTCAAAAGGGTTTCAAAGCGAGGTACCGTATAGTTAGAAAAATAGGTGGGTGTTAACGAAGCTGGTCCAAACCCTGGCATAAATAATGGTCTTTGTAAGAGAAACGTATTACCCCCACTGGTGATGTAACTTTCGGTGACAGAATGTATGATCCCTCCCCGTTGGCGTAAATGATAGACAAACCCTAAAATAAACTGCTGTAGGGTGTGTTCGGTTAACGTTTCTAGCCCACCGATTTCGTTAGGAAGTATTTCTAATAATTGAGCGATCGCCGTTTGTAATAAAGACTCATCAACCCCCACTCCACAGCTTTCTGTCCGTTCTAATGACCCCCCTAATGAGTTTTTTAAGCCAATTTCGCCTACTACTTCCCAATCCAGTCGTTTATTGATTAAATCCACTAAACTCTCGGCGGCTTTCCCTGTGGCTTGTAAATCTTCCCATTCTTTGAGCCATTCCATGTCAGAAGGCATGAAGGTGGCCACATAATCTGCATCATTACCATTGAAGAGTTGACTACGCCAATAAGTGGGAAACTGAGTGCGAATATCTTCAAGGGTTTGACCATTGCCTTGATATTGTAAATATTGACATAAAGCTGACCGTAGGGTGGTTCGATAGGTGCGAGCTTCAAAAAATCCGGCACGGTGGGCGGCATCTTGTACTGAGTCAGAAAAGGTAATCAGTTTATGATCGTCGTTATAACGGGAGGCGTAAAGACTACCAATGGCAGCACTGGCAAGACTAGCGGCCCGTGATCCTAAAATAGCTAATCCATTTTTAGTTTCACAAATGGGACAGTCATGACTCACCATTCGTTTGGTTTGCCCTCCTCGTTGGGATGTGTGCAGAATATTATCGGGTTCAATAACATTGATTAATCTTTCACCCCCACAGCGAGAACAATGGTGTGCATCTCTTCTTGTCAAGGTTAAGCAGTCGCAACAAAGTTTCCAAGATCGCCACCCTGTCTCTGGTGACTCATCGGAGGGGAAAATATAAGTAGTTAAGGGATTTTTGGCAAAGAAAGCGCGATAAAAGTCTTGTAACTCCCCACTAATTTTACGATCTCCTGTCTGTTTCCTCAAACCTCCCCATGCGGTACTTCCACAGCTTCGACAGTGCATCACGGGTAGGGTGTTTTGTTTCTCTTCAGGGGTCAAGTCGTCGGTGTAAACTAAGGTTGGTTGTGGGTTAACCTTGGCCACCATCCGACGAAGTTCTCTTAACCAGAATTGTACTCTTAAGTTAACCCAAGGTCTATTTTCTTGGTTCCGAGCGATGGCACATAATGCGATTAAACTATCTAATAATAAAACAGAATATTCTGTTTGCTCACTATGGGGTATATGAGGTAAACTCATTTTTTTGTTGAGTTCTTGCCATAGTTTTTCTAGGGATATAACTTGATCCGTGTCTAATATTTTGAGTAGGTTATGAATGATCGGTAAAGACTTCAGGCGATCGCCTAATTCAATGCGTGTCTCTATATTTGTAAATGTCCCGTCAAGGGAACGATGGAACCAAAGTTCATATTGAGATTCTAGATAGGTTTCGAGACTTGAATAATAATTGGGGTTAAGTTGCTCAATAACGGCAGGGGAGGGAATGGGTAGGGGATCAATAAAAGCATCGGCCAGAAATTCGGCGGAACTGAGTCTATCTTCTTCTATAATGGCGGTTTCATCGAAGGGTTCATTAAAGACGGTTTGAGCATAGGCTAACATCTCTTGTTTGGCGTTTCCGGTTCCTAATGTGGCTGAGGTTCCGACGCAGACTAAATGTTGTGCAGGGGTCTTTAAACGGGCTTTGAGACGACGTATTAAACAGGCTAAGTCGGTTCCTTGTGCGCCGTCAAAGGTATGAATTTCATCAACGACTAAATAACGGAGGGTGTCTGGGGTGTTATTTGCCCATATTTGCTGGTCACGGGGACGAATCAGCAAATAATCTAACATTTTATAGTTGGTTAAAATAATATCGGGAGGATTTTGTCGTAAAAGGTTTTTATCGGTGATTAAGTGATCTTCTCCCATTAATATTTTAGGTTCTCGTTCTGATTCTCCCACAAATAACCCTGCGCTAACTTTACCTTTTAGGTTAGGGTTATGCCAAATTAAACTGGCTAAACGTTTGGCTTGGTCTGTGGCCAAAGCGTTCATAGGATAGATTAAAATAGCTTTGATGCCTTGTTGTTCTCGATTTTGGTAGCAATAGTCCAAAATGGGGAGCATATAACATTCTGTTTTCCCTGAACCGGTGCCTGTGGCCACTAAAGTAGATTGGTATTGTGGGGCCTGTAGTCGGGCAAAAGCGAGTTGTTGATGGCGATGAGGGGAGAAGGCCATGGGAACATCCGAAAAATAGTCTTTCCCTACGGTTCCTTGGCGAAAAGGCAACCCTATGGATAAATAAGGCCCTTTAAAGACCGCTTCTGGTTGTTGTAAAAATTGTTCTATTAGTCCTTGAAACCTTGGTGTAGCTGGCCGAAATTCTGTTGTCACAAAGTCGGCTATACTGGTACGAATTTCCCTGGCCAGAAGAGAAGGAATCATTGATTAATCAAATAAATAAGGGGTCAACGTCGCCGAAGAAGTGCTTTTGTTCCCAATTGTTACCATCTCGGACAATTAAGCAACACTCATATTTTTATTGTTCCCAGAATTTCCGCAGTTGTTAACATAGTCCTGATATTTGACCAAAAATTATATTTTTCAATTATAGCATTTCCCAGGCTAGTGAGGTACAATTGAATGGCTCCTACGGAAAAATGTCCGTAGGCGATCGCCAACTAAATAAACAGAAAAAAACACTTCTTGCGATCGCCGAATTACCCTGTTTATTAAATATACTTTAGACCTCTTGCAAAAGTTTTTCGTGGTATAATAAAAGATTATTCATTTTTTGCATAGCCACCATTGGTAAAGCGATCGCACTCTCATAGTGGCGATCGCCTGAACCCCAAAAATCAATTAAGTTTTAAAACAAGAATCGTTGTATAATTATTAAAGATAACTATTCAGCTAAGAAAATTGATTTGATAATGAAATATTGGCAAGTTAAAAAGTTAAAAGAGACCGAATTCAAGCGTTTGACAGGAGTAAAAAAAAACTTTCAGAGTGATGGTTCGCACTGTCAAAGCTTATCTAAAAAGAAAAAAGAAACCCGGACATAAACCAAAATTAATAGTTGAAGACCACATTCTCATAATGCTTGAGTATTTAAGAGAATATAGGACTTATTACCATATTAGTCTAACGTGGAAAATGTCCGAATCTAACGTTTGTCGCATTGTCCATAAAATCGAAAATATATTAATAAAATCTCGTCAATTTCGACTACCTGGAAAGAAAGAATTATGGAAAACGAATTATCAAGAGGAAATGGTAGTAATGGATGTCATGGAAAGTCAAATTGAAAGGCCGAAAAAACGACAAAAACAGTTTTATAGTGGAAAACAAAGAGAACATACTTTAAAAACACAAATAGTCATTCAACAGAAAACTGGTCAAATTGTATGCCTAGTCAACGGAAAAGGAAAAACTCATGATTTTAAACTATTTAAAAACAGTGGGGTCAAATTTGGGACGTCAATAAAAGTTCTTGCTGATAAAGGCTATCAAGGAATAGGAAAAATTCATCAATTAAGTGAAACCCCCATCAAGAAAAAGAAAGGGAAGAAGTTAAGCCAAGAGGAGAAAAAATATAATCGGCAACTAAATCGATTAAGAATCACAGTCGAACATATAAATCGTCGCTTAAAAATCTTTAAAATCCTTTCTTATCCTTATCGAAATCGTGGTAAGAGATTCGGATTAAGAGCCAACTTAATAGCTGGACTTCATAACTACGATTTGGCTAATTAATTTGTAAAAAAAATCTATTTAATCTCTAGTGGGTTGAGCTTTTTATCATTAGCTTAACTGTTTTAAGCAGCCTATTTTTAATGATTTTGTGTAGAAGCGATCGCTCTTATCTCAATTATTCAAAAATTATCAGATATTTTGTACATCTGAGCAAGTTAAATTGGCAAAAAAATAGCCTTTAATTATAGCATAAAATATTTTTGCAAGAGGTTTTATCAATTTTTTGGCCACTGACTTCGTTGGACCCTAACCCTAATAAATCAGATTCTAGATTATCAAGGTATTCTTCTGCTTCTGCTAAGAAATGTAATCTAATCTCTTGTTCTTTATCCTTAGCCATGATGGTTACCGTAAATGTTCATAAAATTGTTTAGTTTTGATAGAGATTAAGGTGATTTCCACTTCGAGAATATACCTAATTTCCCAATTATTCCCCCCTTAAGAAGGGGGGTTAGGGGGTATCATAAGGGATCTCCTTTATCAGAAATCACCTAAGCAATAACCATTCGGTTAAGCAAAAGAGGAGGGGGAATTTAGTCCAAACCTAACTTACCTTAAATGTCTCCATAGACTCCTGTAACTGTTGCGAAATAGTAAGGGTTTCTTGGAGGGAACTGGAAACTTGACGGGAGGAGTCGGAGGTTTGTTGGGAAATTTTGGCAACTTCTTCCATTAACTGGGTAACAGACTCGGAAGTATTGGCTTGGGATACAGTTGCTTGGGAGATGGACTGTAATAACTCGTCAATTTGACGAGAAACATCCACAATTTGCCCTAAACTGCCTTTGGTTTTCTCGGCCAAACGAGTCCCTTCTACTACCTGAGTAGTGCCTAATTCCATAGCTTCTACCACTGCGGAGGTTTCTTTTTGAATACTCTCAACAATTTTCTCAATTTCCTTTGTTGCAGAGGCTGACTGTGCTGCCAGTTGTCCCACTTCTTTTGCAACCACCGCAAAACCTCGCCCTTCTTCCCCGGCACGGGCTGCCTCAATACTAGCGTTGATGGCTAATAAGTTGGTTTGTAAGGCAATTTGGTTAATTAAGGAAACTGCTTTAGAAATCTGTTGCGAAGACTCCCCTAACCGTTTCACTTTCTTGGTAGTTTCCGCAACAGTTTCCCGTAGTTGGAAGATATTAGATACAGTTTGTTCCATATCTGCCCCCCCGATTTCTGCGGTGCTAGAAGCGGTTTTTGCCACTGCTGCTGCTGCTTTGGCATTATCTGCCACTGCTTGAATAGAATGGGTCATTTCTTCCACGGAGTTGAGGGTTTCCCCAATCTGAGAAGCTTGTGTTAGAGCAACGTCCGCTAATTCTTGGATTGATCCTTTATTAGTGCTAATGGAAGTATTCACCTGGGTTGCCGTATCTTTTACCCGACTCACCACATCCCGTAAACTTTCCACAATGGAATTGGAAAAGTCGGCTACAATGCCAATTTCTCCGCTATTAATATCTGCCCGTACCGTTAAGTCCCCATCTGATGCACCTTCAACATCGCTTAAGAGTTTAAGCAATTCTCCTTGTAATTTTTCAGAACGTTCTTTTTCCTGGTGAGCAATTTCTTCTTGTTGACGGGCATATTTTGCTTGTTCTTCTTGTTGTCTTTTGGCTGATGCTTCTTGTTCTATCAATAAATCTTGGATCTGTTGCGCCATAGTATTAATATTGCTTCCCAATTCAGCAATTTCATCATCTCCCACCACAGGAACCCGTTGATCGAGATCCCCTTGTCCCAATTTTTGCACAACTTCGCTAGACTCTAGGAGGGGACGGGTGGCACGCTGGGCAATAATAACCGCCACAAAACCAACCAGAAGGGCAGTGGCTAAAGTTCCCCATAAGAAAAATAGCAACAACTGATATTGAACGTTAAAAGCAATGTCTGGATCAGCAGAAACAATGGTCCGCCAATTGAGCGGCGGTAAACCTTGCACTTGGATAGGCGGCGCATAAGCAATTAGTCTCTGACTATTCATTTTCAAATTGTCAGCCACAACAGTTTCTTGATTTTTTTTTGCCGTAGTTCCTCAAATTGGGGAAAAATCTCGGCTACGTCTATGTTTAGAAAGTCTTCTTTTTCGGGTTTAACTTCTGCCCCACTAGAAAGCTTATCTAGGACATATTCCCCTTCTGGTCCAATGAATACCTGTCCCTGTGCATTAATTAGGGTTTGCTGAAAAAGTTTCTCCAAAATTTATGCCACTTTTGACCAAGAATTTTCTGACAAATCAATAAGTTTTAGTACATAAAAATTGTTTAAAGTATAATCAAAATTAATGAAAGGCGGTTTGATGAGTTCCCCTGTTCTATTATTAGTAAATAAGGACAAAAAAAGCGACAAAAACTGCCTCAGAAGTTTAGAAAGATTGACAACTAAAAATGTAATAGCAATAGATGTAATGGAGGTTTCAGGGAGTTTTGTCATCACGAGATTTAGGCTAAATCTTCGTTTAGCTTGTCCAAACTTTCCCTCAATAGCATTACGGAAGCATTCATCGGAGTGGGCTTGTTTCTTTTCTTCTTCACTGACATTTTTCGGAGGTCTTCCTAACTTCGGACCACTGATTCTTATCCCTCTTTCCTTACACCAATTTCTGTTTTCCCTAGTTCGATAAATTTTATCTACATGGACGGATTCGGGATAATAGCCAAACGTTTCTTTATACTTTTCTACTTGTTCTTTTAAATGACAAGATTCATTGAAGTTTTCCCAACTTATTTTGTCTAGAAACACATAGTTATCTACACAGCTTACTGAGAGTTTAGCTCCAAACTCTATTGGTTTCCCTGCTTTTCCCCTCACTATTGGACGAATATGCGGTTGAGTTAAACTTACAATTCTTTGAGGAACACTCTGGGTCTTATTCTCCCACATTGACTGTTGTTGTTCATAAACTTTTTTGATAGTCTCTAGACAATTTTTCTGTCTTTTACTCAGATTTTCCAGGGAAGCCCCAGCTTGAATTAAGTCTTCTATATTTCCTAAATTTTTCTTAAGGTATTTTAACTGTTTCCCGATAGCTTTTCTTCTTTCTTGATAAGATACTTTTCGTTTTTTAGCTACTTTTAAGTATTCCTTTCTAGCAATTTTTCTAGAAGTTCTCGGCTTTTTTCTCAATTTTACTCTTAATGGTTTATAAAGATTATCTATTATTCTTTCTGTCTCAATTCTGGCTTGATTTAATATGCCTAAATCCGTTGGGTATTTGATGTCTGCTGGCGCACAAGTCGCATCTAAAATTAGTTTACCTTTATTTTTTATTTTTTCTCCTTTTTCTTGGAGACAATCCTTTTTTTTTACTTCTTTATCACTCTTGTCTATTTCTCTTTTTACTATTTTTTTATTGATTTTGTTTATCAATTCTCCATCAATTCTTTTCCTAAAATGAACTAGCATTGAAGATTCCAGTGGTGGCTCTTGTTGATAACAATTTAAACCTATAAAGTATTGTAGATAGGGATTTTCTCTAATCTGTTCTATAGTTTCTCTATCACTTGTTCCTAATTTTTTCTTAATAATTAATGTCCCTAATGCCATTCTAAATAGTTTGGCTGGCGCACCTTTTTCTGCTGAAAAAAGTTTAGCATATTCTTCCTCAAAATCATCCCAAGGTATCAACTCTGCCATGATTACCCAACGATTATTGGGGGACAAATTGCCCTCGAAAGGTAATTCAAATTTTTCTGGGGGCGGTAAAGGTTGCTCCTCTTTTCGATACATTTGTTCTTGACCAACAACTGGGAGGTGTTTCTACCAATTATAGCGGTTTGTAGCCGACAAAGCTGATCTTTTTTGCGATCGCGAATATGGGTGTAACCTTTTAAAGAATAGGGTTTTGCTTTTATTCAGCAAACCCTAATTAAATAGAATTGTTCTTGACCATTATTGTTATACATGATCTTTTCTAACTCTTTCACAGGGATACGGGCGCGGATAAAGCCGATGGGTTGTCCTGTAGCGGTATCTCTAATAGGAGAGGCTGTATAAACGCTCAAGGCACCACTGGTGGCAGAAATAGCTGGTTGACTGATGATTGCTCCATTGGCCTTGAGGGCTGCTTGTATATAAGTCCGGTTAAGAAGATTTTGTAAAGGGGTTCCTGCTGTTTGTGCTACTACATTCCCTTTCGTGTCAAGAACAGCAATACTATCATAAATACCGTAGGATTCTTGAATCTTCGTTAAAGCCTGATCTTTTTCTTCTCTAGTGGCAGTTTCTCGCCATTTGGGATTGCTGAACATATCTAAGTTAGCCATAACTTGAATATCCCCAAAGCGATCTTTCATATAGAGATGAATTTTATTTTGTAACTCATTAACCTGATTAGTTTGAGAGACTGCCACAAGCTTATACATGAATTCATTGATTAGAAAAGAGGCAATACCCCCAACAGCAAAAACTGGTACGGTTCCTATGGCCATGGCTAATAAGGTTGCTTTTGTCCTAACACCCCAAACCCTTCTCTTCTTTTTTCTAATGGGTTTAGATATGTCTTCTTCTGGAGTTGGCTCATTGTCTTCTGAGTTTAAATCCCCTTCTGTTTCTATAATAATGAGTTGTTCTTCATTGATAGATTTAAGTTCACTCTTGTTGGTTGATTTGTGGTGATTATTGTTAGTAGTAGTCATGATTAAATTTCTCCAAGTTAGGGTATGAACAGTAATGTGATTTAATTGTTTTTGTTCCCTACTGTAAAATAGGGGCATTGAGAATAGCTTCCGGGTCTAAAATAAGTAAAATTTGTTTCTCTTGAGTAATACAACCTTTTAAATAAGGGATTAAACTGGCTTTGAAGGCACCAATGGGAGACTGTATTTTTTCTGCGGGAAAACGGGTTACTCCTAGAACTTTTTCCACGGCTAAACCTATGGCTTTTTTTCCTGCACGAATAATTGCAATAGAGTATTGTTGTGCATCTGGTTTTAATGGAGATAAGGCGAGAAATTTCCCTAAATCAATAATCCAAAAAATACGACTTCTTTGATTAAGAAGACCTAAAAAATAAGGGGGCATATTTGGCATAATAGTTAAACGATTTGCATCTGTAATTAATACTTCTTTGGTTGTTAGCGTTGGTAATAGAATTTGAGTTTGATGATCGATTTGTAGATGAAGATAGGGATCACCTACTTTCTTTTGCACAGATAAAAGTTGCGTCTCCATCATGGATAAAGTTGATATTATTTTGTAAAAATTCTAATTGAGGAATATAATTAGGGTTTGCTGAAAAAGTTTCTCCAAAATTTATGCCACTTTTGACCAAGAATTTCTGACAAATCAA
>Ga0064014_10064_pt1 | contig 52085 bp, 52 predicted proteins | sample CrowatWCoCulture_2_FD_61584 | JGI IMG/M metagenome (GOLD analysis project Ga0064014, IMG submission 61584) | Marine cyanobacteria communities from the University of California, Santa Cruz, USA, analyzing cyanobacterial DNA methylation -... | ecosystem: Host-associated > Microbial > Bacteria >...
AATAAAGAATCTGTCTTGACAACATAAAGGTAAAATCGGGGATTTTTATGTATAGTGGGGGTTATGACCACAAATGCTACCATTGATTCAAAGCTAGTTAGAGCTATCGCCGATGAACAGTTGGCGAACAATGTCTTCATGATTGAGTGGCTAGTCAAGGCACAACAACAGTTATCTCTTCAACAAAGACTGATTGACCAGCAACAACAACAAATCTCTACACAACAGCAAGAAATTGAAAAATTGAAAGAAGAGAGAGATAAGCTAAAAAACCGTAACTCAAAAAACAGTTCAGTCCCCCCATCATCAGACCAACTAAAAAAGCCTTCTGACAAAAAGAAACGCAAAAAAGGATTTAAACGCGGACCAAAATATGACCACCCAGGGAAGACCCGTAATGGTTTTGGTCAGCCCGATAAGATAGTCCCTTTAGAACTAGAAAACTGTCCTGTTTGTGGGGGTTCAGTGGAACGAGATGAAGTAGTTCCCGAAAAAGTCCAGCAAGTGGCTGAAGTAGTAGACCAACCCATAGAAATCAGGGAATATCGTCGCGGATTCTATAAATGTCCTAGTTGTGGATGGTCAGATTACAGTCCTGTTCCATTGGGAGTTAAAGAAGGATTCAGTTATGGGGCGCGATTAAGTAGCATCGTGGGCTGGCTTGGCTATGGGGGTAATCTTACATGGCGTAAACAGGAACATTTTATAGAGTATGTCTTTGGCATTCCCATTTCTCAAGGGAGCCTTGCCAAAATGCACAAATGGTTTCAAGAAAGTTTAGAACCCTTGACCCAACAGTGGTTAAAGTACATCCAGCAGCCAGGAATCCGATGTGTTGACGAAACCAGTTATTGCATCGATGGCATCAAGTATTGGGTTTGGGTAGCCACATCAAATGAGGTCTGTGTGTTGATGTTGGCTCCCACTAGAAGCTCCGCAGAAGTCGAGAAATTGTTAGGAGCAGATTTTAAGGGCATCCTCACCAGTGACTGCTATAGTGCCTACTTTAGACAAAGTGCGATGGCCAAACAGAAATGTCTGGCAAATTTAGAACGAGAGTTAGAGTCCCTTAAAACCAGTCGTTTTCAAGCGAATCGAGAATTTGCTGCCGATGTACAGCAAGTTTTAGCAACCGCCCGTATCCATTATCGTCATTATCATGGTCGAAATTTAACCCTTGAAGACTTAGGCTCCAAAAGAACAGAAGTCGAGAACTCACTGCAAAAGATTTTTAAAGCAACTCCCAAAAAAGGATGGCCTTATGATGCACAAAGATTGATTAACCGTCTCAAACGTCATTGGGAAGAGTGGTTCACCTTTCTAACTTATCCTGAAGTCAAACCAGATAATAATGATGCTGAGAGAGCTTTACGTCCCATTGTCATTCACCGCAAAGTAAGTGGGGGAGCAAGAAGCGACTGGGGTGCAGAGTTAGTCACCCAAATGTTCAGTTTTTTAGAGACCATGAGATTACAGGGGCAAAATGCCATTGTCCAATTATGCGAATTATTGTCATTAGCTGGTCGGAGTCCCCCAGGATTAGAGATGTAAAAGGCTCCGGAGCCGATGGGGGATAGATTTTTCTTGATCGCCCTATCCCTCTGCACAAAAATACACAGGGTTAGCGGATAATCTCCGCTAACAAAAAACTATCTTACTATTCTTTTTTTTCTCATATTGTTGTTTTTATTTGAGGTTTTTAAAAGACTTGATTCTGGGAATGTTAGTCATTAAAATAGCCGTAATAAATTAGCTTAAATTTTACGCTAAATCACAGGGCTTATATTTTTGTTGACTCAACTGATGTTGTTTGTAGTGCTTTTCAATAAGACTTTTTTGTTGCGGTGAGCAGTTACCTTCTTTTTAAAAAACGCCCCACACTACGGGGGGAAATCTTTTCGACAATTCCTCTTTTTATGGCTTCATCCGCCAACTCTGAAGGTGTCCAATGGCTCACTGGTCTGTCTGATTTTTCACATTCTTCACAAGCGATCGCTACAATCTGGACTACTTGTTCGACCGTAAAGGATTTTGTTGTTCCAGGTCTTGGGCGATCGCTTAGGTGATTTCTGATAAAGGAGATCCCTTACGATCCCCCCTAACCCCCCTTTTTAAGGGGGGAATAATTGGAAAAGCAGGTATATTCAAGTGTGGAAATCACCTTAAAATTCCTTTGATCAAGACCATTAATGCTTTCTCCGTTACCTGTTGTTCTTCGGCGGCACTCAGTTTTTCTCTCTCCTCAAACCATCGCGATCGCCACTGACGCACTTGTACTCGGTCTAATTCTAATCTTCGACTAATCGAACTATTGCTCTCTCCTGATGCTGCGGCTAAGATTAGCTTGGCTCGTCTAACAAGGCGATAGGGGTTTGTTGTCCCTCTCACTATTTGTTGGAGTACTGTTTTCTGTAGGTTGGAGAGGTTAATTGGCAATGCTTTTATCATGGACATCAACTTCGAGATTCTTCCGTTAGTTTCATTGAAACACATTGTCGTGGCTAGTCACGAAAGTTTCTGTAAAAATCTGGTGGATTACTTTCGCCAAGCTGCACTAGCTTTGAATCAATGGTAGCATTTGTGGTCATAACCCCCACTATACATAAAAATCCCCGATTTTACCTTTATGTTGTCAAGACAGATTCTTTATTGCGGTGAGCAATTACCCTGTATCTTCATCTACAATCCCACAAGGAACGTATTTTTCTTTAGTTCCCATATCATGATCTTGAGCTTTATTATAACCTCTGGTTTGTCCGCCACGTGAATATTCTCCTATTTCCACACTTGCTTTACAATCCATACTTAAACGTTTCACAGAAGGGTCTTTTTTTCTATCTTTTTTCTCTATATTCTCGAAGATAGCGTCCGTCTCCGAGATTTTTTTTTAGGTTTAGCTTTTACCACTTTTCTTAATCGATAGCCCAAACGATTTAAAATATCTGCCCTTGTCGAAGCAGCAGGAACCTCCTCTCCATTATATCCTAGATTTCTTAATTGTTTAATGGCTTCAGCCGCCGTTAATCTTGTATAGGCAATGGGGTTATTAAATGTGGGGTTTTGTTGTGCGTGAGCTTCGGCTATTTCTTTCAATGATTGGGCAACTATTGGGTATCTTTCCTCCCATTTTTTACATCCACTATTGACTGATTGTAATCCTAAACACACTATCCCAGTTCGTTTTTCATGTAATCCAAGTTGAACATTTTTTCTCCCCCAACCAAACACGATTTCGGTTTGTCTGGCACTTCCTCCACAATACTTGAGACACATTTCAGCTTGAAATGAACGACGCTCTGCTCCCGTCATTTTTGAGGCTGCTAAACGTAAATCATCGACCATCGACGGGGTTAAGGGATTATTTGTCTGTTTTAGCTTCAATTTACTCTCTCTAATCTTTTTACCTCTTCATTTTAATCTATTTCTTCTGTTTTTTCAGACAAGCCAATTATGAAATTTTAAAGTTGTGTACCAAGATCCGCTAACTCTCTGTTCCTTTTATTTCTTGAAAGCCTTTAGTCCAAGCGATTACCCCCCTATGGGAAAAGCTTTCTCGGAAATCACCTTATGTGATTTTAAACGGAGTTAAACAAATTGTCAATTTAACAGAAGAAAGGCGTTTTATATTGAGTTTATTACCTGCATCTTGTCAAAGATATTATCTATAAATTGAATTGGATAAAGCAAAAATAATAAAAGAATAAGAGTCTAATGATATCAAATGAGAAGAGGAAACTCTCCTTCGTTTGTGCTGAGTCTTGCTAAGTTTTCAATGAGTATAAATCTTCTTAATTTGATTATTTTTCCTAAAAATTTAATGAAAAGAGAAATATTCTTGCCCAGGTATGATTTTCGGACTTTTTAAAACTATGTATTTTTTTTATACTACATTTTGAAGTGCGGAATCTGGGATCTATCCTAACCGTCGAGTGGACACAGATAACATCCAACGCTATCGAGATATGTTAACTTCTGGTAGGGTGACTCGCCTTTATTTGGATGAACTAGAAAACCTGAATCAAAGTTCAATTGGTTTAGCAACAGTACAGTTAATCACTTTACCTGAAGCAGAAGCTATTGATGTTACTCGTCAACTTATTCAAAGAGTCAGGAACGAGTTAACGTCAGACCAAAAGCCTGAAGAACTTTTACAATTAATAGAGACGGTTCTTGTTTATATGTTACCCCGTTTGAGTCGTCGGGAGGTAGAAGCTATGTTTAGTTTGGATGAATTAAACTGATATCTTGCTTGCACCTGTCACCTAGACCGCCCTGCAATGAATTGACAGGGCTAATAAAGACGTTATCTAAAGATAACTGAAAGGTAGATATAGTAGGTATTCTAGTTCAATTTATTGAACGCTATTTGTTAGCGTTGAAATTAATTTCAACGCGGTTAATGGGGGTGGTGCAAGATGTGAGTTAGAAAGATACAAAAAAAAAGAAGGACTTTAAACCTTCCTCACACCGAAATTTATGGTTTATTTAAACTCCGTCGTTAACAACGAGGTCTTATTTAACCTGAGTTCGATATAAGTAGATTTGTAGAAAACTGACTCAAATCAAAAATATCAAACCCTCATTCTCTCGTTAAAAAAATCATAACTCCGAACTCCGAACTCCGAACTCACGTTATTTGCGTTTGCGAACTAATGCACCCATAGAACCAAAAGCTAATAAGCCTAAAATTGTTCCAGGTTCAGGTACTGATTCAGACGGTACACCTTGGAATAAACGAAACTCTTGTCCATTGTCCCAAATAATTGTCTGTGGTGTGGTGTCTATCCCTAAATCAGCAATAGTTCCAGCGTAAGTAGCGGTGGCAACAAAGTCAGAGGGTATACCCGAATTTCTCACAAAATCTGCGATCGCCAAACACAGAAGCCTTACAGGAAGTGGGTTTGAACAGAGCGATCGCAGATTTCCCCAACCAACAGTCTGTTGTCAGATTTTAAGTTAAAATCAACCCGAATTAGACAAAGATGAAAAGATAAATCAATCACTCATTTTTCCAAAAAAATTATTAATAAAATCTCTAATAGTACTAGATTGTTAGAATAAAATATGCTATAATTTAATTATTAAAGCAATTTACCTTAAACTGATTTAATGAGTCCCAGTCATCCCCGAACCCCTCGTCAAGTAATCAACTTTAGTAAACAGAAAGGAAAAGAAATAATCGCTAATTTTGATGGGGGACTAATCACTTTAGATGCGGGGATTGTCTGGATAGCTGAGTTGGATAAAAAACTGGGAATTACCGAGAAGTTTGGTAACTGTTTTCAAGATCATCGTCATCAATCTTATGTAGATCATTCCGTTTATGAGTTATTAGCACAAAGGCTTTATGGAATTATTTTAGGCTATGAAGATGTCAATGACCATGATAAATTACGTCACGATCCTGCCCTTAAGATCGCTTTAGAAAAGCTTAATGAACTTGAAGATAAAAAGGGATGGTTAGCTGGAAAAAGTACAATTAATAGATTGGAATATTGTCCTGAGACTATTCTCGACCAAAAAACGAGTCGTTATCATAAAATAGAACCCAACTTTGAAGCCATTGAAAAATCTTTTGTCGAATTTTTTTTTAGAGTCTTATAAAAAACCTCCCTTAAGTATTATATTAGATATGGATGTCACGGATGACCAAGTACATGGTAATCAAGAAGGGGCATTTTTTAATAGTTATTATCACGGAGTATGTTATGCTCCTTTATATATTTTCTGTGGGCATCATTTATTAGTTGCTAAACTTCGTTCATCTAATGTAGATCCAGCCGATGGAGCCTTAGACGAATTACAAAGAATTATCGGACTAATTAGAGAAAAATGGTCAGAGACTCATATCCTAGTTAGGGGTGATAGTGCCTATGCCCGTGAATAAATCTTCTATTTTTGTGAAAATCAGCCTTTAGTTGATTATGTTATAGCTATGGGAATAAATGGCGTTCTTAAGTTACGAGCGGATGATGTAATTGAAAAAGCCAAACATGAATATGAAAAAAAAACTAGCTCCAATAACTGAATTAATGGATAGTTTATTTCAGAAAAAAGAAGATTTAGAAGAAGTTAAAAATTAGTACCAATTTCTACTTGGTATCGCTCTATTCGTTATAAAACAGAAAAGTCATGGAGTTGTCAAAGAAGAGTAGTAACAAAAGTTTGTTATGGAAGTGATGGCTTAAAAATGCGCCATGTGGTGACATCTTTGCCCGCTTCAAAAATTCCACCCTCAAAACTTTATACAAAAAAATACTGTCCGAGAGGCGAGATGGAAAATCGGATTAAAGAACAACAATTAGACTTGTTAGCTGATAGAACTTCAACTCAAACATTTCAAAGTAATCAACTAAGATTATGGATACATTCCTGGGCTTATGTTCTCATAAATGCTTTTCGTCAACACTGTTTAAAAAAAAACTTCATTGGCTAAAGCAACTGTGGGAAGAATACGTCTAAATCTTCTTAAGTTGGGAGCCAGAATAAAGATTAGTTGTAGAAGAATTATTATCGCTATAGCTAGTGCTTGTCCTTATCAAGATATTTTGTCTATTGCTAACAAAAGAATTAAAACTATTCCTAATAATGGATAAGTAGAATAAGTTGTTTTTTAAAAAAGATATCTATCATAGGTTGTTGACTGACTGATACTTTCATTTAGTCTTATTTATCGTGGAGAAAATCAAAAGTTAATATAATTATTCCCTCTTAAACTCAATTTTTGGATAATCAAAGTCAATTTTTTTATTCATCTATATTCAAAATTTCTATTAGTCCTAAAAATTATCATTTTTCATCTCTGGATTGGGCTTTCAAATTAATTTGTGAGAAATCCGGGTATACCCGCATTTCTCACAAACTGATCAGTAATCAGCTAGAGGTTAGATGTGGCTTATTTTTCAAGCGATCGCTTAAAATGGCACACTGTTATTTTTTACTCGCCCCTCAAATCAAGGTTAAACTCAGACTACATAATGGTTTGAAGTTTAGCGATCGCAGAATTTGTGAGAAATGCGGGTATAGGGTTGGATGATGTAGTAAAAAGTAGTCCAGGGGAACCAACTGTGAAAATAAAGGGGTTACTAGGGCTTAAGTTGGAAGCTGCTGTGTTAGGTCCACCGGAGCCAAAAGTGAACGTTGGAATAGAGAAAGCAGTTTCAAAATCAGTAACAGTATTTGTAGCTCCAGTATAAGCAATAATACCTACACGCGGATTTATACCTGTAAGGACATTGCCAGTATTATTAGTTGTAGTTAAGCCAGATGTAGTAAAGTCGATACCAGTTAGAGTAACAGTAGTATTTACCCCATCGTCAGTTACGTTAAAAAAAAGTGCTGCTTGAGCAGAGTTCCCTCCTAAAAGGGAGGTAGCAGACACACCGAAAACAGTCAGTGCGGTTAAAGTGGTTTTGTTCATATTCGTTTTAGGGTAAATACAGCCATTTACAAGGTTTTTATCCTTTATTTATTCTTTAAAAAGGATAAACGCCCTTATTCTACCCCCCTCATAATTTGTCAAGAAAACGCTTATTTCTTATCAATATAAGCAGAATAAACCCATCAGCCAGAGATTCCCAGGGTTAGGCAATTATTCACAGGGCAAAATATTAAATTAATCTGTCATGATTAAGATTTTGCTGAATTATGAGGTAATAATTTTATTCCTCTAAGCTTTCCTTTGTATCATAATGATTAATATTCCTTTGCTAATACTTAACCAAAAATGACCCTTAATCAAACCCTAGAATCAAGACTTATTGAAAAAGTTAGACAACTTTCCCGTGAACAAATTGAACAAGTTGAGCAATTTATTGATGGACTTAATGCAGAAAAATCTGATCAATCTCTTAGTTTAGCTGCTACTAAACTCTCAGAATCTGCTTTTAATAAAGTTTGGGATAACCCTGAAGATGACATCTATGACGAGTTATAAATTTGCGGATAACTACTAACATTGTATAATAATAATTAACCAATCACTGTTAGAAAAATGCTCAAAAACTCAACCTTCCAGCAAGCCATTGAAACCGTTGAAGCTTTGTCTCTTGAAGAACAAGCAATGTTACTGGAGATTATTCAAAATCGCCTACGAGAAGATAAAAGACAAGAATTATTAGAGAATATTAAACAATCAGAACAATATTATGCTGAGGGGAACGTTAAGCGAGGTTCAGTCAGTGATTTAATGAAAGATTTAGAACAATGCGAGAATTAGTTTGGAGTCCTAACTTTATCCGTCAACTTAAACGTTTAGTTCGTCAAAACCCATCAATTAAACAAACGGTTGAACAAACATTAGAACGTTTAAGTAATAATCCTTTTAGTCCTAGCTTGAAAACCCATAAACTTAAGGGAAAACTTGCCAATAAATGGTCATGTTCAATTGACTACAGTAATCGCATTATTTTTCAGTTTATAGACAATTATGAGCTAAAAACTGAAGAAATTGTTCTGTTGGCGATCGGTTCACATGATGAAGTTTATTAATAATCTTTGATAATTTCCTCCTGCTTAATATTCACTAATTACCCCAGTTTGTACTTGCCATAACCCTGCATAAATTCCCTGCTTTTCTAATAGTTTTTCATGGGTTCCTTGTTCCACAATTTTTCCAAATTCCATAACATAAATACAGTCAGAATGACGAATAGTAGATAAACGATGAGCGATCGCAATAGTGGTTCTTTGGGCAGTAATTTTCTCTAACGAACGGGCGATCGCAGCTTCGGTTTCGTTGTCTACTGCTGAGGTTGCTTCGTCTAAAATTAAGATAGGTGGATCTTTTAAAATTGCTCTAGCAATGGCAATTCTTTGACGTTGTCCTCCTGATAATTTCTGTCCCCTTTCTCCTACAATAGTATCGTATCCTTGGGGTAATTGTTCTATAAATTCATGAGCTTCTGCTATCTTAGCAGCTTCTATTATTTCTCGATAGCTGGCGTTATTATTTCCGTAAGCAATGTTTTCTTTAACAGTTCCATGAAAGAGAAACACATCTTGACTCACTAAGCCAATAGATTTCCGTAAGTCTCCTAAATATATATCCTGAATATTGATATCATCTAAACTAATTTCCCCGTGATCAATTTCGTATAATCTTAGTAGTAATTTAACTAAGGTGCTTTTACCTGAACCTGTAGAACCCACCACACCAATACGATTACCAGCAGGAATATTTAAGGATAAATTTTTGATAATAGGATATACTTCTTGATAAGCAAAATTAACGTTGTTAAGTTCAATTTTTCCTTTAACTGTTCCCGTAGGTAAGGCAATAGTTCCAGAATGAATAGTTAAGGGAGTATCTAATAACTTCATCACACGATTAGTAGAAGCCATAGAACGTTGATAGAGGTCTAAAGTTTGTCCTAATTTGGTTAATGGCCATAGTAAGCGTTGGGGTTAAAAATACTAAAACACTATAATTTCCTACAGCTAATTTACCATCAACAACTTCCATGCCACCATATAACAAAATAGCTGTAAATCCGATTAAAATAGCCATACGAATCAGTGGAACGAAAGCAGAACTAAAAGTGATCGCTTTTAGATTACTCTTTCTATATGCTTGACTTTCCTGCCGTAATCTGTCTAATTCATAAGCTTCTGTGGTAAAACTTTTAATGGTTGTAATTCCACTTAAATTAGTTGATAAACGACTATTTAATAACCCTACTTTTTCCCTAACATCGGCATAACGAGGGGCTAATAATTTTTGAAAAGTAATGGAACCCCACAAAATAAAAGGAATAGGTAACATTGCCATCCATGCGGTTCCTGGGGTAACTATAAAAAACATCGCACCAACCATAACAACAGTAGTCATTACCTGCAATATTTCATTAGCACCCACATCTAAAAAATGCTCTAATTGATTAATATCATCGTTTAAAATAGATAAAAGTAATCCTGTATTTCTTTCCTCAAAATAAGCTAATTCTAACTCTTGCAAATGACCATAGGCATCTAATCTTAGATTATGTTGAATATTTTGGGCTAAATTACGCCATAATCTTTCATAAGTATATTGAAATAGTGATTCTAATCCCCAAACAATGATAGATAAGAAAGATAAAATTAGTAATTGATTAAAAACATCGTTAACCCCTAATTTTCCGATGAAAGAATCTTGTTGGTTAACCACTACATCAACCGCAGCACCAATTAATACAGGGGGGGCTAAATCAAAGATTTTATTAATAACGGAACAAGTGACAGCTTGCCAAATAAGATTGCGGTAGGTTTTCCCATACTGCAAGAGCCGTTGCATAGGATGTTTATTTGTTTTTATTTTCTTCATTTTTGACATAATTATCGATCATAAAAGACTGTTTATAAACAAAACATGATTGTTATCTATATTAATTTTGGAAGCAATAAGTTATGTTAAAATAACTATACTCCTGTAAAATTAACAGTTAATATTATAACACAGAAACTTGTTTAAGCTATAAGGGACTAAATTAAAATATTGGTAGAATTACATGAACTTTAATAATCTAAAATAAATCAAAAATATTACAGATTGGGATGGGCAATGGGCATATAAAAACCATCCTAAAAATTATTATTTTCGGCTAAATTTTCATAAAAATAAAAATTCAGAAAATCAACGAGTAGAAACTAATGTAAATAAATTAGAAAAAGGGGATCTAATTATTCTTTCTCAGAAAAAAGAAACAGAAAATAATCGTTACTTAACCCATATAGTAGAAATAGTTAATGATGCAGATGACGATAAACAACAATGGGATTATGATACAAATACAGAGAACGAATGGAAGATTTTTAGATGGGTTAAGGTTCATTGGGTTGCTGATTTTAATAATGTTAGTTCTATCCCTATTGATTATGATGTGATGTAAGTTAAAGATTGGGGTTATCAAAATACTTTAGCTAAATTATTGGAAGGTAATGATAATAACTTGATGAGACAGTGGGGAGATATTGAGACATTAAGGAAGCATTTAGAATCAATTTTTCGTCCTCTTCCGTAATTTAATTAAATCTTTTCATTGTTGATTGTTCATTATTAAAAAGGTTTCATGTCTTCAACAAGAGGCATATTTTCTGGAGGTTGATAAGGGGGAAAATCTTCATCAAAGGGAACAGACTCTGGTGGTTGATAAGGCTGATTATTTTCAATTTCTGGCGTAGTTGGTACCGGTTCATTCGGGGTAGCTGTTTCCACAGGAATAATAATTTCTTGTGGTTGTTTAGGGATATTTATTTCTACTGGGATATTATTTTCTCTCTCTTGATAAGGTAATTTATTTTCTACAGGAATAATTATTTCTTGTTGTTGATTAGGACTATTATTTTCAATGCTAGGTGGAGCTTGATTATAGGGATCAAAGTTATTATATTCTTGAGTTGGATATGGTTCAAATTCATCAATTCTAGTGGTATTTCCTGGTATGTTTGGTATTTCTGGTATTGGTAAAGTTGGGGGTGGAAGAGTTTCTAATTTTCGTTCTGCTGGATAGGGAAATAAAGATAAAAATTGCTCTTGTATTTGTACTTTAGATCCGGGGGCATAATTCCATAAACTATCATAAAAGAAGAAAGAAACCCCTAAACCGTGTTGTTTAGCACTTAAGACTTTTTCCTCGATAAACTCCATTTCAATTTGTCGATTCCTTAACCCTGTTAAAATACCAATACCTGTAGGAATTTTTCTGCGAGTTTCTTTAATTTCTGGTTTTTCTACCTGTCTAATGAAAGTTTCTAAGTCTGGGCGATAAACTTGCACAACTATTTCGTCAACAAGATCCTTTTTTACCCAGTTAAACCAATCTTGCAAATGACCCTGATAAGCTGTATCATAAGGGTTAGGAGAAACGGAAAAAATAGCGTTACTTTTCTTCGCTTTTATGGCTTGATTTAATTGAGAGACATAGGCAGTTAATTTATCAGCACGCCATTTTAACCAAGCTGGATCTTCTGGGTTAGCAGGAGGATCTTTTTCTGTTTCTTGCTTATACAAATTAACCGTATATTGATCGTAACCTAACTCACTGGGTAAGCTTAAATGATCGTCAAATTGAATCCCATCCACATCATATAAGTCCATCACTTCTAATACTAAAGAAGTAATAAATTGTTGGACTTCGGGACGAAAGGGGTTCAACCATACTACTCGCCCTGCTGCACTGATGGTGGTTTGGGTCCCATCTCGTTTCTGAGTCAACCATTTAGCGTATTTTTTGGCTAATTCTGAACTGGGTGGGGCCATGAAACCAAACTCAAACCAGGGTAACACTAATAAGCCTTTAGCGTGTGCTTTCTCTATTAAATCTGTTAATGGATCTTGGCCTTGGAAACCCCGATGCACAAAGGGTTGTATTCCTTTTTTTTCTGCGATCGCACTGGGGTAAAGCGCATAACCAGAATTCCAGACTACAGGATACACTGTATTGAAATTAAGACGGGATAATTCTGCGATCGCTTCTTCTAGTTTGGGTTGATCTAGTAGGGTTTCGGTGTCATTGGTGGTTAACCAAACTCCTCGAATTTCTGTCTTAGGAGGAGAAAAGGCAAAAAGAGGATGACTTAGTAATAGGGTACTGAAAAATGTAGCTAAAAAGAGTTGTAAAAAGCGAGATTTTAAAATAGATCGCCAACTTTGATAAAAAATAGACCATCTCATAATACAAAAAATCGAGTGTGAGTAAGAATTGTTTTATAGTTTAGGAATCATGATAATGCAAATATCATAATTATGACAATTTAAGTTGATTATTTCTGATTACATCTATGGGATAAAGAAGACTACACTGTAAGGAAAGTCTATTTGGGGGTTAATTAACGTAGAGTTTAACAGATTCGCCAAAAGGTATGTCATCTAAGTTTAATCCTCCCGAAGTAATTACCCAAAGAGTCGGTAATAATGGTTCTTCTTCGGGAAAATCTCCATAACCATCGGTTAAATAAACACAAACTCCTTCTAAGTTAGGATCTCGATTTTCTTCTACTTTTTCAAAGAAAGGAATAAAAGAGGTTCCTCCTCCTCCTTCGGGTTTAGGAATATTTTCATCTAAGGTAAGAGAATGGGGTCCATAAACATCAGCATCCGCATAATATAATTCACATTTCACATGGGGATATGATCCCAAAATTCCCACAACTTCGCTTAAAAATAATTTTAATTTTTGATCCCCAATAGAACCACTACTATCCACACAAACAAAGACTTGAACCGATTCTCCTGCTACAGTATCTAGATATAAACCCCGACCAACAAAACGGCGATCGTAACCTTGAAAATCGTTAGGAGTTTGTACTAAATATCGCCATAAATAACTACGCCAATCGATTTGAGATTGGGATATTTCGTCTAATTGTCTGATAATTCCTGATGGTAATTTTCCTTGACTACTTGTTCTTTGAATTACCGCAGCTTGTTGCATAGCATTTTGCCAATGGGATGCCAATTCTTCTTTCTGTGATTGACTTAAACTATCAAATTGACTACTTTTTTCTTTTCCTTCCTGAGAATTTTGAGAATTTTGAGAATCTTCTGAATCTTCTGAATTATCTCCCTTAGAGTCTTCGGGAGGTTCGGATAATAAGTCGGGGTTAGTTAGTTCTAAATCAGGAGATTCTTGGAGTAATAAGTCATAGATTTCTTCAACACTCATTTTTTCCCATTCTGGTTTACGAACTGCTCCTTCTGGTAATTCCAATGAATTTTCTTCCTTGTTTGACGCATTATTTTGTTCAACGATTAACCCATTAACGACAATATCAGCAGCAATATTCCATAAACGTCCTTCTAGATGTCCTCTTCTAATGGTATGAAGTAAGGCAGCATGGAGTAATTCATGTAATAGTAATCCGTCTTGTTGCGGTTGGGATAAAGATAATAGAAAATCGGGGTTAAAATAGATATCTTTTCCATCGGTAGCAGCAGTGGGAATGGAAGAAGATGGTCTATAATTTGCGAACAATGATAGGGTGGCAAAGAAAGGATATCTCTTCCGAACCCGAAGTATAGAAGTCTTGATGATTTTGTCGATGTTTTCAGTCATTTTAGTTAGGTTAGGGGGTGAATTTCATTATTTATTTTTAGGCAAAGATTGGGTTACAGATAAAAACTATCTTGTCATAACTTGTTATTCAAAGTTTAAATAGTTCTTATTCATCTAAATTATTTTCAAGAGATTTCAGTTTTTCTCTAGCAGTTAAACGAACTGTATCATTAGGATCATTAAGTAATCTTTCTAAAATACTGATAGGTGTATTCTGGTTAATAGCAACCCGTTTACGAATTTTTTGACTGTGATCAACGGATAATCTTTCTAAGATATCAATAGATATGTTGTGATGACGAGCAACACAACAACGTACAGATTCATCAGCATGAGCAGCTAATTTTTCTAAGAGATTAATCGGTATCTTTTCATTGAGAGCGACATTACAAACAACATTATTATCAGTATTAGTGGCTAATTTTTCTAGAAGACTAACGGGGGTTTTTCCATTACGAGCAACATTATAAACAACCTTTTCATCCACATCAGAGGCAAGCATTTCTAAGATATTAACAGGTGTTTTTTCATCACTGGCAACATTATAAACAACCTTTTTATCTAGATCAAAGGCGAGTTTTTCTAATATATTAACAGGTGTTTTCTCATTACGAACCACACCGCAACGAACATCGTTATGGGAATCTGTGGCGAGTTTTTCTAAGAGATTAATAGGTGTTTTTTCATTACGAACTACACTATAACGAACATCATTGTTAGGATCTGTGGCTAGTTTTTCTAAGAGATTGAGGGGTGTTTTTTTATTCCGAACGATACTACAACGTACTTCTTTATCGCTATCATTAGCTAATTTTTCTAAGAGATGAATCGGTGTATTTTCATTAACAGCTACACTACAACGAACTTGTTTATGAAAATCATTAGCTAATTTTTCTAAGAGATTAATAGGTAAGTTTTGTTTGTTTACTAGCAAACAACGAATATAATAATTAGGAGATTGGGCTAATATTTTTAATATTTCAATAGGATTTTTGGGATTTTCTGCCAACTTTTCCATTAATTTATTGTTATAAAATAATGGATTACTATCCTCTAGTAACCAAAAATCAATAATAGGATTATTGGCCAATTCTTGAGGGAATATACCACCAATATTAACTAAAATTCCTGTTGGTGTACTGGGGTTAGTAACAAGAGCTTTTATAATATCGTAATTGTCATATTTTGCTAACTTTGTTAAGGTTTGTGGAGAACTATTAACATTTGCCGCAACTAAATGAGCCACTTCTGGAATATTAGCTAATTCCTCTAATCTTTGAGGGGAAGTGTCTTCGTTGATTGCTTCTTGTTCAAGGGGTAACAAGTTTTTATTCATTAGATATCCTATTGTACTGTAGTGGCTAATTTCTCTAATAAACTCGCAGTAGCATTGGTGTTAAAAGCTACATTACGACGAACAAACGCATCAGAATCGGTGGCTAATTTCTCTAATAAACTAATAGGACTACTCTCATTATAAGCGATACTACGACGAACAACTACATCAGCATCGGTTGCTAGTTTTTCTAATAAATTAACAGGAGCATTTGTATTAGAAGCGATGCTACGACGAATAAGTAAATCAGAATCGGTGGCTAGTTTTTCTAATATACTAGGAGGGGTGTTTTTTCTATTAGCAACCTCAAGACGAACATTTACATCAGTATCGGTGGCTAACTTTTCTAATAAATTAATAGGAGTATTCACAGCAGAAGCAAGCTCACGACGAACATCTTTATGAGTATCAGTAGCTAATTTTTCCAATAAATTAACAGGAGTATTCAAACCAGCAGCTACTTCTCGACGAACATTTGCATCAGCATCCATGGCGAATTTCTCTAATAAACTAATAGGAATGTTCTCATTAAAAGCGATCATACAACGAACAGATACATCAGCATCGGTGGCTAATTTCTCTAATAAACTAATAGGAGTATTTTTATTAGAAACTACCTGACGACGCACATCTTTATGAGCATCAGTTGCTAGTTTTTCTAATAAATTAACAGGAATATTTCTACTAGAAGCTACATTACGACGGACATCTTTATGAGCATCAGTGGCCAGTTTTTCTAGTAAATCAATAGGAGTATTGCGATTAGAAGCGACTTCACGACGGACTCGATAATCAAGAGACTGAATTAATATTTTTAATAGGTTAATGGGTGTATTAGGATTTCTAGCCAACTTAGCTGTTAATTGATTGTAACAATATAAAGGGTTGTCATCTTCTAGTAACCAAAGATCAACAATAGGATTGTTGACTAATTCTTGAGGAAATTTATCACCTAATTTGATTAAAATTTCTGTTGGTGTACTAGGATTACTAACAAGAGCTTTCAGAATATCCTCATTAGAATTTTCTGCTAACTTTGTTAAAGTTTCTGGAGAACTATTGACATTTTCAGCAACTAAATGAGCTAACTCCGAAATATCAGCTAGTTCATCTAATCTTTCGGGGGAAGTGTTTTCATTAATTGCTTCTTGTTGTAGTATCAAAAGGTTATTATTCATGTGAATTTTACCTGCGATATTGTAGTTTTTTTCTAGCAGTGGAACTAATAGAATGATCAGAATCAGTGGTTAATTTCTCTAATAAATAAATGGGAATATTTTCATTAGAAGCTATACCACGACGAACAACTACATCAAAATCGTTGGCTAATTGCTCTAATAAATTCATAGGAGTCTTGGGATTTGCAGCTACATTATGACGAACAGATTTCTTCTCATCAGTAGCTAATTGTTGCAGTAAACTAATAGGAGTATTAGGATTTTCAGCTACACAACAACGAACAACTACATCAGCATCGCTGGCTAATTGTTCTAGTAAAATAATAGAAGTATTGGGATTTTTAGCTACATGACAACGAACACCATAGTTAGAGTCAGTAGCTAATTTTTCTAATAAAGTAACAGGAGTCTTGGGATTTCTAGCTACATTATGACGAACCAATAGATGAGAATCTTCCGCTAGTTGTTCTAGTAAACTAACAGAAACATTCTGATGCAAAGCTACATAACAACGAACACCGGAATCAGAATCAGTGCCTAACTTCTCTAATACACTAACAGGGGTATTCTGATGGTAAGATACTCTAAGACGAACATTGGCATCAGAATCAGTGGCTAACTTCTCTAATACACTAGCAGGAGTATTACTATTTTTAGCTACATCAATCCGAACTTGAGAATTAGGAAATTGAGTTAATATTTTTAATAAGTTAATGGGTGTATTAGGATTTATAGCTAAGTTGGCTGTTAACTCATTGTCAGAATATAAAGGATTTTCATCTTCTAGTAACCAAAGATCAATAATGGGATTTTTGACTAATTCTTGAGGAAATTTAGCACCTAATTCTATTAAAATTTCTGTTGGTGTACTAGGATTACTAACAATAGCTTTCAGAATATTATCACTAGCATTTTCTGTTAACTTTGTCAAAGTTTCTGAAGAACAATTAACATTTTGAGCAACTAAATGCGCCAATTCCGAAATATCAGCTAATTCCTCTAATCTTCCAGGGGAAGTGTTTTCATTGATGGCTTCTTGTTGTAAAATGAAAAGATTTTCATTCATGATTTCAGTAATTTTAATAATATTAACCAAGGGCTTAATATTATTAAGCCCCTAGAGGTTTTGCTATTAGGACACTCCCATTAATTCTTTATAGTCTTGGAAGAATTCATTGAATTTAGGATCTTTTCGGATTAACTGGGCTAATTTTCCCTGTTGTCCTTTAGCTCTCATTTGACCAATTAAATCAGTTGCGTATAACCTTACCCATTCAGGAGTAGCTTTATCGGTTAACCAGCGAAACCCATTGTAAGCTTCGTTAATATTTTCTGCTCTTACCGTTAAACCAATGGTAGTAGCATAGCGCACAGAAGGTTCAGAGGAAAAAGTGAGATGCTCGCCATTTCCTGTTAATATTTCCCTGAGATTGGGCAAATTATCATATAAACTGACAAAAGCATTAAACTCTGCTGTGGCTGCTTCCCCTACTGCCGAGGTAATATCTAAGTTAACCTGGTGGAGAGAACTAGCCATTTCCCAAGAACGAGGAGACGGCCAAGCAGGGTTTTGAGGGTCAAGATAGTGTAATAGATTGGTTCGATAGGATAAAAAGGCAATAATCTGTTCATGAAAGCTATTTAATAAGGCATAAGCCTTAAAACTCTCAAAATCTACCTCTACATTCAGATGTAAAAAACGATTGGCCAAAGGAGAGGGCATAGCAAACACCGAAGCCCGGTCTTCTTTGCGGTTTCCGGCTGCCCAGATAAACCAACCCTCCGGCACTCGATAAGCCCCCACTTGTCTATCTAAAATCAACTGTTGCGCTACCCCTTGCATGGCCGGAGGTGCCATATTAAGTTCATCTAAGAAGAGAATACCTTTCCCTTCTCTGGGTAAAAACTCAGGAGGATACCAAGTAGAAAGTCCTTGGGCAGAGTTATCGGTTTCTGCAATGGCAACGGGTAAACCCCTTAAGTCTGTGGGGGCAAGCTGACTCAAACGTAAGTCGATAAATTCCAATTGATTTTCCCTGGCAACTTGAGCAACAATACTAGACTTGCCGATACCAGGCGCACCCCAAATCATGGTACTGATAGAGAGGTTATGGGTGACGAGGTTTTGTAGATAGGTTTTTAGGGCTGTGGGGGTCATTTTACGGTTGGCTTAATGAGAAAAATTCTATTTTAGGGGAGTAATCAGCAGACAGAAGCTTCAAATAACAGTTAAGCAAAGAATGTGGCGTTTTTTAACAATTGATAGCTTTAAAGTTGAATATTTACCGAAATATTAAATATTCTAAATTTTCACTCCCTAATATCACCCTACCCCGATTCGGTGTAATTCAGGTAACACCACAGAAGATTTTAACAATCATTAAAGGTACTTATACTTATTATAAGTAACTCTTTTGTTACACCCCTTTACAAAGCTTCATAGGTTTGTTAATATAGATTCATACATAACAAACGGCAAACGCCTCCGGGCAAAAAAGCCAACATCATCTGAACCTAGAAAATCAAATAGGAATTATACCAGAATGACTACTACCTTACAACAACGCGAGAGCGTTTCCTTGTGGGAACAGTTCTGTCAGTGGGTAACAAGCACCAACAACCGCATCTATGTAGGTTGGTTCGGTACTTTAATGATCCCCACCCTCTTAACTGCTACTACTTGTTTCATCATCGCCTTCATCGCTGCTCCTCCCGTCGACATCGACGGTATCCGTGAGCCTGTAGCTGGTTCTTTACTCTATGGAAACAACATCGTTTCCGGTGCAGTAGTTCCTTCTTCCAATGCGATTGGTTTACACTTCTACCCCATTTGGGAAGCTGCTTCTTTAGATGAGTGGCTTTACAACGGCGGTCCTTACCAGTTAGTAGTATTCCACTTCTTAATCGGAGTATTCTGCTACATGGGTCGTCAGTGGGAACTTTCCTACCGTTTAGGAATGCGTCCTTGGATCTGTGTTGCATATTCTGCACCTGTATCCGCTGCTACCGCAGTATTCTTAATCTACCCCATCGGACAAGGTTCCTTCTCTGATGGAATGCCTTTAGGAATCTCTGGAACCTTTAACTTCATGTTCGTGTTCCAAGCTGAACACAACATCTTAATGCACCCCTTCCATATGTTGGGTGTTGCTGGTGTATTCGGTGGATCTTTATTCTCCGCTATGCACGGTTCCTTAGTAACCTCTTCTTTAGTTCGTGAAACCACCGAAGTTGAATCTCAAAACTACGGTTACAAATTCGGACAAGAAGAAGAAACCTACAACATCGTAGCTGCTCACGGTTACTTCGGTCGCTTAATCTTCCAATACGCTTCCTTCAACAACAGCCGTGCTTTACACTTCTTCTTAGGTGCATGGCCTGTAATTGGAATCTGGTTCACCGCAATGGGTGTATCCACCATGGCGTTTAACTTAAACGGTTTCAACTTCAACCAGTCTATCCTTGATTCTCAAGGCCGTGTAATCGGAACCTGGGCTGACGTATTAAACCGTGCAGGAATCGGAATGGAAGTAATGCACGAGCGTAACGCTCACAACTTCCCCTTAGACTTGGCTTCTGCTGAGCCTGTATCTGCTCCTGCAATCAATGGTTAATTCCTTGATAAAAACTAAATATTAGCAAAAAAGCACTCTCAGAAATGGGGGTGCTTTTTTGTTGTGGATAAGTAATAAGGAAACAGCAATCACGAAAATTGACGGATAACGTTATACGTCATCAAAGTGTAATACTATAATTGTCATTGGTGAGGAACGAGGAATCTCTGTAAGGGTCTAAAAATGAAGGATGATCGAGAGAATGGCCTAAAATAGAAACAATCCCCCAAAAAGCTATTTAGGGGACAGAAAAACATAATTAACTAATAAGGAGTATAACTCATGAGCCAAACACCAATAACGGTACAGTATCCCTTGGAAGATGTATTAGGGGAACTAAAACAGAGTATCAAAGAGGTTAATCAGAATCTAGCCAACATTCAAAAGGATGTGAATGATTTAAAAGTAGGACAAATAGAACTAAAGACAGAGGTACGCAATTTAAAGGAAGATGTTAAAGAAATAAAAACCGTTCAAAATTCTTTAATTAACGAAGTATCAAACTTAAAAGGGGTGAAATCTTTAATTATTCCTATTGTGGTTGCTGTATCTACTGCACTATTAACATTATTGGTGCGTTTAATTCCTAATGTACCTCGTTAATTGAACAAAAAATCAAATTCTAAATTTATTACTCTGCTCTTTCAAGTCAGGATTTTTCAACTCCGCATATACTGTTAAAACCTTAGACAAAGACTCTACCCGACAATTATGACTAGGACATTGTTTTGTGGTATAAAGTGCATCCCCCCACCGTTTTAGGTTGGCTTGTGCTTCGGCAATGTCTGTTAACGCTTCGCCTTTGGAGTCGGAATTATCTATTTGTTGTGCTACAGTAAGAGCCTGTTTTAAGAGGATTCGGGCTTCTGTGTTGTCTGATAGTTTAATATAGGCTTCGGCAAGTCGTGTTAATAATTCGGATTTTGTGTAGGGATAAATCACCTCTTGGGCGAGGATCACGGCTTGTTTTAAAAGGGTTCGGGCTTTTGTTGTGTCTGAGAGTTTAATATAGGCTTCAGCAATAGCACTTAATGGACTGGCTTTATAGCCATAGCCAGGATTATCTGTTTCTTGCGCTACAGTAAGAGCTTGTTTTAAGACAGTTACCGCTTCTGTATTGTCTGAGAGTTCACTGGAGGCTTGTATGATCGCTTCTAATATCTCGCTTTTGTGGACTAAGACATTATCATCTATCTGTTCTGCAAAAGTGACGGCTTGTGTTAGAAAAATTACGGCTTCTGTCGTGTCTGAGAGTTGACTGGAGGCTTGGATAATTGCTGTTAATGTCTTCAATCTATCACGATAATAATCCATCTTTAGGGCTAGGTTAAAAGCTTGTCTTAAGAGATTTGCCGCTTTTTTGCTGTCTGATAATTGACTACAAGCATAAGCAATTACACTTAATTTTCTGGTTACGAAGTCGGATGAAGAATTTATCTGTTGCTGAATAGTACTCGTGTTTTACCATTTTGAGGGGCGATCGCTAGGTACCAGTAGTGCAAATCTGAGATACTGATGGCATGAGCCAATCAACAGAAACCTCTCCTAAACCGACAACGGAACCTCTCAAGCTGACAGCAGAGGCTGTCAATTATCTCATCAAGATACTACCAAAGGGAACCGCTTATTGTATCGGGATCGTTTTAGTAGTGATGATGAGTGGTCGCTTGGTACAATCGAAGGGGAGTCTAGCTAGGGCTGTGTTGCCTCTGGTCTTCCACATAAAATGGGGATGGCATCGGGTAGAGCGGGCAATGGAGCGGGGAAAAGTCCCTCTGGACTTGCTCTTTGATCGTGCCGTTAGTTGGTGTCTGAGCAATTTGCCAGTGGAACCAGTGGCGTTGGGGGAAAAACAGCGAGAAGTGCTAGCTATTGATAGTTCCACTATTGCTCGGTGGCGGGCTAGACCTGGAATGGATTTGTTAGGCAAAGGCTTCCACCATCGGGCAGGTAAAGCAATAAAAGCCAACATCATTGCAGCAGTTACAACTGTAGTCTTTATTTCTGGGGTGCGAGTGGGGCTAGTGAGTCGAGTAAGATTTGGAGACAGTTGTGAAGCCGCAGTAGCAGAACTATTCAAGGATTTACCTAAGTCTAAGAATCATCGTTTATTGGTAGTAGATGCGGGAATTGCCACCCGCCAACAGTTTGCTGCGGCCAGCGACAAAGATGCTTTGTTAGGACGCTTACGCATAAATAGTAAACTGCGCTGTGCTCCACCTCCACGTCCATCCCAACCAGGGCCAGGTCGCCCCAGAAAACATGGGGAGATTCTTCATCCAGGATGGGACAGTCCAGAAATCCCCCCAGATGAGGATATTACAGCCATGCACCTTAAAGGAGAACTCCGTTTGAGACGATGGCAACAGCTACACTTTGAGGATGTTGCTGATACAGTATTGGATGTAGTCAGAATTGATCATCCTGACTATGAAAAACCTTTGTTGTTGGCAACCATTGCCCGAGAGCTAACTAGGGTTTGCTGAAAAAGTTTCTCCAAAATTTATGCCACTTTTGACCAAGAATTTTCTGACAAATCAATAAGTTTTAGTACATAAAAATTGTTTAAAGTATAATCAAAATTAATAAAAGGCGGCTTGATGAGTTCCCCTGTTCTATTATTAGTAAATAAGGACAAAAAAAGCGACAAAAACTGCCTCAGAAGTTTAGAAAGATTGACAACTAAAAATGTAATAGCAATAGATGTAATGGAGGTTTCAGGGAGTTTTGTCATCACGAGATTTAGGCTAAATCTTCGTTTAGCTTGTCCAAACTTTCCCTCAATAGCATTACGGAAGCATTCATCGGAGTGGGCTTGTTTCTTCTCTTCTTCACTGACATTTTTCGGAGGTCTTCCTAACTTCGGACCACTGATTCTTATCCCTCTTTCCTTACACCAATTTCTGTTTTCCCTAGTTCGATAAATTTTATCTACATGGACGGATTCGGGATAATAGCCAAACGTTTCTTTATACTTTTCTACTTGTTCTTTTAAATGACAAGATTCATTGAAGTTTTCCCAACTTATTTTGTATAGAAACACATAGTTATCTACACAGCTTACTGAGAGTTTAGCTCCAAACTCTATTGGTTTTCCTGCTTTTCCCCTCACTATTGTACGAATATGCGGTTGAGTTAAACTTACAATTCTTTGAGGAACACTCTGGGTCTTATTCTCCCACATTGACTGTTGTTGTTCATAAACTTTTTTGATAGTCTCTAGACAATTTTTCTGTCTTTTACTCAGATTTTTCAGGGAAGCCCCAGCTTGAATTAAGTCTTCTATATTTCCTAAATTTTTCTTAAGGTATTTTAACTGTTTCCCGATAGCTTTTCTTCTTTCTTGATAAGATACTTTTCGTTTTTTAGCTACTTTTAAGTATTCCTTTCTAGCAATTTTTCTAGAAGTTCTCGGCTTTTTTCTCAATTTTACTCTTAATGGTTTATAAAGATTATCTATTATTCTTTCTGTCTCAATTATGGCTTGATTTAATATGCCTAAATCCGTTGGGTATTTGATGTCTGCTGGCGCACAAGTCGCATCTAAAATTAGTTTACCTTTATTTTTTATTTTTTCTCCTTTTTCTTGGAGACAATCCTTTTTTTTTACTTCTTTATCACTCTTGTCTATTTCTCTTTTTACTGTTTTTTTATTGATTTTGTTTATCAATTCTCCATCAATTCTTTTCCTAAAATGAACTAGCATTGAAGATTCCAGTGGTGGCTCTTGTTGATAACAATTTAAACCTATAAAGTATTGTAGATAGGGATTTTCTCTAATCTGTTCTATAGTTTCTCTATCACTTGTTCCTAATTTTTCCTTAATAATTAATGTCCCTAATGCCATTCTAAATAGTTTGGCTGGCGCACCTTTTTATGCTGAAAAAAGTTTAGCATATTCTTCCTCAAAATCATCCCAAGGTATCAACTCTGCCATGATTACCCAACGATTATTGGGGGACAATTTGCCCTCGAAAGGTAATTCAAATTTTTCTGGGGGCGGTAAAGGTTGCTCCTCTTTTCGATACATTTGTTCTTGACCAACAACTGGGAGGTGTTTCTACCAATTATAGCGGTTTGTAGCCGACAAAGCTGATCTTTTTTGCGATCGCGAATATGGGTGTAACCTTTTAAAGAATAGGGTTTTGCTTTTATTCAGCAAACCCTAATTGTTTAACTATTAATTCTCGTTTTCTTCCTTCTAGTGCAGCTTGGCGAAAGTAATCCACCAGATTTTTATAGAAACTTTCGTGACTAGCCACGACAATGTGTTTCAATGAAACTAACGGAAGAATCTCGAAGTTGATGTCCATGATAAAAGCATTGCCAATTAACCTCTCCAACCTACAGAAAACAGTACTCCAACAAATAGTGAGAGGGACAACAAACCCCTATCGCCTTGTTAGACGAGCCAAGCTAATCTTAGCCGCAGCATCAGGAGAGAGCAATAGTTCGATTAGTCGAAGATTAGAATTAGACCGAGTACAAGTGCGTCAGTGGCGATCGCGATGGTTTGAGGAGAGAGAAAAACTGAGTGCCGCCGAAGAACAACAGGTAACGGAGAAAGCATTAATGGTCTTGATCAAAGGAATTTTAAGCGATCGCCCAAGACCTGGAACAACAAAATCCTTTACGGTCGAACAAGTAGTCCAGATTGTAGCGATCGCTTGTGAAGAATGTGAAAAATCAGACAGACCAGTGAGCCATTGGACACCTTCAGAGTTGGCGGATGAAGCCATAAAAAGAGGAATTGTCGAAAAGATTTCCCCCCGTAGTGTGGGGCGTTTTTTAAAAAGAAGCGACATTACGACCACATCTCGTTCGTTACTGGTTAAATGCCAAAATTGATGATCCCTTAAAATTTAAAAAGCAAGTCAAATATATCTGTGAACTTCATCAAGAAGCTAAAACTTTGTTAGAACAAGGAATTCATTTAATTAGTACAGATGAAATGACAGGGATTCAAGCTCTTGAGAGATTATTTCCGAACAAAAGAATCAAGCCTAAACAAGTAGAAAAAATCGAATTTGAATATGAAAGACACGGAACTTTAAGCTTGATTGCGAACTGGGATGTGGCAAGAGGAAAAGTTGTTAGTCCCTCTATTGGACCGACAAGAACAGAACAAGATTTTTCTGAACATATCCAGAGAACGATTAAGATTGATGAAAAAGCAGAATGGATTTTTATTGTAGATCAACTCAACACTCATAAATCGGAAAGCTTAGTCAAATTAGTAGCAGAAAGCTGTGGAATTACTATTGATTTGGGGAGAAAAGGAAAGGAGGATATTTTGCAATCTATGGACAGCAGAGCAGATTTTTTATCAGATGAATCTCATCGAATTCGCTTTGTTTATATTCCCAAATATACATCGTGGCTTAATCAAATTGAGTGTTGGTTTTCGATCTTAGTCCGGCGTTTACTCAAAAGAATTACTGTCCGTTCAACTGAAGAACTATCCCAAAAAATTCTCAATTTTATTGATTACTTTAATCAACATTTTGCTAAGCCGTTCGTTTGAAAATTTAAGGGCTTTAAAGATCATAAGTGACTGGTGGATTATTTTTGCTAAGCTGCACTAGAGGCTTGGGCGATCGCACTTAATGCTTTGATTTTTTCACCGGAATCATCTATCTGTTGCGCAATAGTAAGAGTTTCTTTTAAGACAGTTACTGCTTGTGTGCTATCTGATAGTTGAGTAGAGGCTTGGGCGATCGCTGTTAATGTGTTAGCTTTACCATTTATTTCCCCTAATAGTGAATTCATATCCTTTATTTGCCCATCTTTAGCCAAAGCAATGGCTGCTTTTGACTGATAATTATCATCTCGTACTTTTTCACCCCAATAAGCCAACTCTCGCCGAATCTGCCACAGTTGTCCTGGGGTAGTATAGTGCAACCATCCCCACCCTGTCATCAATAACATTAATATTGTCCCTAAAATAACCAAGTTTCGATACAGTCGTCGTTTACTTTGTTGCAAAAATCTTTGTTTTTGTAGTTCCTTATTTCCCCAGATTAAATACCGTTTATGGGATTCAATTAACCAAAAGTCTCTTATTCCCAATAAATACCGAGGACTATAATTATTTTCCATCCACACTCGCACTTTTTTATTGAGTAATTCATTGGCTTTATACGCTTTCGGTAAAATCTTCCCTGACAGTTTCATCACAGCAGGAATCATCTTCTCATGTGCCAACTCGTAAGCAGTTTCTTCTTCTTGTTGAATAGGAGTAATTAATCGCTCCTTAGCTAACCAGTTAATAGCTTCAGAGATTTCTTGGGGTGCTATAGGTTTTAATTTATCTTGTAACTCTTTAATAGTAAATGCTCCTGCTCTCGTCAACTCATTCCCATCCACAAACTCTAATAACACCTTCATTAACTTTTCGGTTTGAGATTTTGCTGTTGATTTTTCTCGCAATTTTAAGCGTTCTTCTAAATATTGATATAATAGTCCTTCCACTTCTCCTATTTTTTGTAGAGCAGTCTTTTTAAATGCTCGTTTTTCTGATATATTCTGACTACTAATAACTAAAGAGAGTATTTGTAAGTCAACAGGTGAAATAAGATGATCTTTTCCCATAAAGTTTGTTTCAAAAATATATTTTATATAGTCCCGTTCAAAATCTATATTTTCTATCTTGGCAATCACTTCTAGAATATTGGTTGCTTCTTCAGCAGAAAAATTTTCTAACTCAAAACTATTATAAGAATTAAGATCATAATTAAGCTTCTTTTGAATATTCCATTGAAAAGATAATAAATCTGAACGCAAACACATCAAAATTTTGACATCAATTTTATCTTGTTCATACCACTGTTTTAAACTGTCACTAAATTGTTCATAAACGTGAGGGAATTTATAACGATGGACAAAAACTTACTCAAACTGATCAAAGAAAAGTATCAAAGGTTTCCCCACTGTTTTAATTCCTTGTTCACAAACCCCTAAAAAGTCTAAATTTTCAGTCTCTTGACTATTTAACTTTAAATCCCTAATAATTTCTTTTTTTACCGTTTCCAGAGGACTTTTATCACTAAATTTAATATATAAACCTCGATACTGACTTTCTTCTGTAGTCAATTTTGGCATTAAACCAGCTTGAATAAAAGAGCTTTTCCCACACCCAGACTCTCCCCATAAAATACCAATCCGAAACTCTCTATCTTGCAACATAGATAAACAAGCATTAATACTTTTATTTCGTTCCAACTTACTAAAAACTTCAGCATCCTTTTGCGTAAATGGACGTAACCCTTTAATAGCAACTTGTTCCTCAAACGGACTATCTGATCTCAGTTTTGGTTTATTAAAAACAGCAATCAATACCGCTATACAAAATAATAGTATTACTCCCAAACATCCCCAAATAAACCATTGAGGGTATTCTTCTATATTGAAAATACTCTTAATAACTTCCCGTGAAACCCAACCAACAATAATAACCGCTAAAATTAAACAGATTAACTCAACCCATTTCTTTTCCCGTATCAACTCTGCGACCATCTGTACCAACGAGACAAGACTTTTCATTGTCTCGGTAATACTCTCCAAAATAGCCTTAAAATTCTCCATCGTTATCAGTCTACAGTTTCACCTAGATTATAGCTACAAACCCAAGTTGGATGTAGAATAAATATTGTAGGGGAAATTTTTTAAACCGTTGATTTACCCTTCTATCTTCTTCAACTCCACTCCCTAAAAAACTTACTCTGACTTTGATTAATAATTTTTGTACCAACACTTGAAAAAAATTAATTATTCATGCTTAAGATAACACTAACTAAAATAGCAACGGCAGCAATGACTAATACACCTAATGATACATTTAATTGCTGTTTATTAGCATCTTGATAACCCTTTATTTCGCTTCTAATAGCGTTTATTTGTTCATCGGATGATTTTTTAAATACTTCTAGTTTTTCATCGGAAACCTGTTTATATAAATCTAACTTTTCTGAATAAAATTCCAGTCTCTCGGCTAACATCTTATCATTGTTTTCTAGGATAGTTAGTTTATCAACAATTGTTTCAAATTGTCTTTCTGTCATTTTCTCATCCTCAAATATCAACTCACTATCTATATTATAACTCAGTAATCTAATTATTCATACTTAAGATAACACTAACTAAAATAGCAACGGCAGCAGTTACTAAAACCCCTAATGATACATTTAATTGTTGTTTATTAGCGTCTTGATAACCCTTGATTTCGCTTCTAATGGCGTTTATTTGTTCATCGGATGACTTTTTCCATGCTTCTAGTTTTTCATCAGAGTATTTTTGAAGTTGTTCAAGTTTCTCATCAGATATCTGTTTATATAAATCTAGCTTTTCTGAATAAAATTCCAGTCTCTCAGCTAACATCTTATCATTGTTTTCTAAGATAGTTAGTTTATCAATAATTGTTTCAAATTCTCTTTCTGTCATTTTCTCATCCTCAAATATCAACTCACTATCTATATTATAACTCAGTAGTTTATTTTTGAATCTGAGTTATCTTCTCATCGGAAACCTGTTTATATAAATCTAACTTTGAAGAAAATGCCTTGAGTATTCGCACTCGTGCATCAGGTGAGTTGGGGACAATGCCCGTCGATGAGGTGATAGAAAAATTAAGCGATGCTATCACTAATCATCGGAATTTTTAGCTGTTTGGGTGGGCATTGCCCACCTTAATGTTGCATCTAGAAGCAATTCTCAACTATATTAGTTAGGTTTAAAGCTAAGGAAGATCCAATTAAAACTGTTTTTTGGCATAGTATGTATTGAAGAACCTTTTATATTTACTTTTTTCTCTTTTTGTGTCGTTTTATAAACCTATTTTGCGAAGACATCAAAGAAACCCCAAGTTTTTGAGACAGCCACACTTCAAAATTATGAATGGGATAAGAACGGGCTGCGATCGCAGGATCTACCATAGGTTCTACAAGAATAGTAAACATTCCCATACGGTTTCCAGCCAAAACATCGGTAAATAAGCGATCGCCCACCATGGCCACTTGAGGAATGGGTAATTCCATAGCACGAATAGCTTTTCTCAGTTTCCGTCGAGAAGGTTTGACTGCTCCTAATAAATAGGGCAACTCTAAAGAGTTAGCGATACGCCCAATGCGACTTTCGCTTAGATTGTTACTAACTAACCAGATAGGAGTTTTCTGTCGAATGTGCTGTATCGATTGTTTCAACTCTTCAGAAACATGAGTTTTTTTGAGAGGTACCAGGGTTTCATCCACATCTAAGACTAACCCTTTAATGTGATAATGATCCAAAATCTCTTGGCTTAAACCAAGGATGGTATCCCCTAAAATTAAATCAGGCTGCAAAAGTTTGGCCTTAGACATAAATTTTTAATTAATAGTCAAGATAATTGGCTGGATAAGTCTATTTTTTAGAGATTAACTGGATACAATAAGATTTAATCTCTTAACCTTAGATGATTATCCATCTCTACTTTCCCTATTTTACTGGATTTACCTCCCTTAGAATCGATAATCGTTACTGGAGTTTTCAAGTTGTTAAATCATTTACACTTATTTAATAATTTTTTATTTATCTTCATAAAGAATTATCACAATACACAAAAAAAAGTGGCTCATTGTCAAGGAATGTAAATATACTTAGGTGATTTCCACACTTGAATATACCTGCTTTTCCAATTATTCCCCCCTTTTTAAGGGGGGTTAGGGGGGATCGTAAGGGATCTCCTTTATCAGAAATCACCTTATGCTTAAGAACTTATAGCGTTTCTCGGACTCAATATATACACCTAATATCGCGCCTCCGAACTCCGAACTCCGAACTCCGAACTCCTAAAACTAGAAAACTGTGTACCTCACAAGTATGAGAAGTGCTATATTAGGTTTTTCTAGTGGAAAAAACTCCTTTTAAACTCTCAAGAATAAAACCAATTAATAAACCGAATAAATGACTTAACATACTTACTTGAGGGAGGAGGTAATCAGAGATTAATTGTACAATAATAACCACGACTATAATTGAGAGTCTTTTGCTGTTAATAGAAGACTTTTCATGTAACCATCTCCTTAAAAATATTGCAGTTAAACTGCCTACTAAACCCATAACTGATACCGAAGCACCAACCAGAATATAGTCGAGTTTACCAGTATAATGAGCGAGATAAGAAAAGGCAGACATTGAGCCTATTCCACTGAGAAAATAAATAGTAATATAATTATATTTATTACTGATCTTTTCTACTAAATTTCCGATAAAATACAGTGCTAACATATTCATTGAAAAATGTCCCCATCCATAGTGAAGAAAATTAGAGGTAATTAATCGCCAAAATTGACCTTCCCAGACCACAACAGGAACTAAAGCACCTAATTCATATAAAGTTTCAATATTTTCACTACCACCTAACCTGAGTTGTGTAACAAATACCAAGCCATTGAGAATGATTAAGAATAGAGTCATTTTTCAATTTCTTATACTAAAAATGTTAGGGGTGACATTTCTTATTGTATCTGAATTTAATCAAGATTTTTATAAACAGTATTTAACTGAAAAAGAGAAACCTAAAAGCCACAGGAATAATCTAAAATACTGTTGCTTCTAGGATTAATAAAATTGCTAATTTCTCCGATTAAGAATTATTAGGAAAAGTCAATTCAAACTCCTCAATTAGTTCATCGAGTTCCTCAAGAGCTTGTTTAACATCGACTCGCAAGATTCCTAAATCTGGTTTTTCTAAAAGTTCCACTAAAAATCCTCGTTTACCCTCAATCAATTTGACTTGTTCCTGGATTGTTTCTTTATCCATTCCTTTAAACCTAAAATGAACACCAACTCTAGGATAAACAATCTTGAGTGTTCTGGTCTAGTCTTGACTAAAAATTCTCTTGAAAAGAAGTTATCCTCTTTTCAGAAAGACCGATCACAAGGATAATGAAGTTTGATAATAAAATTTAAAGCGATCGCTCAACACAGGAATTATATGTTACGCAAACTTTCATTAGCACGAGTCGGATTGACAGTCGGAGGAATTTTAACCATTATTGGCTTTGTGGCCTATGCTGTGGACAATCCTACCCTCAATTTAGCAGGATTTTTCTATGGTGTCCCCATTTTATTAGGGGGACTGGCTCTTAAGGCCGCGGAATTAAAACCCATTCCCTACAGTCAAAGCACATCCCCAGAAATTATTGCTCTAAGAGAGGAAAAAGCTACCCCAACTCAAGACCAAATTCGTAAAGATGTCACCCGTTATCGTTATGGACAAGAGGCTCATCTTGATGATTCCCTAGAAAGGTTAGGGTTGAGTCCTTCGGATGAAGATCGACCGGTATTAGTAGCTATTCGAGAGGAAAATATTGAGGGAAATTATGGTTTAATCTTAGAGTTTGATTCACCTTTTATTACCTTAGAAACTTGGCAAGATAAAAAAGAAAAGATTACCAAGTTTTTTGGACCTGATATCACTGTCAGAATTGATCCCAAAGAAGATAACGAAATTGATATTTTCTTAATTAGCTCGAGTCAGACTCAAGAAGGCTAAAACAAAGGTAACAGGAATATCTCCTGTTACCTTCGTAAACTAATAAATTTTCTAGAGTTTACTTAAGACATTCTCTCTAAAATTTTCTGGACGATTTCCATGCCACTAATGGCCTGCCAACCGAATAAACCAACAATAGCCATATTAAGAGTAATATGAGTATAACGGGCTAATTCATTGCCTTTCTGCATCAAAGGAGAGAGAGAAGCTGAAACCGCAATTAAAGCAGTCATAACTAAACCAATTAGTAAATGGGGACCGACGAATAATCTACCGTTGTTGATATAGGTAATAGCCATACCGCCCATATTACCTAATACCATTAAACTTAAGACCACTGAACCCATTTTATAGTGTCGGTTGCGAAAATCTTTTTTTACTAATTCTTTTTTGATATCTTTATCAACAAAGCGAATTCTTCGCCATTGAATCCCTAAATATAGAGCGTAAATGGTAAGGGCGAATAGGGCCCACATGAGAATAGGATGGCCAAACTGTGACCAGACTTTAACTTGTTCTGGAATATTCATAGACATTAAAGTGTTCTCTTAACAGGGTTTAAGAATAGTTACAAAACTTAACTTAATATCAATTGTATACTATCAAGTGGTTTGACACAATCATAAGGTGAAGCAAAATTTTCAGGAGTCCTCTCAAAATGCTGCTCAAAATGCGTCAAGTTATTGTTGTTTTCTCTCTCAGTCTTCTTTTCTTAACATCCTGTGCTACTCAGGCCCCATCAAGGTTTGAACAAGCGCAGCAAGAAAGTTCTCAGAGAGGTAGTAGTGCGGTTGTTAAAGAATCAGAGTCTGGGGGAAGTTTTAATAAGTTTTTCCCCCCTTCTGGTGGGGGATATGAGCGTGTGTATACCCAAGAGAAAAAAGGTTTTGCAGAAGCAAAGTTGAAAAAAGATGGTAAAGAGGTGGCTGTATTAGCTATTTCTGATATTCTCAATAACCCCAGTGCTGCTAAGAAATTTGAAAAAAGTAGCCAAAAGATTAAGGGTTATCCTGCTGTTTCTCAAGGTAAAACCGGAACCGCTGTTTTAGTTGGCTATCGCTTCCAGGTTAAGGTGTTATCCCGTGATTCCTCTTTTTCCGAAGGCGATCGCCAAACCTGGTTAGAAAAGTTTGATCTCAATGGGTTATCTAAAGTTCAATAATTTCTACACCTATTACATGATCAGCTTGTGTCTACAGTCAAGGAGCAGCTTCTCCTGGGACATAAGCTGATTTTTTATAGTATTTTTGATCTAAAAAACAGAAAAATTAAACCGTTTACACGAAGTTATACACGAAGTTATACATTAACGCTAACATTGCAAAGGTTAAACAGGGGCATAATAGTATAAGTAGGGGAAAATAACTACGTATAATCCTAGACCATGAAAACAGCTAACATTCTCAATGTCGCTATCGATAACCTTTGCACCAAAGAACTACTGAAATCTCTCGCTCGCGAAGGGGGAGTGGTGGTTACCCCTAATGTGGATCATTTCATGAAACTCCGTCATGATGCCGAGTTAAGGGAAGTTTATCAACAGTCAGATTATCGGGTTTGTGACAGCAAAATTGTTCAGTTTGCTTCTCGCTTTCTAGGGACACCCATTCGGGAGAAAATTTCGGGATCGGACTTGTTTCCTGCTTTCTATGAATATCATAGAGAAAACAAGGATATTACCCGGATTTCTCACAAATTAATTTGAAAGCCCAATCCAGAGATGAAAAATGATAATTTTTAGGACTAATAGAAATTTTGAATATAGATGAATAAAAAAATTGACTTTGATTATCCAAAAATTGAGTTTAAGAGGGAATAATTATATTAACTTTTGATTTTCTCCACGATAAATAAGACTAAATGAAAGTATCAGTCAGTCAACAACTTATGATAGATATCTTTTTTAAAAACAACTTATTCTACTTATCCAGTATTAGGAATAGTTTTAATTCTTTTGTTAGCAATAGATAAAATATCTTGATAAGGACAAGCACTAGCTATAGCGATAATAATTCTTCTACAACTAATCTTTATTCTGGCTCCCAACTTAAGAAGATTTAGACGTATTCTTCCCACAGTTGCTTTAGCCAATGAAGTTTTTTTTAAACAGTGTTGACGAAAAGCATTTATGAGAACATAAGCCCAGGAATGTATCCATAATCTTAGTTGATTACTTTGAAATGTTTGAGTTGAAGTTCTATCAGCTAACAAGTCTAATTGTTGTTCTTTAATCCGATTTTCCATCTCGCCTCTCGGACAGTATTTTTTTGTATAAAGTTTTGAGGGTGGAATTTTTGAAGCGGGCAAAGATGTCACCACATGGCGCATTTTTAAGCCATCACTTCCATAACAAACTTTTGTCACTACTCTTCTTTGACAACTCCATGACTTTTCTGTTTTATAACGAATAGAGCGATACCAAGTAGAAATTGGTACTAATTTTTTAACTTCTTCTAAATCTTCTTTTTTCTGAAATAAACTATCCATTAATTCAGTTATTGGAGCTAGTTTTTTTTCATATTCATGTTTGGCTTTTTCAATTACATCATCCGCTCGTAACTTAAGAACGCCATTTGTTCCCATAGCTATAACATAATCAACTAAAGGCTGATTTTCACAAAAATAGAAGATTTCTTCACGGGCATAGGCACTATCACCCCTAACTAGTATATGAGTCTCTGACCATTTTTCTCTAATTAGTCCGATAATTCTTTGTAATTCGTCTAAGGCTCCATCGGCTGGATCTACATTAGATGAACGAAGTTTAGCAACTAATAAATGATGCCCACAGAAAATATATAAAGGAGCATAACATACTCCGTGATAATAACTATTAAAAAATGCCCCTTCTTGATTACCATGTACTTGGTCATCCGTGACATCCATATCTAATATAATACTTAAGGGAGGTTTTTTATAAGACTCTAAAAAAAATTCGACAAAAGATTTTTCAATGGCTTCAAAGTTGGGTTCTATTTTATGATAAAGACTCGTTTTTTGGTCGAGAATAGTCTCAGGACAATATTCCAATCTATTAATTGTACTTTTTCCAGCTAACCATCCCTTTTTATTTTCAAGTTCATTAAGCTTTTCTAAAGCGATCTTAAGGGCAGGATCGTGACGTAATTTATCATGGTCATTGACATCTTCATAGCCTAAAATAATTCCATAAAGCCTTTGTGCTAATAACTCATGAACGGAATGAGCTACATAAGATTGATGACGATGATCTTGAAAACAGTTACCAAACTTCTCGGTAATTCCCAGTTTTTTATCCAACTCAGCTATCCAGACAATCCCCGCATCCGAAGTGATTAGTCCCCCATCAAAATTAGCGATTATTTCTTTTCCTTTCTGTTTACTAAAGTTGATTACTTGACGAGGGGTTCGGGGATGACTGGGACTCATTAAATCAGTTTAAGGTAAATTGCTTTAATAATTAAATTATAGCATATTTTATTCTAACAATCTAGTACTATTAGAGATTTTATTAATAATTTTTTTGGAAAAATGAGTGATTGATTTATCTTTTCATCTTTGTCTAATTCGGGTTGATTTTAACTTAAAATCTGACAACAGACTGTTGGTTGGGGAAATCTGCGATCGCTCTGTTCAAACCCACTTCCTGTAAGGCTTCTGTGTTTGGCGATCGCAGATTTTGTGAGAAATTCGGGATTAGAGGCAACCCAATAATCACTCTGGAAATAGTTTGGAGTTAATTAAATGAAACTAGACTTTTCCCAAGGTAAATGGTTAAATAAACCAAAACTGTTGACAATAACCGACGATTCAGTAACGATCACAACTGAACCAAATACGGATTTTTGGCAACGGAGTTATTATGGGTTTAGAAATGATAACGCTCCGGCCCTTTTAGTAGAAAGCGAAGTCAATTTTTCTTTTACCGCTAAAGTCTCATTTGAATATCAAACTCGCTTTGATCAATGTGGTTTAATCATTTACATTGATAGTGAAAATTGGTTTAAAGCTTCCATAGAACATGAAAATAGGCAATTTTCTCGTTTAGGCAGCGTTGTTACTAAGGTGATTTCCAAGAAAAAGTTTCCCACCCATTCTCAGAATCTGTTTGTAGAACATCTCAAATAAGCGAAAAGGGAAAAATAAAAAGTTGTTCGCGGATACTTTCCGCGAACAAAAACCTCCCTATCTAAAAGAAAGAAATACGCTAACTTTTAAATTAGCTTTGACTATTTTTAAAAAGGAAATTCACTTAATTTTACACTCTTATTAACTTTTTAGACTAACTGGGTCTAATCAAAATATCCCATTTAGGTAAGTGAGGATTACGTTCTAAACGTTTCTCAATTTCCTTCATCTCTTTTTTCGTTAAAGAAATGCCTTTTTGATAAACTTTTTTACTTAACTTAACTATCGGATTTAAGCCTTTCCATGTCATAGTTTTTACCCAAGCTAACATCGTTTGAGCATTTCTCAGAAGTGTTCCGTTCCAATGCCTCTCTAAAATTCCCCAACATCTTTCTATGGGATTATATTTACTGTGATAAGGAGGAAAATATAGTAATTGAATAGATTTCTTAGTTTGGTCGGCAAACTCTACCATTCTCTTCAAAAATTGCCTTCTTATTCCACTATTTTCTGGTCCATTATCAACTTTAATTTGGATGTTCTCTAGTTGCTGCTTTTCAGTTATACTCAGACTTGTCTACCATTGCTCCAAGTTATCTACCATGAAATCACTCGTTTTATAAGAACTTCCAAAAGTTACATAAAGTTGCCCTGTATCTTCATCTACAATCCCACAAGGAACGTATTTTTCTTTAGTTCCCATATCATGATCTTGAGCTTGATTATAACCTCTGGTTTGTCCGCCACGTGAATATTCTCCTATCTCCACAGTTGCTTTACAATCCATACTTAAACGTTTCACAGAACGGTCTTTTTTTCTATCTTTTTTCTCTATATTCTCGAAGATAGCGTCCGTCTCCGAGATTTTTTTTTAGGTTTAGCTTTTACCACTTTTCTTAATCGATAGCCCAAACGATTTAAAATATCTGCCATTGTCGAAGCAGCAGGAACCTCCTCTCCATTATATCCTAGATTTCTTAATTGTTTAATGGCTTCAGCCGCCGTTAATCTTGTATAGGCAATGGGGTTATTAAATGTGGGGTTTTGTTGTGCGTGAGCTTCGGCTATTTCTTTCAATGATTGGGCAACTATTGGGTATCTTTCCTCCCATTTTTTACATCCACTATTGACTGATTGTAATCCTAAACACACTATCCCAGTTCGTTTTTCATGTAATCCAAGTTGAACATTTTTTCTCCCCCAACCAAACACGATTTCGGTTTGTCTGGCACTTCCTCCACAATACTTGAGACACATTTCAGCTTGAAATGAACGACGCTCTGCTCCCGTCATTTTTGAGGCTGCTAAACGTAAATCATCGACCATCGACGGGGTTAAGGGATTATTTGTCTGTTTTAGCTTCAATTTACTCTCTCTAATCTTTTTAACTCTTCATTTTAATCTATTACTTCTGTTTTTTCAGACAAGCTAATTATGAAATTTTAAAGTTGTGTACCAAGATCCGCTAACTCTCTGTTCCTTTTATTTCTTGAAAGCCTTTAGTCCAAGCGATTACCCCCTATGGGAAAAGCTTTCTCGGAAATCACCTAATCTGGGTTACTCTGATTGGGCAACAACTGATATAGTTAGCACTAATGAGATGTGGTATCGTCTCAATCTTGGACTTTGGACAAAAAAAGTTTGTTAGCGTATATTTTACGCTAAACTAAAATCCCAAAATATCGGCTCTGTATCAGTCAATAAAATTGGCTGACAAATAGGGCTAATCTATAGATTCTGAGGAAAACTAAGGAGCTTTTAAGTTTTCAGTTGATTTTTTGCTCCCTTTCTTGATAACATCATGACGAGTTCGTGGGGCTTTTTTGTAACCTTTAATACGTCCGGAAGAAAAACCTCGACGTTTGGTAAATTTGGCGAAAGTCCCCAAGGTCGTAATTATTCTTGAAAAGTCTCTTTGAACTAGACTAGGGGTGATTTTGATGGATTTATTAGTCTTCAAATACTGTTCCCAATCACGGGGTAAAACCACAGCTAATTTTCTGGCAGCCCACAAATTTACATAAGAAAGAAGTGTTAGTTTAAACCAATTTTCTTCATGATGTACATCGGGAGTTAAATAAGATGTCATCAATAATCTTTGTTTACCAAATCGAAAAAGATGTTCCATGTCATAACGTTGTCGATAACACTGATAACAATCAACTAAACTTAACTCATCGCGCCGAGAACCAATAACAATAAGCCACATAGGTTTCCAAATACTATTTCTTTCTTGATCTCTGACAACAATCTGGAGTAAAGTAAAGGGGTGATTGTTCATTTTATAGTTTTTAGTTCCTCTCATTAACATCTGTTTCCATCCCGAAATAGTCACTGTTAATTGACTACCTTTTTTCGTTGTAAAGGGAACATGATGAACTTCATCAGGTTCAGTCCAAGTTTGGTCATCTTTAAGGTCAAATTTATCCCCATACCAACGGGGATGTCCCGAAGTTTTGGCTTGATTTGGGTCCCGAATAAATTGACGATAAAAAACTCGGTCACTTCTAACTCTTGTAATAGTAACTACGTCTTCATGCTTAACTTGTTCCCCAATAAAATCCTTTTGGCTGTAGTCACTATCAGCCACTAAGACAGATAATTTATCAGAAAATAAAGAACTTTGCCAGATTTTTTTTAGTTGTTGATTGCCTTGATTTACTCCTTTATGTTTAGAGGGGACTCGCTCTCCTGATAAGGGGACAGCCCAAGGGACTTTTTCTGTGTCTATTTGGTCAGGTAAAGCGCAGACAACGGAATAACAATGTCCAATATTAATGGGTTTATTTCCCTTAATTGGATTGGGGTAATGAATAAAGGTTTTATCCGCTAACGTTTCGGCAAACCGTCGTGGACAGGGAGTTGTGTCAATACCAAATAAGTTATAATGTTTTGAAGTGGGAGGAATTGTTCTCGATACCGCTGAAAATAAAGTCTCAATTCTCTGTTCATAATTAGGGTCAGTTTGAGTGGGTAAAAACTCTTGAATTCCTCTATATAAACTGTTATAATCTCTTCTAAATAAAGGATTGAGAGACAATTCAACGACTGAGTGAGCTTGTTGGTTACTGGAGAGGGCATCGAGTAATTCTATAATAGTTTCTTTTCTAGCTTTTAGTCCTTGGAAGAGGTTAGACCTCCACACCAGGAATTCCTCGACAGACGTAGCCGTTTCATTTTTGGTCATTTTTAAAATTTATTACCTTATAAATTAGCGGAATATATACGCTAACATCAAAAGAGGTTGTTTGTTACAGTTAAGGCTAATGTCATCACATTCCGAACTTAAGACCAGTCAAGATGTCCACCTGAGAGCCAAACAAATTAAGAGTCTAATTCGCTCTCTTAAACAGAAAATAAAGAAAATTGAACGGGAAGGGGAAGTAGCACCAGCTAATTGTCATATTATTCGTTATCAGGTTAATGGAAAGGGAACAATCTACTGGTATTATAAACTACAGGCTGCTGAATCAATTTTTCCTATGGCCACTAATAATGAGAAAAAAACCAAATATAAATATTTAGGACGAGCTGGAAGTTCTGCTCATATTGATGCTGTAGAAAAACTCACTAGAAGAAATCTCATTGATGAATTAGAACGAGTCATTCAATCTCTAACTGAAAGCTACTTAGATATCTATATTGGAACCGAAACTGAATGAAGCTATTTAATATTTAAAATCCCCTAAAAAGATGGAAAGAGAGTTTTTAAAATCACCTTAATTCTCTATTTTAGCTCTGGAGATATGTTTAGCGTAAAATTTACGCTAACAATTGTTTTTTATCCAAAGTCCAATTTGGGTATCTCCCGAAGCAACTCCCAAGGTAAAAGGGGAGTCGGAAAACTCTGGTATCGAAGCTGCTTGACTTTTCCAAGGATCTGTGATTATTAAACCAGAAGTTAAAAGAGTTGTTATTAAAAAATCTCGTCTTTTCATTAATAATTAAATAATTAGGGTTTGCTGAATAAAACCGAAACCCTATTCTTTAAAAGGTTACACCCATATTCGCGATCGCAAAAAAGATCAGCTTTGTCGGCTACAAACCGCTATAATTGGTAGAAACACCTCCCAGTTGTTGGTCAAGAACAAATGTATCGAAAAGAGGAGCAACCTTTACCGCCCCCAGAAAAAATTTGAATTACCTTTCGAGGGCAAATTGTCCCCCAATAATCGTTGGGTAATCATGGCAGAGTTGATACCTTGGGATGATTTTGAGGAAGAATATGCTAAACTTTTTTCAGCAGAAAAAGGTGCGCCAGCCAAACTATTTAGAATGGCATTAGGGACATTAATTATTAAGGAAAAATTAGGAACAAGTGATAGAGAAACTATAGAACAGATTAGAGAAAATCCCTATCTACAATACTTTATAGGTTTAAATTGTTATCAACAAGAGCCACCACTGGAATCTTCAATGCTAGTTCATTTTAGGAAAAGAATTGATGGAGAATTGATAAACAAAATCAATAAAAAAATAGTAAAAAGAGAAATAGACAAGAGTGATAAAGAAGTAAAAAAAAAGGATTGTCTCCAAGAAAAAGGAGAAAAAATAAAAAATAAAGGTAAACTAATTTTAGATGCGACTTGTGCGCCAGCAGACATCAAATACCCAACGGATTTAGGCATATTAAATCAAGCCAGAATTGAGACAGAAAGAATAATAGATAATCTTTATAAACCATTAAGAGTAAAATTGAGAAAAAAGCCGAGAACTTCTAGAAAAATTGCTAGAAAGGAATACTTAAAAGTAGCTAAAAAACGAAAAGTATCTTATCAAGAAAGAAGAAAAGCTATCGGGAAACAGTTAAAATACCTTAAGAAAAATTTAGGAAATATAGAAGACTTAATTCAAGCTGGGGCTTCCCTGGAAAATCTGAGTAAAAGACAGAAAAATTGTCTAGAGACTATCAAAAAAGTTTATGAACAGCAACAGTCAATGTGGGAGAATAAGACCCAGAGTGTTCCTCAAAGAATTGTAAGTTTAACTCAACCGCATATTCGTCCAATAGTGAGGGGAAAAGCAGGAAAACAAATAGAGTTTGGAGCTAAACTCTCAGTAAGCTGTGTAGATAACTATGTGTTTCTAGACAAAATAAGTTGGGAAAACTTCAATGAATCTTGTCATTTAAAAGAACAAGTAGAAAAGTATAAAGAAACGTTTGGCTATTATCCCGAATCCGTCCATGTAGATAAAATTTATCGAACTAGGGAAAACAGAAATTGGTGTAAGGAAAGAGGGATAAGAATCAGTGGTCCGAAGTTAGGAAGACCTCCGAAAAATGTCAGTGAAGAAGAAAAGAAACAAGCCCACTCCGATGAATGCTTCCGTAATGCTATTGAGGGAAAGTTTGGACAAGCTAAACGAAGATTTAGCCTAAATCTCGTGATGACAAAACTCCCTGAAACCTCCATTACATCTATTGCTATTATATTTTTAGTTGTCAATCTTTCTAAACTTCTGAGGCAGTTTTTGTCGCTTTTTTTGTCCTTATTTACTAATAGTAGAACAGGGGAACTCATTGAACCGCCTTTCATTAATTTTGATTATACTTTAAACAATTTTTATGTACTAAAACTTATTGATTTGTCAGAAAATTCTTGGTCAAAAGTGGCATAAATTTTGGAGAAACTTTTTCAGCAAACCCTAATTAAAATTGACTCAGATGGATGATTATTAAATGTATTAATTTGTTCCTTATATTTTATGATAAGGTTAACAAGGTCGTTGCGAGTACAATGGCCGATACGAAGCCAAATTACTTTAGGTGGTTGACCGTAAAGTAACCTGCGCTGATAAAAATCAGAATCTTTAGATACGATTATAAATCCATTTAAACGCGCATATTCCCAAATATCTTGATCAGGAAAACCTTTTAATTTACAATCTCGAACATGAATACTATTGAGAAAATGTAAAGCTAACAAGATTGGTAGTTTAGGAGATAAATTTTCATCAAATAGTAATTTTATGGGGAATAGTTGTTAAGCGTCGATCGCGATCAGCAGCAAAGGCAAAACAAGCTTGTATATCCTCAAGGGTTAGATCAGGAAAATCGTCTAATACTTCCTCAATGGACATTCCTCCACCTAAATAGTCGACAATATCAGCTACAGCGATACGAGTATTAATAATACAAGGTTTTCCACTGCGAATGCTAGGATTAATGACGATGCGATCGCGATAATTCATGACTAAAGATATATATTGTTATCTTTATTGTATCAAACAAAGAATTACTCAATAATATTGCTCATCAAGACAATAAAAACAGGATTTTATCTTTTTTCGATTTATGCTAAACATTTTAACGAAAACTTTCCCAGATTAACTAATTGTTATCCCGTCAATAAATGAGGTATTGTTATGAACAATTTTAAGGAATTAGATATGGTTGCTTTAACAGAAGATAGACAAACAACTCACTTTGAAACTGGCGTACCTATTACCCTATATAAAAGACAAGTCGGAACCATTGTTATGGAATATGATGGTAAAGCATTTGAAGTAGAATTTTCTAATAATGATGGAACAACCTATGCAATGGAAACAGTACCAGCTAATCAATTAATTTTATTACATTATCAATTAGTGACAGCTATTGCTTAATTTATTAAAAAATAAGCAATGTTACCTTCATCTCAATTAAATTCTAAGATTGAAGCATATTTTTTTACTAAAGTATTAAAATAAATCCTTCCTCATTATATTTCGAGGTGAGTTATTGCCAAAATAGTTTGCTTTGGAAGCTATGAGTTTAAAATCAAGACTAAGATACAAATTTATCGCAATAGTATTATGAGGATTTACTGTTAAAAAAACATAATTCATCTTCATCTGTCTAAAATAAGACAAAAGATAGGATGTCAATTTTCGAGCAATACCCTGATTTCTATATGAAGGAGCAACTGCTAGGGCTAAGATCCAAGAATCTAATGTATTTATTTTTGGACAACCTATCGTATATGCAACAATTTTACTTTCTGGGTTTTTAGCAACAACAAATAACTCACCACATACATCATAAAACTGTCGTAAAACGAGAAATGAATAACCTTCATGACCAAAAACTAGATTCTCTAAATAAAAAATCTCTTCTAAATCTTGTTCTTCACACGATGCAATTTGAATATTCACTATTTTAATATTAATCTATTTTCTTTTGATTGATGGGGGTAAGGTGAAGCGTTTCCGAGGAATGTCCTTTCCTTTTCTATATTCAATCCATGTGTCATATAAAGAGAAAATTGATTCATAGTAACTTCTCAGAGGAGGAGACAATAATATCTCCTGTTGGACATTAGGATTATGTACTAGGTTAAAAAAACGATAAGCAAATAGACAATCAATTGTTTTTATATCAATTACTTTAGTATCAAGTATGAATTTTACTCTTTCGAAAAAGTTCAAATACTTTTCAAGCAACTCTTTATCTTGTTGAGAAAATGTAGCATTAGGTTCATTAGGTTCATACCATTTTCCTTCTCTATCTAAATGAGACTCTGTTTCTCTATGAGAATCAATATCTCTAGCTAATTCATTAATAAATTGAGCTTTCGCTAATCGTTCACCTGAGTGTAACTGAAAACCAACAAAAAATAAACCTATAACTGCTGATATTCCGCTAATAATTTCCGTCGTGGTCTTTAATTCTTCCATAAATTTTGAGTTAGACTATAAAATTATCAAAAAATAATGATAGGGACTTAATTTAAATTAAGCCCCAAAATGAAACAATTAACCTTTGGTTTTTTCTGCCCAAACTCTGGTAGGAAGTCCCCAAATATAGATAAAGCCTTCTGCTGCTTTATGATCGAATTGATCGTCTTCCCCATAGGTGGATAAATGGGGGCTATAAATGGAATAATCAGACTGACGACCAACAATAGTCGCATTACCTTTGAATAGTTTAATGCGTACCATTCCGGTCACTCTTTCTTGAGTATGATCGATGAAAGCATCAAGAGATTCTTTTAGAGGAGAATACCATAACCCTTGATAGATCAAATGACTGTAGGTTTCTTCTATGCCTTTTTTGTACTGGGTGACATCAGCAGTCAAGGTTAAGCTTTCTAAGTCTCGGTGAGCATCAATAAGCACTAATAAAGCAGGGGCTTCATAAATTTCCCGTGATTTAATCCCAACTACTCTATTTTCTATCATATCAATGCGGCCAACACCGTGTTTACCCACCAGATCATTGAGTTGACTAATGAGGGCAACGGGATCTAAGGTTTGACCATTGAGACTAACAGGGATACCCTTCTCAAAACCGATCTCCACATATTCCGGGGTGTCTGGAGTATCGGCGATCGCTTTAGTCATCAAATAGATTTCTTCCGGGGGTTCAGTCATCGGATCTTCCAGGGGCCCGGCTTCAATACTACGGCCTAACAAGTTGCGATCGATACTGAAGGGAGAAGATTTCTTCACGGGGAATTCTAACCCAAACTGCTCACCGTAGGCAATGGTTTGTTCCCGACTCATATTCCATTCCCTGGCGGGGGCCAACACTTTTAAGGTAGGATTTAAGGCTAAGATTCCCAGATCAAAACGTACCTGATCATTACCTTTAGCGGTGCAACCGTGGGCAACTGCATCGGCCCCATATTTTTCGGCAGCATCTACTAATAGTTTAGCAATGAGAGGACGAGCTAAGGCAGTAGAGAGGGGATAACGATTCTCATACAGTGCATTAGCTTTGATAGCTTTGAAGGCATAATCTGTGACAAACTCTGTGGTAGCATCTTCTACAAGAGACTCCACAGCCCCAGATTTTAAGGCTTTGGCTTGGATGGGACCGAGTTCATCTCCTTGGCCCAAGTCCGCAGCTAAGGTGATTACCTCATCCACACCCCACTCCTGCTTGAGATAGGGAATACAAACGGAGGTATCTACCCCACCAGAATACGCAAGCACGACTTTTTTGGCACGACCCATATAATTTTATCTCTAGCATATATCTCAAGCTTTATTTTACTTGAGGTGACGAGTATCGTTTGTTAATATAAGACAAAAATTAAGCTTTAATATTATTAAATTATATTTAATATTTTCTCAACCTAATAGTAGTGAAATTTACAGCTAATAATTATTATTTCTGTATCTGTCACTTGATAAATTAACCGATGTTCGTCATTGATTCGTCTTGACCAATATCCCTTCAGGTTATGTTTCAAAGGTTCCGGTTTTCCCAGTCCAGAAAAAGGTTGACGTAAAATATCGTTAATTAGTTCAACAATTTTTTTATACAGTTTCTTGTTTTCAGTAGATCATTGATTAAACTGTTCAAAAGCTTTAGGGTCAAATACTATATTTCTCATGCCATTCTTCTGGATTTATGGTGATCAGTCCCTCTCTTTTTTCTACTCTTTCTATAGCTTCTAATAATTCTTTTTCATTAGCTTTTGTTGATAGTAAATATTCTGTTGTATCCGGTTCAGGAGAATTAACCAAAATAATTATTTCTACTTCGGTTCCCTCCTGAAGTTCTGGAGAATAAACCTCAATTTTTCCTCCTTTATCAACAGTTCCTGTTTGTTTAATGGCTTTGATCACTTGACTGGTAATATTACTAAGGTTGTTACTACTAATCTTATCCTAAAGATAGGTTTTTGACAAAAATAAACCTCTTAGTATCTTCTGCTTGTAGTTGTAGGGTGGGCAAATTTTTCTAGATATATGAAAAAGTGAGATAAGTGTCTGCTTTGCCCACCATCTCATCGGTAAATTAAAAATCATGATCATCTAACCAATTAAAGTTGTAATTGTAGGGTGGGCAAATTTTTCTAGATATATGAAAAAGTGAGATAAGTGTCTGCTTTGCCCACCATCTCATCGGTAAATTAAAAATCATGATCATCTAACCAATTAAAGTTGTAATTGTAGGGTGGGCAAATTTTTCTAGATATATGAAAAAGTGAAATAAGTTTTTGGAGAGCATCCCAAAGTGGCTTTTTATCCTTTATTGATAAGAGTTTATCGGATAAATTTCCCCCCGTCTCCCCGTCCCCCCGTCAAACAAAACATGATAATTTTTCTACAAAAATGGGATGCTCCCAGTTTCTGTTTTGCCCATCATCTCATCGGTAAACTAAAAATCATGATCATCCAACCAATCAAAAACCGATTCTAGTTGTTGTTTATCTAGTAAGCCATATTGCCACAAAATCATAGGGAAATGGTGGGGCATAGCTTGTTTATCTTTGAAAGCAAGGTTGATAGACTCAGGGGGAATGTCTAAGTCTTGTTGAAGAAAATTAAGAAGTCTGGTTGCAGTGGGGTTCATAATTAAAGCAAATTTAAAACAGTTATTAAAATTATGTAAACTGGCTCTTGAAATAAAACCACAATTACATTGAATATCCTCATTGTGTCAATGGTGTGTCGAGAATATGTCAAGTCAGTGACAATTTTTTTTCTGTCCCCAGTTATTCAGTGAGCAGTTACCAGTGAGCAGTTACCAGTGAGCAGTTAGCAGTTGGGCGAAAACCTTTATGATTGTAGTTTTCACTGGCATGGATTAAACATTAAAATTGCTTGACTTCCCACACTCCCCACACTCACCCAACCGAAATATTGATACACGCAATGGAAAAGTTTTATTATAGGGACGATTAATTAACTGTCACATCATCTTGTCAATAAAAAAAAGCTCGATTAAAATTGCGTTATACTGAATGACTTTTAAAAGTGATGGGGCAGCAAATAGGGGGACGTTACCAAATCATTAAAGCTCTGGGAAGTGGTAGCTTTGGACAAACATTCTTAGCTAAGGATACTCATGATAATGAAATATCTGACTGTGTCGTAAAACAGTTAAAATGTGACAATGAAGATAATCTAAAAACAGCAAGACGTTTATTTGATACAGAAGCAAAAATTCTGGAGAAATTAGGAAGTCATTCCCAAATACCCCAGTTATTTAACTATTTTGAAGAAGCAAAAGAATTTTATTTGGTTCAAGAGTTTATTGATGGACAAGATTTAGATAATGAGTTAAAACCAGGGATAAAATATAGTGAGTCTGATGTTAAAAAGTTATTAATAGATATTCTGGAAATATTAACTTATGTTCATGATAATAATGTCATTCATCGTGACATTAAACCCGGTAATATTATGCGTCGTAAAAGCGGTGAATTAGTATTAATTGATTTTGGGGCAGTTAAACAGGTAGGAACCATTATTAGTCAGAAAAATGGTACAGTAGCAAAAACGGTTACTATTGGTACGCCTGGATATATGCCAAGTGAACAAGCTATAGGAAAACCTCGCTTTAGTAGTGATATTTATGCAGTAGGAATGATAGCAATTCAAGCATTAACAGGACTTTTGCCAGAGGTATTACAAAAAGAATATGAAAATCAGGAAACAGAAGAAATTGATTGGCGAAAATTAGCTGATGTTAGTGATAGATTGGGAAATATTTTAGATAGAATGATTCGTTATGATTATCGACAACGTTATCCGTCAGCAGTAGAAGTTTTAGAGGTAATTAGGGTTTGCTGAAAAAGTTTCTCCAAAATTTATGCCACTTTTGACCAAGAATTTTCTGATAAATCAATAAGTTTTAGTACATAAAAATTGTTTAAAGTATAATCAAAATTAATAAAAGGCGGTTTGATGAGTTCCCCTGTTCTATTATTAGTAAATAAAGACAAAAAAAGCGACAAAAACTGCCTCAGAAGTTTAGAAAGATTGACAACTAAAAATGTAATAGCAATAGATGTAATGGAGGTTTCAGGGAGTTTTGTCATCACGAGATTTAGGCTAAATCTTCGTTTAGCTTGTCCAAACTTTCCCTCAATAGCATTACGGAAGCATTCATCGGAGTGGGCTTGTTTCTTTTCTTCTTCACTGACATTTTTCGGAGGTCTTCCTAACTTCGGACCACTGTTCTTATCCCTCTTTCCTTACACCAATTTCTGTTTTCCCTAGTTCGATAAATTTTATCTACATGGACGGATTCGGGATAATAGCCAAACGTTTCTTTATACTTTTCTACTTGTTCTTTTAAATGACAAGATTCATTGAAGTTTTCCCAACTTATTTTGTATAGAAACACATAGTTATCTACACAGCTTACTGAGAGTTTAGCTCCAAAATCTATTGGTTTTCCTGCTTTTCCCCTCACTATTGGACGAATATGCGGTTGAGTTAAACTTACAATTCTTTGAGGAACACTCTGGGTCTTATTCTCCCACATTGACTGTTGTTGTTCATACCAAGGTATCAACTCTGCCATGATTACCCAACGATTATTGGGGGACAATTTGCCCTCGAAAGGTAATTCAAATTTTTCTGGGGGCGGTAAAGGTTGCTCCTCTTTTCGATACATTTGTTCTTGACCAACAACTGGGAGGTGTTTCTACCAATTATAGCGGTTTGTAGCCGACAAAGCTGATCTTTTTTGCGATCGCGAATATGGGTGTAACCTTTTAAAGAATAGGGTTTTGCTTTTATTCAGCAAACCCTAAATAAGTTAGCAGAATCTGAAGAAGAATTAAGACAGTTAGAAAGATATGAAGAGGAGATCACATCCTACGACAAAGCTTTAGAAATTAAACCTGATGATCATCAAGCTTGGAATAACCGAGGGGTTGCTTTACGTAACTTAGGAAGATATGAAGAGGCGATCGCATCCTACGACAAAGCTTTAGAAATTAAACCTGATAAACATGAAGCTTGGAATAACCGAGGGAATGCTTTAGGTAACTTAGGGGGATATGAAGAGTCGATCGCATCATACAACAAAGCTTTAGAAATTAAACCTGATAAACATGAAGCTTGGAATAACCGAGGGAATGCTTTAGGTAACTTAGGAGGATATGAAGAGTCGATCGCATCATACAACAAAGCATTAGAAATTAAACCTGATGATCATCAAGCTTGGTATTTTCGAGGGAATGCTTTATATAACTTAGGAAGATATGAAGAGGCGATCGCATCTTATGATCAAGCATTAGAAATTAAACCAGATAAAGATAAAGCTTGGTATAACCGAGGGATTGCTTTACATAACTTAGGAAGGCTAGAAGAGACGATCACTTCTTGGGATAAAGCATTAGAAATTTCATCTAATGATTATGAAGCCTGGTATTGTCGAGGGAATGTGTTATTTTTCTTAGGAAAGCATGACGAGGCCTTAGAATCCTATCTCAAAGCAAGAGAATTGCAACTTGATTATGATGAAGTTTGCATTAAAGTATGCAATTTATTTCATCCTACTAATTCTTTTCGTCCGCCTATAAATATACTAGAACGGATGATAGAGCTTAAGATGGCCGATTATAACGAATATAACGGATTGAGATCACTAGACGAAGGTTACGACGAAAAAATAATGAATAAATTGAAACAATAAATATCTATTGTAGGGACATAATATTATTATGGCCGCAAATGGCATTATAGCGTTTCTTAGACTTATGAGGTACACCCTGCCCTCCTGTAGAGACGTTGCATGCAACGTCTCTACAACAAACTATGTACCTCACGAGTATGAGAAGTGCTATATGTCCAGATAATACCCTCAATTGGGTTTTTAGCCAGGGAATTAGGTTAAATCGCTTCGAGATCGCTTTCTCCAGTGCGAATGCGAATAACCTGGTCGACAGGAGAAACAAAAATCTTGCCATCTCCAATTTCCCCTGTACGTGCAGCCCCTCTCAGCTTGTCAATAACCATTGCTACCTGATCATTCTCAACCACAATTTCCAGCTTCAATTTTTGTAGAAATTCTACCGTATATTCCGAACCGCGATAACGTTCGGTTTGTCCTTTTTGTCGTCCAAACCCCCGAACCTCAGAAACTGTCATACCAACAATTCCCGCATTGACTAAAGCGATCTTTACTTCGTCTAATTTAAAGGGGCGGATAATCGCTTCTACCTTTTTCAAAGTGGGTTACTCCTCGTAATCTAGGTTTACTCGTTGTCTACTATAGATATAAATTCCCACCCAGTTGCCCATAAACCCTAAGATTTTTAAGTATTGATGAGTATTGATCCTCGAAAAATCCAAATCCAGTTACAAAAACCTGAACTTCCCCTACATATCTTTGATACAGTTACCTCCACAAATCAAGTGGTTTGGGACTTATTAGCAGAGGGAAACCCCTTCCCTCTGATGGCGATCGCTTCTCAACAAACAGCAGGAAGGGGACAATGGGGCAGAAACTGGTTTTCTGCGGTGGGGGGACTTTATCTATCCATCGGTCTAAAATTGCAGATAACAGCCCAAAATGCTCCCCATTTAACCCTCTTCAGTGCTTGGGGTATTGCTGAGAATTTACCTCGTTATGGACTACCCGTAAAATTAAAGTGGCCTAATGATCTTATTTTGCAAGGCAGAAAATTAGGGGGAATTAAAAGCGAAACTCGTATTCAACAAGAGACAATTACCCACTGTGTCATTGGTGTAGGGATTAATTGGTGTAATCAAACACCAGATCCAGGGATTACCATTCAATCTTACGACAAACCCCATAATATTGACAGTTTAGAAACCTTAGCGGCCATTACCATCAATGGAGTCTTTCGGGGTTATGACCATTATTTGAGCAATGGGATTGATAATTTACTGAGAAATTATATAGAAATCTTGGATAGTGTCGGCCGTAAAGTTATCATTGAAGGAATGACAGGAACTATCATCGGTGTTAGCACTCAAGGAGAGTTAAAGGTTTCTTTGCAGGCCCCTGGGTCAAAAAACAACCCTGAAACTACCACCAGGAACCCTATCCCTTGGTTATTCACAAGGGGAAACATGACCTAATTGAACATTAACAAGAGGAAGGTTTAAGATTATGCAAGCGATTTATATTCCCATTTACTCAACGCTCCCAATAGAACCCAAACCCTTGTTTTTGATGATTTTATCCCTGAATTACAAAGTTTAACCCCCTTTCGTGGGAAAATGATGGTTCGTCACGGAGGAACTTTTTTGGAAGTGGGGGTTAAAGGAGAAACTATTATTACCTTAACCTGCGATCGCTGTTACAACGGTATAATCGTCGTCTTGCTCTAGATACTTCGGAAATTATTTGGTTAGATAAAGACGCAGAGTTACCGCAAAATTATCCTCAAGAAAGAGAAGTTTCTTTGGAAGATTTATCAGAAACTTTATCCCCAGATGGACATTTTGATGCTCAAGGTTGGCTTTATGAACAATTATGTTTAGCGGTTCCTTTAAGACAATTATGTGGTAAAGATTGTCAACCCCCAAAAACAAAAACAGAGGAAAATGAACCAAAAATTGATAGTCGTTGGTCTGGTTTAGAAGCTTTAAAGCAACAATTACAGAACTAGACAAGACCCCGTTCTTAATGACGGGGTTTAAGTGAGTTGACAACAGTTTCCTTAAGTTCAGTAATGGGGGATAAATGGTGAATAAGATTGATAAAGTTGCTCTTTTTGGTGGTACTCATGGCAACGAGATGACGGGAATTTATTTGATTAAAAAATATCTCCAAAACCCCGATTTAATTGAGCGTTCAACTCTTAAAGTTTTTCCATTTTTATCTAATCCTAGAGCAATTGAATCCAGAGTTAGATATACAGAAATTGATTTGAATCGTTGTTTTGGTTCGGAGGAAATAGACAATTTAGATAATTTTTTATATGAGCAACTTTTAGCTAAAACCATTCATCAAAAGCTACTCAATGAGCAGATAAATTTTGTTGTGGATCTCCATAGTACAACAGCTAATATGGGATTAACAATTATTCTTTCTGATACAGATGATTTTCATCTACAACTCTGTAGTTATTTAAGCAGTATTTATCCCGAAATTAAGGTTTTATTCTATGCTTCAAAGGAAAAAGATAAATTGTTGAGAAGTAATACAGAATTAGGATTGACCATTGAAATAGGTGCAGTTGCTCAGGGAGTCTTAGATGCAAATTTATTTATTAAAACAGAAAAGATTGTTGAGAGTTTATTAGATTATTTAGACAAAAAAAATCAAGATCAAATTCCTAAAAAAAGTCATAAATTAGGATTTTATGAAGTATTTGAAAGACTTGATTATCCCAGAATAAATGAAGAAATAGCAGCTATGATTCACCCTAATTTACAATTTAAAGACTATAAACCTCTTAATCCAGGGGATGATTTATTTATTACTTTCGATGGTAAAACTATCACTTATCAGGGTGATTCAACAGTTTACCCTGTCTTTGTGAATGAAGCAGCTTATTATGAAAAAGGAATTGCTATGTGTTTAGCTAAACAACGGGAAATAGTTGTAAATTTTAATAATGGATAATGGATAATGGATAATGG
>Ga0064014_10065_pt1 | contig 52035 bp, 50 predicted proteins | sample CrowatWCoCulture_2_FD_61584 | JGI IMG/M metagenome (GOLD analysis project Ga0064014, IMG submission 61584) | Marine cyanobacteria communities from the University of California, Santa Cruz, USA, analyzing cyanobacterial DNA methylation -... | ecosystem: Host-associated > Microbial > Bacteria >...
GGGTCGAAGCCCGCCTTGATCCGTAGCGGACGACCTTCCTTCAGTTTCTCGATGAGCTCATCTTCTGGAATGAGTTCGTCTACGCCTCGCTTGATTATCGCCAACGCTTCATCAATGGATGCCATGAACAACACGTCCCCGCTTTGATCCTGGAAAGATTCTGTCAGTTACAGAGTTCAACAAAAGAACTCTGTGAGTTACCTGTTCCCCTGCTACAGTAAGCTGACCAGAAATTGACCAACACCGAGTTTGCAGGGCGGCGTATTATAACAACGCTGTCAAAAGAAATCCGGAGGATGGAACAGTAACCGTAATGTTCCACGCTGTCCCGCATGCATTTTATACGGTAATCTGTTGGACTATACTTGAACAACAGCTTTAATTAGGTAGTACAAGCTGCCGTAATGCCGATTAAAACGGGTGCGATACGTGCTAAAAATGTTTCCCAAAACTCACATTACCATTGCTGCTGCGGCCACCGTTGCTGTTACCGCTGCCATCCTTATGAGCCCCAGCAGCAACGTTGAAGCGAAAAGGATGTCTTACTCTCTCGATCTGGATCAGGGCACCGTTTCCGAAGCAGGCGCAGCGCCAGTGCAAACAGCACCGCCGGCCGCCCCTGTCGCAGAAACCCAGCCGGAAGTATCCGAAGCAGAGGTCGCGGCAGAAGCCAGCCAGCAGGCTAGCCTTGCTGCGCAGGAACGACCCGCCGCCCCGAAAGAGCCCGAGCTCGACTGGCAGACCTTCGCAGTCAAGTCCGGCGACACCCTTTCTTCCCTGTTCAAGAAAGCCGGCTTCAATGACGGCATCATGCTCTCCGTGATTCACGGCGACGGCGAGGCGGAAAAGGTTCAGCGACTGTACGCTGGCGAGACCATCCGCTTTGCAACAACCGAAGACGGCTCTCTTGCTGCCGTTGAGCTGCAGCGAAATCTTCTTGAGACCCTGAAGATCGAGAAAGACGGTGAAAGCTTCACCGGCGAGACCGAAGTTCGCAAACCAGAAGCACGACCAGCCTTCGCGTCCGGTACCATTGATGGGTCCCTGTATCTCGCTGCCCGTGATGCCGGCCTTAACGACCGCCTTACCATGGAACTGGCTGGCATCTTCGGCTGGGACATCGACTTTGTTTACGATGTCCGGAAGGGCGACCAGTTTGAAGTGGTTTATGAAGAACTCTACCTGGACGGCGAGAAGTTCGACACCGGCCGGATTCTGTCCGCCAGATTTGTAAACCGTGGTGAAGAAAACCTTGCTCTGCTCTACACAGACAGCAACGGTGACGCTGATTATTACGCCCCGGATGGGAAGAGCATGCGCAAGGCATTCCTACGCACGCCGATAAATGCCCGGATATCTTCTCCGTTTAACCTTCAGCGCCGCCACCCGGTGCTCGACGTTGTCCGCCCCCACGAGGGCACCGACTACGCAGCGCCTCCTGGAACCCCCATCAAGGCCGCAGGTTCAGGACGCGTGAAATTTGCCGGCTGGAAGGGTGGCTATGGCCGAACCGTTATCCTCCAGCATGGCGACAACATCACTACCCTGTACGCTCACATGAGCCGCCTGGGCAAAGGCATCAAGAACGGCACCCGGGTGAAGCAGGGGCAGACGATTGGTCATGTTGGCTCGTCTGGCATGGTGACTGGCCCTCACCTGCACTACGAGTTCAGACTGAACGGGTCACCGCGTAACTCGCGCACCGTTAAACTACCGGATGCCAAGCCCATTCCGTCTTCCGAGATGGCTCGATTCAAGAAGTTCACCGAACAACGAATCGCCCAGTTTGACGTTTTCCGCGAGAGCTACCAGCAGCTCGCACTCGCCTCAGACGACTGAGCAAAGAATGGAAGCCTGGATTGGGTTGATGTCGGGCACCAGCATGGATGGCATTGATGCCGTGCTGGTGTCTTTCCAGAACAACACCGTACATATCCACGCCTCGCACACGACTCCCTACCCCGATCAAATTCGTCACCGGCTGCTGGCCGCCAGCCAGAATCACGCCGCGCCTGACGAAATCGGTGAACTGGATACCCTGGTCGGCACCCTGTTTGCCCAGGCGGCGAACGACGTTATTCAAACGTCCGGCTTTGACCGGGCGACAATTTGCGCCATAGGCAGCCACGGACAAACGCTTCGTCACCAGCCTTCCGGCACAGCACCCTTCTCGATCCAGATTGGCAATCCTTCCGTGGTATCCGAAGTCAACAACATTACGACGGTCGCAGATTTCCGGAGACGGGATATGGCCGCTGGGGGCCAGGGAGCGCCGCTGGTTCCAGCCTTCCACAAGGCATTTTTCAGCTCGGAGACAGAGAACCGCTGTATTCTTAATCTCGGCGGCATTGCCAATATCACCTGGCTCCCGGCCAGTACCACCGCGCCTGCAACCGGTTTCGACACCGGCCCGGCCAATGCACTGATGGATGCCTGGTGCCTGGACCAGACCGGGCTTCCGTTTGACAGCGACGGCCATTGGGCGCGCGAGGGATCGGTTAACGAGGAGCTTCTCGAGGACATGCTTTCCGATGCCTACTTCTCGAAGGCACCCCCGAAAAGCACGGGGAAAGAGCGGTTCAATCTTGACTGGGTCAAAACACTGGTAGGTCGCCACCCTGAGATTCCGACCGAGGACATTCAGAGGACCTTGCTGCAGCTGACCGTCAACAGCGTTGTTAACCAGCTGCCTGAAACCAGGGATGTTCGGATCTACGTATGTGGCGGCGGGGCGCGAAATCCACTCCTGATGGAAGAGCTCGGCAAGGCTCTGCCGGAGGCCAGCCTGTCACTGACCTCGGAACTGGGGGTCGACCCTCAAATGGTGGAGCCTGTGGCGTTTGCCTGGCTGGCAAAACAGGCGTTCGAAGGTAAGCCGGGAAACCTTCCTGACGTAACCGGCGCGGCCGGCCCTCGCATTCTGGGTGCTATCTACCCGGCCTGAAATCTTTTCGGATCAGAGATCAGATAGAGAAGGAACTGCCACACCCGCAGGTGGAACTTGCATTGGGGTTCTGGACCACGAACTGTGAGCCCTGCAGACCTTCCTGGTAATCAATGGTGGCGCCAACCAGATACTGGTAACTCATAGGATCAACCAGAAGGAAGACACCATCACGTTCAATCACGGTGTCTTCTTCATCCTGGTTTTCATCAAACGAGAAGCCGTACTGAAATCCGGAACAGCCCCCACCCGTGACAAAGACGCGGAGTTTGAGCTCGGGATTTTCTTCTTCCTCGATCAACTCACGTACTTTGGCTACGGCACTGTCACTGAAGAACAGCGGTGTGGCCATTTGTTGCTGGACTGCGCTCAAGTTCGCCTCCGGATTATCGTGAACAACTCAGGCGATTATGGTATTCCTGACTAAAACAATCAACTATTCGGACTTTCCACCATCCTCCGACACCTCGGACTCCGGAGTCTGATCATCGGCAGAAGCCTGTTTTTGAACGGATCCGGCAGTTTTTGCATCCTGGGAAAGCAGCCCGACAGGCTCCCGCTGGTGCACCAGATTGCCGTTTACTGAGGCACCCATCGCCATTTCGATCAGGTTGTAGTAAACGCTGCCGTTAATAGAGGCTTTTTCCGCCAGTTCAAGATGTGCCGATGCGTAAACATCACCGTTCACAGTACCGTTAATAATGACGTGAGGCGCGTTGATATCGCCGGTTACTTCGCCAACTTCCGAGACCCTCAGTACCGCATCGGTGCCCTCATCGGCGACCACTTTACCGCGAATACGGCCATCCACGTGAAGCCCACCGCTGAAATGCACATCGCCTTCCACGGTCGTTCGTGAGGAAATCAGGGTATCAAAATGGCCGGTGGGCCGGCGCGGTTTCTGCTTTTTCTTGCCAAGCATGTCAGTTCTCCGTTAAATCGTCCCAGTTAAAGGTGCGCTCGGCTTGCGAGGATTTTCTTCCCTCCGCCTGGGCTACCACCTGGATCTCAAGCGGTTCGAATTCTTCCGGCAGTTTCAGGGAACCTTCGACATCCTGAAAATACCGGAAACGGAATTTCACACCGAGATCGGCTATATCCTCCGAAAGATCACGCAAAGCGATGACCTCTTTTTCTTCATCACGTAAACCAATGACATTCACCGCCACCACACCGGAAATGTAGCTCTTGTTGTTGCCAACCTGAGTCAGCACCAGCTTGAAGTCATAGTTGTCCTGATTACGGGCCCGAACCAGCGTAAAACTGTCTACCTGGAGACCTTTGCTGGTTTCCGACGGCGCCATGATGTTTTTATAGAAAGTCAGGTCCGATTGCAGTGATCCAATCCGGGTTTCCAGATCAACGATGGTTTTTCGCGCCTGATTCAGGGCCTGCTCATCGATCGCCCGCCCACGCTCCAGGTTAATCAGCTGTTGCCGGGCCTTGCGATAGTCGTCCCGCAGTTTCTCGACTTCACTTTCCAGCACCTGATTCGACTCCTCGGCGCTGGAGAAACGGAAACCACTCTGGGCCAGCCCCGTGGCATACCCGACAATCGCCGCCACAACGGTAAACACCAGCAGGATGGCCGTTCTCCGCAGGCGATACCCAGGACGATGCCGGATGACCACATACTCTTCGGCCGGCTTTCGCTGTTCGCTCACAATCTTCCCTTGGGCATCAAGGCAGCAACGCAGGGGCCTCAAGCCCCATGGTTTCTTTCAGGCCGAACATGATGTTCATATTCTGAACCGCTTGCCCCGCCGCGCCTTTAACCAGGTTATCGATGACGGAAGAGACAATCACGATATTGCTCTGTTCCTGCCTGTGTAACGCCATACGACACTGGTTCGCCCCGCGCACACTGCGGGTTTCCGGATGGCTGCCGAAAGGCATGACATCGACAAAGGGCTCATCGGCAAAACGCTCCTCAAACAACGCCTGCAGCCGATCAAAATCGGCCGGATTTTTCAGCTCGGCGTAGAGTGTTGCTTCAATGCCTCGGATCATCGGAATCAGATGGGGGACGAAGGTCACACCCACATCGCCGCCAGCCGCGCCAGACAGGCCCTGGCGAATCTCTGGCAGATGGCGATGACCGGAGGCGCCATAGGCCTTGAAGCTTTCACCAACCTCACCATGCAGCATGCCAATCTTGCCCTGCCGGCCTGCGCCGCTGGCGCCGGATTTGGCGTCCGCGATCAAGCGGGCGGGATCTACCAATCCTTGCTCCAGCAATGGGATGAAGCCCAACTGGACCGCAGTCGGGTAGCAACCCGGGTTGGCAACCAGCTGAGCTGTACGAATTTCATCGCGCACCACTTCCGGCAGCCCGTAAACCGCCTTCTCCGCCCATTCCGGGCTTTCATGGGCCATGCCATACCAGTTGGCCCAGACATCCAGATCCTTAAGACGAAAATCGGCGGACAGATCCACTACACGTACGCCGGCCGACATCAGTTCCGGAACCATTCTCATGGCCACACCATGAGGCGTGGCGAAGAAAACCAGATCGCAGTCTCCAAGCACGGCTACATCCGGCTCCGAAAATGCCAGATCATAATGGCCGCGCAAATTGGGGTACATGTCCGCTACCGGCATGCCCGCCTCAGACCGGGAGGTAATGCAACTGACCGAAACTTCAGGGTGAACCGCGAGGATTCTCAGCAGTTCCACACCGGTGTAGCCGGTGCCACCAACGATGCCTACTCTAATCACCATTTTCTCCAGCGACGTCGTATCAGAATTAAGAGCTTTGACGCCGTAGTCTACCATGATAAACCAATGACTTATTGCAGCCCTCAGGGCGACCGTTACAATGTTGTCAGAATCTTTCTGACAGTCCACCCAAATCCACCGGAACGCTGGCCTCATGCAGAAAATCTGGCACCAGATTACCGAGCATCTGATTCCTGTTTTCCGGCGCCGACTGTCCGGTGTTGATGCATTGCCACAACTGGCCGTACTCGGCCTGCTGTCCGGTTTGATAACCGGGGGCGTGATCCTGGTTTTTCGGCTGGCTATCGAATGGCCGCTTGAGCATTTCCTGCCCGGGGATGGCTCCGAATCCTTCGAACAACTGGACCTGATCACCCGCGGGCTCCTGCCCCTGGCTGGCGCCCTCGGTCTGGGGCTGCTGATGCATCGTCTGGCCACCCATGACCGCAAGGTCGGGATTGTGCATGTGATGGAACGCCTGAACTACCACCAGGGCTACATTTCCATGCGCAGCGCGATCGTGCAGTTCATCTCGGGCGTTGCGACCGTAGTCAGTGGTCAGTCGGCCGGTCGTGAGGGGCCTGCCGTGCACCTGGGAGCGGCTTTTTCCAGCCTGATGGGCCAGTGGATGCGGCTTCCGAACAACAGCATTCGGACACTGGTGGCCTGCGGTTGTGCGGCAGCCATTTCAGCCTCTTTCAACACGCCTATCTCTGGCGTCATCTTCGCCATGGAAGTGGTGATGATGGAATACACCATTGCGGGGTTCACCCCGATCATTCTGGCGGCGGTCAGCGCTGCGATTGTTACTCAGGCGGTTTATGGTGCGGAACCAGCTTTCAGCGTTCCGGCACTGACCATGAACTCGCTGCTGGAAATCCCCTGGATACTGGCCATAGCCGTTATCATAGGGATCGCTGCTGCGCTATTTATCCAGTTGGTCGACACCATGGGTAAGCACCACCACCGGCCGGTGTTGTTACGTATCACCACCGCCGGATTACTGATGGTTCCTTTTGCCATTTTCATTCCGGAAACCATGGGAATTGGGTACGACACTGTCAACGAAACCATTAACGGCGAACTCGGATTCTGGCTCCTGCTCGGTGCCGGCGCCGCCAAACTGGCGATTACATCGCTTTCCATAGGGCTGGGCATGCCAAGTGGCGTGATCGGCCCCACCCTGTTCATGGGAGCAACCTTGGGCGGCGCCATGGGCCTGATTGGCGCCCAAATCATGCCCGAACAGGCCTCATCCGTTGGCTTTTACGCCATGCTCGGCATGGGCGCCATGATGGGTGCCGTGCTTCAGGCGCCGCTTGCTGCCCTGATGGCGCTGATGGAACTCACGCGAAACCCCAACATTATTCTTCCGGGCATGCTGATTATTACCACCTCGAGCCTGGTCACCAGCGAGGCCTTCGGCAAGAAGTCACTGTTCCTGACCATTCTCAAGAACCAGGGGCTGAGCTACCAGAATTCCCCGGTTATACAGGCCCTGCGACGGGTGTCGGTTGGTGCCATCATGGACCGCAGCATACTGCGAACTGAACGCCACCTGACGGTGGAAGAGGCCCGCAAGGTTCTGAAATCCGAGCCAAAGTGGCTGGTAGTTGAAGGCAGTAGCGGCCCCACTGCACTGTTGCCGGCCGTGGATCTCGCCAGATATCTGGAGGACACCGAAAAGCTGGTGGCCGAAGAGGAAATCGAACCTCCGGAGTCCATTGATCTGATGGACATCCCCGCGAACCGTCGAGACGTTGCCCCCGTGCAGTACCAGGCCACTCTGGAGGAAGCGTTAAACCAATTCGATGCAACCAATGCCGAGGCCCTCTACGTACAACGTCACGTGGCGCCCATGATCCAGCGGGTTTATGGCGTGGTACTGAAAGCCGATATCGAGAGTTACTACCAATACCGACGGAGCTGACGAATGCTGTGGGTGAAAGCCTTCCATATTATTTCACTGGTGTGCTGGTTCGCCGGCATTTTCTATCTGCCCAGACTGTTCGTCTACCATGCCGCCTGCGAGGATGAGCCTGGTCGTGAGCGTTTCAAGATCATGGAGCGCAAGCTGTACCGCGGCATTACCACGCCGTCGATGATCGCCACCGTTGTCTTCGGTGTCTGGCTGATCAGTTACAATGCGGCCGGCTATTTCAGCCAGGGGTGGATGCATGCCAAGCTGTTACTGGTGGCAATACTGATTGTTTACCATTTTTACTGTGGGCATCTTGTTAAGGTCTTCCGGGACGACCAGAACACCAGAAGCCACGTATTTTACCGGTGGTTCAATGAACTGCCGGTCCTGATCCTGCTGGCCGTTGTTATCCTGGCTGTTGTCAAACCGTTTTGAGGAGCTGAGTCATTAAACGTTATACCCGACCCCAGGTTCTTATTCTTTCCGGCCTCGACCCCTCTGGCGGTGCCGGAATTCAGGCCGACATTCAGGCGGTCACCTCGCTGGGCTGCCATCCCTTGCCGGTGCTCTCCTGCCTCACCGTTCAGGACACCCGCAACGTGTATGGCGCCGAAGCGGTATCGGCTGATCTGATTCGCCAGCAACTCCAGTGCCTTGCCGAGGACACCCCCATTCACGCCATCAAAACCGGCGCCCTGGGCAATGCAGCCGTTGTGGATGTGCTGGTGGAGTTCATTCGTGAACACGCGGGCATACCAGTGATCACCGACCCGGTGATCAAGGCCGCAGGTGGTGGTGACCTCGCCGACGACGAGCTTGTTACCGCCATGAAAGAAAAGCTGTTTCCCCTGGCCGAGATGATTACGCCAAACGGGATCGAGCTGGCGATGCTCGGTGGCAGCGAAGACCCTGATCACGCTGCCCGCAACCTGTTGGAAGGCGGATGCGAATCGGTATTGGCCACCGGCGGGCATGGCACCGGCGTTCACATTATCAACACGCTGTACAACCATGGGCCAGAGCCCATGCGCTGGGAGGTTGAACGCATCGGTGGCGAGTATCACGGCACTGGCTGCACGCTGGCTGCAGCGATTGCTGCCGGCAGGGCCTCCGGCCTGTCCCAACGTGCCGCCATTTCCCAGGCCCAGAACTACGTCCAGCGCGCCATCCTGCACGCGCTGGAAGTGGGTAAAGGCCAACCGGTTCCGGACCGAGGCATTCTGTGGGAACGATGAGCAAAGGGCTTCGCCCGGGCCTTTACGCCATCACCGACAGCGCACTCACTCCCCGGAAACACTGATCGAGTCGGTTGAGGCAGCGCTTCGGGGCGGCGCAGTCATGGTACAATACCGCGAGAAACATGCGCCGATGGTCGAGAGGCTAGCTCAGGCTAACAGCCTGCAGGCTGCCTGCCGGAATGCCGGCGTACCGCTGCTGATTAACGACGACCCGGAGCTGGCAAAACGTGTCGGCGCAGCCGGAGTCCACATGGGGCAGACGGACGGCTCGCTGACCGCCGCCCGCCAGCTGCTCGGTGACCAGGCCATTATCGGCATCACCTGCCACGCCGATCTGGCATTGGCACGGGCCGGACTGGAGGCAGGCGCCGACTACCTGGCGTTCGGGCGCTTCTATACGTCGTCGACCAAACCCGGAGCACCGGCAGCCTCCCCGGGGTGCTGACCGAAGCCAAGAATTTCGGGCGCCCGCTGACCGCCATTGGCGGTGTGACTGTGGAGAACGGCGAACCCCTGATTCGCGCCGGGGCCGACATGCTTGCCGTGGTTGGCGGCCTGTTTGGCGGCACCACTGATGACATTGAGCTGCGAGCCAAAGCGTTTGAACGCCTGTTCGCAAGCCATCACCCACTTTTTTCACTTTCCGAATAACAGGAGCCCAGATCCATGACGCACTCCGAAACCCTGTTCGAGCAGGCCCAGAAATACATCCCCGGTGGCGTGAATTCTCCGGTCCGGGCGTTTCGCGGTGTCGGTGGTACGCCCATTTTCTTCAAACACGCCCAGGGCGCCTATCTGTACGACGAAGACGATCAGCGCTACATCGATTACATCGGCTCCTGGGGCCCCATGATTCTTGGTCACGGTGACCAGCGCATCAAGGATGCCCTGCACGCGCAGGTCGACCTGGGCGTTGGCTATGGCGCACCCACGGCCCTCGAAACCGAGATGGCCAAGAAGGTGTGCGAACTGGTGCCCTCCATCGAGCTGGTACGCATGGTGAATTCCGGCACCGAGGCCACCATGAGCACCGTTCGACTCGCCCGGGGCTACACCGGTCGCGACAAGATCGTGAAATTTGAGGGTAACTACCACGGCCATGTGGATTCACTGCTGGTCAAGGCCGGCTCCGGCGCGCTCACCCTGGGCGTACCCAACTCGCCGGGCATCCCCGCCAGCCTGGCCGAGCACACCATCACGCTGACCTACAACGACATGGACAGCGTTCGGGAATGCTTCCGGGAGATGGGCGACCAGATCGCTGCCATTATCGTTGAGCCCGTGGCCGGTAACATGAACTGCATACCGCCGGTTCCGGGCTTCCTGGAAGGGCTGCGGGAAGTGTGCGATGAGCACGGCACCGTCCTGATCTTTGACGAGGTGATGACCGGGTTCCGGGTTTCCCTCGGCGGAGCCCAGGGGCTTTACGGTGTTACCCCCGATCTCACGGCCCTGGGCAAGGTGATCGGTGGCGGCCTCCCGGTCGGCGCCTTTGGCGGCAAACGGGAAATCATGGAGCACATTTCGCCACTCGGCCCGGTCTATCAGGCAGGCACCCTGAGCGGCAATCCCCTGGCCATGTGCGCCGGCCTGACGACGCTGAATGCGATCTCCGAACCCGGCTTCCACGACCGGCTGACCGAGAAAACCAATGCCGTTCGCGATGGCCTGAAAGAAGCCGCTGACGCCACCGGTATCCCGTTGACGGTGCAGAGTGCCGGCGCCATGTTCGGGTTCTTCTTCACCGAGGAAACCTCTGTCACCCGCTTTGACCAGGTGATGGCCTGTGATGTCGAACGCTTCAAGAAGTTCTTCCAGGGCATGTTGAAGGAAGGCGTCTATCTGGCACCCTCGGCCTTTGAGGCTGGCTTCACCACGGCTGCGCTTACCGAACAGGACATTGCCGATACCATAGCGGCGGCGAAAAAGGTCATGGCCACGCTCTGACATTTCCGCCTTCCCCCATCGATGCCCCGCAGGTCGCAACATGTCCTGCGGGGCCATCGACGTGACGGGCATCACACTTCCACGGCGAACACACCTATCTGGCCTCCTCTGCCGTTGACTTACCATCCCGACTGATTAAACGTTGATCTAATCTCTACCGAGATGCTCTGACGGCACCAATCTAACAAACACAAGAATCAAGTCAGCGCACGGAAGCACTCGATCTGCCACGATGCAGATGCAGTACGAGAAGGAAGTCTCTGGAGCAACCCGTTAGGTTGAGCCGCAGTTTGAATAACAAACACAACATCAAACTGTAGGAACGACAATGAAACTCTGGTTCCAAGCACTGGCCCTGGCCCTCACTGTGGCCTGGTCCGCCCCCTCTGCCGCCTGGTGGTGGGACTCTACCCCTTCAAACTACACGGATACCCGTTACCCGGTTGTGCTGGTGCACGGCATGTTCGGCTTTGACTCCATTGCCGGCGTGGATTACTGGTACGGGGTCGCGGAGGATCTCCGCAAATACGGCGCTGATGTCTACACCACCCAGGTGCCGGCACTGGACAGCACCATCGCTCGCGGTGAAGCCCTGCTGCCGCAGGTACAGGCCATCGCCGCGGTGCATGGCAAGGTCAATCTGATTGGCCACAGCCATGGTGGCCCGACGGCTCGTTACATTGCCAGGGTACGGCCGGATCTGGTCGCCTCGGTAACGTCTGTTGGTTCGCCCCATAAAGGCTCGCCGGTCGCCGACCTTATCTATGGTTCCCCCGCCGAAAGCCTGGCAGCCAGTCTGGGTAATGCGCTGGGCGGGCTGATCGACCTGCTGTCCGGTGGCGGTTACAACCAGGACCTGCGTTCCAGCCTGCAGTCCCTCACCACCCGGGGCAGCGCCGAGTTCAACAATTTTGCCCCTGCCGGCATTCCAACCACCGCCTGCGGTGAAGGTGCCTACTCGGCAAACGGCGTCCGCTTCTACTCCTGGGGTGGCACCGGGGTTCTGACCAACGTACTGGATCCGTCCGACGCGCTCCTCGGCACCACCAGCCTCGCCTTCGGCTTCAGCCAGAACGACGGCCTGGTGGGCCGCTGCAGCAGCCGTTTTGGCAAGGTGATCCGGGACAATTACTTCATGAACCATCTGGACGAAGTGAATCAGGCCCTGGGTCTGCACAGCCTGTTCGAGACAGACCCGAAAGCGGTTTTCAAGCAACACGCCAACCGCCTGAGGAACGCCGGACTGTAATGGGTAGCCCGCCTTCTGGCTTTGCGTTGCAGAGCTAGAAGGCCCCTTCCAGGGTCAACATCAGCGTCTGGCGCTGATATTCATACTGCGACAGGCTGCTTCTGTTGTCCCGAACCAGCCACTCCCCCCGGACGAGCCACCGGCTGTCCAGTGACATCTCCGCCAGCAATCCGATCTCCAGACGGTTATCCTCCCGGCGGCCGCTCTCACCAGCTGCGCTCACCAACTTATGATCATCCCGGTATCGGCTGTGGCGAACGGAGCCTGTGGTTCCAAGAGCCAGGTCAGGATGCCATCGATAGCGACCGGCAACCTCCAGGGTGTGGTGAGTGGGAGAGACACTGACAAATTCATCGGCTGTTCGCAGATCCCGCCGGTCATTGATCTCCAGTGAGTATTCGCCGTCGAACCGCCAGGATCCAAGGTATTTGAGCGCATGGAAGCGTGCCCGATACCACTGACCGTCATAGGCCTCGAACCCGGAACCACCGCTCACGGTAGCGGCGGCCAGAGATATTCCGCACTGGTCAGGGGCTGCCGGTAGCGAACAATGCCGCCAACGATAAAACCCCTCAATGCCGGTTCGGGTTTCAAGGGATTGACCGTCAAACCAGGATTTCACCAGCGACACCAGTGCCCCGCGCTCACCTTCAGTCAGGGTCTCTGACCAGCCTATCCGTCCCTGTAATACCCGGGTATCGTATTCGTGATTGGATGGGTGTTCGCGGGAATAGACGGCTGCGTCGAGGGCGATCCGGGAGCGGATGCCGACGGGTCGTTCGTAGGTTCCCGCAGCCAGTGCTTCGAGGAAGCCGCCACCCTCACTGGACGCCGTATCCTCGGGCAAGCCGGCAATATTGGAATCGTAACCGCCGGAGATACCCAGATAGCCGCGAATGGAGGGCTCGCTGGCCGGCGGAACTCCGCCGGCCAGTTTATTCAGCTGAGCCCGGGCCAACGCCCGGATTTTATCCGGAGCGCTCTCCGCCGAGGCCTGTTCGAACCAGTGCCGGGCTTCGACAGTTTCGTCCCGGGCAAGCGCGACCAGACCAAGGTTATAACGCGCCAGGGCGCCGTCGGAGTCGTCCAGCAAGGCACGGAAGGCCGATTCAGCGGCGACATAATCGCCCAGCTGATAGCAGACAACGCCCAGGTTGTAGAAAAGAGAGGGGGATGAGAGGCCTGCATCAACGGCGCTCTGGAAGCGCTGTTTCGAAGCGTTCAGGTCTCCTGCTTCAAAGGCTTCAACGCCGGCACGGAAATCCTCCATGCCGGCTTCTGCTTCCGCCGCCTGAAGACTCATTGTGGGCACTAACAAAAGGAACAGGGACAGGGCGCGCCAAAATACCAGCAAACAGGTTTCTCCGGATTAATCCACGCGGGGCAGGAACGGTTACATCTCCGGCTTCAGCGATCCAGCCCTGGTGCATCCGGCAGCTCCGGGCGTTCCGGACGTTCCGGGCGCTCCGGCAACTCAGGCCTACCCTTGATCAGTTCCCGGGATTGCCTGGCTTTTTCGGACATGGACTCACCAAACTCGCGCCCCCTTTCTCGGGCTTCACTCGCCGCATCCAGCCCCGGGGAGCCAGACTTACCCGGATTGTCGGGTCTTTCAATAGCACGGGGCAACTCAATTTCCCGCACGACCGAATCGGTGAGCTCTGCGTCGTCAGTCACCATGCGCATGGTAACATCCAGATCATCATTCGCCAGTGTTGTCGCTGGTAGCCAAAACCCGAACACCAGCAACCCGACCAGTTTTACGCTCGCTATAAACCTGTCACCTGTCATGATTCGGGATCCTCGCCCGTTCGTTGTGGGTAGTCGGGAATCGGGGCCCGAAAGGTTTTCTGGCGATCTCCGGTGTCCAGTCGGGCCACCAACTCACCGGCACCGGGAAAGAGGAGTTTCAGAGGCAGCGACAAGACGTTCTCCCCGGCATTCAGGCTTACCTTCCAGCTAAGCTCGCGATGCCCTGGCCAGGAGGCCAGTTCCACATTCGGTGGTAACTCCAGAGTAAGCGTAACGTTTTCCAGGGCTTCACCCGAACGGAAGGCAAGACGCACGGTTTTCTCAACAGGTTCGGCAATCCCGGATACCGGGTTTTCAGAGACATTTTCCGACGACGCGACAACAGGCGCGGCGTTGTCAGTCACTCTATCGGGCTGGAACAGAAAACCCAGGCCAATACCCAGCGCCAGGGCCGCCGCAATAGCACCACCCAGTGCACCGTGACTCCATCCGGACTTCGGATTGGCTACGCCTCGGGCAGACGACAAAACACGGCTGTGGAAATCAGGAGAAGGCGCAGGGATGCTGAACTGCTTCTGCAACGCCCGGTTCAGAGCACGCTCCGAGGCAAGCCACTCGCGGCACGCCGGGCAGGCAACAATATGCCCTTCCACCCGGTCATGGGCGGGGCCAGAAAGCTGGTTGTTGATGTAGGCAGGTAGATCCACCCGGATTTCGTTGCAGGACATTGTCTTCACCTCACTCCCCCACACGTCCAGCCGGTTCAATTGGTTCCAGCTCCCGCTGCAATTTCTTTCTCAGGGCCGCCCGACACCTGTGTAGCCGCGACTTTACGGTCCCCAGGGGGATGTCCAGCACCTCCGCGATGTCCTCCTGGCGCCAGCCGTCCACATCATGAAGCAACAACAGGGTTCGCTGATCGGGCGTCAGAGTCATCATCACCCGGTCCAACACCGGCCCCAGGCGAGACTGCTCCAGTTGCAGATCCGGGCCAACGTTGTCCGATTCAAGACTGTCCAGCCAGTCAGCCTGGCTTTCCGTACCGACCAGCTCAGTCAACGGGCGGTCACTCTGACGGTTCTTACGCCGAACCTGGTCGATAAACTGCCGGTAGAGCACCCGGTTTAACCAGGGCCGTAACTGGTCAACGCTTTCCAGCTCATCAAGCTTTGGGAATAGCTTGACCACGACATCCTGAACCAGATCCTCGGCATCCTGCTGCTGACCGGCCAAACGGTAGGCAAACCGGTACATGGCGTCCAGGTGGGGCTGCACCAGGGCGTCAAAACGCCGGGACTTCGAGGGCTTGAAAGGAAGAATTGCCAAAGCCGTTGTTTACCTGCGTGGGTTCATGCCAGCGGCGCAGTCTATATCAAATGGCCGGGCCGATGCATTTGCCGAGTTCCCGATCTGACCATTCTATGACTTCCCGAACATTAGGGAACGTTAACAAAATTTCCGGAACTCTGCCTTCCATCGGAGCGTGAGAGAGGAGTCAGGTAGCGATGTTGCTTCGCTATGATTCCAGCAAATAAACCTTGGAGGTTTATATGAAACGTTCGGTTCAACTACTTGCCATTTCGACCCTCGCTGCGGGCATGGCGGCCTGTGGCGGCAGTGGCAGCGACAGCGACAGTTCAGCGTCTTCAGGAACGGGTACGGTCTCCTTCGGCATTACCGACGCCCCAGCCATGGACCTGAGCAATGTCACCATTGCTTTCACGGAAATTCGTTTGAAACCTGAGAATGGTCAGTGGGTAGAATTTCCTCTTGAGGGGTTCGAGCAGGTAAACCTGCTGGATCTTCAGGGTGGCCTGAGCGAACCACTGATTACGGATGAAGAAGTACCTGCCGGCACCTACACCGAGCTGCGTCTGATTGTCGACACAGACAACTCTTTCGTAAAGCGCGAATCTACAGGTGACAGCGAGTACTCACTGGCAGTGCCGTCTGGCGAGCAAAGTGGCCTCAAGCTGAAGGGCGATTTCCTGGTGGCCGCAGACACAACCACCAATTTCACCATTGACTTTGACGTGCGCAAGTCCATCGTCAACCCGCAGGGTAAAGCCCTTGCCGACTATATGCTGAAACCGTCCCTGAGGCTGGTCAATAACCTTGAGGTTGGCTCTATCAGTGGTGAGGTGGACGTCGCCCAAATCACTTCCACTCGTATGGCGGATGAAACTCTGGCTGACTGTCAGTACGAGGGCGCTGTGTACGTCTTCTCCGGTGAGAATGCCGAAACCTCGGATCTGAACGTAAACAACGAGGAAGGCAACCCTCTCATGATTGTACCCGTTCAGCTCGACGATGAATCAAGCCTCTACAGCTACACGGCAGCATTCCTGCCTGAGGGTAATTACACCATCAGTTACAGCTGCCAGGAGGATAACAACGAGCTGGATGACAACCTCGACTTCGAGGGAACACAGAGCCTTGAGGTTGTTGCCAACCAAACAACCGAAGCCGAGCTGATTCCTCTCGTAGAATAAGCCTCTTTCCCCGGCAGGCGGTCCCGGACAATAGGGACCTCTGCCGGGCAAAAAAGGGTTACAGCGCGGCAGCCCTCGCCTCCGCCTGATCCGCACCCGCCACATTCCCGCGAGCCCGACGGATATCCGCCAGCAACAGCCAACCTGCTCGCTGCAACCGGGTATCACTTCCGGCCAGCGACAAGCCCTTCAAAGTGAACTGCTCCGCAGAGCCCAGCTGATCACCCGCCACATAGGCTTCAGACAGTTTGAAATACACCTCGGCAGAACGGGGAGCGATCCGCTGTGCACGTTCCAGACGGGCGATGGCCCCGGATACGTTGCCTTGTGCCAACAGCTGGTCAGCCTCACGCACCAGGCTGAGCGCCGCGGGCGAAAGACCATCCCCGGTTTCCCGATAGCTGGGGGAACTGGAACGGGAAGGTTCCCGGGGTTCCTGCGTCGCTTCCGGCTGCTCGCTCTTACGCCAGACCGGAACTTCGCTTTCTTCTGTGTCAGTACTGGTTCTGGGTGGCTCGGGTGCCTTCGCCGGCTCACCACCGACCGGCACGTAGATTCCCCGCCCGGTCCGGAAGCACAGCCGGCCAGTGACAGCAGCGCGGTAAGCAGGGCGGCCCTGAACGAAATACGGTCAATCATTGAAACAGTCCTTCAAACCAGCCCCGGATACGACGTTCCAGATTTCCGGAGCATGAAATTGTCTGCGTGGGTTCGCTGCCGGCAATGTAAGGCAACAGACGGGCATTATCGCAGTATTCGTCCGTCAGTGCCTGCCGTTCTGAATTCACCCAGTGATAGTTGACACCGTCCGGCACCACGGGCGAAAAGCCATGCTGGGGAACCTGAGCCATAAACCGCGACCACACTGGCAGTGCGCCACTGGCCCCGGTCAGTGATGTGGGGCCATTATCATCGCGGCCAACCCAGGCGACCGCAAGCAGATCGCCACTAAAGCCGGCAAACCAGGAATCCCGGCCATCGTCGGTGGTTCCGGTCTTGCCGGCAAGTGTGAGTTCCTGAGGCACTGTGTAATAGGCAGAACGGCCCGTCCCCTCCTGCATGGTTTCCTGCATGGCGTATTGCACCAGGTGCACGGCGGAGGGATCGGCAACCTGCTCAACTTCCAGACTGTAACGGGATAACGCCTCACCGCCGGCATCCGTTACTTCCCGGATGGTGCGCAGCGGGGTATTGAAGCCGGATGTCGCCAGCCCCTGATAGATCTGCGCAACCGTCACCGGGCTCATGGAAACCGACCCCAGAAGCATGGACGGGTAACGGGAAATCGGCGTGTCCACACCGAACGCCGTCAGAGTCTCCCGAACTTCGTCCACACCAATATCCAGTCCGACGCGAACGGCCGGCAAGTTGTAGGAACGGGAAAGCGCCTGATGCAAGGGCACTTCGCCGCGCTCCTCGCCATCGTAATTCTTGGGCTGCCAGCGTTTGCCGTCGTCGAATTCCAGGGTGAAGCTCTTATCCAGCACCGGCGTGGTCAGTGTATACCTTTCCGGCTCCTGCAGGGCCGACAGGTAGATGAAGGGCTTGATCAGCGAGCCGATCGGGCGATTGGCATCCAGTGCCCGGTTGAAACCGGCGAATTGCGGATCCCGGCCACCAACCAGGGCCAGCACCTCTCCGGAATCCTTCGCGGTTACCACAAGAGTGGCCTCCAGCGCTTCGGCATTCTGCCCGCCGCCCAGCCTGGGCAGGGTATCGGTTACCGCATACTCCGCCGCATACTGGATTGCGGGATTCAAGGTAGTGAAGATTCGCAGACCTTCACTGCGCAGATCCTCTTCCTTGTAATCACGGGCCAGGTGCCTTCTGACCAGATCAATGTAGGCGGGGTAGCGATTCTCGGAATACGAGGGGCGCTCACTGACGCCCAGCGGCAATCCCCGGGCCCTGGCCGCGCGGCCAGGCTCAATCAGGCCGGCCTGTTCCATTTCAGAAATCACCAGATTTCGCCGCTCTGTTGCACGCTCCGGATGACGGCGCGGATTGTAGTAGCTGGGGCCTTTTACCATGCCCACCAGCAACGCGATCTGGTGCACATCCAGATCCTTCAGGGATTCGCCAAAATAGAACTGGCTGGCCAGGCCGAAACCATGAATGCTACGAGTGCCGGCCTGCCCGAGGTAAACCTCGTTCAGGTAGGTTTCCAGGATGTCGTCTTTTTCATAGTGCAACTCCAGCAGCACCGACATCAGGGCTTCGTTGGCCTTTCTCACCAGTGTCTGCTCGCGCGTGAGGAAGAAGTTCTTCACCAACTGCTGGGTCAGCGTGCTGCCACCCTGAACGATTCGCCCGGCCTGGATGTTGGCCAGCATGGCCCGACCGATGGAGAGAGGCGCAATGCCGAAATGATCGTAAAAGTTGCGATCCTCCACCGCCATCAGGGTGGTTGGTAACAAAGCGGGCACTTCGTCCAGCTGAACCAGGACCCGATCTTCTTTGTGCGCCGGGTAAATACCGCCAATCTGGGCGGGCTCAAGCCGGACAATCGGGGCGTTGTCGCCTTCAATCACCGAGAAGCCCTGAACCCGATCACCCGAGATCGTCAGGGATATCCTGCGTCTGGGCTCGTCACCGTCCGGGAAGGAAAAACCGCGGGTACTGATCACGAAACGGTTGCCGCTGCGCTGGTAGCTCCCCGCTTTCTTGCCGTCCCCTTTCCGGAAACCGGAGAGGCCAAGTTCACGTTCAAGGGCACTACCGCTGATACTGGCACCATCGAAAAGCTCCAGCGGACGCGCATAGACCCGGGACGGGACTTCAAAACGCCGGCCCTCGAAACGGGAGGTCACCACGGCATCTAGGTAAACCATCCACCCGGCCAGCAAAACGAGACCGATGGCACATAACCGGAACATGAAACGCCAGAACCACGGCCGACGACCGTTGTTTGAAGAACGTCTGGTGGGCTTTCGCCTGGGGCTGGAGGATGCTTTGGATTTTTTCATGGCGCGATTATAACGAAGGGAGCGGTTAGGAAGGCAGGCCATCCGTGTGTTATTTCTGTAATCTGCCCGTTATGATAGAGCAAGAAAAATCAATAGGTTCAGGGAACGCGAGGAGAACATGGTGAGTGAGACATCCCCAGGCAATCTGATTCTGTCGATGCAGAATCCGGACCTGTACGACCATCCTGTCGATGGCTTTCAGGTTATCGAAACTCACATCTCACAGGTGATCCTGACCGGTGACTACGCCTACAAGATCAAGAAGCCCATGGATTTCGGCTTCCTGAACTTCTCCACTCTCGATCGCAGAAAACATTTCTGCGAGGAGGAGCTGCGACTCAACCGGAGGCTCGCGGAAAACTTGTATCTGGAGGTGGTGCCCATCACCGGGACACCGGAAGCTCCTATCCTTGGCGGCGAGGGCGAGGCTTTCGAATACGCCATCAAGATGCGGCAGTTCGGCCAGGACCAGCTTTTCGATCGCCTGCAGGAACAAGGGAAACTGGCGCCCGAATTGTTGACCGATCTTGCCCGTCAGGTCGCCGCTTTCCACGAACAGTTGCCGCCCGTGCCTGATGAAAAGCCGCTTGGAACCCCGGAGGCTGTGTTTGCCGCCATGCAGGAGAACTTCGACCAGATCCGTCCGATGATTGACGATTCGGATTTGCTTCTGCAGCTGGACAACCTCCAGGCCTGGACCGAATCCACCTTCGAGCGGCACCGGGAGTTGATTGCCCAACGCCGGGCCAGCGGTATGGTCCGGGAATGCCACGGCGACCTGCATCTGGCAAATATCACCCGCTTCGAGGGTGAGGTCACCGTTTTCGACTGCATCGAATTCAGCGAGCCGTTCCGCTGGATTGATGTCATTAACGATCTCGCGTTCCTGCTGATGGATCTGGAGTCCCGCGGGGAAAGTGCCCTCGCCAACCAGGTGCTGAATACTTACCTGGAATACCGGGACGACTTCGAGGCGCTGCCGTTGCTGCCACTCTACAAGGCTTACCGCGCCATGGTCCGCGCCAAGATTGCGCTGTTCACCATGGGCAACCCGGGAATCACGGACGCCGAGAAAGCCGATTTGATGCAACGTTATCGCGATTATGCCCAACTGGCAGAGGATTACGGCACCATCCCCAACCACTACCTGTTGGCTACAACCGGCCTGTCCGCCAGCGGCAAGACCTGCGTCAGCGCCGCCATGGCAAACGAACTGGGGCTGATACGCCTGCGTTCCGATGTCGAGCGCAAGCGCCTGCATGGGCTGGCTCCGCTGGAAAGCTCGCGCTCACCGACCGGTGGTAACCTGTACACCGAGGAAGCAACAGAGAAAACCTATCAGCGGCTGGCCGAGCTCGCCGGCCACGTTCTAGCAGCCGGGTTCCCGGTGATTGTGGACGCCGCCAGCCTGAAACAGAAGGAACGGTCCTTGTTGGCATCCGTAGCCGAGGCCCAGGGTGTGCCCTTTACTCTGATCCATTGCGAGGCACCGGAAGACCTGCGCCGGGAGTGGATCCGCAACCGCAAGGGGGACGCCTCCGAGGCCACCGAGGAACTGCTGGACGCCCAGCAAAACTGGTTTGAACCGTTGACCGCGGAAGAGAAAAGCCACACCGTCCATCTGCACACCGATCAGGAACATGTGGCGGAAGCCGTGGCCGGCCGTATCCGGCAACACCTGGGCATCCCCGGCGGCACAGCCGGATAAGAATAACATCAGGCGCCTATGGGCGAGCGCGAGGTTCAGTATGGACGATAAAAGCGAACACGAAGTACATCAGATCAGCCACCCGCTCTACGATATTCTTCGGAGCGAGGACATGCCGGCATTCAATGCCGAAAAGGCAAAGCTCACAGAGTTGCCCAGTTTCGCCCATGGCGATTTCCGGGGTCTGGATCTGAGGGGGATGGATGCCAAGGGACTGGATTTCCGCCACGCCTACTTTCGCGGTGCCGACCTGCGAGGTGTGGACTTCTCGAAATCCAGGATGGAAGGCTCAAGCATCGCCAGCGCCAAGATTTCCGGCTGCTATTTCCCGCACCGCCTGGAAGCTGATGAAATCGTCATGTCCCTGAACCACGGGACCCGCATGCGCTACGCCATATTGCCGAAATGAGCAGTAACCCGAATTCCTGGCAGCCCGTCTGTCCGGCATCCGAGCTGACACCGGGCCAGTTTGTCGAATTCCGGCTCCGGGAGAAGGCCCGGGAGCCGGAAGGCATGCCGTTAACCGGCTTCCTGTTCCTCGATGGCAGCACGCCCCGTGCCTATCTGAATATTTGCCCGCACCTGGGCGTTGAACTGAACTGGATGCCGGGGCGATTCATGGATTCCGACAACCTGTTCATCCAGTGCTCGACCCACGGCGCCCTGTTCAAGCCGGCCGACGGCGAGTGCATTGCCGGCCCATGCCAGGGCGATGCGCTCACCCAGCTGGACCTGCGTGAGCGGGACGGTCAGATCGAAATCAGACTTCCAGAATAATCGGCACCGATTCGGTAAGCGTCAGTGCCCCCGTCGGGGTGCCGTCGCTCTCACTCAAGTCGGCGCGATAGGCGATCACTTCCACACCCGCATCGCAGGCCTCCCGAAGCAGCTCACCGTATTTGCGATCAATGTGGTCGGCCGGGCGGACGGTTTGAATGCCGGTGTGATTGACCACGAATAACAGCACCGCGCGATCACCCTGCCGGACCTGGGCCATCAGTTCCCGGAGGTGTTTCTGGCCGCGCTCGGTCACCGCATCCGGGAAGAAACCCTGACCATCCTCCGCCAGCGTGACATTCTTGACCTCCACCCAGGCATCGGCGGCGGTGTCGTGGCCAGACAGCAACAGGTCAATCCGGCTTTTCTCGGCGCCATATTTCACCTCGGCGCGGCACTCCGGGTAACCGGCCAACTCAACCACGGTACCCGTCAGCACGGCCTCCCGGGCCTGACTGTTAGGCCGGGCGGTGTTCACGCAGGCCAGCTGCCCCGGCGACGTCTCTACCAGTTCCCAGGTGTACTGGAGCTTGCGCTTGGGGTTGTCACTGCGGCTGAGCCAGACCCGGGCATCCGCCGGCTGACAGCCCAGCATGGAGCCGGTGTTCGGGCAGTGGGCGGTCACCTCCGAGCCATCCGGCAGCCGCACGTCTGCCAGGAAGCGTTTGTAGCGTCGGATAAGCCGGCCTTCAACGAGGGTTCTGGAAACTTCATGTGATCTCCGTACAAAAGTCGATGTCACAAGGCTGGCACCCCCGTGACTAATCTGCTATTTTCCGCAAATTCCCGTTTCAGGACGAATGCTTCATCCAGGGTATAACCGCGCAGCCACGGGGGCTCACGCGGAGGGAAGCAAAGCGTTCTTGTGAAGTACAAACAAGAGGCCGGGTTCAATGGCAAATACTGCAGAACAACCACGCGAACGTTTTACCAACTTCACCCCCTATGAAATGAAGAAGGGTGAAGAGTACATGAGTGCGGAAATGCTCCAGCACTTCAAGGATCTGCTGCTGCAATGGAAGCAGGAGCTGATGGAAGAAGTCGACCGCACCATGCACCACATGCAGGAAGACGCCGCAAATTACGCGGATCCCAGCGATCGCGCAACCCAGGAGGAAGAATTCAGCCTGGAACTGCGTACCCGCGACCGGGAGCGGAAACTGATCAAGAAAATTGACCAGACCATCGACCGCATCGACAAGGACGACTACGGCTTCTGCGATCAGTGCGGTGTGGAAATCGGTATCCGCCGTCTGGAAGCGCGCCCGACTGCCACCCTGTGCATCGATTGCAAGACTCTGGCCGAGATTCGCGAACGCCAGACCGGCATCTGAGCCAACCACTCAACAGCTGCCGGCCGAGGACAATTCCCGCCCCGCCGGCTGACTGACCGCCATGAACAACCCTTCGTATCGGGGCCGCTTTGCGCCCTCCCCGACCGGCCCGCTGCATTTCGGCTCACTGGTTACCGCACTTGCCAGCTTTCTGGAAGCCCGCAGTCAGGGCGGCCAGTGGTTTATCCGCCTGGAAGACCTGGATCCTCTGAGAGAGCCGCCGGAAGCCACCGGGCAGATTCTCGCCAGCCTGGACGCCCACGGCCTGTTTCCCGACGAGCCGGTGCGGTTCCAGTCCAGACGTCATGACGCCTATCAGGATGCCATCGACCGGTTGCTCGAAAGCGGCCACGCCTATCGCTGCCAATGCTCACGCAAGGAGCTGCAGGCCAACGAAGGTCGCCACCCCAATCAGTGCCGCAGCCGCACAGCATTGGACGGTGACCGCCCTTACGCCATCCGTTTTGCCCTCGAAGACGAGGACTGCCACTGGCAGGATCTGTTGCTGGGGCCACAACATCAGATCGTGAAGGCAGAGCTTGATGATCCGGTGATCCTCCGCAAGGAGGGGTTCTACGCCTATCAGCTCGCCGTGGTTGTCGATGACATTGATCAGGCCATCACGGACGTGGTGCGTGGCTCCGACCTGCTGGATATGACGGCGCAACAGCAGCAAATATACCGGGCCCTGGGCGCCCGTCCCCCACGTTGGCTGCACATCCCGGTCATACTCAATGAGCAGGGCCAGAAACTCAGCAAACAGACCCATGCCCGGCGCTGAACGACGAAACGCCTGTGGAGAACCTGTTCGCGGCGCTTGTTGCCCTTGGCCAGAATCCGCCTGCTGACCTAGCAACCGGATCGCTGGAATCCCTGCTGGAATGGGGCCAGGAGAACTGGCAACGGGGCGCCATCCACCTGACATCCCGGTGAGGGACATGGTATAAAGCCCTTCTCACACCTCAGCGCGGATAGCATGCCTGATGTATATCTACCGTCTGGTCTTCCTGTTGGTACTGGCCATCTATATCTTTTCGCCCAACATCCTTGACTGGTGGACCTCGCCGGGAAACGTCTGGTACAGCCCCTACATCATCTGGGCCGGGCTGATTGCCATCGGTTTCTGGCTCGAATGGCGGCGGGACCCCAATGAGTTTTAGTGCCTCCGGGCTGCTGCTCGCCAGTCTCCTGTATCTGATTCTGCTGTTCGGCATTGCCTGGTTTACCGAGCGGGGCATGGTACCCAGACGCTGGGTTCGCCACCCTCTGGTTTACGTGCTCAGCCTGGGCGTGTACGCCGGCATCTGGGCAGTCTACGGCGCCGTTGGCATGGCCGCCGAATCTGGCTACGGCTTCCTCGCCTACTACCTGGGTATCAGCGGCGCCTTTCTTCTGGCACCGGTACTTCTGAACCCGGTCATGAGGATTGGCCGCGCCTACCAGCTAACCTCCCTGGCCGACCTGTTCGCCTACCGCTACCGCAGCCAATGGGCGGGAACCCTGGTCACCCTGTGCTCCGGCGGCGCCATTCTGGCTCTGCTGAGCATGCAGATTCAGGCGGTCGCCACCTCTGCCAGCATCCTGGCGCCGGACACCTCCCCCAGGCTGATCAGTGTGATGTTCAGCATGATCGTGGTGCTGTTCGCCATGCTGTTCGGGGCACGCCGTGACCAGAATTCCGAAAACCATCAGGGCCTGGTGCTGGCCATCGCCTTTGATTCTCTGGTCAAGCTGGCAGCCCTGCTGGTGCTCGGGGGCGTGATCCTGTTCGGGGTCTTTGACGGCATGAACGGCCTGGAGCGCTGGCTGGATAACCGCACCTCGCCAGCCGCCACCATGACCCTGAGTATTGACGACGGCAGCTGGAGGGCACTGATGCTGATGTCCTTTGCCGGAGCCCTGGTACTGCCACACATGTATCACATGACCTTCAGCGAAAACCCCTCGCCCAAGGCACTGGCCAAAGCCAGCTGGGGCCTGCCGCTGTACCTGTTACTGCTCGGCCTGCCGGTGCCCCTTATCCTCTGGGGCGGCCAGGCATTGGAAGTCACCACAGGGCCCGGCTTCTTCGCTATCGGGGCCGCCCAGGCACTGGAAAGCCCTGCACTGACGTTGCTCATGTACATCGCCGGTCTGTCCGCGGCCAGCGGGCTGATGATCGTCAGCACCCTGGCACTGGCGGGCATGGCTCTGAACCACGTGGTGTTGCCACTGAAAACCCCCAAAGACCAGGGCGATATCTATCGCTGGCTGCAGTGGATCAAACGCCTGCTCATTGCAGTGATCATTTTCCTGGCGTTGCTGTTCCACGAGGCCGTTGGCAAGAACCTCGACCTGTCCATCCTCGGTGCAATTTCCCTCTCCGGCACGTTGCAGCTGCTGCCGGGAGCCCTGGGGGTGATTTACTGGCCCGAGGGCAACCGTCGGGGTCTGATTGCCGGCCTGATTGTCGGGCTGACCATCTGGGTGGTTACCCTGGTACTACCGTTCTCACACACGGCCAACCTGCTGGCCTGGCTCGATGCGCCACTGATACCGGATTACAGCAACTGGCATATCTTCACGTTCGTCAGCCTGACCGCCAACATTAGCGTGTTCGCGCTGATTTCCATCCTCAGCACCAGTACCAGTGAAGAGAACAGCGCAGCCCAGGCCTGTTCACTAGGGGCCCTGTCGCGCCCGCAACGCCGTGAATTGCTGGCCACCTCCTCCAGTGACTTTGTCCGGCAACTGGCGGAGCCTCTGGGCTATGGCGTCGCCCGGCGGGAAGTCGAACGGGCACTGGGTCAGCTGAAGCTGCCCAATGTGGAGTACCGGCCGTACCAGCTCAGACGACTACGAGACCAGGTGGAAATCAACCTTTCCGGTCTGCTCGGCCCTTCTGTCGCCCGGGATATGGTCAAACGTCATCTCGGCTTCAAGCCCATGGCCCAGGGTGGCACCGCCCAGGATATACGTTATGTCGAGCGCGCTCTCGGCGACTATCAGAACCGGCTGACCGGCCTCGCCGGTGAACTGGACAACCTGCGCCGGCATTACCGCCAAACCCTGCAGAACCTGCCCATTCCCGCCTGCTCTGTGGGCGAAGACGGTGAAATTCTGATGTGGAACCACGCCATGGAGGAACTCACCGGCATTACCGCGGATGATGTAGTGGGTGCCAGGCTGATGGCTCTGCCCGAGCACTGGCATCTGCTGCTCGAGGATTTCAACCGGGGGCCAGACCTGCATCGCTACAAACATCGCCTGGACCTGCGGGGCAAGCCGCACTGGCTGAACCTTCACAAAGCCGCCCTGAGCGGACCGGACCACACCGAAGGCGGCAGCATCATCCTGGTGGAAGACCAGACCGAAACCCGGCTCCTGGAAGATGAACTGATGCACAGCGAACGGCTGGCATCGGTAGGCAGGCTGGCGGCCGGTGTTGCCCACGAGATCGGCAACCCGGTGACCGGTATCTCGTCACTGGCCCAGAACCTGAAGCTGGAAACCGATAACCCGGACATCCTCGATACCGCGAACCAGATCCAGCAGCAGACCCGACGCATCTCCACCATACTGCAGTCGCTGATGAACTTTGCCCGCACCGGAAATCACGCCCAGGCCAACCGGTATGAGCCGGTTTCGATACACCGCTGCGTCGAGGAATCGATCAACCTGCTTTCCCTGAGCGACAAGGGGCTGGGCATTCACTATGTCAACGACTGCCCACCCTCCCTGCAGATACTGGGAGATGAGCAGCGTCTGGTCCAGGTGTTCGTTAACCTGCTGGCCAATGCCCGGGATGCCTCACCGGAAGGCGGCACCATCCGGGTCAGTGGAAAGGGCGACGGCTACTCCGCTATCATCGAGGTGGCTGATGAAGGCTCCGGCATTCCCGGAGATCAGCTTGATCACATCTTCGAGCCGTTTTACACCACCAAGGCCCCCAACAAGGGAACCGGCCTTGGCCTGTCGCTGGTGTACAGCATTATTGAAGAGCACTATGGCAACATTCAGGTGGACAGCCCGGTGAATTCCGACACCGGCCGGGGAACCTGCGTGAGGCTGAGATTGCCAGCCTACGAACCGGAAACCGGCACCATTGCCATCAGCCAGAACCAAAGGTCTTGAGACTGTTATGCCTCGCATTCTGATCGTGGAAGACGAAGACATTATTCGCTCGGCAGTGCGCAAACTGTTGATGCATGCCGGTTATGAGGTTGCCGATGCCTCGTCCGTTGAGGAAGCCGAACAAAACCACGAACCGGATCAGTTTGATCTGATCATTTCCGATCTGCGCCTGCCGGGAGCGGCGGGCACCGAACTGATCAACCGTGCACCCAATACGCCGGTGCTGATCATGACCAGCTATGCCAGCCTGCGTTCCGCCGTGGATTCCATGAAAATGGGCGCTGTTGAGTACATCGCCAAGCCGTTTGACCATGATGAAATGCTGGCCGCGGTGGAAAACATCCTGGCCCGGCAGCCCTCTGCCCGCAATGCCGGTGATAACTCGGCACCACCTGCGGAAACGCCCGAGAGCAGTGATCCGGCCAACATCATGTTCGGCCAGTGCGAGCCAATGCAGCGGGTATTCACCCTGATACGTAAAGTGGCTCCAACTGAAACCACCGTGCTGATTCAGGGCGAATCCGGTACCGGTAAAGAGCTGGCCGCCCGCGCCCTGCATCTGCTCAGCCCCCGCGCTGCCAAACCGCTGATCTCGGTAAACTGCGCGGCCATCCCCGAAAGCCTCATTGAGTCGGAACTGTTTGGCCATGAAAAAGGCGCCTTCACCGGCGCGGTCTCGGCGAGAACCGGCCTGATAGAAGCCGCGGACGGGGGCAGTCTTTTCCTCGATGAAATCGGCGAACTGCCGGCTGAAGCCCAGGCACGTTTGCTCCGAGTGTTGCAGGAGAGCGAAATCCGGAAAGTTGGCTCAACCCAGAGCCGCACCGTGAATGTACGGATGATTGCCGCTACCCACCGCAATCTCAAAGCCATGACGCGAACCGGGGAATTCCGTGAAGACCTGTATTACCGGTTGAACGTTATGCAGATCCGGATCCCACCTTTGCGTGAACGCCAGAGCGACATTCTAGGGCTTGCCCGTCGCTTCCTGAAACGTCAGGGCGAGAGAATGGGAAAACCCGACCTCAACCTGAGCCCCGAGGCCATGCGCGCCCTCCAACGCCACCGCTGGCCCGGCAACGTACGGGAACTGGAAAATGCCATCGAGCGAGCCACTATCCTCTGTGATGGCGATGTGATTACGCCCGCGCTGCTGGACCTGGACAGCGAAGCTGGCGACGAACACATCCCTGAAACCCTGGTGGACGGCAACAACGAGCAGGCTCGCACCCGCGAGGTGGACTCATCCAACGACCTTTCCCTCGAAGACTACTTCCAGCATTTCGTTCTGGAGAACCAGGACCGCATGAGCGAAACCGAGCTGGCCCAGAAACTGGGTATCAGCCGGAAATCTCTCTGGGAACGTCGGCAGCGCCTCGGCATCCCCCGAAAAAAATCCTCAGACAACTGAGCCCGGCATAGTGTGAACCGGGACTCAGTTGTTACCCCGTGTTCCTGTCGGTAACACTCGCCACTGAAGTAACGTGATCTCAGTAACACTTCGGTAGAATACGGGGTAACACTTATAACCCACAAAATCATAACCCACTGTTAATTAAAGAAAATAAAAAACTGGCACACGAACTGCAGACTATATGGCGCACAACAACAAAAACAAGAGTGACAAAGCAGCGCCAACAACAAGAACAAAAAGCTGCGGGAAACGTTCGGTAACAAAAACAACAACAGAACGTGAGCGAACTGAGTGTTTTGGGTACTTTGCTTTTTAGTGGTCCCATGGCACGTGCGAGTTGTAGATGTAGAGAAGAATCACCTTCCAGGTGACGCTGCAGCTACTGTAGACCCGCCCGATGTCTCTGACCGCTCTGTGTATTCAAAGCTTTCCGTTTGCACTGCTGAGATGCCCCTACATTGGGGATATGCAGTGGGGTACAAAAATCAAGAAAAATCCCGGCAAAAACAAAAACAATGCAGATCGTCAACGCTTTGAGGGCGGATTCGTGAAAACGGATCCGCCTTTTGGTTTTCTGGGTCCCGGAACGGTAATCCACGGCAAACGTGTGCAAATCCTGCTCAAACCGTTAAACTCTCGGTTTTTGCTCATCGCAACCACGGATTTCAATGCCTAAATCAATTTTTACTCTCGTCGAGCAATCGGTCGAGAAACTCCGTTCCATAATGCCCGGCAACGGAAAAAAGAAAGCCCGCACCTACCAGCGACGGGAAATCCCGAGGGACCAGCACAACGTCTCCCGCTCGGTTATCAGCGACCCTGCCAAGAAAGTTCTGCATCGCCTGAACAAATCAGGCTACGAGGCCTACCTTGTGGGTGGCGGCGTCAGGGATATCCTGCTGGGCGGAAAACCCAAGGATTTTGACATCGCAACCAATGCCACGCCGGAGGAAGTTCACGACCTGTTCCGCAACTCCCGGTTGATCGGACGGCGTTTCCGGATTGTCCACGTGGTGTTTGGCCGTGAAGTCATCGAGGTGACCACCTTCCGGGGCAACGCCACGGAAGCCGATGCCGAGGCGGATGAGGACGACCGCAGAACCAGCGAACATGGACTGCTCCTGCGGGACAACGTCTACGGCAACCAGGAAGAGGACGCCCTGCGTCGCGACTTCACCGTCAACGCGCTTTACTACTGCATTCGCGACTTCACCGTTATAGATTTCGCCAACGGCATTGAGGATTTGCGCAACCGGCAGCTGCGACTGATCGGCGACCCGGAAACCCGCTACCGCGAGGACCCGGTACGCATGCTCCGCGCCATCCGTTTTGCCGCCAAGCTCGACTTCGACATTGAGCCCGAGACTGAGGCCCCCATTGGGGAACTGGCGCCACTGTTGACCCACATCCCGCCGGCTCGTCTGTTTGAGGAAGTACTCAAACTGTTTTCGGCCGGCCATGGTGAGGCCACCTACGACTTGCTTAACCGATACAATCTTCTCGAACCGCTGTTTCCGGAAACGGCCCGCGCCATCGAGAACGGCGAACCCGATGAACTGATACGCCAGGCCCTCAGAAACACGGACGCCCGGATTGCCCAGGGCAAATCGGTCACGCCTTACTTTCTGTTTGCGGCCATGCTCTGGCCGGCACTTCAGGCGGAATGGCATCGCCGGCAGGACAACGGTGATCCCGTGCAGCCGGCACTGCATGGAGCTATCGGAAAAGTGATTGGCCGCCAGGTACAGGCAACCTCCATTCCCAAGCGCTTCTCCGGGCCCATGAAAGAGATCTGGGAGCTCCAGATGCGCCTGCCCCGCCGACAGGGTAAGCGGGCCTTTGCCACCATGACCCACCCCCCGGTTCCGTGCAGCCTACGATTTCCTGCTGGTTCGTGAGGCGTCTGGCGAGATTGAGCCAGGGCTTGGTCAGTGGTGGACCGAGTTCCAGCAGGAGGACGAACGTGGCCAGGAACGGATGCTGTCAAAACTGAGCAACGATGCGCCCAAAAAGCGCCGTCGCCGTAAAACGGTCAAGCGCCCCGCACAACAATGATGACAGATGTTTTTATTGGTCTTGGCAGCAACCTGAAAGATCCGGCTGCTCAACTGGCCAGGGCAGTTTCCGCCCTGGCCACCCTGCCGGAAACCGCTCTGGTAGCCCAATCCCCTTTTTATGCCAGCCGCCCGGTCGGTCCCCAGGACCAGCCGGACTTCGTCAACGGTGCCGTCTGGCTGAGAACGTCCCTGCGACCACACCAGCTGCTGGACGAACTGCAGAGCATCGAACAGAAGCACGGTCGGGAGCGGCTCAGGCACTGGGGGCCCCGCACCCTCGACCTGGACATACTGGTGTTCGGCGACCAGGTACTCGACGATGAGCGCCTCACCGTACCCCATCGCGAGCTCCCGAACCGGGACTTTGCACTCCAGCCCCTGCTGGACCTGAAGGCCGACCTGACCCTGCCTGATGGCACCGCCATTGCCCAACTGCGCGGCCAATGCCCCGACAACGGCTTGCGCAAGCTTCCACCGGCGGATTACCCTTAACACTTCAATGCCGACACCCCGGCACGCCCAGGCCCATCCACCCAAAAGGCAAGGATTCTATGGCTGTTACCATCAATACCCTGCGTGAGTTCAAGCAGAAGGGCGAAGCCTTCGCTGCCCTCACCTCCTATGACGCCACCTTTTCCCAGGCGGTCAGCGAAGCGGGCGTTCACGTAATCCTTATAGGCGATTCCCTCGGCATGGTGCTCCAGGGGCATGACAGCACCCTGCCGGTTACCATGGATCAGATGGTGTATCACGTCAGTTGTGTGGCCAAAGGGAATCGCGGGTCTCTGATCATGGCCGACATGCCCTTCATGAGTTACGGCACCGTTGAGTCCGCCCTGGAAAATGCGGCTGAACTGATGCGAGCCGGCGCCCACATGGTAAAGCTTGAGGGCACCGACTGGATGAAAGAGACCATCACGGCTCTGACCGAGCGGGCCGTGCCCGTGTGTGCGCATCTGGGCCTGACTCCGCAGTTCGTCAACAAATTTGGCGGCTACAAGGTCCAGGGCCGTGATGAAAAGGCGGCCGAAATGATGATCGAGCATGCCTGCGAACTGGAGGCGGCCGGCGCCGATGTCATCCTGTTGGAATGCGTCCCTGCACCTCTGGCGGCGCGCATCGCCCAGGCCGTCAGAGCACCGGTCATCGGCATAGGCGCGGGTCCGGATACAGACGGCCAGATTCTGGTTTTGCACGACATGCTCGGCATTACCAGTGGCCGAAAGCCGCGATTCGTCAAGAACTTCCTGGCCGAGACAGATTCAATACAGGACGCTCTGCAGGCCTACGTGAAAGCCGTAGGCGAGCGCACATTCCCCGCTGAGGAGCATACGTTCAAGGCATGAGAACCGTACATTCCCTGAAAGAATTGAGAACCATCCTCCGCGGCTACCGCCAGCAGGGAAAAACCATCGGTCTGGTTCCCACCATGGGCAACCTGCACGAAGGCCATATTTCGCTGGTGCGCAAAGCGGCCGAAATGGCGGATGTTGTGGTCACCAGCATCTTCGTGAATCCGATGCAGTTCGGGGCCGGTGAAGACCTCGAAACCTATCCCAGAACCCTGGCCGAAGACCAGGACAAGCTTGCCTCGGCCGGAAACACCCTGGTTTTTGCACCCACCGCCGAAGAAATCTACCCGGAGGGGCTGGCCAGTCAGACTCAGGTGGTTGTGCCGGATGTCAGCGATGGCCACTGCGGCGCCAGCCGGCCCGGCCATTTTGAAGGCGTTGCCACCGTGGTCACCATGTTGTTCAACATGGTTCAGCCCGATTTTGCCGTATTTGGCGAGAAGGATTTCCAGCAACTTGCCGTAATCCGGAAACTGGTCCGTGACCTGATGATCCCCGTGGATGTGGTGGGAGCCCCCACCGTGAGAGAGGACGACGGCCTGGCGAAAAGCTCACGCAATGGCTACCTGACACCTCAGGAGCGGCAGATTGCGCCGGCGGTCCACCAGACCCTGCAGTCCACGGCGACCCAGATCAACGATGGTCGTACAGACTTCCAGGCGCTGGAGAGCGAAGCTGAGCAGAGTCTCGGGGACGCCGGGCTCAGGCCGGACTACTTCAACATCGTCAACAGCCAGACACTCAAACCGGCCACAGCCGAGGACAGGGACATTACCATCCTGGTAGCAGCCTTCCTGGGCAAAACCCGTTTGATCGATAACCTGTCTCTGACCCGATAAGCCAACAGAAAAGGACGCTCTGATGCCCGCACATCCTGCAGTACTGACCTCGAAACCCGAATGGCAGGCGCTGAAGGGCAACGGGAACGCCTCGACGGCGTTCTCATGAAGGATCTGTTCGAGCAGGATCCCGGGCGGGCAAAGCGCTACTTTGTGGAAGGCGCAGGACTATCACTGGATTTTTCCAAGAACCGGATCACTGACGAGGTGCTGGACGCATTGCTGGCGCTGGCCAGCAGCTGCAACCTCGAATCCAGGCGAGAGGCATTGCTCCGGGGAGAGCGGGTTAACGTCACCGAGGATCGGCCCGCCCTGCACACCGCACTGCGCAATCCGGGAACCGAGGCAATCACGGTAGACGGCGAGGACGTGATCGCTGAGGTTCAGAGCACCCTCAATCGCATGGAAACCCTGGTGAACGATGTTCTGGATCAACGTCGCACCGGATACACCGGCAAACCTTTTACCGACGTGGTAAGCATCGGAATCGGCGGCTCCTACCTGGGCCCCAAATTGGTAGGCGAAGCCCTTCAGCCCTACGCCCAGGCCGGCATTCGCTGCCATTACGTGGCCAACATTGATGGCACTGAAATCTGCGAGACGCTTCGCCAGGTACATCCGGAAACCACCCTGTTCCTGATCCAGTCGAAGTCGTTCCGTACCCAGGAGACCCTGGAAAACAGCAAAGTGGCGCGACAGTGGTTTCTTGATCGCTGCGATGATGAACAGGCGGTCTCGCAGCATTTCATGGCGGTGACCGCCAACGTACCGGCGGCACAGGACTTCGGCATCGATCCGGACAACGTTTTCCCGATGTGGGACTGGGTGGGCGGTCGTTACTCGCTCTGGTCCGCCATCGGGCTTCCCATTGCATTCTGCGTTGGCATGGCCAACTTCCGGGCACTGCTGGCCGGCGCCCATGCCATGGACCAGCACTTCCATGAGGCGCCACTGGCGGAAAATCTTCCGGTGATCATGGCCATGCTGGGCATCTGGTACAACAATTTCTGGGGTGCCGAGACCCACGCGATACTGCCCTACGATCACTATCTGCGCAGCCTGCCGGACCACCTCCAGCAGCTGGACATGGAAAGCAATGGCAAGAGCGTGACCCAGGGGGGCGACGCCCTTGCCTGGCAATCCGGCCCGGTCATCTGGGGTGGGGTTGGCGCCAATGGCCAACACGCCTATCACCAGCTGATCCACCAGGGTACCCGGCTGATTCCGGCCGATTTCATCATCCCCCTGAAAACCCACAATCCGGTGGCCACCCATCACGCAGATCTGTTCGCCAACTGTCTGAGCCAGTCCCGGGCCATGATGGCCGGGAAATCACTGGACGAAGCCAGGGCAGAACTGGCCGCGGAAGGTCTGACCGAAGCCGAGATTGAACAGCTTGCCCCCCACAAGGTCATCCCGGGCAACAAACCGAGCAACACCCTGACCATGGAAAAGGTTACGCCGGAGACCGTGGGCGCACTCATCGCCCTCTATGAGCATCGCACCTTCGTACAGGGGGTGATCTGGGATGTGGATTCGTTTGATCAGTGGGGCGTGGAACTCGGGAAACAGTTGGGCAAGGGCATCCTGCCGCGCCTGCTTGGCCAGGAAGATGGCAACCAGGCCAGCGACAGCTCGACCGATCACCTTATTGAACGGTTCCGCTCAGCCGGCGGCGTTTGAGATCTGCCGCCCCTGCCAGCTGAAATCCACCGGCCAGAGCTTCTGGCCGGTGCTGTATTCCCGCCACAACTGACCGTAGGATTTACCGCACACCGGATGCAAGGCCTCCGGCGCGATGTCGGCGAGCGGGCGCAGCACGAAGGCGTTTTTCAGAATCTCCCCCCGGGGCAGCTCGACGCCCTCTATCCGGCCGACCGCATCGCCGTAGGTGAGAATATCCAGATCAAGGGTTCGCGCGCTGAATTTCGGCACATCCCGACGGCGGCCGTTCTCGGCTTCCAGTTGCTTGAAACGCTGTGACAGCTCGGCAACCGGCAGGGTCGTATCCACACCCACCACCAGATTCAGAAACGGAGACCCGTCAAATCCGACTGCCTCGCTGTCATAGACCGGGGAGATGATCAGTTCGCCAAACCATGCAGACAGGGCATCAAGCGCGGCTGTGACGTAACGTTCCCTGTCCACGTTGCTGCCGATGCTGATGTAAACCCGGACGGCCGCTGCCATTACCGCACTCCTGTCTCAGTTTTCTCTCCCCGCTCGATCCGAACGCCCACCGCCTGTGCCGCGGGTACGGCGCCCGGCTTGCGTATCGCCAGTCGTAACCATGTGACGCCGAATTCCTCCCGCAAGGTTCTGGCAAGGACCTCCGCCCCATGCTCAAGCAGTTTTGGCCTGAGCGTCTGCAGGCAGGACTCGACCCGGGCACTGACGGCCGCGTAATTCAGGGCATCGGCGACGTCGTCCGAGCGGCCCGGTACCGTGTTATCCCAGGCCATTTCCAGATCAACCACCAGGTTCTGGGTGACTTCCCGCTCCCAGTCATAAACACCAACCACAGTTTCCACAACCAGTCCTTCGATCAATACGCTGTCTGCCAAGGGTGCTCCCGGGATCTTCCACTCTTTGGTGATTGAATAACGCACAACCAGGGGATACTGTGAACAGGCTGGCCCGTGCTTTCAGGGCGGGCATTTTCGCACACATTAACCAGATACGTCTTCGCTTCCGGGCCCATAGCATGCTTCCCAGTGATCCGGTGTTAACGGTTTTGCTCTGCGCCGCCGCTTATGTGGCAGGCTCGGTACTGTTTGCCCTGCCGGTCTGCCAGCTCTGGAAGCTACCCGATCCCCGTGCTCAGGGCTCTGGCAACCCCGGCGCTACCAACGTCTACCGCACCGGCGGTTGGCCGCCAGCCCTGCTGACTCTTGCACTGGATGCGGCCAAGGGCTGGTTGCCCGTGTGGCTGGCCCATGCCGCCGGCCTTTCGGTGATGGTTCAGGCTGTCGTAGCCCTGTTCGCCGTTACCGGCCACATGATCCCGATCTTCTACCGATTCAAGGGCGGGAAAGGTGTGGCAACAGCGCTTGGCGCCGGGCTTGCACTGGCACCCGTGACAACACTGATGATGGCCGCTATCTGGATGCTGGTGATCTGGCGCTGGCGCATTTCAGCGCTGGCCTCCCTGATTGCCATCATCAGTGGCCCGCTGATCAGCGCCTTCCTGGAACCAGAAACCCTGCCCCTGTTCGGCCTGCTGGCGCTGCTGATCGTGGTTCGCCACCGCAACAACCTGATCCGACTGGCCCAGGGTCGCGAAGCCGGGCTTTAACTATCCGTCCACCAATCCGGTGGATCGAGGTTCGTTGATCGGTGGCAGAGTGTTCATGGGCCATCGGGGCACCGCCACGATACGCTCACCATCCTGCTGGCCGGCCTTCATGCGCTGGGCCCCGGCGTAGGCGATCATCGCACCGTTATCCGTACAGAATTCGGGGCGGGCGTAAAACACGTGGGCCTTGAGTTTGCCGGCCATTTTCTCCAGTCCCGCCCGCAGCCGTTTATTGGCGCTGACCCCGCCGGCAATGACCAGACGCTTGCAGCCTGTCTGCTCCAGAGCCCGACGGCATTTGATGGTGAGTGTGTCGACCACAGCGGCTTCAAACGCCAGTGCGATATCCGCCCGGGTCTGGTCATCCAGTCCGCCCGCCTCGCGTGCAGCATTGACGGTATTAAGCGTGAAGGTTTTCAGGCCGCTGAAACTGAAATCCAGCCCGGGCCGGTCAGTCATTGGCCTAGGGAACCGATACCGCCCCTCGGTACCGTTTTCTGCCAGTGCCGCCACCCGGGGGCCACCGGGATAGTCCAGACCGAGCATCTTCGCCGTCTTGTCAAAAGCCTCACCGGCGGCATCGTCCACCGATTCACCCAGCATCTCGTACTCGCCAATGCCATCCACCCTTACCAGTTGGGTATGACCACCCGACACAAGCAATGCGACGAACGGAAACGCGGGAGGATTGTCTTCCAGCATGGGCGCCAGCAGGTGGCCTTCCATGTGGTGCACGCCCAGCACAGGAATGCCCAGTGCAAAACCCAGCGCATGTGCCACCGAACCACCCACCATCAGGGCGCCCACCAATCCGGGGCCCGCGGTGTAGGCAATTCCCTCTATATCGGCCCGACCTTTACCGGCATCTGAAAGCACCTGATCGCATAGCGGCAGGAGCTTGCGGACATGGTCCCGGGACGCCAGCTCAGGCACGACACCGCCGTAATCCGCGTGCATGTCGATCTGACTGAACAGGGCGTGCCCCAGCAGCCCTGTTTCGGTGTCATACAGCGCTACGCCGGTTTCATCGCAGGAGGTTTCGATACCTAGAATCAGCATAATGTCGGGCCACATTGGTTGGCAGAAATTAAAACGACGCGCATTTTAGCAGAAACCCGAAACCCACTGGCAGATTCATCGAACAAACATTGACCTTGCCATAAGGCAGGCGCTATCATTGCCGCCCTAAAATATGCACTGGTCGAGTTTTAGCCAATCTGACCAGGGATCGAGAACCGGTCTGGCCTCGCCAGACGGACAAAATTGAAACCGAATCTATCAGGTAGGTGATTTTCGAATGCCAGCTGTTAAAGTGAAAGAGAATGAACCGTTTGACGTAGCACTGCGTCGCTTCAAGCGTTCCTGCGAAAAAGCAGGGGTACTTTCCGAAGTACGTCGTCGTGAGCACTATGAGAAGCCGACCGCTGTTCGTAAGCGCAAAGCAGCCGCTGCCGTTAAGCGTCATCTCAAGAAGCTTCAGCGGGAACAGCGCAAGTTCGAGCGTCTGTACTAAGTTTTATCTGACGCCGCTTGACTGCAAAGCACTGATTGCCTGTACAGCCGCAGGTTGCACAGAGCGACTCAAAAATGCCGCCGAGGCCTGGCTTCGGCGGCATTTTTGGCTATTGGCCAACTCCGATGACGGCCTGATGTGGAGCCCCCATGAGCGGACTGATCCCTCAACAGTTTGTTGAAAACCTGCTGGATCGTATCGACCTGGCGGAACTGATCGGTTCACGCATCACGCTCAAGAAAGCCGGAGCCAACTACAAGGCCTGCTGCCCGTTCCATGACGAGAAAACACCCTCGTTCAATGTCCGGCCGGACAAGGGCTTTTACCACTGTTTCGGTTGCGGCGCCCATGGCGATGCCATCAGCTTTGTCAGGGAGTTTGAAGGCCTGGGTTTTACCGAGGCGGTCGAGGAGCTGGCCAAGCGGGCTGGGCTGGAAGTGCCCTACGACCGGGCGGCAAAGCAGGAAATCCAGCAGGCACGAACATTAACCGACGCCCTGGATTTTGCCAGCCGCTTCTACCAGACATCACTGAAGGGCCAGCAAGGCGCCTATGCCAGGGATTACCTGCAACAACGGGGCCTGGACAATGCCATTATCGAGCAGTATCAGGTAGGCTACGCGCCCTCAACAGGGACCGCCCTGTTTGATGCCGCCAGCAAGGACCTGCAGGGCCCGCTGATCGAAACCGGCACGGTTTCCGACAAGTACGGCAGACCCAGGGACCTGTTCCGCAACCGGGCAATGTTCCCGATTCGTAACACCCGGGGCAGAACCGTGGCGTTTGGCGGCCGCACCCTGGGCGATGACAAGGCGAAATACATCAACTCCCCGGAGTCGGATGTATTCCATAAGAGCCGAGAGATCTACGGTCTGTTTGAAGCCAAGCAGGCCATCCGGCAGCTGGACAAGCTGCTGGTGGTTGAGGGCTACATGGATGTGATCGCCCTCGCCCAGCACGGCATTCACTATGCGGTTGCGACACTGGGCACGGCGACGAACCAGGACAGCCTGACAGCCCTGTTGAAGCAGGTAAGGCACATTGTGTTCTGCTTTGATGGCGACCAGGCCGGTTTCCGGGCCGCCGACCGGGCCATGGAGAACGCACTGGAACTGATGGCCGACGGCCTGCACCTTCAGTTCCTGATGCTGCCCCAGGGCGAAGACCCGGACACCCTGGTGCGCAAGGAGGGGCCAGAGGCGTTCCAGAAGCGCATTGAAGGGGCAACGCCTCTGTCACGGTATTTGTTTGACCGGCAGAGCGAAGGATTGGACCTGCAACTGCCGGAGCACCGGGGCGAACTGCGAGCCAGGGTTGAACCCCTGCTCAACAAGATGCCCAGAAGCACCCTCCGGGATGCCATGTGGCACGAAATGCTCCGTCTTTGCGGTGGCCGGAACCAGTGGCAGAACCGCCAGCAGGGCCAGAAAGGGTGGCGGAACGGCGAGCGACGGGACCGGGTTTCCGAAGATCGCATCGATGTAAAGCTCAGCAAGGACAGCATTCTGTGCCTTGCCCTGCTGGAAGCGCCGGACCTGGCCACCGAGGTGACTGAACTGGCCCGCAGCTCCCGGCAGTTCAATCAGGCCCGGAATTTTGCCGAGTGGATTCTGGCGAACGAGATCCGGGACCGGAAAACACTGGTGCGCACGCTGGCACTGGATATGACCGCTCGCGAGCGGTTTTACCACCTGTTTGACGGGATTGAACATATTCCGGCGCGTGAGAGCACACTGGCTGCCGCTCGTGAGCTTCTGAGCCCGAACGAAGAGGCATCCCGCCAGCAGCGGCTTGCCACACTATTACGAAACCTGTCCAGCCTCACGAGTGAGGAACGACAGGAGCTGAGAGCCCTGAGCAGTGGCACCGGGGACTAGCAGCACTTGAAACTTGACGCACTGATCACCATCTAACCATTCGGTGGCAGAGCAACTAAGCGGCAGCTATAATGGCTGTTTAACTTTTTTCCTTCTAAAAGCGAGTTTACAGGGTGTCTATGTCAGGCAATTCGCAAAAATCACGTTTGAAAGACCTCATTGCACGAGGCAAGGAACAAGGTTACCTGACTTACGCCGAGGTAAACGACCACCTCCCGGAAGATATCGCTGACCCGGATCAGGTCGAAGACATTATTCGCATGATCAACGACATGGGTATCCAGGTGTGCGAAGAAACACCAGACGCCGATACCCTGCTGATGACCGAGGGCGACTCCACCGCCGACGAAGCCGCTGCCGCTGAAGCCGCAGCCGCTCTGGCAGCCGTAGAAACCGATGCCGGCCGCACCACGGACCCTGTGCGCATGTACATGCGTGAAATGGGCACCGTTGAGCTGCTGACCCGCGAAGGCGAAATTGTCATCGCCAAGCGCATCGAAGAGGGCATCCGCGATGTGATGGCCGCTGTTGCCCACTTCCCGGGCACCGCCGGCACGGTGATCCAGGCCTACGACCGTATTCTCGAAAACGAAGGTCGCATCAGCGACATCGTAACGGGCTTCCTCGATCCGGACGACGCCGAGCCGTTCATGGGCGAGGAAACCGCCACCGAGAGTTCCGACGATTCCGATTCCTCTTCCGACGATGACGACGACTCCTCGGAAGAAGAAACCGATAACGGCCCGGATCCGGAAGAGACCCGTCTCCGTTTCGAGCTGCTCAACGAAAAGCTGGATGCCGCCAACAAGGCGCTGGCCAAGCACGGCCGTTCCGACAAGAAAACCCAGGAAGCCCTGAACGAGCTGGGCCAGGTGTTCGCACCGTTCAAGCTTGCCAATAAGGCGTTTGACGAGCTGGTCAACGTGGTTCGCTCCACTAACGACCTGGTTCGTGAGAACGAGCGCGCGATCATGCAGATCTGTGTTCGCGAGTGCAAAATGCCCCGCAAGGACTTCATCAAGTCGTTCCCGGGCAACGAGACTAACCTGGACTGGGCCGAGAAGATCGCCAAGAGCAAGAAGCCCTACGCAGCGCCCATGGCCGAGCGTATTGACGAAATTGTTCGCCTGCAGAAGCGCATCCAGAACGTGCAGACCGAAGTGGATCTGGACGTTGCCGACATCAAGGAAATCAACCGTCGCGTCTCCATCGGCGAGGCCAAGGCCCGTCGTGCAAAGAAAGAGATGGTAGAGGCCAACCTGCGTCTGGTTATTTCCATCGCCAAGAAGTACACCAACCGCGGCCTGCAGTTCCTGGACCTGATCCAGGAGGGCAACATCGGCCTGATGAAGGCCGTGGACAAGTTCGAGTACCGCCGGGGCTACAAGTTCTCGACCTACGCCACCTGGTGGATTCGTCAGGCCATCACCCGCTCCATCGCGGACCAGGCCCGCACCATCCGTATTCCGGTGCACATGATCGAGACCATCAACAAGCTCAACCGCATCTCCCGCCAGATGCTGCAGGAGATGGGCCGCGAACCGACACCGGAAGAACTGGGCGAGCGCATGGAGATGCCTGAGGACAAGATCCGCAAGGTACTGAAGATCGCCAAAGAGCCTATCTCCATGGAAACCCCGATCGGCGACGACGAAGACAGCCATCTGGGCGACTTCATCGAAGATATCCAGGCCCTCTCCCCGGTGGATTCCGCCACCGCCGAAGGCCTGCGAGAAGCCACCCGCTCGGTACTGGCCGGCCTTACCGCCCGCGAGTCCAAGGTGCTGCGGATGCGCTTTGGTATCGAGATGAATACCGACCACACCCTGGAAGAAGTCGGCAAGCAGTTCGACGTAACCCGTGAGCGGATCCGTCAGATCGAAGCCAAGGCCCTGCGCAAACTGCGTCACCCGTCACGCTCCGATCACCTGCGTGGCTTTATCGACGATCAGGGCAATCAGGGATAATTTCCCAAACAGTAGCGGGCGCCACACCTCACCGGTATAATGGCGCCCGCTTTGTTTCCCCCTCCGGAAACACCTTTCAAAACAGCGTTCGCTGAACGGGCCTATAGCTCAGTTGGTTAGAGCAGGGGACTCATAATCCCTTGGTCGCAGGTTCGAGTCCTGCTGGGCCCACCATTTCCCGCTTTCTCAAGATTTCCGAGGAACTTGAAAACCCCGCCGAAACCCCGTCAATGCTGGCACTTACGCCCTTACTGCTTCCTGAAAATTCCAGAGAGTACCGCTAGAAACCTTCACCTTTAGGGGGTATCGTTGGGGGTATCGGTGTACAAAATCGGACTTTGGACCGAGAAATACCCCCAAAATGGAGGCCAGACCATGGGTAGAGCCGTTAACAAGCTGACCGAAACAGCGATAAAAAACGCCACCTTCGACAAGTACGGCAAGCGTAAAAAGCTGGCGGACGGGGGCGGGCTCTACCTAGACGTTCAGAGGGCGGGCCGATATTGGCGAATGAAATACCGCTACGGTGGAAAGGAAAAGCTGTTAGCCCTTGGGGTATATCCTACTGTCTCATTGAAACAGGCCAGGGCCGCCCGCGATGAGGCAAAGCGCTTGCTGGCTGACAGTATCGACCCATTAGTCCACCGGAGCGCTTCTAAAGTAGAGCGAGTAGACGCCACCGCAAACACCTTCAAGGCCGTTGCCCTTGAGTGGCTGGAGCACGTACACAAGAAAAACGTAGGCGCTACCACCTACCCCAAAAACAAACGCCGCCTTGAAATGTACGCCTATCCGAAACTGGGCCGCCGCCCCATTGGTGAGATTGAAGCCCCAGATGTGTTGGCGGTATTGCGAGAGATCGAAGGCAAAGGCCACGTAGACAACGCCCACCGACTGAAAACACTGATTGGCCAGGTCTTCCGTTACGCCGTGAGCACGGGACGCGCCAGCCGGGACGTCACCGCAGACCTTCGCGGCATTCTGCCCGCACCGAACGTTAAGCATCACGCCGCAGTCACCACGCCGGATGAGATTGCAGCTATGCTGAAGCAAGTTGAAACCTACTGGGGTAGCCCGACCGTCTGCCTTGCCTTAAAGCTATCGCCCTATCTGTTTCTGCGACCCGGCAACCTTCGCCATATGCGTTGGAAGGAAATCGACTGGAATGAGGCCACCTGGACAACAGACGCTACGAAAAACGGCGAGCCCTTGATTGTTCCACTGGCGCGCCAAGCAATCGACCTGCTGAAGGAACTGGAAGAAATCAACGGCAACCGAGAGTGGGTATTCCCAAGCGGAGCAGGCAGAGGCCGCCCCATGAGTGAGAACGCCATTACCGGAGCGCTGAATCGACTGGAACTGCAAGGCATCATGTCTGCACATGGCTTCCGGGCCATGGCGAAAACCGTGTTAACCGAGCGCCTAGGCTTTCGAACCGAAATTATAGAAATGCAGATGGCCCACCGGGTAAGGGACGTTCACGGCAGAGCCTACAACCGGACAACCTGGCTACCAGAGCGCCAGGCCATGATGCAGCAATGGGCCGATTATCTGGATAGCCTCAAGAAGCCGGACAACAACATTACACCGATTCACCGCGAAGCTAGCAAGTAATCAGTTTAGGCCGCGCCTATCCCGGCCAGGAGAAAAGCGGGCACCCTACCCGCCTGGCGTGGCCTTCCCGATTAGGGGCGCTGAAGGGGGCGCTATGTCACTGAAATTATCACGCCTGAAAAAATGGCTGACGCTTGAAGATTCAGCAAAATACCTTTCACTGCTAATCAGCGAAGAAGTCACGACAACAGACCTTCTGCAACTAGTGCTGCAAGGCGACCTCACAATATCCATAAACCTTGTTAACAGTTACCCCGCGCAGATCGGTCCCAAAGTCTCAATCCGAGAAGCCAAGCTCTTCAGAATGCCTCTGCTAAGCAAAATGGTGGAAGGCCACAGCCCGGAGGAAATAAAGGGTGATGAGAAGCTGGTTTTTGTGGATGCCCTAAGCGAGCGCGTCTTAAAAAATTATCACTCCTCACGAAACGCCACTGATGGCGAAGCTGCGATCATGAAAAAATTTGCAGCCAATGCCGCCGGTGAATCGGAGGCTCAATTCGTTGTTTGCTTCCAGGGCGATCTACTACCTGACTACAGCGGAGTGCTCGAGTTCGACCGTGACACTATTCATAGCATTACCGGAATCTGGGATTTGTCCATGGAGGGGTCAGAATCACTGGAAATAGAAGACGCATTCTATGGTGAAATTGATGGTCCGGGCATTGATTGGGTGAAGCTTTGCGGAGTGATTCTGAAACACCCATCGATCAACCGATGGGCAAATTTAGTAGAACACTTTAAAGATGGAAACGATGATATAACCCCCCACGATTATGGCCCACGTGGCGACCTGCCAGAGCGGGAGCCGCTAGTAATCCGCCGCGATGAACTGCAACGCTTCGCCAATTCACTGAACGAACCGGAGACAGCCCCGGTAGCCGGTGAACTTGAGGCGCTGCCCGCCAACTTCCGCGCCTTGTATGAGTCCATGGGGGCCGGTGATCTGCCCCACCTTGAGATACTGATTGCAGCGTGGGTTAAGTTCTGGAGAGACCGAGGCCCGGACGATGGGAAAGGCCGCTATCCCGACAATGGCGAGGTAGCCGAATGGGCAAAAAGCCGGATGGATAACCCCAACCAGGGCAATAGCAAGGCAAAAGCGATTGCCTCAATAATCCGCCCCACCTGGGCCCCGGCAGGCCGCCAACCCAACCGCAACCAATAAAGGGGCCACCCCTTCTGGGCCAGTAATGACAAGGATTCCGGGAAGTGTTCACCCCTTTACCCGAAACCCTTCTATCTATTCTGTACCCGCCAGCAATTAGAGGATTACCCCGAACCTAACCGGAACCAAGGGGTAATCCGATATGACCGCACAAGCACAAACCGCAGTAACCGCCCGCCAGCAAATCGACCGGATGCTACGCCGGAAAGAAGTTGAGCAAATCACCGGACGCAGCCGGAGCGCAATCTATGAAGGCATAGCCGCCGGCACTTTCCCGAAGCCTGTAAAAATCGGGGCCCGCGCCGTGGCCTGGCCTGAATCGGTAATCCGGGCATGGATCGCTGAACGGATGGAAGGGGGCCAAGCATGAAAACGGCACCCGCCCCCGAAGGGGCAAAGCACCAGAACCAAAACCAGTATAGCAACACCTTGTCAGACAATCCCGCAGTAAAACGTAAGCTTCAGGACAACGCTGGCGGATACGCTGAACGCATGGATGCAATACGCTTTGCCCTGTTGGAGCACAGCATTGAAGCGACCGATATGGACGCCCTGCTATCACGTCTGGGAGACACCGAAGGCAAACAGATACGGTTTAGCACCGCCAGCAAACCCCGAAAAAAGAACGGTTCAGCGATTGCATACCATGACCGGGGGCTGCCCTTTGTGGTGCTGGCTACTGACTGGGCAACCGGGGCAGAAATGAAGTGGGTAGCGTTTGACGCTGAAACCCTTACGCCGGAAAAACAGGAGCAACAGAAACGCCGGATAGCTGAAGCGAAACAAGCCCGAGAAGAAAAACAGGCACGGGAATGGGAACAAGCAGCGATCAGAGCTGCCCGCTATTGGCATTCATGCGGCCAGGCAGACCCACAACACCCCTACTTGCAGCGCAAGGGCATACGGGCCCACAAAGCCCGTCAGCAAGGTCAGGAACTTGTGTTACTGCTGACGGACTTCAACGGCCAAGCCTGGAGCGTGCAAACCATAGACGAGGCCGGAAATAAACGACTAATGGCTGGCGGCAAGAAGGCCGATCATTTCATTGTTGTGGATGGCCCCGCCTACCCCGCCCGCGTTCTGATATGTGAAGGCTACGCCACCGGCTGCACCCTTGCAGAGATAGACCCCACCGCCCTTGTTCTCGCTGCTGTGGATTGCGGGAACCTTCGGGCTGTAGCGACTGGAGCCCGCAACCGCTGGCCTGATGCTGACTTGATTGTGTGCGGAGATGACGACCGCAGAACGCCAGGCAACCCCGGAGCAACCGCAGCCCGCGCCGCTGCACTGGCAGCTGGGGCCCGCTTTGCCTTACCGGACTGGCCAGCTACCGCACCCGTTCATCTTTCCGACTTCAACGACCTGCACAACTGGCAGAGGGGGCAACAATGACCCAGACGCGCCCTATTACAGCAACAGACCCCAGAACCGGACTAACCGCGCCGCTGGCTAGTATCGACACAAAGCCGCTGCCCCTCGCTGGGAAAGCTGCAATGCCGCGCTATCCGATAGACGCGCTAGGGGAACTGCTAGGCAATGCCGCAAAAGCCCTGGCCTATCACGTTCAAGCGCCGCTTGGCATGGCTGGGCAATCCGTTTTGGCAGTAGCGTCACTGGTAGTGCAAGGCCATGTGAACGTAAAAAAAGGCAATGTAGGCACCAGCCCCACTACCCTGTACTGCCTGACCATAGCAAAAAGCGGGGATCGCAAGTCTACGCTTGATGGCCGCACAGTATGGCCGATACATGACTATCAGAAAGAGCGACGGGCCGAACATGAAACCCTGATGGCGGAATACCGGGCAGAACTGGAAGCCCACGAAGTGCGGTACAAAAGCATTGTTACCAGCTACAAAGGGAGCGGGAAAAAACCAAAGCCCTTGAGCCATGACGACCAGCAAGCCCTAGCCGCTGAACTGGCAGAACTGGAGAACGACCGGCCAACACCGCCGCCGCGCCCCCATATCCTGATGGAAGAACCGACGGCAGAGGGCATCTATAAACACTTGCAGGAAGGACTGCCGATAGCTGGCCTGTTTTCGGATGAAGGCGGGGCATTCTTTAGCGGGCACGGCATGGCAGACGAGGCGAAGGGCCGGAGCATTACGCTGTTATCCCAACTATGGGACGGGAAGCCCATCACCCGCACCAGAGCCGGGGCCGGGGAGTCTGGCGTACTGGCAGGCCGCCGTTTGGCTGCCCACCTGATGCTACAGCCCGTTATCGCTGACAAAGTACTGGCTGACCCCTTGATGCTGGGGCAAGGCTTTCTGGCCCGCTTCCTGGTATGCAGTGACCATTCACTGATTGGACGCCGGTTTTTGTCAGACCGCCCAAGCGATGAAAGCGCCAACCATGACCCGGCCATTAAGCGTTTCTGGGATGCCATAGCCGAGTTAATCCGCCAGCCCTTGCCAACGAATGATGCCGGAGAGCTTGAGCCCGACACGCTGGAAATTACCGGGGCCGCTTTTGATGCCTGGGTAGTGGTGCATGATGCCATAGAGGAACAGCTATCACCGGCTGGCGAACTGGCAGAGGTTCAAGCCTTCGCCGCCAAAGCTGCCGATAACGCTGCCCGGATTGCCGCCATTTTGGCTTATGTCGAAACCCGCGCAGAGCCAACCCCAGAGCATATCAACCGGGCCGCTGAACTGATGCAGTATTACCTGCAAACAATGATTCAGCGTACACAGGAAGCAGCACAGAGCACCGCAGAGCATGAGGCCCGAGAGCTGGCGGAGTGGATACGGCAAAGCGGGGGAGAGCTTCACGCGGATAACTTCAACAAGCTGCCTGCTACCTACCGCAAAGCAAGGAAAGCACGCCCACTGCTGGCCCTGCTAGTCGATTACGGGCACGCCTATGTCACTGCCACCGGCCCAAACAATAAGCCCCGCGCCTGGAAGCTACGGGAGGGCCCGGACAATGTTTGACCTGATGGCAGCGATACGCAGTAAACAAGAACGCAAAGCGCCACCCCCTGCGGAGACTGCGGATTCTGCGGAAACCGCACAACCACGGGGCTTAGAACTTGCGGAAAATTTGCGGAAAGTTGCGGATTTTCCAGCGGAGGAAATTTTCTCCGCAACTATCCGCAAAAATCCGCAGACCGAAAAAACGAGCAAACCCCCGTCAACACTGGGCTTCGGGGGTATTTCCGCAATTCCGCAGAATCCGCAGACCCCTGCCGATAACAAAGGGCAGAATCCTGACGCCTTGCTTCTGGAGATAGCTCAAACCCTTCAAGCCAGCCCCGCCCGTCTACGGGCCCTACTATCTGATGATGATATGCAAGACATAGCCGAAGATGTAATAAGCCGGAGCCACCTGCTGGCATACTTCAGGCTAATGCGTTCGGACGGTCACCCGCTGGCGAACGATTCACCAGAACCCACCAGAGCGCCGGAGAGCCGCCCCAGACACCTGGAACTGATGCAGGCATGGAAGCCTGCCCATGATGCACTGATTAACCACCTGATGGCCTGTAACGACTGCCATGCACCCCACGCCCATTACTGCGAGAAAGCGGCAGAGCTTCGCCGCAGCTACGACATGGCGTGCGAGATAGCCGATTAGCATGACGGCATGACCATCGCAAGCGAAATTATGCTCCCCGACAACGCCAATGGCTGGCAGAAAATACGCACTAAAAGCTGAGTTTTGATAAAGCAGTAATGATCAGCCCGCTGCAACTTTGTTTGGATCGGCCTATTGGACTTAGCTCGCAATAATTCGGCTAAGCACTACCTTCAAGATCAGGGGTCGTTTTATCAAATCCCGCGTTCACTGGTATCTGTCAAAGAAACTCTACTATGCTGTCACCATCTCAATTGCACGCAGTCAGTTATCCGCGATTAGACTTCCGCTCGTGATGGAACATGAAGGACATTAGATCATGAATCGAACATTTCTTGCGCTGGCATTTCTTTTAGCGCCAATAACGTCTATTGCTCAAAACAACCAAGATTTTTTATTCGGAGAGGATGCGCTGGGACTGATTCATAACGTGCATCTCAGCGTCAATGATCGAGTTACCGGCGGATGCTGGACCAATATTGAGTCGATAAAACAGAAAACTAGATTGACCCTTGAACAAAGCGGGATCAGCGTATATCTGGAGCCACTATCTACAACCTTTCCTCTTGCCGCCAACATCTCGATAGAAGCTTTTGGAGATAGGACATCGTATTCCACTTGCTATGGATCGCTTTCTATCTCAGTGGTTAGCTCCGCCAATCGAAACTTCCGAGGAGTGACCTTAATAGCGGAAGGAAGATATTTTCACCGAAATTATGTCGCCATAGGAAACAGCCTGAACGAACAGTTTTCAGAAGCCTCAGAGACTGCAATTAACGAACTATCCGCAACCATCATCAGCAAGAGGCGAAATGAGCTTGTTGAGGAACTTATAACACTATACGGAGAGATCCTCACGTCCACGCCCGAGACGATGTCCGAAATGTTCGAACGGCTAGACCTTGAAAGGGATTAAGAAGACAGCATCTGGACCACCGCCGCCCATTACAAACTAGGCCCAGCTAAAGTGCTCAGAACAGTAAATAGTGAGCGTCAGCCGCATTAAGACTGCCAAGCAGGAACTTAGTGCAGACCCGCACAGTGACAACAGGAAGCGGAACCACCTTCCGGGATTGCTCACAAATGCCGAAAGCACGCGCTTCCACGCCCCGGCGAACGCCTACCTTTTGGAGAACCTATTAACTCATCATGTGAAGTCAGCAGCAGAACAAGGGCCCCTAGCACTTGAGAGAAACCGCGAGGCCGCGGCAGCCACGCGGAAAATGAAAAATTTTTGCACACCTAATGGGCATCACCACCCGAACCCAAAAACCAAAGAACTAACAGCCAGTTAAAGCTGCTCAGACTGAGGCCAACAGGTGCCCCTGACCAGTATAAAGGTACCCCCCTCTGTCAAGGTAGTTGGAACCCCACCCGATGTTAGACTCTGTAAATGAAGTGGGGCGAGACAGAGGTTTTCATGAAGTATTCACCGGAACGTCGCGAAGCCATCCTGCGCAAGTTACTGCCACCGAATAACCGGCCTGTTGCTGAAGTGGCGCAAGAGGAAGGCATTTCAGACGCGACCTTGTACAGCTGGCGAAACGAAGCCCGAAAGAATGGACAATTACTGCCAGATCACGGTTCGGATCCGGAAGGCTGGAGTTCGCGCGATAAGTTCAACGCCGTTCTTGAAACCGCCGCACTGAGTGAGTCCGAGCTGGGCGAATACTGTCGCAAACGTGGCATCTATCCTGAGCAAATTCGCCGGTGGCGTCAGAGCTGTGAAACGGCCAATGACCGTGATGAGCGGCTTGAGAAACGCTCCCGTGACGCGGTTAAGCAGGAGAAGAAACGCACTCGACAGCTTGAGCGCGAACTCCAACGCAAAGAAGCGGCACTCGCTGAAACGGCGGCCTTGCTGACACTGCGAAAAAAGGCCCGGGCGATCTGGGGGGACGAGGACGACTGACCAGCACCCTGGATCGCCAGCATGCTGTACAGCTGGTTGATGAGGCGCGCATAGATGGCGCGCGCCTGAAAAGCGCCTGTGCCGAGTTGGGTATTGGCACCAACACCTATCGCCGCTGGAAAGCCGGCGGTGAGGATGGCCGGCCCAGTGCGCTCAAACATACGCCGTCTCATGCACTGACTGCGATGGAGAAAGCGATGATCCTGGCCGTTTGCCACCAGTCCGATTATGCCAGCCTGCCACCGTCTCAGGTCGTGCCGTTGCTGATGGACGACCATGGCTGGTACATCGCCTCGGAATCATCCTTCTATCGCGTTCTGAGCGAACACAACGAGAACCACCGCCGGGGTGCCCGGCACTCTGGACGAGTCGGCCCGCCTCGGCGTCACGAGGCCACCAGACCGAACCAGGTCTGGTGTTGGGACGTTACCTATCTCAAGTCCACTGTCCGGGGCCGGTTCTTTTATCTGTACTTCATGCTCGACGTGTACAGCCGCAAAATCGTGGGCGCCGAAGTGTTCGACGCGGAGAACGCGGTCAACAGCGAAACCGTGCTGCGAAAAGCACTGCTCCGTGAGGGTTGTGTGAACAATCCGCCGGTGGTGCATTCAGACAACGGCAGCGCCATGAAGGGCGGCACTCTGCCGGCCACGTTCGAGACATTGGGTGTCACACCGTCCTACAGCCGACCGCGTGTGTCCAATGACAACGCTTATATCGAGTCGCTGTTCGGTACCACCAAACAGCGTCCGGAATACCCGCCTGAGGGGTTTGAGAGCCTTGATCTGGCCCGTGACTGGGTGAGCATGTTCATCCGCTGGTACAACAACGAGCATCGCCATAGCGCGATCCGTTATGTGACCCCGGCCCATCGCCATGAGGGCAAGGATGTTGACATCCTGGCGAGCCGAAAAATGACACTGCTCAAGGCCAAGGAAAAGAATCCCGGGCGTTGGTCCACCGGTATCCGAAACTGCGAACCGGTCGGAGCTGTGTGGCTGAACCCGCTGCCAGAAGAACAGACTGTTAAAGAGCAGTGTATGGCTCATTAGAGCCTAATTGAAGCAGGTGCCAACTACCTTGACAGACGACGGTACTCCCAGACAAAGGGCACAGCGGGTAACGTGGAGCGCGAACACTCGCTATTTATGAAAATTTCGAAGGCCAGTTGTTGTATTACTATCCGGTAGCCCCGGCCACTAGCAGGTTTAGGGCTGGGAGACTACAACCGAAACATCACCAGCCGCTGAACAAAAGCAAACATCCGACTGGTTGCAGAATAGGAATACTTACGCAAGACTCAAGTCTGAAGGAAGGAGGGACGGTTCATGAACAACCGAAAGAAGCACGCTACTTGCTCCCGTCAAGATAAAGCGATTACTCCCCGAAAGCTGGTAGAGCTGTCCCAGTCAGAAAAAGAGTCGATGCGCCGAGAGCTACGGGCAGCAGTCAAACAGCTCATGCAGTAGTTCAGCCCTGCAAGATTAATGTTACGGCCTACATGAATACCCTCGTAAGCGAAAATCACTCGCGACAAGCAAAAACCCTTATTGGCTAATTCCTGCTGAGATCGAGACTTTGCGCGAGGATTCAATCAAAGCGATGGAAAAGCTCATGCAGCCCAAAACACAGCCGCCTAATTCCAGCAAATTCCAGTAGTAGCGGGCTCATTCTGGGGGTACTTATGGGGGTATCTAAGAAATCTCGGAAAAACCGCAAACATAATTATCAGTTACTTACAGACTAACTTAGGTGGATGCTGGGCCCACCAATTATCAATAACTTAGAGGGAATTCTTGGTCGAAGCACCAAGCTTTTCCAGAACTGTCACTTTAAAGCGATAAAGGTCATGAATCTTGACCGATATCTTTCGTAACAGTTGCACGCGCCTGCCCACCAAATTGACCAGCTCACCATAATTTTGCTCCAGTTTTGAATCACAGCCTAGCCGGCCTCCGACCCAACTTCTTGGCTAAGACCAAAAAGCGGACCTTTTTACTGCAACTGATCTCGGTCACCCCCTCCAAAAATAAATCTCCCCCATCAACCTGTCAGAATTGTTTACAGTATCGTCTTTTTGCTTAGGCGCTGACGTTTGCTGAACTCTGTTTTCTGGGAATTATCCAATTATGGTGTGAAATATGCAGCCAGTGTTGGGAGGAGCGCTACGCAAGTCACGGTGCCTTTAACGCGGCTATGGTAGATCAAGTGAAATAGCCAGAGAATGGTAGAGGGAAATATCATGAACATTATTAAAAGTTCAGCAATTTTGGCGACCTCAGTTGTGGGTAT